>OKMW01000106.1_pt1 | contig 44040 bp, 61 predicted proteins | sample 1612721 | NCBI WGS metagenome assembly OKMW01 (sample SAMN04436815, study PRJEB24849) | human gut metagenome | biome: human gut; feature: NICU; material: stool | host: Homo sapiens | place: USA: Saint Louis, MO | collected 2011-05-01 | reverse complement strand
AAGCCAGATACAAGGGGCTGCTGAAAAACGATAACCAACTGGCGATGTTATTCACCCTGGCCAACCTGTTTCGGGTGGACCAAATGATACGTCAGTGGGAGAGATCTCAGTAAAAACCGGAAATAACGCCAGAAATGGTGGAAAAAATAGCCTAAATAGGCTGATTCGATGTGTTTGCGGGAAAAAAATCGGCCCAGATCCGCGAAATTTTAATCAGCGAGTCAGCTTGGGAAGAAATGACCTGCTTATTCGCACCTTCCTTAACGCAAAATATCGCCAGTACGCTTAAAAATACCTCCGCACAGGGATGCGATAGCGCCAGTCTGAACGTCTACCGAAAATTAAAGATGCGAAGTCTCTATTTCGCCGATGTGGGGTTTATTGAAAAGGGGAAAATCACCTGCACCGCGTTTTGGGGCAAGCTGGCAAATCCCATCGCCCTTCCCTCTGAGCTGCATAAAACCCAGAACGGATTCAGTCTGGCGCAGTTTTCGCAGAAAGATTTCTTTGTCGGCAATGCGACAATTTATAACCACCTTATTATCTTCACCTCCCGTTCAGCCTACGATAAATTTGCCCCCGTTACCGCCAACTATTCGCTTCGTTCTTCCACTAAAGATTTCGGCCGCACCTTTTTCACCGTTACGCCACCATCAGAAAACCTTAGCCGCTTACAGTCTCTGTTATTTACGCTGGCTGTGACAGAGTGCAGTACACGCTGGGATTTATGTGTCACCGTCACACACCACGATGCCGGACTGGCTTCGCTCTCCCACGTAGTGATGGTGCTTCTGTGCCTGTTTTTATACTTTATTTGGGTATCCCTGACGCTGTTTTCTCTTCGACTTTATGAAGACCGACGTTCCCTGGAGCGAACGCTGGTCAAGGCGGTAAAAGCGAATACCATCAGCGTTCATTTTCAGCCTGTTATTCGGGTTGCTGATAAGAAAATTGTCGGGGTTGAAGTGTTATCAAGATGGCAGGATAACAATCACAAAGAGGTTTCTCCTGAGCTGTTTATCCCGTTAATCAAAAAAATTGGCCTGTATAACGTTTATTATCAGAACATGATAAAGAAATCCCTGGCGGAAATTGCCGCGCTGGCCGCTGAACATCAGTTAATGATTTCACTGAACGTTGGCCGGACGGAAATTGAAGACGGCAAATTCCTGGCGGTATTACGTCATGAATGCTCAGAGAACGCGATTCCCTTATCGTTAATCAAAGTTGAGTTATCCGAGAATGGCGTTTCCACCTCGGCCATCCTGGAAGAGTTTTGTGAGGAGCTTAAATCGGCAGGCGTCAAAATTTCAATAGACGACTTTGGTGTGCAAAACTCAAATCTTGCCAGGCTCTCGAATCTCAAATATGACGAAATCAAGGTGGATAAGTCGTTAGTGGACGGCATCAGCGAGCACTATAAACAGGATATCCTGGTGATCTTCAGCGACGCGCTCGCTAAACTGAACAAAACCCTGGTTTTTGAAGGGGTTGAAAGCGAAACACAATTTCAGTTCATCGCGCAGAGATACCCCGATGCCCTCGTACAAGGCTGGTACTTTTCAAAGTCGCTAACCCGGCACGACCTCGCCAGGCTGCTGGCAGACTCAGCGCGATGACGCGTTATTCATTGCCCCACTGATTCAGGAAGTTCGCAATATCGTCAATGCGCGCTTCGTCTATCTCCGCCTGGACAGCCATCTCCCGCTGCGCCTCTTCACTGATTTCCTCATTGTTGTATAAGCGAGTGAGCAGCAGCTGGAAATAGTGTGCCAGCGGCGTACGCTCTGCCTCTTCTACCGGTTTCGCCGTTTCAGTCGCATACTCGTCGACGATGTCATAATACTTGAGCGGGATATCATGGGTCATAGCGTTGTTTCCGTCTTGTGTGCATAAAAAACGGGAACCCTCAGGCTCCCGTTGTCATTTAACCCAGCGAGTGGATTACATGTTCGCGATAATCGCGTCGCCAAACTCTGAGCATTTCAGCAGTTTAGCGCCTTCCATCAGACGTTCAAAGTCATAGGTGACGGTTTTCGCGTTAATCGCGCCTTCCATACCCTTAACGATCAGGTCTGCGGCTTCGAACCATTCCATATGACGCAGCAGTATTTTGCAAGACTTTTGTTAACATTATGAAATTTATGAACAATAGTGTTAAAACAAGTCATGGAAACACCTTTTTGTTTACGCTGTAACTAGCTGATTTTTCATCATCACTTTTAAATTTTGATAACCATATAATGGTGCAACCTCAATCACTGCGAGCAGTACTCTACTGCCTAATCTATAATTAATAACCCCTATAACTCCGATAATCATTGACTTCACCACAGTGAGGGGTTATTATAACCCCATTAAGACAATACAGAGAGCCGGAGGATGGATAGCAGGAATGCAATAGCAATGATAGAAGCCGATGGGTGGTATCTGGTGAGAGTTAAAGGTAGTCATCACCAGTTCAAGCACCCAACGAAAAAGGGGCTGGTTACGGTAAAGCATCCACAGAAAGACATACCGTTACCAACACTGAAAAGTATCAAAAAACAGGCGGGGCTCTAAGCCCCCCTACTGGAGGTTTACATGTTGTACCCTGTTGCTATTGATAAAGGCGATTCATCCTTCGGCGTTCGCGTACCTGATATCCCTGGCTGCTTCTCTGGCGGTGATGATTATCAGGACGCGATTGAAAGCGTACGTGAAGCGATCGAGGCACACATCGAATTACTGGTTGAAGATGGCGAGACCGTTCCCGAAGCTACTACCGTCGAAAACTGGCTATCTGATCCGGAATACACCGGTGCGGTATGGGCACTGGTAGACGTGGATATAACACGCCTGATGGGAAAAGCGGAAAAAATCAATGTGACGCTACCCTCATTACTGATCCGACGTATTGATCAGTTTGTGGCGGCGCATCCTGAATATGGAAGCCGTTCGGGCTTCCTTTCACGCGTCGCTGCTGACAAGGTTATTAATCAACGATAGATTATTTTTATAGGCTGGCAAATGAACCAGCCTTATTTATTAATTCAAGGCTCTAATAGTCGCAGCAACTATTTCACTTGTAGGTATAGGTGTTAGTTTGCTTTTATTATTGGCATTACTTTCAAGAACATAATCAGAGGCGTAGAGAACTTGATGCAATTCAGTATCCTGTTGAGGTATGCTGGCTTTTTGTTGTTTCTCAGTAAAGAGACTAACTGTTTTTGTTTGCAAAGCGGTAGCAATATGCAAACATCCAGTATCTGGAGTGATAAGAACAGTAAAATTATTAATCAAAATTGCCAATTCATGCAATGTCGTCTTGCCGATATGGCAAACAACTCTCCCAGCTAACTCAGGCTTCAATACGTCGTAAAAATCGTTAGACAATCCGATTTCATTTTCTGAACCGATCAAATGAAAGACACACTGAGGAAAATGATTTGATATATCTTCTACAACCTGTGCGGCAAGGTGTGAAGGAAAATATCTGTCAGAAGCAGATGCACCAAGCTGTATACCAACACTCATACTGGTATTAGTTTTATCTCCCACATTTGAAGGATAGAACATTTTCTTTCCCTCGGTGTTAATTCCAAGTATTTTTACGAGGGACAAATCATTTTGCACTGGTGGGTAGACCCCTCCCATAACGGCCGCATCACATGCCTTAATTAGAACCTTACGTTCATTCCCAAAGTAATGTTTCATGAGACATGTGACACCTGATAAAGTCATCGCCACAATATCATAAGGGCATTTCGAATGGAAAATAATACCTAATTCAGGTTTTTCCTTTCGAAGCTCCTTACCAATTTCAATTGCTTCCTTCATACTTTCACCCATATATCGAACCTCGTCGATATATGGGCAATCCATAATCAAATTTTTATTACTATGACTCGTAACAGCAATTACCCTTACCTGAGGATTTGCATCCTTAAGTGCTTTAATTGCAGGCGTGCAAAATAAAAAGTCACCAAGCCTTTTATTGTTTAAAACAACGACAGTTTTAACTTGTGAAAAATTAATTTTATCTGGAGAGACCCTAACTCGTTTTCGAAACAAGTTAACAACCACTTCCAGCGCCTTCATTTTAATCTTGAATGACATAAAATCGCCCTTATAAGCTAGTAACAGACGATTCTACTCTAACATTCAACTCATTCCAATAATCTCTCGTCACGGATCAATTTCTAGTTGGCGGGGACGGCCACTTAATATCTTGCGCTTCAGAGGTATCAACACGATTTAACAGCACTCTATACTTTTTCCATTCAATCAAATCGTCAACTTCTGCTTCAGTCGCGAAAGTAAGCTCAACTGCATCGTTTAACGTTTCAATGATCAGCGTAGCCTCTTGCGTGAGCCGCTTCTTCTCACTTTCGGCGAAGGCGACTGCGGCTGCGCGCTCCGCTTCTGTATCTTTCTCCCATCCCTCACCATTCCAGCGCATGTAATTTCCGTCAGGAGCAATTGTCGTTACGTCAGAAGGCAAAGCACCAAGCCCGCTAATATAGACCCGCTCACCTGTTTCTTTGCTGTATAGTTTTTGATTTCGATAGTCCTCAACCAGCTCCCACGTTGTTCCGTTGAATACTGCAACCTTTCCCTTTGGCACTTCAGGTGGTGCAATATTGGTGCAGTCTGCCGGGAGACCGGTATTAGCCGGTATATAAGCATCCCCCGCCCCAATAAACTCTCGTGTATCTGCGCGGAGATTGTAAATTCGGATAGTGCGGTCTTTACTTGAAAATTTAAAAGCCATTATGCAAGCCTCACAATGTAGTTATAAGCGATGTTTTTGACGGTGTTCTCTGCGTTACCGGCAGCGGCAACGGTAATGGTGTGGGTATGCGACCCCATAACAACCGAGTGTGTGTGCGACCCTACGGCCACCGTATGCGTATGAGCCCCTACGGCTACCGTATGCGTATGCGCGCCAGCGCTGGCCGCAGTACCCGTTACGCTGTGTGTGTGTGCCCCGGCATTTACGGTATAAGATGACGTATCAACAAAGCCGGCTTTATTAAAGACGTTACGGTCGATATAAACGCCATTCCCGCCCCCACCATCACGCCATGCTCTCTGGGCGTGACTGTGGTCGCCAGCACTTGCAGCAGTACCGGAAACGCTGTGCGTATGTGCACCGGTGCTGTTTGATGTTTTAGTCCCGTAGTCAAAGGCGCTGGTCGTTTTCGTCCCGTAATCGAATGCGCTGGTATTTTTCGTCCCGAGATCGGTTGATGAAGCTGATGCCCCGTGATTGTGCGACTTAATGCCGTCCTGTTCCTGTGACAGCACTGCACGACCGCTTGCAGGCTTCCCTTTAATCGTCCATCCGCGCATATCGGGGATTACGCCTGACGGATATGCTGCCGCCAGAAGGGGATAAGCCGCTTTATCGAAGGTTTGCCCCGCCATAATGGCATAACCGAACGGCGCCACATCGGACGGCCACGGAATAGGGGCACCAACAGGAAACGCATCAACAGGCGTCCACGCAGTCCAGGCACCAGTTGAATACTGGCTCCGGGTATAACTTCTGGAACTGTTATAAACCCTGTAAACCTGCGTTACTCCGGCATTTTTATAAACAACCAGCGTGCCGGCGTTATTTTCAGGATAGTGCCTTGCGGCTGAGGTATTGGCGTTCGCTGGCTGGTAATAAATGCCCGGCGTTTTGAGCGTATCCAAATCCTCAGTCGAAAGCCCGATCGCCTGACCGTTGAAAATATCCTGAGAGGTTACGTTAATATCAGCATTCAGCGCATGGCCATTGACCTTGCGCCCGCTAGGTACCGCCCCCACGTCCGCGGCTGTAGGTTTATTCTTGTCAGTATAAAAATATTGGTAACTCTTTGTTTGCCCGGCATCCCAGCGAATCGCAATTTTACCTGTATTACTGGACGGAATAATCAGATGTCTATCGTCCCTGTTTCCACCTCCATCCTGTAGCAGTGTAATTGTGTGAGCGTACGGACCACCATCAACAGCATGCGTCCAGAAGCCAGACGGCAATCCGGCTGGAATATTGTCATAACTGTTCGCCCCAGCTACGGCTGTCCGTGGAGCTGTACCACCTACCCCCCCATATCCAACAGTCAACACTCTGCCCGCCGTAGTATCGGTCTGAGAGGTGACAACATCCTTCCCGGAGGCAGTCCCTAGACTATTTTTGACTTTCGCCAATTCATCATTTACTGCCTTAACAGCTTTTGGCGTGGCCGCCATCACCTCCGAAGTGCTGTCGGTTGCACTACTGAGCTGGACGATACCTTTTCTTGCTGTGGTAGCATCCTGTGCCGTGTATTTACCGTCCGCAAGATCGTATGCTGCCTTAACTGCCTTTGGTGTAGCCGCCATCCCTTCCGACGTACTGTCGGTAGCATTACTGAGCTGCACCAGCCCCTTACGGGATATGGTCGCATCAACGACGTCTATCGCTTCTCGCGCGCTTTTTTGTGCCCCTGGACCATGCTCAGCGATCTCCCCAAGATTTCGATCGATCCGCAGGAAAAGACCATCGCCAGTAGCCACTTTTAATTCAACTGCCGCCGTCTCTGATACTGCAAGTCGGAATTGCAAACTGACGCTGACACCGTTTTCAGGCTTTTCAATGGCAGCACAGTTCGCAACAGAATACAGTTCGCCAGCATCTGTCAGCAGGCCAACTTCCCTGACTACGAATCCGCCAACGGCAACCGGCAGGACTAGCTGAGCAAAAAACTGGTTCGCCTGATCCGGAGAGACCTGTAGTGCAGAAATTGCGCTTCGATATACCTCACGCACCAGCTTCGTCTGCGCCGGATCCGGTCTAACGGCCTGCCCGTTTCCGTCCCCCACGACAAAATCTTTGATAATGACGGGCTTCCCGGTTGCGGAAGATTGCGCTTCCAGCTCCTTGCCCCTGTTTGTCAGAATGCTGTAATACTTCTCAGCCATGGTTATTCTCCGGCCTCAATAACAACGTCAATCCAGGCGGTAACAGCACCGCCGGCATAATAAGTTCCCTTCGCACCCAGATCGGCGATCACATCAATAGTGGTCAACAGGCTGCGAATGTTTTTGGCTTTATCCACCTGGCGCCGGATACGCTGGTAAAGCGCTTCGTCGATGGCCTGAATGCTGTAAACTTCTACCCGGAAGGTATAGGGATCCTTACGCGGTGTATCCTCCCACCACTCCACCACCGTTGTAGGCAGGCTAACTGCACTCAGCGATCGTCTGACCGCACCAGCGGTGCCCCGGTGCTGATGGACATATGCGGCATCCCGGATCACCTGCCTTTTTTCTTCCTCGGTCCAAGCCTCTTCCCACGAATCCACCGCAAATTCCCAGGCCAGCCAAGGCAGCAAATGTGCGGGGCAGGTATCCGGATTTTTCACCTTACGCACCATGTCAGTATCCAGCGCCGTGATCAGCTCAGTGCTTGCCTGTTCCTGCGCCCGTTCCGGGTGAATGGCTGAAGGTGGTAGCAGAGAACGAAATTTATCCACTCACACCTCCTTTACGGGTGACGTTTATCGCGCTGCACCATGGAGCCTGTCCTGCGGCCGCTTCCAGATCTGCCGTCGGGCTGATCAACCTGACCCGGGCCACACCTGGCTGTTGAAGCGCCGAGTAAATCGCGGAAAGCGGTACAATGGCGTTAATACGATGGGAAAGCTGTGTATAGCTCATCAGCGTGCTGATGGCGTTTTCCAGCACCGTCTGTGCATCCGGCCCGTCAGGAATATCAAGCTCCGCCGTGACGGCATAGCTGGCGATGGTGGCACTTTTCACGCTGACAAAATCGGTGAGCGGCCTGACTTCATCCGCGCTCAGTGTGTTCATGACGGTTTCAATAAGAATGAGTCCTGCCTGACCGTTTCCTGTGCGCGAGAGCACGTACACATCCACCTCGCCGGGCCGGTTATGGGTTTCAGGCCCGTAGGCGTCCGCATCCAGCACATCGTTATCCGCAGATTTGGCATGAAAGCGATAAGCGTTACGCGCGCCGGCCGTATTCAGCTGCGCCCACGAAAGCTGTATACGTTCCCGGAAAGCGTCGTCGTCTTCATAAACAGGGTCGACAGGGGGAACCGCATCCGGATCGCCGGGATTAATCACCAGACGGGAAACGTTAAAGGCCGCGCCCAGCTGGTCGAGATCGGCCCCTCTGGCACTGGCAAGGAAAACTGCGCGTACTGCGTCGTTAACACGCTGGAACGCCAGGGTGAGCTGGTAGGCGTTGATTTCACCCTGTTTATACGCCGGGTCAGATTCCACCAGCGCATCAAATTCCGGATCCAGTTCGCGCAGGCGCGCCAGCCAGCGGGTAAAAATGTCAGCGGCATCCGGTACCACGATGGCATCCGGCACCGCCAGGGCGGACAGGTTAATTACGTCATAGCTGCTTGCCATAAATCGGTATGCCTCCGGTGCTGACAGGAAGATTGTTCTCTTTGTTAATCCCTTCGATATCTACCACACACCCCGTTTCGTCAGCCGGGAAAGAAACGACAACGCGCGTGACCTTAAGCCGGGGTTCCCAGCGTGCCAGCGCCGAGGCGGTCGCGGCGATAATGCGAAGCCTGGTCAGGTCATCACGAGGGTTATCAACCAGCGAAAACAGGTCACTGCCATAATCACGGATCAGTACACGGCTGCCGACAGGCGTGGAGAGAATATCGCTGACGGACTGGCGCAGATGATCGCTACCGGACAGGTGTTTCCCGGTCCGGCTGTTTACACCGTTCATAGTATTTTCCGTATCTGTTTGTCGGATGGCTGAGAGTTATCCGAAGTAATCCGGGCCGGTCTTATCCTTGCTACCGGATTTTTTTGAGGATTTCGCAGGCTTGCGAATATCAACCACCAGGTTGTATGTGAAACTGAAACCCGCAGGTGTCAGGGAAAACACAAGCGACTCAACCACCCAGGCGCGATCTTCCCGTTCGCCAAAGCCGGACGTGGATACGCCAGACTCTGCCGTAAGAGGAACGTGTCTGGGTCGGCAGGGCCCCGTTACTGTCATTTTTTGTTCATTGCGGCGGGCCTGCGTTTTTTTCGCTTTGGCCTGCTGATCGGCAGTAATTTTTACAGGCTGGGTATACGGGTTAGCCATTGAGGGACCATCATGATCAACCGTGGTGGTTTTGGTCTTCCCGTCAGCCTCATCGTAATAACGTACGCCGATTTTGCCTGAAGACTTACCACTGCTGGCGGTGGCCTTCCCTGTCGAACTGCCCCGCTCTCCTTCGCTGTAAGACCAGTTTGACACCTCTTCTGGTGTGATAATCAGAGCTGCGGTCTGTTCGCCGGAAGCATTTGCCGTGGCTCCCTGACGCAGAAAGAGCCAGTATCCGCCCGACGGTTTACTGACAGCATTCCATGTTCGGGCCAGGCGCGTCAGCAGATTGGCGTCTGATTCTGCCACCTGGTCAACGTGGTCGATATGAATGTCGGCCAGCTCTGCGGCCACTTTTGGTACCAGTCCGTTTTCTTTCGCTACCGTTTTAACCAAATCCGCCAGTCGCAGGTTATCCCAGCTGCGTGTTTTCTGGCTGATCACATCACCCGGTTGTTTTTGCGCGTTCATTGGCGCAGCGGTGGCATAAATTTCGATACGACGTGGCGGACCGCTGCTGGCCACGCCGGAAACCACGAACCAGCCCTTATCCACCAGATGATCATTAAAACCCAGCGCCACGCGAAGACGAGCGCCTTTTGGCGGAAGGGAGAGCGTTTCCGAGAGCAGGGTGATTTTCAGCTCATCTGCTTTTGCCGTGGCACCGCCGTAATCAGTCAGCGTCAGCTCTGCCAGGCATTGTTGCAGCGCACGGGTAATATCTTTTCCTTCAGCGCTGACGCTGAAAGCGGGAGCATATTCCGGTTTAACAATCTGATCTGCCATTTTTAATCCCACAGGCTGTAAGCAGAAGCCTGAACCGGCGGGGCCAGATCCGGTAAAGTGATAAACAGACCTGAAGGATAAACGGCCCCACGGTCAGCCAGTCCAGGATTCGCTTCAAGAACCTGCGTCACAATATAAGAGAGATTCTCTGTGCCGTAATGCGTCGCGCAGATCGCATCCAGCACATCACCGTCACGGGTTTGATATGTCATCGGCATAATGTTTCAGCGTCATCGTCCAGTTTTTGTTTCGGTGGCCGCCGCCCGGCAGGAATCGGCTGGTCGTGTCTGAGAAGTCGATCACCACCCACCAGCCCAGGACATCTCCTTCACCGCTGACCAGCTGCTGAGGCTGATTCTGGTCTGCCAGGTCGAAGAGATCGTTAACAGCATCCACCCCCTTGCGAAAGAAAGCATGCGATTCCCCTTCAAGCCGGACGGTTCGCCCGGGCTTGCCGGTATACTGCAATAAATCCTGCTTCCCGATCCGCTCCTGTTCGCTCCATCGCCAGCTGGCCTCGCGGGTCAGCTGGTTGTATGCCGTGGTGTCGATCGAAAAGGCAAAATCGCCCAGCATCATCATCACCCGGGCGGCCTGAGCCCCCCGAACAGCGCTGGACTGAAATTGCCCGAAGTCTTCAAAGACAGGAATGATTTCACTCACCAGATTTGTCCTCCGTCCAGCATGCTGCTGTCACCGTTAAATACCGGACTGGTTTTAGTCACCGCGACAACTTCATCCCCGATCGCCCTTTCGTGCTGACCAGGTGCGCCATGTATCTCATAATGAAATTCGAAACGACGGTTGTCGGTCAGTTGTCGGGGAGGTGGCGCTTTGTCCGCAAAATCCAGCTTCTGAAGTAATGTTTCCCAGTAACTGCTTTCCACTTCACCTGACAGTTCTGCCGGTCTGTCTGAAACAGGATCAGGAGACTGTCGGGAGTTAATCTCGGGCGTTAAGAGCAATACGTCTGCGCTTTTATCCCTGTAGCGTTCGTTATTCGTGAATGATCCCTGCGCGTTGTCAGTACCCGGTAACGAATCGACATCAACATTCACATCAGGTATACGCTGTGTCGGGTATTTTGAATTTCCCTTTACATCAGGGATACGCTGTGAAGGGTATTCCGATCTCTCCTCAGATCTTCCCTCTGGTGCTGTCCAGTTAAGGGAAGGATAAACATCGACATTGACCACCGGCTTATCCGGTAAGATGTTGTCTGCGGATCCCTTCGGTTTTTCCGCTGCGGGCCAGACGCTACTTTTTTCAAGCGAGGGAAAGGAAGGAAGTCTGTAATTATTCCAGGCGCCGGCAGTCCTGTCGGATGTTTCATGTCCCGGTTGCACAGACGTCTCCTGGTTCTGGTTCAATGCTGAATCCCAGGAGAACGGCGCGCCGCTGCTTTCCGGCGTCACGTATTTATCGAGCGTATGGTTGAAGGTGTCATCATCGTCGCGGAAAAATCCCCGGGTGTCCCGGTACGATTTTTTCACATCATCAGGCAGGTCCGGCTTTTCCTTCAGTTGCTGCTCAAACCATTCTCCCTGACCGTTGCGCTGCGCCGTCATGCGTGCAATATCAACCGAGCCGGTCATCGCCAGCGATTTGAGTACGTCCCGCTGATCGCTTCTCTCATCCGGCAAAAGCCAAGACAGTTTTTTCGCCAGCGCGTAGGCCACTTTCCCGACGAACACAATGCCCTGGCCGAACGTCAGCACACCGGGATAAAGATCATTACGCAGGAAACTGACAATGCGTTTGATCCCGCCCCCCTTAAACCACTCCGCCATATCATCCGTCAGCCGGCGGATATCCGGTGCCAGCTCGTTTCCCAGTTGCCCTGAAATTTCCGCTACAGCCGAGGAGAAGACAGTGCGCAGGCTGGTAATGGCGCGGTTGCCCTCCATCGCCCCTTCAGCCCCCTCTTTCGTGACGAGGTTATAACGCCGCTGCTCGTCCATCAGGTCACGGTAGCTTTTACCGGACTGTTTAAGCAGCATTAGCAGCTTGCTGGCCTCGCCGCCAAACAACGAATCCAGTGCAAACGACGCTTTCGACTCGTCCTGCATGCTGAGCGCACGCTCGACGATTTTTTCGAACTGCGCCATATCGCTGAGGCCCGCAAAATCCCCCGCCTTAAATCCCAGCGTTTCAAACGCATCCTGAAGGGAACCCTGCTTGCCGTTCTGCTTGTACTCTCCCGCCTTGTGAAGGTACTCCTCGAACAGATCGCCGATGTTCTCCCCGTTCATGTCGTACTGCTTCGCGAGCGTGTCCCAGGCATCAAACGTCGGGATATCGACGCCATAGCTTTTCGCCACACCAGCCCGTCGGGCCGTTTCTTCGTTGGTGGCCGCAGGTGCAATCAGGGTACCCAGGGCAGAAGCCACCACGCCACCGCCACCAATCGCCAGCCCGGGAGCAACCATCCCGCCCAGCTGTCCGGCCATACCAAGACCACGGCGAAACAGCCCTTTCCCTGCCCCCTTGAAGGCGGCCAGCCGTTGCGTCTTCTGCATCTGCTGATTCAGCTTCTGCTGTTCGGCCTCCGTTTTGCGAATTTCACGGGACACGTCGCTGTAACGCCGTTTAAGATCGCCAAGGCTGTGCCCTGCCAGCTTCGCACGCTTAATCTCAGCCGCCAGCTTAGCCTGGTCTTTCGTCAGTTTTTCTGACTGCTTTCCGACGTCCTTCAGGCTTTTTTGCAGGCTGTTCGCTGAACGGCTCCAGGAGCTGTCGATACTGCCGCCAAAAGTAATGACGGCCTTAAGGTTCTGGCTTAATCCGGCCACGATTTACCGCCTCCACTTCGTCGGTGAGAAAATCAGAAAACACACTGAACGGCATATCCAGATATTCCGTCATGGGAAAATGCAGGCGCCGTCCCAGAAAACGTATCGCCCGCATCAGCCCTCTTTCGGTCGCTTCTCGGGCGGGAGCATAAAAACATTAAACGCGTCCAGCAGCTGGGCATAATCTGCCGCTGTCAGTTGCCAGATATCCTGTTCGCTGAGGTTGCACAGCAGCGCAATCATGCGCGCCTCTTTTTCTTCCTCACTGCCGCGGTCTTTGGAAAAGGCAATGCGGTCACGCACCAGCGGCTCGCGCAGCGTCACCTGTTCGAGCAGGCCACCGTTCTCAAAGGAAACAGGGGAATACAGTTTGATAACGCGTGTTTCACCAGGAAAAGACATGTTGATCTCCATAAAAAAACGGCCCGCAGGCCGTTGTAAGATTGTTTGAAGTTAAAGCCGTACTTTTGCCGCCAGACCGGACAGAACATCCACGCCATTCACCCGACGCGAGAAGCGCTCAGTATCTATCTCAAAGAGCTCGCGACCATCTTTGGTCTGACGGTAATAGCTCACGGCGATTTCCACCGTGACGGCATTTTCGGACAGGCTGTCCTTGCCACGCGCATCGGGAGTGACGGTCTGCACAAAGCCTTCGATCTCCTCGATGGTACCCAACGCGGTACCGTTAGCCAGATAGCCCTGATAGGCCGTAAAGCGTGGACGACTGCCGCTGACAAAACCAAAGGCGGTCAGCATATCCACGTCCACACCGTAAAACTTCAGCTGACAGGTGAGTGCTTCCATGCCGTCATCAACGGGGGACGGCGCATCCTGTGCGCCGGTACGCAAATCCGTTTTGACAATGGACAATGCCGGCGGAGTAAATTCATGCGCCCCCTGTATGCGGATCCCCTGCCGGAAGAAGGTCCAGACGCGTAATGTGTTTTTTTCGCTCATGCTGCCAGCATCTCCTCAAGCGCATAGTTGTTATTCACCCGGACGCGCAGGCTGATAAGCTCAGTCGGCGATTTCGGACCAAAGTCATAGTTGATGTACAGCACGCCCGCCGCCATGCTCTCAGCGGTGTTAAGTTCTTCATCCAGCCAGGCGCGACCACCGAAAATGGCTCCGAGGCCGACCAGCTGGCGCATATAGGCGTTGATGGTGCCGATAATGTCGTCGGCATTCTCCCGGTCCAGCGGACGGTCAACGTATTCCAGCATCGTTTCCTGAATACTGTCCTCGATGACGTCTGCGGTTCGGCGAACCGATTCGAAGCGCCACTGTGGATCGGTACCGCACAGACGGTTGCCCCAGTGCTTAAACCCTGCCCGGCGGATGATGGTAGAGACGTTCTGCATGTTGAGCAGGTTTGCGTCGCAGTTTTCATCGCCGAGTATAAACTCGTCGATCTGTTCCACTCCGAGGATATTATTGATGTCCTGGTTGGATTTACTCCACCACCAGCCCTTCTCAAAGTCGATTCGGGCACGCAACCCCGCCGCAAACGCAGAGTAAGGACGATAGACCAGCTGGCCGTCGGCATTGCTGACCTGTACGCGCGGGCGCAGCAGCTCGGTGCGGGTACCATAAGAGTGTCGGCGCTGGACCACTTCTTGCAGCTTAGCCCCAGTGGCACAATCAACATACGCCACCGCCCGCAGCTTGCCGGCGACGCTTTCCAGAGCCTTGCCCACGGCATCATCCTCACTGAATCCCGGCGCGATGACGATACGGGGCTGGTACGTTGTCACGGAGCGAGCAGATGACAGCGCGCCGATCCCGGTCAGTACCGCCGCACGCTGTTTAGCGGTATCGTTAACTTCAGCCACGCGTACCACCACCGTCAGGGCATTTCGCTGATCGTTGATTTCCATCAGGGCCTGCTTCAGCGTGCCTTTTTCACCGAGCCGGGAAAGCATCGAGGTACCGACAATCGCCACAGGAGTATTCAGCGGGAAAGGTTCATCTTCGCCGCCTGCCAGCTGCAACCGGAACGGTGTGACCACGCCACTCCCGCTTCCCGTTGCGGTGACAGCCACATCATCCACCGCGCCCACGGCAGTGGCCACTGCTGAAGGGGTTGCCGTCAGCTTGCCCGTTTCATCGCAGCCAAGCGTGATAGTCAGCGTTAATGCCTCCGCATTCCAGGCAGCAGAAGTCTCAATCGCTGCGGGATTTTCTTCATTCGGGATGCCGGCTACAGCCTCAACCATCACCACGTTTCCTGACCTGCCAGCAACTGTCGCGGAAAAATCCACAACATTATCCAGAATCGGGGTTCCTGTGCTGGCACTCGCCGGCGTTCCGGCAGAGGCATCAGGCGCAGTACCTACCAGGCCGATAATGGCCGTCTGGATCGTCGTGACCGCGACCGTACCGGATGTCAGTTCGATCGTTTCCACACCATGTAAATTCGCCATTTATTTTCTCCAGGCATAAAAAAACCTGCCGCGGCAGGTCACATTTTTTGATTGGGGGGATTCGTGGTTCCGCCGCCATCACCATTTTCTTTATGGTCATGGCCGTTGTAGGTTTCGCGGATCCCGCTCATTTTCCCGGTACCGTCCGAAATTTCCTGTGTTGCACCGATGTTTCCCTTCACATTCGTGTCGGAATTGATTTGCGTAACGCCCTGAACTGTGAGGGTGTCGGTGATTTCCACCGGACCATCGAGCGTTCCCTTTCCGATAATTTTGTAGGTCCCGCCCTCCGCCAGCGTGATGGTCAGGGCATGCGCGGCGCGGTCATACCGGATCTCGGTACCGTCACCGTAGCGGGTGATATGTTCGCTGTCGCTGCCCTCCGGTACCGGCAGACCGCCGGTATTCCAACCGGGAAACACCCGGCCATTATTCAGCTCACCCGCCTCCGACAGCACCGTGACTGCATCCCCGACCGCATACGGATTGGAGTCAGCCCGGTTTGCCCCGGAAAAGCCCTGGCAGAGCGGCAGCCAGGTAGTGGTGATGTCGCCCAGATCCACCCGGCACTTCGGTATACCATCATGCTTAACGGAATGAATAACCCCGCGCCGCACAATATTCGCCAGGCGGCGCTGTAAATCGCCCTCGATATCACTCATCGGGTTTCGCCTCGTAAATCAGCTGATAATCGTCCACATGTGCCTGGCCGATATCCGGTGCCTTGCCCAGCCAGGCCGCTTTCAGCGGGGCATTCAGCTGTGCAAACGGATCCGCACCAAAGGCGGCTGACTGTGTGAAGGAGATCCGCCAGACCAGGTAATCATCCATGCGCGGATCAAACTCATCGCGTGACGCATCGATAAAGACGGCTGGCTCAAGACTGGTCAGGCCGAACTGCTGGCCGTCAATCCACTGCGTGATATCCGCCGCCGCCGTGCGCAGGAAAATTTCGGGTCGGCTGACGCCAGCGCCTGCCGCGTCCACCACAACGAACAAATCGCAGGACAGATTCACTTTAAGCTGCCCCTCGTTGCCGCCGCCCTGCTCCCAGCCGTTTATGGAGAAATAGACCGCCGGGGTGGTCAGCCCTGTAAAACGGTGGACATTTTTTTCAGGGTAGGCATCGGCGTCACGCACCCACGCAATTTTTCTCAGCGCGCCGGTGACAGCATCGTGATACTGCCCCAGCAGTAATGGCTCGGCCATAGTCAACCTCAGACAGAAATACGGGCTTTCACACGCCCGCGCAGATCGGTTTCAAAGTGATGCATAAAAATCTCCATCGCCTCCGCAAAGGCGTTATCTTCGATGTAGTTCAGCATCGGCTCATAAATATCGACTTCCGCTTCGCGGGTACGACGGGTATCCGGATCGCGAATAACCACCGTCCGGCGGTTTTCACGGCGGGAGCGCGCCACTTCCCCGTTTTCAAATGTGCGCGGGGATAGCAGGCTGCCCTTTGGGGTGAATCCGGCGTTTACTGCCTGGCGCCGTGCCTTTATATACCGCCCGGTGGATTTATCCCGCCGGGTATGGTGAGGCCTGACCCGCCCGTTAATCCTGCCTTTCAGGTCTTTTACCTTGATGGCATTGAGACCAAACCAGAGACGAAAATTATCCAGCTGTGACTGAGAAGCGCGATCAAGACGAAAGGAAAGCAGACGCCGGCGCACCAGATCCAGGCTGCGCGGCGCCAGCCCGTCTTTCAGGTCAGCCATCGCTTTTTTACGCAAGGTGGCGGCGGTACGTTTCAGCGCACGGGAATACGCTGCCCGAAACTGTTTATGGGTGGCACCGATGTGCTCCGCTATCCGCCAGATGGCATCCACATCGATATCGACGGGCAAATCCCGCCGCAGTCTGGACTCACGCGCCATATCAGCTCCACTTATTGATGTCCGGCTGCACCTTACCCGGTGCGCCATACGCCAGCGTGACGCGGGTGCGGCCTTCTTCATCAGCGCCAATGTGCGTCACACGATAAGCCGTGCCGTTGATCTCCACGCCGTGGTGCTTCTCAAGCCCCACGATATCAGCGGTCATCGCGCTGAAGGCCGGAGAGCGATCCTGAATTTGCCCCCCGCCGGGCACGTCAACCGGGACATCAGGTGTCTCGAAAATCACAGTAACAGGACGCAACTCAGCGCCGACAGACAGGACAGCAGGCACCTCTTCGGCAAATGCCCGGGATATCCGGGCATCCGCTTTTAACAGGCGTTGCCGAAAGCGGTTCATCAGTAACCAAGCCGGACCGGAACAGAATCCGCATCCGCCGCCGCCTCAGCCCAGGCCGTGCCCGCCAGAGGATTCGGAGCCGCCGCCTCACCCGCTTCCGCAGTCAGTTTACCGTCTGCCAGATAGAGCTTCTGGCCGACAGTAACCGCTTCCGCTGCCTTTGGCAGGACGAACACCCCCGTGGTATGCAGCACCCCCCACAACCCTGCCGGAATGTCGTCGTGAGCAACGCCCACCAGCGCACCTGAAAGCACGGCGTCACCCGAATGAATATCGGTCGCACCGGTATTCTGAAAATCAAGGGTTTTGCCATCCTGCTGATAATTTTTCGCCATTTTTCTCTCCAGACAAAAAAGGAGCAGCACGCGCCGCCCCGTAATAAAAAACCGTCAGATGACGGTCGTTATTTTTTGGTGACTTTAACCATGCCGCGCCAGTCAAGCGGTGCCACCCCGGCATCGATGCGTACCTTGAACGCGGCACCGTCAACGGTGAAGCCCTGCTGCTGCTCAAGGTATGGCGTATCAATACCGTCCAGATACGCCACCTCAATGGTGTCGCGTCCCTGTGCGGCGGTCAGGTAGTAATCCGTCGGGCTGCTGTCATCGAGGCGAGCTTCAGAGGACACCGTCACAAAGTTCTGGATCGGGTTAACGATACCGCTGTTCGCGTCCGCGCCCGGTACGCTTGCAGATTTGATCAGCTGGTTAGCGCGGGACTCGATGGCCACTGGCGTCAGCATGTAGGCCGGGCGAATATTCAGACGGCGGTCGCCTGATTTTTGCAGCAGCATCGCCTTACGCGCCGTATCCAGGCCTTCGATACTCAGATCGGCGGAGACCAGGTTGCCATGATCGGCGTGGAACAGCGGCTTGCCGTCGGACATTTTTGGGTTGCTGGTCAGAACTGCCCACACCAGATCGCCCACGGTGGCACGCGCGGCAAGGCCCATTGCCTGCGGGATACGGGTCAGCATGTCCAGGTCATCATTGATGATGGTCTGGCGGTCAATGCTGAAAAGTTCGCCGTAGGTCGCAAGCGCAATCGGCTCGCCGCGATCTTTGATGGTGACATATTTATATTCCGCCCCGGCACGGACCTTGCGAAGCGATGCAAGTGATTCCAGACCGACGCGGTGCGCGGTTTTGAAATCAGTCAGGGTGCCTTTACGGGTCCACTGTTCGAATGATTCAGTGGCCTCGTCCCAGCCCATCAGTGCCGCCTTGTGCGCCACATCCATAAGGATATTGCCGAAATCGCTGCTGCTGTGGGTAAACGCAAGGCCGACCATCGCCTGTGCTGTCCCTGCACCTGAAATACCGATCCCGCGATCCACAAGGGAAGCTCGCGCCAGTTCACGCAGGGTATAACCGTTGTAGGCGTTATCTTTTTCAGCCTGCGCATAGCCCGCGCGGCTCATTACCGCAGCACGGATGGAGTCACCGACCAGATTGCCGTTTCCGGCATAAAGATGAATAGCACCCGGACCGGCACTCGGCGTAGTTCCTGCCGCCAGCGCCTGGAGGAGTCTGTCTCGGGCTTTTTCCGCCGTGCAGGAGAAGTCGGCCAGACATTCCGCCTTCAGTGTTGCGAAGGTCGGGAACGCCTCAAAAACAGCGGAAACCGTGTTCACGCGTTCAGCGTTTGCCGTCTGCATCTGCTGTTGCAGCTGCTGGGCCAGCGCAGTGATATCAATATTAGTCATCTGCTGCGCGGGCTGTTGTGGCGCTGGCGGGTTCAGGTTCGTCTGTACCGGCGCGGGCTGCTGTGGCTGATTCACCGGAGCTTCGGCGCGCGGCGCAAAAAGAGATTTAATCTGTTCTGGCATGTTCTGGTAATCCTTCAGTTTATTTTCATTCACACAGGCCGCAGCCTGTAGTTCAGGTTCAAGCGTGTCAGCGAAACCTTTCTCCACTGCCTCGGCCCCGTTAAGCCAGGTCTCCGCTTTCAGCATCGCTTCCAGCTCCTCCTGCCCCAGTCCGGTTTTATTCATATAGGCGCTGAGCATCAGGGCTTCGTTACGATCAAGCCACGCGGCATAATCGCGCATGTCATCAGAATCCCCGGCGATCCCGCCCCACGGTTTGTGGACCATGATCCAGGCGTTTTCCGGCATGTGCACCGTGGCGCCGGGCAGGCAGACAATCATCGAGGCCATGCTGGCCGCCACCCCGTCCACCCAGATATCCACTTTCGCTTTCAGCCGCGACAGGGTGTTGTAGATGGCAAATCCCTGCATGACATCGCCGCCGGGGCTGTGGATATGTAAATTCACCGCGCTGGCGTCAAACACCCCGGCTTCTTTACAGTCCGCGACGAACTGCTGGGCTGTGATGCCCCAGCCGCCGATCACGTCATAGAGGAAGATTTCGACGCGCCCGGCATACAGCGCGCGGATTTCGTACCAGCACTGACCGTTTGCCGCATCGACACCCGCCAGGCTGGCGCGGGGGTTAATCCTCATCGTCCGGCTCGCGCCGATCATCTTTTGGTTTTGCCGTTGCATCTGGCATCGCTCCTTTGTCGTTGGCGGCGTCGGAATCAAACACCAGCCCGTGTTGACGGTTAAATTCGGTTTCACGCAGTCGCTGGCGTTTAACCTCCTGCGGGTTTTTACCCCGCGCCCGTGCCCATTCCGCTTCGGTACCAGCACCGCCACGAACAATGGCTTTCCAGGCATTAGCCTCTTTCCCCGGATCAATCCACGGCATCACCGGGCCGAGATAAAGCGCGTTATAGAGAGAATTCGGATCCACATCCGGCGGCACTTCAACGCCGCTCAGCAACGCCATCGCCAGCCATGCGCGGTAAACGGGCCGGCTGTGCTGGCCGACAAACCACTGTTGCAGGACGTTGTACCCTTCGAAGCTCTCCACCAGCTCCTGACGCTGGGAGCTGTAGGTGCCGTTATAGTCCCGGGCAATGCTGGAATAGCTGCCGCGCGTGCCTGCGGCCACGGCCCGCATCTGTCCGTTTCGGAATTCATAGAGGTGAACATTCGGGCGATTTGATTCCACCATGCCCAGGTCTTCACCCGGGCGCAGGTCGTCGTAAATCATGCCCGGGGCGATATCGTAATGACGCTGGCCGCCGGGAGGTGAAAACTCCCCGTCTTCACCAAGAGACTGCGCATCTCCGCGCTTGATATAGAACCCCAGCGCAGCGGCAATACGGGCGGCAACGCGTTCACTCTCTTCATAATCCTTGATGTCAGAAAGACGGGTAATGACTCCGTGGATCAGGCTGATACCGCGCAGCTGGTGCAGACGCTTGCGCTGCGCAAGGTGAAGCATGTTTTCAGCTGAGACGGTTTTAAGTTCAGCGCTGAACCGCGTCATATTTGCCGGGTGGTACTTGTAAACGCGGTAGCCGACGGGACGTCCCCAGTTGTTAACGATGATGCCCTGGCGAACCTGCTGGCCGGCGGTGCTGTTAAGGTTGAACGGAACAAAATCCGCCTCCAGCATTTCCAGCGAGAACGGTACGGAGGTGGAATGTTGCAGACCCGGCACATTCCCCCTGACCAGTTGAGTGAACACTTCCCCGTCACGCAGTGCTGAACGCAGCAGCAGGCGTTCGGCTTCCGGGCGGGTGAACATGCCAGTCACCTCAGGACGCACGGACCATTCAGCCCAGAGCGCCGAAAGTTTCCCGGCGAAATCGGAATGAAGATTCCCCTCCAGATCGAGGGGCTGAGGCTCAACATGGATCCCGTGGGCACCAATCACCCGGTCTTCCATTTTGTCGAACAGGCCGATCACCAGATCATGGTTTTCATCAAGCCACCGGGCCTGTTCCCGCAGGGACTGACCTGCTGCAAACACAGCGGTGTCCGCCGACTGGCTTTGCTTTTTCGCCTTGTGCAGCCGTGACGGATTTGCCGCTTCATACGCATTAAGCCGGAGACGATCCCGCTCGCGTGCCGCGGCCCACCCGGGGGAAATTGCCCTCAGTGTTCTTTCAAGAATGCCCATAGAACGCCTTACAGAAAGTTAGCGAGTTTGTACGAACCACCACGGCTGTTGACCGCGCGCCAGCGACGCTCCCAGTATTCGAGCTCATCGCGCAGCGCCTTCGGATCGTGGTTGGTAATGGCGCGACCGTTTACGCCGGTGAAAGAGATACTCTTGCCGTCCAGCGAGTCCTGGTAGGCCTGGCGCACCATCACCAGCGTTCTCCAGATGTCGTCTTTCTTCACAGCCAGCCTCCTCCCCTACCGGAAGATCCCAGCCAACTGCCGGAAAGCGTGTTTTCTTTCTCAGGCTCAGCCCTGACTTGCGGCTGAACGGTTTTGTTTTTTTTCACGGTTATCTCCCGGGGGCGTTCCCCTTCATGAATATTTGGGTTGAGATCCTGCGGCTCAGCCCATGCAGGAGGTTTTTCCCAGTCGCGAATTTTTTCGTAGCCGCGCAGAACCGCGACGGCGTGGGCATAGCAGAACAGGTCAAAGGCTTCGTTGGCGCCCTTGCCTGGCTTACGCCATTTGCCATCTACGCCGCGCTCTTCGTAGGTCAGTTCCTCGTAGAACCACTCCCCCAGCCAGTCGGGAAAATGGATATAGCCTGCTCCGGGAGTCTCACGATCAAGGTTATTGCTGAGCTGATCCTTGAGCAGGTCGGTTTGCAGCAGATACACCGGCACCTCGCCACGCGCATCAGCGCGACGGTCACTGCGTTCGGTATTATTCGGGTGAGTTTTGGTAATAATTTTCTGGCGTTTTGTGCTGTCGCCCTTGATCAGATAGACACGTTTACCCAGACCATCCCGGCGACACTGGCGCCAGAATTTATAGGCATTATCTGTCACCCCTTCCTCACCGCCGCTGTCGACGGCCATGGCCAGCACCGGCATACGCCGCGTCGGGTCAGACTGAAGTGCGTAAGTTTTTTCCAGCACATCGGAGACAAGCAACTGCCAGTCCTCCGGATACGCGCCGGGGTGGACTGGCTCCGCCTCGCCATGTTCATTGCAGCGCAGGGACTGGCGGATGTTGTAGCGATCCACCAGCCAGCGTTCACCGTTTTCGCCATAACCAATTATCTGCACGACGAAACGGCGCTTTTTCCCGCCCTGAACGTCGACGGCTGCCAGCAGGAAACGCACCTTCGGCGGAACCATGCGTTTACCGTAATCCTCCGCACGCTGCATCAGCACATCGGCGCGTCGCTGTTCGCTGGCCGAGCGCGGCAGGTATGGCAGCCCCCAGTCAGTGTTGATAACCGCCTTGAGGGTTTCTTCGCTGCCGGTAGCCTCATACTCCTGCTCAGCAGTCAGCAGTTTGTACACCAGCTGCGCCCAGGTCTGGTACGCGGCTGCGGGCCCCTCCATCCAGAACGACGCTATGCGCGAACGGCGTGGCTCACCGGAGATCTTGCCGTCCCGGTCAATACTCTGACCTTCACGCAACCAGACACCCACCCCGTTGAGCTCGCGCTTTTTATCTGCGGTGATAATGGTGCTGCAATGCGGACAAAGCAGATGAGCCGACTCACTTGCTTTTACCGGATCAGGTTCATCGCGGTATCCGGTCATCGCCTCCATCGCAGGCTGAAAATATTCACCACAATGCGGGCACGGCCAGTACCAGCGACGGCGATCCCCACGGTTATACAGCGAAAGCGCGCCTGTCGTTGGTGGTGCTTCATGGGGAGACTTTCGGCGCCATTTGCTGTCGCGAATGTCCCGGCCTGGCGAACACTCCACCAGAGTCATCCCGGCGGACATAAAGGTGGTGGTACGCTTGGAAGCCAGGGTAAAACCGTCACCCTCGCCATCGATGTCCTCAGGGAAGCGGTCATAATCGGTGAGCGCTACACATTTGAAATCTGACGAGGACATGATGTTGATGGACGGCCAGCCAATCTTGAGATAGTTCCCCGCCAGAAAAGTACGATCATGCACGTTGTTGTCGTTTCGCAACGGGCTCAGGCGTTTCGCCACTTCAGGACTGACACGAAACGTTCTCGCCAGACGTTTTTTAGAGTGCTCGCGCGCTTTCTCCTCGGTCATCTGAACGACGAGCATATCGGACGGGTCGCAGACAATGTTGTATACAACCCAGCCATCCACCAGGCCTATCGTTTTCCCCGTTCGTGCTGGTCCAACAAACACCACCGCATCGTATTCACGCATCGCGAGGCAGTTCATCGGCTCTATCACATAGGGGGCGACAGCAGGATCCCACGGTACCGAGTTACCGGCCCCCATAGGTACGCGCATAAATTTTTGAACCGCCTCAGCCACAGGCATACGGCGCGGGGCTTTGAGAATGGCGGAAGCGTTACGCCTGACTTCCGCTGCCGTGGCCTGTCGCATGATTTACTCCTCTTCTGGCATTTCCTCCTGTTCTGGTGAGTCGGCCTGCTCAACTTTGAGGGCTATCTGGTCGCGCAAATCGTCAATAACCTGCTGCACCCTGACAACTGCGGAAGGGGTCATGGCGCAGTCTCGTTCAAGGATGTCGGGTAACGTCTCCAGCACCTGAACCATTGCTTTTGCCATAGAGGAAAATTCTCTGGTGACTTCTGAAGCCGGGATCAGCTCCCCTGTTTCCTGCTGAAACTTGAGCCTTTCACGCTCCGACTGAAACCAGGCTTTACGATCGGGGGGAAGCATTTTGTCGACGTCCACCAGCTCCGACGGTGTGGTACTCGTCAGCAACTCCCTGAGGATATCGGTGATGGCATAAAGCTTAAGTTTTGGATTGCTGCCCGGTGCCGGCTGAACATTTGCAAGCTTGCTCGCGACCGTCTGGCGGTGCAGATCGGTAATGGCTGCCAGCTGCGTGATATTCAGCCGGAAATTTTTGAGTTCGTTATCCATGATGGTGAACAAAAAATAGTCATTTCGACATCCTGCTAATGATCAGGACTGAAATATCAAGAGGTTAAACAGATGATGATGAAACCCATAAAATGCAAAAAACTAGCCGTTTCCCGCGTGTCCTCGCCCCCTCGGTGTTCCAAACCGCCAGGAGTACCTTTCACAGATGAGATTCATTTTCACCTGTTCTTTGATGCCAGAAATGCCGCCCCTGTGCTGATCGCGGCGGTTAGCGATTCAGCCAATACCTCCGCAGGTATCATAGGTAATCGAGCAGCCCAAAAAGCTCTTGTCCTCACCCAGTCCATTTCTCCGGTGAGTTGTGATGTAATAGCAACTTGCAGTTCTTTTATCAGAGCTGCTTTCTCTTCTTCTCTTTCGTACAGGGAGTTATTCATAATCATGTCCAATATTGACAGGTTTGACGAGATTGCAGGTCAGGTATTTGCTGATTTGTACAATACGTTTCCTCTTACCAAAGCCTTGGGGTTAGCCAACTACATTGAAGGTGACTCCGCACTTGATCCTGATGGATTTACCGGAGCTGAGCTAACGGCAGACGCGGAGTTTGTTAAAGCGACAATTACATGGCTCATTAATGCAGGCTTTCTTTCCTCAGGTGGTTTTCATGGTGAATATTTTATGGACGTTATTCTGACCCCTAAGGGACTTGAATGCCTGAAACTCATGCCGGAAAGCCTCACATCTTCAGCCGGAAACGAATTAACAAAAGCGGTTAAATCTGGGAGTAAAGAGACTCTAAAAATGATTACCAACCACGTTCTGGCGCTGGGCGTAAAAATCATGGCCAGCAAATATGGACTTACTAATTAAAGAAAATTGAATTGTTAACTAAGGAGCGATGGTCATGAGCAGTAGCCCACGGGTAAACCAGTTCAATGTCATTTTTCCCGTAATCTGTACTTTACTTGGTGTAAGCATCACTGCGCTTTTAGGATTGTACGGAAACTATTTACAAACTCACAATGCGTCCAAAACCGCGTGCATTATTCGAGTAGATAAGCAAGAGTCGCTCCTGAGAGAAAAATATAACCAATTTATGGTTTCAGTAACTTCGTTTGGCTTTTCGCCTGCGTTAACCAACCCAATGACGAGAAGTGATCTGAGGAAAGATATGTTACCCGTTGTTCAAAGCGCTACAGAAGTAATGACGTACGCACCTCCTGAGCTGGGTATGGTTGCGGCTAACGTTCTTAAGGCCTTTTATCTGGCAGATAATGCTGGTGAAAATAACGAATTACAAGAATCTGCAATTAAGCAAGCTGGGCAATCGTTTAAGGGTGCGTACAGCGCTTATATGAAGGCGCTCAATACTCTTGACCATCAAAGGCAAGACTGTGATTAAATTCCGTTCTGAAGCCCTCCCTTTATGTGAGGGACGATTGACTTATCAGTCTGCAATGGTAACGACTCAATGTGAGGAAGATTTTTGTAGTTACATTTAAATATGCATTTTGTTTGCATTTTTTGAGCGAGATGTTAAGGTCCAACAGCCTTAGAGTAAGAAGCACAAAAACATAACAAAAGATTCAACTCATAATTGCCCCGTAACAGGGGCTTTTTTTATGCTCGAACTCAACTCAAGCCCACCAGCTGGTAAGCTTTGGTTCTGACAGGTTGTGGTGCCGAGTGCCTCCCGGTGAGCCTTTAGGTTAACCAACCATGACCCGCTTGCTTCAGAAAATCACGATGCCCTCATGAAGAAGAGTCGTCAGGTTAATTAGCCCCGCCGCTGAGGGGGATTCACCACGGTCTAACTGTAACACATGAATGCCGATCGAGTGCGGCGTTGTGAGACTTTGCTACGGTTAAAGTCCAGAGAAGATACTGTGTCAGAGCCTCATGGATGAGGTTTTATCTTGTATGGCAGTTCGCCTGCCACGCTTTGTTATGAGCCAGGATGTCTTTCTTCGTCTGGCGGTCCATAACGTCAATGTCATGATCGGTCAGGTAGATTGGCTTTACCCAATCACAAGCGGTATCAACCACTACCGGGACGCTTCCACGCGTCGCGCAGCTCGCGATCAACATCGTCATCAGGCATATGGTTAACAGTCTGCTGTACATTACTGGCCTCTTTAGTGACTTCAGCTTTACGTTCTGCCGCCGCAACGGCCGCCGCTGCGTTCTCTTCGGTGCGCTGCTGCCTGGCTTTTACCTCTGCCTTTCCGCGACCACGAACATTCCCGGCAAAAAAACCACTGAGCGCGACGGCCACCAGCGCAGCAATACCGCCTAAAATCATTTCGATGATGCTCATAGCCACCTCAGACCAGCACCGATTTAGCAAGGTTGAATAGCTTCCGCCGCTTTTCCAGCCCGTTACTGCCGCCGTTGATAAGCAGCGTTACGCGTTCCACATCGCCGGAGTGAAGCAGGCAACCTCGGGAAACATAAAACCACGCAGCTGAGCGAGCGGCGTTCTCGTCCACCTCCAGCAATTCAGGCTGTGTCACCAAATCCAGCTTCAGCGCCTGACCGCAGCTGCGGTAGTTGCTCAGCCCGGTAATTTGCTTCAGCCCGCGCCCGCGATATTTCCAGCCGTCGCCCGCTACCTGATTACCCAGATTCTTTTTCCCCCACTCGCCACCGTAGACAAGATTGGCGATCGCTTTCTGGTTAGCCGGTTGCGTTGCAGTTCTGCCGAGAGCGGCGGCCTGCTGGGGAGTGATGCGGTGCCTGCCGAACGTCGGTACTAAGTTTTCAGCCGCGTAATTCAGGTTTTCCACCAGCCGTGTAAAGCCTGTAGATTCATGCCCCATCTGTGCAATAAACATGGCTTGATCGAGAGGTGCGGTTATGCCGTATTCCTTCATCATTTTGTCGATGTGAGGAAACCAGCGTACGGCCAGCCCGGCGCTGATTCCTGCCGCCTTTTGAAATTGTGTTTGATTCACGTTGTGCTCTCTCCAGTAATGCGTGCGATATTGCCGCCCGCACGCCAGACAGCAACGCAGACAACAACATTGATGAGGATTTCACCGTAATCGACCTGAACGTAGTCACCATGCCAGATTCGAAAGGCTGTATAGGCTGGTGCCAGAATGAGGGCGTAAGCGAGGAGCTCCATTAGCCGCCGACGCCGCATACCCCGTTTCCTGAAGAACATCAGACGTATCGGGATCATGATGCAGGCCACTGCGTTAAGGTGAAGCAGCAGCCATGGGAAGTTCTGCATTAGCCACGTCATTCTTCCCCCTTCAGACCGGGTAAGTTTCCGGTCCGTGAGCGCTTGAGCACCCTGAGCAGGACAGTCACTGAAACAGTGGATGCCGCCAGCGCGCCAATCGCAGGTGAAACTTTTATGCTGACAGGCGGGCTAAGCTGATTCAGTCCGGCGTTGATAAGGGCGGCGATAATCTCTGAAGCAGTACCGGCACAGTAAACGCCACCGATGAAAGAAATCAGCGCAAAAATAATCTGCTTCCAGATTTTATGGTCCTCAGAACTGAGGATGTACAGCGCCGCCCCAGCGAGTGAGCAAACCATTACCGCAGGTGTGGCTTCAGGAAACAGCGTGGCGAAAGTAATTCCGGTAGTACCGGCGGCCACGCCAGCCGTTACCGTTGCAGATATGGGTTCTGCGGACATTTAGCCCCCTCTTCTTGCTGTGGATCCTCTCAGAAAAATTGAGGGGAAGTAAAAAAGGCCGCCAGATGGCAGCCTTCATATGTGTATAAGCGGTTTGAAAAAAATGAAGTTATTTTTTGGGGAACAATTTGCGCTTTAAGGCTAATAGCCATTTTGGAGGTTTAGATTTTGGCCTCCAGATATCTCTTGCTATCTCTCTCGCGCGATCATCACTAACCCCTTCAATTTTGCTGAGGCGTTTATAACTTCTGTACTCAAAGACACGATTTATCAGGTACGCAAGGAAAGGAAATACCATCTTGAAGATAGTTGCAAAGAAGACCAGTGCCGTCATCGCAGCAAAATGGTCATGAATCCGGAATGGCAATGACTGTAGGTAATCGAACATCTTGCGCCCTGTATTAAACACGGCGATATGACAGGGGTACTGGTGCTATGCACCTTCGCGAATACCCCTGTCGTATCGCCGGATAACAAAAAACCCCGACAGACGGGGTTTCAAGTTTTTTCAAATTGTCGCTTTACATCACTGCCATCGTGCCGCAGCTCTGCCAAGCATGAATGGATTATCTGATTTTCTGGCCCGTTTTCAATGTTTCATCGTACAAATAGCACTTTTTGCTAAATCACGATTTCATGAATTTTCCTTCAGGGCATTCCGCGCTGACAAAAAAACCTTTGCCCTGAATATTTCCAGGCACCAGCGCACCCGCTTTCTGGCTTCGGAATCTGTCAACCACGGTGCCAGATGCTGCAAATCTCTGGTGATGTCCGCTATTTTCTTACGCGTGGTGTAATACTGACGTCCAACGATATAAACAGGATCTTTCAAATCAAACGCCTGAAGAACAACGTTCTCCATGAATTTAGCGTCATCACTGCTCATAGCTTGGTCAATTACACTGACCGGGGATTCAGGCCAGAGTATTGAGCGCGCGCGCCTCATTGCCTGCTCGCCACGGTAACCTTCCTCCCTTGCCTGGTTCAAAGCCGCGGTAAAACGCTCCAGTGCTTTATCAGACCAATTCTTGCCTCTGAGCACATTCCAGCACGAATGACCACACGGTTTCGCTGGGGCCGTACCGCCGCGAACAAACTCGCCCCATACAGTCAGAAGCGATTTAATCCACCCGGACTGAATATCATTAAGGAGAATACTTTTACCCAGCCAGCTCTTACGTGGTGCCATTGCTGCTTTACCCAGCGCTTCAATATGATTACGGCGTTGACGTGGTGTCATCATCTTTAATCCTTACGCCAGAACGCCGAGCGCGTAGGCCCGGTCCAGCACTTTAATAATCATCTCCGGCTGCGAGCCATATTTGCGCTCGAATGCCCGCCGGTCGTTATGCAGTTCGTTATGATGTTTACGGCAGAGTGGGATCGCGAAAATGTCATGGGCTTTGGTTGCCATGCCACCCTGCCCCCATCCAATTAAGTGGTGTGGGTCATCTGACTGCTGCTGGCAGCATTCGCATGGTTGAGTTTTCACCCAATCAAGATATTCGCGACACTCCCAGCGCAGACGTTTAGGGCGACGCATGAAGGACTGCGGAGGAGCAGGATCCACCAGCACACCCACCAGCGGTTCGGCTATGATTTCAGGTACGTCAACAGCGGCGACTTTCTCAGCGAGAATGCTGGTGGCCGGTATCCCTGGCGTTATATCACTTTCGCGCCCAATCTTGCTGTCCTCCGGCAGGCGAAGCGCTTCACGGGCCGCAAATTCGGGAAGTGCTTCAGTAACGCCGGCACGAACTGCCCACCAGCTGAGTTCTGCGAGCGAGATCTCCCGGGCCTTGTCCATGCCAAGAGAAATACGGATAGAATCGAGAACAAATGCGATTACATTCCGGCACGCCAGCTCAGCCAGTGCCTCAGTGTGTTGATCACGTAACTCATTGTCGCAGTAACCGCATAGCAGAATCGAGCCGGGTTCATGATGCATTACGGTCATCTCATGATAGTGATAATCGCCATGAGGGTTCTGGCACTTGCCCCCACCGTAGTGGAGCAACCAGTAATCAAGCCCACGTATACCGCCCGCAGCACGAATGACATTCTCATTCAGAAAGAAAGTTCTTAGTTGCTCGTTTTCAGCTAACGGTTGCCGTGCATCAGGAACTCGGCCTGTCTGGTATCCCGACATGCTTGCAGGCTGACGTTCGATCAAGACTCTTCCGCTCCCAAACAAACTCAGCAGCTCCTTGCCTGGCTTCAGCAACACAACACCTAATTCACGAACAATCACAGGATGTAACAGAGCGCGCATCTCTATTTTACCTCCGTCCGTGTGAACGCATGTTTTGCTGTGCTCTTAGTGATGAAACGAACTGAGGAAGATATGCGCTGACTAACCAGAACCGCGGATCTATATCGAGACTTTTCTCGACGGTTACGCCATTGGATTCGTAGCGAGCTACCAGCTCATTAGCTTCTTCGGTTGTCAGTCCGGTGTGAGTGAACCAGCTTTGCTTCATGCCGCCTCCTGCTGGAGTGACATCAAAAGAAAATTGCTGGCCCTTTGAGGGGTCAGTAAGGATTTATTCTTGATTGTTTCTTGCGCCATTGTTTATCTCCAGTGGCGCAGCAGGTATAGGATGTTCAGGCCTATGTATTAATTCTAACAGAGTTGTGAGTGATACGAAAACAGAAAGGAATACATAATTTATTAATAATAGTATAAGAAAAAACCGAGCCTAAGCCCGGTTTACCAGTACATAACCAATGTCATATTACCATTTGTCACGATAATCAAAGGCGACAAAGTAATTAAACTTGGTGGTATCAATACGATTCTGGAAATGAGGTTGCAGTAGTGGCACCCAACCATTATCCATATCAAATTCACCGTTATTGAGATTGTCCTTCATTGGAAGACCGAGGCTTTCCATTACTGAACTATCCTCTCCAAAGTCTTTTGATACCTCTTCGCCCTTGAAGTCTTCTGTCTTCTTATCGAACCAGCTAATGCGAATTTTTAAGCCCATAAATCCCTCTCAAAGATACTTTTTAATATTGCGCTTCGGGTCTGGCCCTTTGACCTGCTTACCAGTTGCAGGGTCAAACGCGCCCAGATGGCTACCATCACTACCTCGATAACCCTCAAGCTCCCCATGCTGGGAATCCCATTCGTAAATTTTACTCTTTTTATCACCATACCAGCGCGGTCGTTTGCCGCCACCGTTTTGTTTAGGCGTTTTAGGCGCCCCCTTGGTCAGATCACCTAACCCTTTAATTTCCTCGGTTTTGGGAACTGGATGATAATCATGTCCATAGTCTTTAGCACCCTTACGCGGTTTTTTCTTTTCGTCAGCCAGTTTTTGCTCTGAAGCTTTTTTCTTTTGCTCCTTTTGTTTACGGCTTTCTACAGCGATCGCAAGGGCTTTCTCCGCATCTGCTTTTTCTTTTATTGCGGCATCAAGAGCAGCCTTACTTACTTTGGCTTTTTCCTTAGCCAATCCTAGCTTGTAACCAGCCTGGAGAAATACTCGATGACCCGGGTGATCTGGATCATGAGCATATACCTCTACCTGTTTAACCCATTTCAACATTGCTTCGACACCTTTGTTTGCAGCGTCGAGATCACTATTTCTTTGCGGTATAGCTTGAAGAGCTTTATTTAACCGTTCCTGAGCTTTAACAATATCTGCCTGAGCACGACTCAACTGGTCGCCAGCCTCTTTATCTTCTTTGGCTGCTGCTTCAACAGGGCTATTTAATGCCCATGCAAGTGTTCGGCGTTTCTCCTCCTCCAGACGCTTTTTAACTTGATCAGGCGTGCTCACCTCAGTTACAGATACGTAAATAGGTGGACTCTTACCATCAGGAAAACGAACTATAGCCTCGTGAGTGTTTTGTCCGGTTGTGAAACCAGGGTATCGAGATGCTCCCTGCTCTTTCTGAATACCTTTTGGTTGTGATTGTGATACAGCCGGTGCTTTACCCGCATCAACTTTCACGTGCAGATCCGGTTTACCCGGAACAACACCAGCAGTGTAAACCCCTGGGCGTTTCGTTGGTTTCGCATCGACAACCGGCACACTCATTGGCATATTTTTGCTTTTAACAACAGCGATATGCTGTTTGCCGTCTTCATCAACAACATCAGCAATTCGCGTGTGTACTACTGTAGCTTTCTGAGTCGGTAAAGCAGAAGGCGGAGTGGTTGACACTTTATCAAATGGTAAAGAGTTCACAAGATGAGCCGTCGCCATCATACGAGGATCATCTTTTGCGATCTCAGATGGAATCAGAGCACCAATAGTTGCCCCTAAAAGACGGCCAGCAAGCGGAACTGCTGCGACGGCGCCTTGCTCAATACGGGTCAGTGCAGCTTGCATAGCTTCCTGAAGCGTCGTTTTGGTAAATAAAGTAAAACCCCACATACCATCATAAACGCCAATGACAGCGGGTACACCGTATGCAGCAGGTTTCTGCGCCTCCGGAGTACTTGAAAGGTTTGCACCGGATGAATTAGACCCGTTACCGCCTCCATTACCGCCGCCCCCCCAATGAATACCGCTATCTTTACCGCCAGAACCACCATCAACATTAATAGTATCTTCGTTAGGCATATAATTCCTCTTTGACTTTAAAATCATTAAATAAAAGCAAAACTGTATATACATACAGTTGTTTTATGCTATTCCCGAGCTGTTTTAAAGTCAATGTGGAAAGATACAAAAAACAAAAATTGGTAGTTTTTTATTATCTTTAAAACAGCAGATTGGGAGAGAAATGTATGAAAAGGGAATCCTGCTGCAAATTGACTGGCAGTGGATTCCAAGGAGGAGAACATAGAGTTATTGCTGCACCAACAACTCTATATTTGAAATTGAGATGTTTACTTATCTGAAACTAATTCGATGGCAAGTGAACCCGATACCCTGCTTTTTCCAACATTTGGGTAAATAGGGTTGGCGTACCAATAATTTCTTCTTCCCGCAAAGGAGTGAACGATACCATATCGCCATGTCTATACATCAAAGCACGATCACATTCTGGAAATGAGTGCAGTCTGGCAACGATAACCCCATCGTGGCATCTGATGACTGCGTATCCCTTGCTCGGTAATTCTTCTTTTTGTTTCACCAGTCCCCCTCCACACTGGAAAGTTATTGCATGCTGTCTCAATAATACCAGTCGTCTGCGCTTTCCCAGGTCTGCTGGAGGATTTCCTCAACCATCTTCTTAGCTTCCTTTTCGCGACCGTAAACACTTAAACCATGTGATCCTGCACGGCGTATAACCAGACTGCATTCATCGAACTGATTCTGGAGTCGTTTTGATAATTCTTTTTCCAGCGCCGGGACCGCGCCCTTACGAAGTTCTTTAGTACGATCAATGGTTAATTCAACTTTCATAAATGCCTCCGCTGCTTTAACTGTATATTTATACAGTACACCCATGCATTAGTTTGATCAACGGTTTAACCGCACGAAATGCTAACCACAATACCGACTGTCTAAAAATCGTCCCCGCCTGAGCGGGGCTAGATTACGCAGCTATATCCTTGTTTTGACAAAGTTCTGGGTGATTTGCTCTTAACCAGACCGTGGCCATCGCAAAGCTCATGTTCCTCACTGCGAAACTCGGTAAGGACAGCGCGATAGTAGCATTTGTTAAACCAGAGCATGGGAAACCGCAGCATATATCGAGAATTGTTTATTCGGACATGTTCATTTTCTTTTTGCAGCGGCGCGGCAGGCGTTTCATACTTTCATAGCGACGGTCGGAATACCGTTGTTCAAAACACCTAACGTCAACACCAAATTAGCGGCTTGCAGCTCGTTTATCTCATCAGGTACTACCGGAGCTGGCGGGGCGGTATACAGAATGCGTGTCTCGATGTCAGGCTGCTTTGAGAATCCTTCATACTGCTCTTTTGTGCAGTCATCCCAAAGGTCACTATCTTCGCAACGCTCTCGCCATTGGTAAACAGGCTCCGCCTGGAGCGATGCCTTCGCCCGGATCATCGCAGCAAGTGCCATAGCAGCATCTTCATTAATTGCGTCTGGCGTCGCATCGCGCTCTTCTTCAAGCTCCGCGATAGTCTGGTTTAGCCATTCTCTTATGGCGATATTCATCACTTAAATTCCTCCAGCATTGGTAACCGGTACACTGGTACCGCTTTGTATTCCTCTCCTAGTGATTTTGCCCTTTCGTTGAGGGCGCTAATTTCTGAGACTAAGGGGTCCTCGCCATAAGCAACGCAGAACTCATCTAAATGCGCCTCGCCTTCAGAATCAGCTATGGCATACAGGAACGGCTCGGCCTTCAACACTGCCTGCGCGATTTTAGCAAGGCATTTATCCATCTGCGCCAGCTTGCTCTCAGGGAATACGGCAACCATAGCGAGCCGCATTTCTGTGCGCGCAATCAACTGCTCTTTGGTGAATTCTTTGGTAATTGTGCTCATGCCGCCGCCTTGCTGTGTGAAAAACGTTTCAGGTCAAAGTCGATTGTTGCCCGCAGGTCACGGAAGATACCGCACCGCCCGTGGCGAACCAGGCCACCCTGCTCCACCGCTACGAGGAGATATTTCTCCGCTGTGGTCCGGTGCAGGCCGAACATCGCAACGAAGTCATTAGTGGTGATGCGCCCCAGCTCCTTCACCAGTTCGATAATCCGGTTGATGATCAGGGTGCGTTCTTTGTCGGTTTTCTTTCTGACCATCGGTTACGCCCTCCCTGCCATGCGAAGACAAACTTTCCGGCGCTTCGCTATTCGAGCTACCTCTACAGCGCTGCTGGCGATCCCAAACATGTCGGTGTATACAGCTGCTGCTCGCCGCCATAACCCCTTTTCCTCAAGTGCTTTCGCTTTCTGCTCTGCGGATTGCATCCTGACCGGATCGCTTTTTTCCACCATGCAGGGAAGGATCACATCCGGAATAACTGCATCTGGTGCCGCGGTGTACATAAACTGGCCCCCGCTACGCGCACGAACTAACACGCCTTCATTGCTTAACTCACGCAGTAACTTACCTGATGCAGCGCTGGACATATCAAGTGCTTCGCATATATCGCCAACTGCGCAGTTCGGTTGGTAGCGCACGAAAATCGCCACCTGCTCTTTCTGGGTTAATGGTTTGGTCATTGGTCAAATCTCGATTAGTTGGTTAAACCTGCCGCTTTGCGGCGCTTGTACTCTTCCATCAGCAGCTGTGCCGGAGTTGGCCCTGCCGGATGCTGCGGTGCAGCAAGCTGGCGACGGATTGGTGGAACCGACAACCCGTTACTCACGTGCTTCGTCCATTTGGTCAATAACTTCTCAGCGAGTTTCTTCAGTTCCCCCTCAGTCATCTGGCGCTCTACGCCAGTCCTGCGCATTTCGATGCAGATGTGGTACAAAACCGGCTGCGGCCACGGGTATTTATCACTTCCCGAAAAACGATATGACTCGTTACGCCAACGGCGGTATTCAGCCATCACCCGATCCGATGTAAGCCCGAACGGGTTAGCCCCACTCTCAGAAACCAGCGATACGAACTCAGCCAGATCAGGAGGCCATGTATTACCTACCGCGCAGCGCTCCATGCACTGCTGGCAAACCAGTTTAATCTGGGCCTCAGTCATCGAACCTATCTGAGCTATCCAGAGGGCCGTAGGCTCTGCCCCATTCTTCTGCGTCCATCGGTTTGAGAAGATTTCCCCCATCACCTGCCATAGCCGCCATGCCGTTTCCGTCGCCATCAAGTCCGTTCCGGCGTCGCCACTCTGCGTGTGCTGATTGAATTTGCTGAACAGCTCGGGATGCTGTTGGTTCTGATCGAACTGCTGCATTGTCGGTACCTCCGGATTGTGGTTTTGTCTGGACCTTTGCGCGATCCAGATGGCGGGCCAATTTTTGCTCCCACTGGATTTGATGAAAAACTTTTCCTTCGGCTTGCCAGTAAGCGATAAAACTACTCAGTTCCGCTTCAAAATTTATTCCCGCCTTCAACGGCACTCCCCACAAAACCGCCTGACGTTCAAAATCGATTGATGGTTTCCAGTTCTGATGCATCTGGAATTTCCCGAATGGTTGCTGTGCTACAAATCCGATACCGGGTTGGTTCGGATAATCAGGAATAGCAGGTTCGACCAGTTCGCTATGTGTGGGGTTTAGATCTTTATGGTTCCTTGGTAGATTCCGTGTCCCGTTTTTGGGACTGTTTAAAGGGAAAAACGGTACTCTTTGGTTAAAATTAGAACTATTAACAATCCCGATTTTAGTATTTTTATTCTCGTTAACAGTTCCGTTAATGGTACTGTTCGCATTAACAGTTCCGTTATCGGGATCATTTCGTTGAACAGTCCCCTTTTTGGTACCGTTTAAACGGTCCCGATTTCGGGCTTGTTCTGCATCGGGGATGCTTTCTTCAACGCCTACCAGCCTGTAAACAGGTATTTGTTTAGTCCTGCCACGCCGTTCCCCGGTGTCCACAACAAGGCCGATTTCCTGTAGATGCTGCAATCCTGCAAGCACAGTCTTTCTGTCCATCTCAGTAGCCTCTGCAAGCGCAGCGACAGATGGATAAGCGCATAAGTCAGCACCGCACATATCAGCCAGCCAGGTCAGGATCGCCTTACTGGAGGATTTTCCGGTCTTAACTTTCTTGGCCCACCGCATTGCATCAATGCTCATGAAGCCTCCGGGTAGAATTCATTGATCAAAACTCGATTAAAAAAATTGCGGCGCTACGGCGCTGATACTCGCCAGTAGTGGTCCCGCCGCGTCAGCAGGTAACATGTTGAATAACGCGATTGCCGCTTCGCGGATCTCCTTCTCAAGCTTTTGCAGCGGTGCGCCCAGCAACTTCGCCTGATGTGCCTCACTGCATTCTTTGATAGCGCTCGCCACCAGCTCGGCTTCCGTTCTGGCATTACTGAGGCCATGCTTCCTGGCGATCTCAATAGGCATAGCGGCGACGATTGCCCCCGACAGTTGCATGATGTAAGCGGTGTATTTTTCCGAACCACCTTCGTTTTTCAGATACCGGAATAAATTCTGTTTGTTGACCGCGATACCGCGGCCCCCTTCCTTCTTCCACTGCTCTGCCACCAGCAGAGCGATTTTTTCCTGCTTCTGGCCGGGCAAAGTGGATTCCCACTCTCGAACTGCAACCAGTATTGAACGGTGCTTAAAGCTATCTCGCCGATGCGCCATAAATTGATTTTGAGTTTTCAGCGGTCCGGCCAGGCGTTGGTTATGATGTTGATATGTAGCTGACTGCATGATTAAGCCTCCTTCTGAGGTAAACCATCTGTTGCGTTGGGATAGAGGTCTGGACGTAATTCATGCGGGGTGACTTCCCAATCCAAAGCTCTGCATGCGTTTAAAACCTCTGTGCTTGCTACCTGAGTACGAAACCAGACAGATACAGTCTGCGAGTTTTTACCTAAGCGGCGTGCCAGTTCTGATTGGCTGCCACACAGCGAAATAATTTTTTGTTGAATGTGTTCTTTCATGCTTCCTCCCAATTTATGAATCACATGATTGATAAATAATTTGTCAATGTCAAGAAACTTAATCAATCACATCTGATAAGAAAGTTTGTATGCTTGCTTATGGGTTTGATTTGGATACGAACATGAACTTCGAAGAAAGACTGTTACGAGCTCTTGATGAAGCCGGGATATCTCAATCTGAGCTGGGCCGCAGAGTGGGGGTAAACTCACAAACGGTTAGTAACTGGTGCAATACAGGTAATTTCCCTCGCAAGGAAAAGTTGGCTTTATTCCCGGAAGCATTAGGTAAGCCACTGTATTGGTTCTTTTTATCTGATGAAGAAGAGGCGCATCTTAAGGCAACCAGCGAAAGCAAAACGGTATTGAACGAGAAACAAGCTGCGTTGTTGGAAGTTTTTGATCAGTTACCTGAAGTTGAACAAACCAGGTTCATACAGCTGGCCAGCGACCGCCTCGAAGAGCTCGATAAATTTATGGCTGAATTTCTCAGCAAACGGAAGATTGAGCCCTCTCCAACCAAAGACTGATAAAGAACACACTAAAGGCCGCATTTTGCGGCCTTTTTTTTGCTTCTAGTATCTCCTCAGCCCTCCTCTAAAAATCATCACTACAATTATTTATGTCAATTAAGCATTGACCTGTGACATATTTATTTGTAGCCTGATTTTAGAAAATCAGTCATCAAGGCAGGACGCCCACGAAGTAGCTGCCGGCGGCATACGAAACACCGGATGAGATGACAATACAATCGCGCAGCAGGTTTACCGTTCCGCCAGCCTGGCGTTAAAGGCACACAGGAGTTAACCATGATCGATTTCGCACGCAAAAAAACTGGCTGCCAAGCCGTTCGCTTAAATCTTTTTGAAGTTCTGGTTCGTAAGCTTTGCTACTTACTGGCGCAAAAAGGCAATCCAGAGCTAAAAGCATGAGCTCGTTCTTTGCCCTGATCGTTACCGTCTGCGCTCTCACCGGGAAATGCTCAGACATCATGCTCGGTGTATACCAGACCAAATCTGGTTGTGATGCAGCTGCTAAAGAGCAGCACGTTAAAGGGGAGTGTTACCCGTACAAATCGGCTGACGACCAGCAGCCAGCCTTTAAGTTTTAATCGAGTTTTGACCAATGGCTGTTACCAGCCTGATGCCAGGTGCACATGGCATCGTGATGGTAATACCGCCATCGCAACCAAACAGGAGACGATGACCTGTTCTGGTTAAATTGGAAAAGTTAACTTTGCCCGCATTCCACTGCGGGCCCTTTTTCCGGAGGGTATATGTCAGCAAACGATCTGGCACTGAAATTCAGCACTGCGCCAGCAGAACAGTTAATCGGCGTGTTGCCTGTACTTGAAGTTAAAGAGGCTCTCTACGATGAGGTTTCTGACGATGTGATGAATGAGGTTTGTACTGAGCACGGGTTTGAAATCGAATTTATCGAGCAAACCTGCAACGCCTTCGCAACAGCAATGAAACTTGCTATTAAGCAACCAGCCAAAGAAGCTCGCGCCACACTGAAAGCAGCATTAAAAGAGTACCCAGGATACGGGCGAGATCCAGACGAGTCCTCTTAAAGCACAAAACCCGCGCAAGGCGGGTTAAGTACCCGGTCAGCCGACCAAAGCTTTCCGGAATCGAGTTTTGACCAATGACCACTACCCAAGGCGGCAATCACTAGCTGCGGATATCTTACAACCAAAATTAAGGACCCGATATGGAATTCTTCCATTTTATCAAGGCAACACAGAAATCCGGCAAAGAAGATGCCGTGATCTGGTTCACCTCAAAAACAGAAGCCCGCGCTGTACAGGTATGGGGGAATGGTGCCACTTATGACAACGTCCTGCTTGAAGCATCTTATGACCGGGCGGGGATCCCCTGCCCATGGAAGTTCTGGAATAACCGGGATGTAAGAACCATTGTCGAGTTGGGTAAAGCCGTTGGCTGCAAGCCTCGCTATGAGATCCCATCTGAGGGAGAACCTCACAAGGCTATTTCGGATGCGCTTCATCAGGTCAAATACGTGTCAGCAATCTTGCAGCGTCTGACAGAACACTGATTTTTTAATTTCAGAATATGGCCCGAATATGGGCCATTATGAGGTAAATCACATGCTTCAAATGCTGACTTTAGAAGAATGGGCTGCGGAAAAATACCGGAGTAATCCTCCAAGTCTGAATACTTTACGCCGATACGCTAAAGAGAGCATGTTCACTCCCCCGGCCACCAAAGAAGGAAGATATTGGCGGGTAAGAGAAGATGCCGAGATTACAGGTAATTTAACCCAGCCCGTAATTAAAAAATCTGATTCGCCTATGCTTCAAAGGATACTGTCTGATGGCTGCCCGACCACGTAAAAACAACGTCAAGATACCTAACCTTTATCCGCTCTACAGTCGTAAGGTAAATAAAATCTACTGGCGCTATAAGCATCCTGTTACTGGTAAATTCCACAGCCTCGGAACTGACGAGGCTGAAGCAACAGCAATAGCAATAGAAGCTAATGCGCGACTAGCTGAACAGCGCACCAGGCAGGTTTTGGCAATAAGTGACAAGATCGCCACCAGCAAAGGAAAAGCGATATCAACGAATACATGGTTGGATCGTTATTGGAAAATTCAGGATGAAAGACTGGAGAATGGTGATATCAAGCCGAACACTCATAAGCAAAAGGCTAAACCAGTAGCCCTACTTCGTGAGAGCGTAGGAATGAAATTGATTTCATCCGTCGATGTTCGGGATGTTGCCCAGATACTGGAATCCTATGTTGCAGAAGGTCAACCGAGGATGGCCCAGGTAATCCGCTCTGTTTTGATCGATGTTTTCAAGGAAGCCCAACATTATGGCGAGGTACCGCCGGGTTATAACCCGGCTCTGGCTACAAAACAACCGCGCCGGCGGATTAGCCGACAACGTCTAAACCTCGACGAATGGCAAAAGATTTTCGCGATAGCTGATGCCCAACATCAATACATGGGCAATGCAATGCTTTTGGCACTCGTTACTGGTCAACGCCTTGGGGATATCTCCAACATGAAGTTTAACGATATTTGGGATGACCATCTTCATGTCGTCCAGGAGAAGACGGGGAGCAAGCTTGCGATCCCTCTATCCCTGAGACTTAATGCGATTGACTGGAGTTTGAGGGATGTGGTTGCTCGTTGCCGTGACTATGCAGTGAGTCCATACCTTATCCATTTCTTACGGTCGACGTCAATGGCAGAACGAGGTGCTAAGGTGAAGTCGAACACTATAACAATGAATTTCAGTAAGGCCCGTGATAAAGCAGAATTAAACTGGGGAGACGGCACGCCAGCAACCTTCCATGAACAACGATCTTTAGCTGAGCGTCTGTACGAAGCTCAGGGTATCGATACCCAAAAACTTCTGGGACATAAATCGCCTAATCAGACAGCGCGATATCATGATGATCGAGGTAAAGGCTGGGTTAAAATATCAATATAATTCAGTTAGTTAATTAAAAGAACGAGATGAAAGAGAATGCTACTCAGTAAACGCGTACATTCGTATGCTTTTGATATTATTAGTTTAATTCAAAATAGGTGACAGATTTAACAAAATTATAGCATTTGCATATTTTCCTTGAAAAATCTCCACGGTCATGGTAACTCCAACTGGACGAATATGACTAACGAGGAAAAAACATGATTTGCTGCACATAAATTTACCTTATTTCCCTTCACAAAAAGGGGCAAAACTTAGATTTTGTAGTAGAATTAGCATTACTTGTTTTTTTAATATTAGGATAAAATAAATGAGATTAATAACATTTGACAATATAGAATCAGCTGAGGTAGCTAATGAGCTTGTTGATACTATCCGTGTCGAATGTATAACTAATATAAACTCAAATGTTATTTCATTTGAAAATATAAAACAAGAAAGAGAAACATTAGAAGCTTTTGTTGAAATTATGAATACTGATATAATATTTGATTAGGACTACAGCAATGGCAGAACCGGCTAAAAAAAACCCTCCAAAGAGAGAATTAAAAAGCGAAACAACCTCTGTTTCATCAATGGATTTCCTTGAATCACGGCAATCTAAAGATATCTATTTAGGGCTGTGTGGGTATGTAGGATGTGGCATGCGTACCATAAAAGAAATAACAGAAGAAATATCAAGAGATTGGCGTTACAATGTTGTTCATATTCGCGTTAGCGCTCTAATGGAAAGCCCGATATATTTTGAACTACCAGCCATCATGGCAGCTAAAAGTCTTAAAACAAATAGACATTTAAAGTTACAAGAAATAGCTAATGGCCTGCGAAAATATTATAATAGAAATGAACTGCTAGCGGAAGCAGCTATTGCAGCAATAGCTGCTGAAAAGAAAAAAATAGATTACAGTAATGAGAACTATAAAGGTACAGTTTTCATAATAGATCAATTCAAACGCCCTGAAGAGGTAGAGTTATTTAGAGTTATATATCAGCACAACTTTTATTTAATAGGGATTTTAAGAGACCTTGATTACAGAATTCCTAACCTGATTGCTGATGAATCAACGAAGGACGATTTACATTTAATTATAAATATAGATAATAAATCTAATGACATCCATGGACAAAGAACTGGTGACACTATTCTAGACTCAGATTTTTTCATAAAAAATAATTTCAGTCAGAAAAGTGAAATTAAGAAAAAGATCGAACGTTTCTTTGGATTAATTCATGGAAAGAATGGGCTTACACCGTCATTTAATGAAAAAGGAATGTATGCCGCTTATGCCACGTCACTTCAATCCGCATGTCTATCTCGTCAGGTCGGGGCTGCATTACTCGATGAAGAAGGCAATCTATTAGCTGTCGGTAAAAATGATGTGCCTAAGGCTGGAGGCGGGTTATATTCGAGCGATGACTTTGATGGTGATCACCGTTGCGTTCATAAAAGTGGTAAATGTTACAATGACGCAAACAAATTAAAAATTAAAAATAGAATAAAAGAAGTACTGTCACGTGAAGTGAATGCTGTATTAGGTATTACGGCTGGACAAAGTGTTGCTGATATAAATATATCTAGGTTATTAGGAAACTTAGGGCATATAGCTGATAGTTTATACAAAGATAGTAAAATATCTTCAGTCATGGAGTATTCAAGATCCATACATGCTGAAATGGATGTCATTACAACAATGGCACGTAAATCTTCAGGTGATACAAAAGGCAAGATACTTTATACAACAACTTACCCTTGTCATAATTGTGCAAGGCATATAGTTGCGGCAGGTATAAAAAAAGTAGTTTATATCGAACCTTTCGACAAGAGTTTAGCGCTTGATCTTCATAATGATGCAATAACTAAAAATGAAGAATCATCTAAAGTCTCTTTTTGTGATTTTGAAGGAGTATCACCTCGTCGTTATAATAAATTCTTTAGACCGACTGATGAACGTAAAGATAGTTCTACAGGTAATGCTAAAAAATTTAACGTTCGGTATAACAATCATATAGATGTACAGTATTTGGATGACTACAGAAAATACGAGTCAGCTGTAGCACAAAAATTCATCAAGGAAGTATCAAAACCTGAGGAGCCTATGTAAATGGGTAAAGCGCCAAAGTTTTAAAATCAGCGCTTTATCCTTGCAAGGATCGGCTGTTTTGATAAAAAGTTTTGATAAAACTTTGATAACCGTTCGAAAACTATAAAATAAAAACGGGAGCTTGATGGCTCCCGTTCTTATTTAATCCAGTCTCTGGATTACATATTCGCGATAATCGCGTCGCCAAACTCTGAGCATTTCAGCAGTTTAGCGCCTTCCATCAGACGTTCAAAGTCATAGGTGACGGTTTTCGCGTTAATCGCGCCTTCCATACCCTTAACGATCAGGTCTGCGGCTTCGAACCATTCCATATGACGCAGCATCATCTCTGCGGACAGAATAATAGAGCCTGGGTTGACTTTGTCCTGGCCTGCATACTTAGGTGCAGTACCGTGAGTTGCTTCGAATAGGGCGCACTCGTCACCGATGTTCGCGCCCGGGGCGATACCGATACCACCCACCTGCGCGGCCAGCGCATCGGAGATGTAGTCACCGTTCAGGTTCATACAGGCGATCACGTCATACTCAGCAGGACGCAGCAGGATCTGTTGCAGGAACGCATCGGCGATCACATCTTTAATGATGATCTCTTTACCGGTGTTCGGGTTCTTAATTTTCTGCCATGGGCCGCCGTCGATCAGTTCACCGCCGAACTCTTCGGTCGCCAGCTGGTAGCCCCAGTCTTTGAACGCGCCTTCGGTGAACTTCATGATGTTGCCTTTGTGAACCAGGGTCACAGAGTCACGATCGTTGGTGATAGCGTATTCGATGGCGGCACGCACCAGACGCTTGGTCCCTTCTTCGGAGCACGGCTTGATGCCGATGCCACAATGCTCAGGGAAGCGAATTTTCTTCACGCCCATCTCTTCGCGCAGGAATTTAATCACTTTTTCTGCATCAGCAGAGTCCGCTTTCCATTCGATACCGGCGTAGATGTCTTCTGAGTTTTCACGGAAGATAACCATGTCGGTCAGTTCCGGATGCTTAACCGGGCTTGGGGTGCCCTGGTAGTAACGCACCGGACGCAGACACACATACAGATCCAGTTCCTGACGCAGCGCCACGTTCAGGGAGCGAATGCCGCCGCCAACTGGCGTGGTCAGAGGGCCTTTGATAGCAACGCGATAGTCGCGGATCAGGTCCAGCGTTTCGGCTGGCAGCCAGACGTCCTGGCCATAAACTTGAGTCGATTTTTCACCGGTGTAAATTTCCATCCAGGAAATTTTACGCTCGCCTTTGTAGGCTTTCT
>OKMW01000076.1_pt1 | contig 54432 bp, 68 predicted proteins | sample 1612721 | NCBI WGS metagenome assembly OKMW01 (sample SAMN04436815, study PRJEB24849) | human gut metagenome | biome: human gut; feature: NICU; material: stool | host: Homo sapiens | place: USA: Saint Louis, MO | collected 2011-05-01 | reverse complement strand
ACCGCTGGTTCAGCATGATGGCGGGGCCGTCTGTACGCGTGAATGAATGGTTCAGTGCTTATGCGATGGCAGGTGTGGCTTACAGCCGTGTTTCGACGTTCTCCGGGGATTATCTCCGCGTAACTGACAACAAGGGGAAAACGCACGATGTGCTGACCGGAAGTGATGACGATCGCCACAGCAACACGTCTCTGGCGTGGGGAGCTGGCGTGCAGTTTAACCCGACCGAATCCGTGACCATTGATATTGCTTATGAAGGTTCCGGTAGTGGCGACTGGCGAACGGATGCATTTATTGTTGGTATCGGATACCGTTTCTGACAACAGACGCCGATTTATCTTCTGTAAATATTGTTATGATACGCAGGTTCATCCGCCTTATGGGGTGAACTGCGTTTGAGGAAACGTAAAGTTACACTGTCCTGAAGCCCGTGGCGTCACTGCTGCGGGCTTTTTTTATTGGTGGAAAAGTATGACAGTAAAAATTTCTGGCGTGCTTAAAGATGGCACAGGAAAACCAGTACAGAACTGCACCATTGTGCTGAAGGCCAGACGGACCAGCAGCACGGTGGTGGTGAACACGGTGGCCTCTGAAAATCCGGATGAAGCCGGGCGTTACAGCATGGATGTTGAGTATGGCCAGTACAGCGTCACCCTGCTGGTTGAAGATTTTCCGCCTTCACATGCCGGGACCATTACCGTCTATGAAGGTTCCAGACCAGGTACGCTGAATGATTTTCTCGGCGCCATGACGGAGGATGATGTTCGTCCGGAGGCACTGCGCCGTTTTGAGCTGATGGTGAATGAAGTGGCACGTCATGCCGGAGCGTCATCACAGAGTGCAGCGGCGGCAAAGAAATCCGAAACGGCAGCAGCCTCATCGAAGAATGCGGCGAAAACCTCAGAAACGAATGCAGCTAACAGCGCACAGGCGGCAGCGGCCTCGCAGACTGCATCGGCAAACTCCGCGACAGCAGCCAAAAAATCAGAAACCAGCGCGAAAAATAGCGAGACAGCCACAAAGGCCAGCGAAAAAAACGCAAAATCCAGCCAGACGGCAGCGAAAACCAGTGAGACGAATGCCAAAGACAGTGAAGCCAACGCAAAGGTGAGCGAAACAGCGGCGGCGAACTCGGCGAAAGCATCGGCAGCAAGCCAGACGGCAGCAAAAGCAAGTGAAGATGCTGCCAGAGAATACGCAAACCAGACAGCAGAGCCGTACAGATATGTTTTACAGCCGCTGCCGGATGTGTGGATACCCTTTAATGATTCGCTGGATATGATTACGGGCTATTCTCCGGGTTATAAAAAAGTGAAGATTGGTGATAATGTGGTTCAGGTTGCCAGTGATAAACAGGTTAATTTCAGTCGCGCATCAACGGCAACATATATCAACAAATCTGGCGAACTGAAAACGGCGGAAATTAATGAGCCGCGATTTGAGTGTGATGGCCTGCTTATTGAGGGACAAAGAACGAACTTCTTCCAGAACAGTACAGACCCTTCGAAGTGGAATAAGTCAACTTCACTGGACGTTACAGAAACAGGCACAGATAGTTTCGGGTTTAATTATGGTCGGTTTGTCGTACAGGATTCGATTGTTGGTACAAGTAAAGCGCATACCATTATCGGACTGTATTCGAGTACCGGAGGGGTTGATACTTCAGGGGACGAAAAGCATGTAACTATATCCTGTCGGGTAAAAAGTGAAGTTGATAATATCGCCGTTCGTATTTTATTTGAACATTATGATGGGGAGGTAAGGACATCAATAGGAGCAGCAAACCTGAACCTTACCACCCGCATAATTAGCAAGACAGGTCAGACAAGCCGTGTTACAGCAAGGTCTGTTAAGGATGATGCAACTGGCTGGATATTTTTTGAGGCTACATTAAAAGCAGATACAACAGAAAATACGGTTGGTGGTTTTGTCCAGTATTCTCCGGATACAGGGCAGATGGTTACATCAGGGGATTATCTCGATGTAACCACTCCACAGATTGAGGCTGGTACAGGCGCATCATCTTTTATTGTTACGGGGACGGCACCGGCAACGCGGGCAAGCGATATGGTGACAGTCCCAATCAAGAATAACCTTTATAATCTTCCTTTTACGGTTCTTTGTGAGGTACATAAGAACTGGTATAAAACGCCAAATGTAGCGCCGCGTGTTTTTGATACCGGCGGTCATCAAACCGGAGCGGGGATCGTAATGGGGTTTGGTTCATCAGGTGGGTACGACGGTTTTCCGTATTGCGATATAGGTGGTTCAGACCGACGAATAAATGAAAATGCCGGGCTGGAAAAAATGCTTATTGGTATGCGGGTAAAGTCCGAACGGTCCACATGTGTAGTCAGTAACGGTAAGTTAAGCAGCGAAACTAAAACCAAATGGGAATATATCCGGAGTACAGCAACCATTCGCATTGGTGGACAAACTACAGCAGGATTACGCCATTTATTTGGGCATGTGAGGAATTTTCGTCTCTGGCATAAAGAGCTAACAGATGCGCAGCTTGGGGAGGTTGTGGAGTGAGAGATTTCACGTTGCGTTTCAGTGATAAAGCAGATTTCAGGGCATTTCTCAGGAAACTTAACTGGGAAGAGGACGAAGAGCTGCAGAATGCCGTTCTGGTTGATGAGATTGGTTTTACGTTCAGGGAGACAGATGTTTCTGATGACGGAGAACCAGAATACACGCGAAACGAAGGGTACTTTGTTAATATCCGTCTTCTTGACGATGGATTTGAGGATTCCGTGTTCCGTGAGTGGGTGGTTACACCAGAGCGCCCGCTCAGGGAGTGGTTTTAAGGATAGCAGATGGATATCACGTCGATACTTCATGCGCTTTGTGCCGTGGCGGTGCAGGTACTGGCTGGTCTTTTTACCGGAAACTGGGCTTACGGGGCGATAGCCGGTTGTACGTTCTTCATTGCGCGTGAACACACCCAGGCAGAATATCGCTGGATTGAAATGTTCGGGCATGGCAAGCGGATTAACATGCCGTGGTGGGGCGGTTTTGATCCACGTGCATGGGATGTGGCAAGCCTGATGGATTTTGCTGTGCCGGTGGTGGCGTGTCTGCTGGTCTGGCTGTTGGTTAATCGTGGGTGAAAAAAGGTGAGCTGTATATGCAACGGAGGAAGAAACCCCGTTGCTGGAAGCCTGGAAAAAGTATCGGATGCTGCTGAACCGTGTTGATACATCAACTGCACCTGATATTGAGTGGCCTACGAACCCTGTCAGGGAGTAATCATTGGGATTATGCCGCAGCACGTCTTAAGCAAGAACGTGCTGCGGTTGGATGCTATTTTTTCCCTGAAGCGGAAAACATTACTACAGTACCTTGAACCTTGGTTTTAACATTCTCGAAATGCTCTGAGAGTATATGTGTTAAGCCTTCTTCGGAATCTTTTGTGTTTGAAAAGATGCCTTTCTGATTGTAAATGCGCATCAGTTTTTGACCGAAGCTATTGTGCACAACGCCGTCACCAAGAATTGTGGCTCCGTATAGAGTTCCATCGTCAGTTAAGGCCTGCGCCGCATTGCGTATTACACAGCTTTTTGTAGATATATTTCCAGGCAGGCAGTGAAGAAGGTAAAACATGGAAATGGAATCAAATTGACCATGTAACGCCGCGGGATAAGGATCAAAAACATCATGGCTAATTTTATGTTTAATTTTTGATTCCCCAGCCCTTGTCGATGCCGCGTTCAGGCTAGCTTCGTTCAAATCCATTAAAGATATCAGACTGCTCTCAGGTACGTGAGTAAGGTAAAACCCAGTTCCAACGCCAATATCCAGATGGTTGTTACCTAAATGTTCCAGAAAGTGTGGAAGAAGGTGTTCCTTTGTAGGACATCCCCATGCAAGCCAATTTGATACTCCCAAAACCCACCAGTCATAAAGCTTTAGGGTAAGTGGTGTGTAAATTTTAGCCCCATCATCTGTGTTTTTTTTCATTAGTTTCACCGTATTATAGTTTTATTTGTGAATTAAATCAATTATGGCGATGAATTACAAGGGGTTAAATGCTGCCGCAGCATAGCGATATTGAAATAGCCTGGTATGCTTCGATACAGCAGGAGCCGAATGGCTGGAAGACCGTCACCACACAGTTCTACATCCAGGAATTCAGTGAGTATATTGCGCCACTGCAGGATGCTGTAGATCTGGAAATCGCAACGGAGGAAGAAAGATCGTTGCTGGAGGCATGGAATAAATATCGGGTATTGTTGAATCGTGTTGATACATCAACTGCACCTGATATTGAGTGGCCGACTTCACCTGCAGAGTAATCAACGGCGCAGGGATGATATTTTGTGCTTGAAGTGCCTCCCCGACCATTCAGATAGTCGGGGAGGGGTATTGGGATTATACGCAATCAGTTTTAGTTAAAGACCGAAGCTCTCGAAAAATCTTTCTCCAAAACCAGAATGGAATTGATTGATTTTGATAGGATCTATAACGTCGTTACCTTAAACGGCAAAACCACTCAAAAACAAACTTAATGCATTGAATATAAAGGATTAATCATCTAATTCGCTCACCTTCTTATTCAGCAGACGAGAAGCGCGCCAGTAAACCAGCAACATCAGGCCCATTACGATAGTCAGCGTAATGCTGGTGGCTGCACCAAACGGCCAGTCACGAATATTGAGGAACTGAACCTTGATGACGTTACCGATCAGCAGGTTTTTCGCACCGCCCATCAGGTCGGACACATAGAACAGGCCCATCGCTGGCAGCATCACCAGCAGACATCCGGCAATAATTCCCGGCATCGTCAGTGGGATAATGATGCGGATAAAGGTCTGCAACTTGCTGGCACCGAGATCGCGCGCCGCCTCAAGCAACGGCTTATCCAGTTTTTCGATACTGGAGTACAGCGGCATCACCATAAACGGTAGCAGAATGTAAACCAGACCGATAATCACCGCACTGGGCGTGAACATGATGCGAATTGGTGTATCAATAACGCCCAGCCAGAGCAAAAACTCGTTGAGATAGCCTTTGGTGCTGAGGAAAATTTTCAGCCCGTAGATACGAATCAATGAGTTGGTCCAGAACGGAACAATCAGCAGAAACAGCAGCAGCGGACGCACCTTGTGTGGCAGCTTCGCCAGAAACCAGGCAAAAGGATAGCCCAGCACCAGGCAGGCGAGGGTGGCGATCAGCGCCATATTCAGCGAGTGCAATAGCACTTCAAAATAGAGCGGATCGAGCAGACGCGTGTAGTTATCCAGCGTAAAGACCATTTTGACGAAACTGGCGTCGTCGCGGGTCAAAAAGCTGGTGCCAATGATCATCAGGTTGGGCAGAAAGACAAACAACACAAGCCAACCGACAATAGTGACAATCACTACATTCTGGAACTTACTTGTGTTCTTCATCAGCCAGTACGACCTCCCAGCTTTCTACCCAATTAATGGCCATTTTTTGGTCGAGAGAGTGGTCAAAGTCAGGATCGTCTTCATTGAAGAATTCGCTGACCATCACCATCTTGCCATTTTCCAGTTCAACAACCGACTCCAGCGTCATGCCTTTGTAGTTACGCTCGCGAACGTAACCAATCAGCCCTTCAGCGTGGTTGTCGTCGTTAATCTCTTCAACACGTAAGTCTTCCGGGCGCAGCAGAACATGCAGTTTTTGCCCCGGTTCAACGGCGAAGTTAACGTAGATATTACATTCGCGGCCTTCAACGTTGGCGCGTACGCGCTGCTCGTCGAGACGTTCGATGACAGTGGCGTTAAACATATTGATTTCGCCAATAAACCCAGCAACAAACAGGTTTTTCGGCTCTTCATAGATTTCACGCGGCGTGCCGTCTTGCTCAATGCGACCATCGCGCATCACCACAATCCTGTCCGACATGGTGAGTGCTTCTTCCTGGTCGTGAGTCACGAAGACGAATGTAATGCCAAGCTTACGCTGTAACGCTTTCAGCTCGTTCTGCATTTGCTTGCGCAGTTTGTAATCCAGTGCTGAGAGCGACTCATCCAGCAACAACAGACGAGGCTTGTTAACCACCGCGCGGGCAATGGCGACGCGTTGCTGTTGACCACCAGAGAGCTGATGCGGTTTGCGTTGAGCGAAGGTTTCCAGCTGCACCATCCGCAGGGCTTCCATCACGCGGGGCGTAATTTCAGCAGCGGGGGTTTTTTGCATGCGCAACCCAAAGGCCACATTTTCGAACACGGTCATGTGGGGGAAAAGTGCGTAGCTTTGGAAAACAGTATTCACATAGCGGTTTTCCGCCGGAACGTGGGTGATGTCCTCGTTATCCAGCATGATGCGTCCGGAATCAACAGTTTCCAGACCTGCAATCAGGCGAAGAACGGTTGTTTTACCGCAGCCAGAAGGGCCAAGCAGCGTGAGGAACTCGCCATTGTTGATAGTCAGATCCAGCTGGGGAATGACCTCTTTACCATCAAAGCATTTGCGAATTCCCGCCAATTGCACCAGCGGTGAAAGCGAACTCGGTTGTTTATTCAATTTTTTACTCTGTCCCATGTAAACGCAACGGATGGCTTACCGATGCGGGGTTTGTGGTTAACCACCTTGGTGACTCTTAATGAGGGCGGTAATTCTACGGCAAACCGCTTGAATCGCCAATCTTTGTTGTGAATTACTGGCTTAGCTTTATATTCATTAAGGTAATGCTGATAAATATTCCCGCTTGCAGGGGTAAAAGTGACCTGACGCAATATTTGTCTTTTCTTGCTTCTTAATAATGTTGTCACAAAAAGTGAGGGTGACTACATGGATAAACTACTTGAGCGATTTTTGAACTACGTGTCTCTGGATACCCAATCAAAAGCAGGGGTGAGACAGGTTCCCAGCACGGAAGGCCAATGGAAGTTATTGCATCTGCTGAAAGAGCAGCTCGAAGAGATGGGGCTTATCAATGTGACCTTAAGTGAGAAGGGCACTTTGATGGCGACGTTACCGGCTAACGTCCCTGGCGATATCCCGGCGATTGGCTTTATTTCTCATGTGGATACCTCACCGGATTGCAGCGGCAAAAATGTGAATCCGCAAATTGTTGAAAACTATCGCGGTGGCGATATTGCGCTGGGTATCGGCGATGAAGTTTTATCACCGGTTATGTTCCCGGTGCTGCATCAGCTACTGGGTCAGACGCTGATTACCACCGATGGTAAAACCTTGTTAGGTGCCGATGACAAAGCAGGTATTGCAGAAATCATGACCGCGCTGGCGGTATTGCAACAGAAAAACATTCCGCATGGTGATATTCGCGTCGCCTTTACCCCGGATGAAGAAGTGGGCAAAGGGGCGAAACATTTTGATGTTGACGCCTTCGATGCCCGCTGGGCTTACACCGTTGATGGTGGTGGCGTAGGCGAACTGGAGTTTGAAAACTTCAACGCCGCGTCGGTCAATATCAAAATTGTAGGCAATAACGTTCACCCAGGCACAGCGAAAGGTGTAATGGTGAATGCGCTGTCGCTGGCGGCACGTATTCATGCGGAAGTTCCGGCGGATGAAAGCCCGGAAATGACAGAAGGCTATGAAGGTTTCTATCACCTGGCGAGCATGAAAGGCACCGTTGAACGGGCCGATATGCACTACATCATCCGTGATTTCGACCGTAAACAGTTTGAAGCGCGTAAACGTAAAATGATGGAGATCGCCAAAAAAGTGGGCAAAGGGTTACATCCTGATTGCTACATTGAATTGGTGATTGAAGACAGTTACTACAATATGCGCGAGAAAGTGGTTGAGCATCCGCATATTCTCGATATCGCCCAGCAGGCGATGCGTGACTGCGATATTGAACCGGAACTGAAACCGATCCGCGGCGGTACCGACGGCGCGCAGTTGTCGTTTATGGGATTACCGTGCCCGAACCTGTTCACTGGCGGTTACAACTATCATGGTAAGCATGAGTTTGTGACTCTGGAAGGTATGGAAAAAGCGGTGCAGGTGATCGTCCGTATTGCCGAGTTGACGGCGCAACGGAAGTAAGCGAAAAGGGATGCGGCATGTGATGCCGCATCCAGCTTAACTTCAAACTTACCCTTCGAAGAACCAATACCCGCTATTGACCAGCGCTGCGAGCATCGCGAGGAATGACGGATCTTCCAGTGCATCACCAAAATTCTCCGCGGTCAGCGCAATGTTGCTGGCGAGCGCATCCAGTGCCGGACGGTGCGGGGAATCGATCTTCTCACCATTGGCATACACGTCGTCGCCAATGCGCAATACGCGCAGACCACCCAGGCGCACCAGCACATCACCTTGTTTTAGCGCATCGTAGATTTCATCCGGCTGATAAGGCGGCTCTGGCGGCGCGATATCCAGTTCATGACGTGACTGGGATATAAACTCGCCAAACCATTGCTTAAAGTGTTCCGGCTGGTTGATCAATTCGAGCATCATCTCACGCAGTTTATCCATCTCTTGCGGCAGAACGTCCGCAGGATGAGCGCGAGGTGGAACATCCGGATCGCTGTAGTAGTTGCCGCCCAGTTCACGTTGCAGCACATAATCGGCAAATCCGCTAATTAATTCCCGCGTATTTGGCGCGCGAAAACCCACGGAATAGTTCATCGCATTTTCCAGCGCGTAGCCTTCATGCGGGAATCCTGGCGGAATATAAAGGATATCGCCAGGCTCCAGCTCTTCATCGATGATGGCTTCGAACGGATCGACCTGTAACAGATCCGGATGTGGGCAGTGCTGTTTCATTTGCAGCTTTTCGCCCACTCGCCAGCGACGACGTCCGGTACCCTGAATGATAAACACGTCGTACTGATCGAGATGCGGGCCGACGCCGCCGCCAGGTACAGAAAAAGAGATCATCAGATCATCAATACGCCAGTCCGGTAGTTCACGGAACGGTCGCATCAGCGCGGCGGTCGGCTCATGCCAGTGGTTCACTGCCTGCACTAACAATGACCAGTTAGTTTCACCGAGATGATCGTAGCTTTCGAACGGGCCGTGGCTGACCTGCCATTTGCCATCCTGGTGACTGACCAGTCGACTGTCGACTTCGCTTTCCATCGCCAAACCCGCCAACTCGTCTGGAGAGATCGGGTCAATAAAATTATTAAAGCCGCGTTTTAACACCACCGGACGTTTCTGCCAGTGACGTTCAAGAAAATCGGGCCAGTTAAGAGTGAGTTGGTATTCCATGTTAAGCATCCACAGGCTGGTATCTGCAACCGATTATAACGGATGCTTAACGTAATGCGTGAAGTATGGACATATTTATTCATCTTTCGGCGCAGAATGCTGGCGACCAAAAATCACCTCCATCCGCGCACCGCCCAGCATGCTCTCTCCGGCGACGATTTTACCCTCATATTGCTCGGTGATTTCGCGGGCTACCGCCAGCCCTACACCTTGCCCAGGGCGTAAAGTATCAACCCGTTGACCACGGTCGAAAATGACCTCTCGCTTGCTTAATGGAATACCGGGGCCATCATCCTCGACCACAATATAGAGATGCTCGTCTGTTTGCCTTGCAGATATTTCGACAAACTCGAGGCAATATTTACAGGCATTATCCAGCACGTTGCCCATCACCTCGACAAAATCGTTCTGCTCACCGACAAAGCTGATCTCTGGCGAAATATCGAGAGAGATATTGACCCCTTTGCGTTGATACACTTTGTTCAGCGCCGAGGTGAGATTGTCCAGCAGTGGGGCGACCGGATGCAGCTCGCGGCTGAGCAATGTCCCACCGCGCATACTGGCACGATGCAGGTAGTAGCCAATTTGCTGTGAAATGCGGCTGATTTGCTCCAGCATTACCGGTTCAGCATCACTGACGCTCATCTTCTCACTACGCAGAGAACGCAGCGTACTTTGCAGCACCGCCAGTGGCGTTTTCAGACTATGGGTCAGGTCGGTGAGCGTCGTACGATATTTGTCGTAACGTTCGCGTTCACTTTTTAACAATCGGTTCAGGTTTCGTACCAGACTGGTCAGTTCTCGCGTTGTGGCTGGATTGAGCAATTCGCGGTTATGTTCTTCCAGTTCGCGGACTTCTTTTGCCAGGGCTTCGATGGGGCGTAAACTCCACCAGGCGGCGACCCACAGCAGCGGGATCACTAACAGCAGATTGGCTGAGAGCACATAGATAAACCAGCTCCAGACCATATAGGAACTTTTTAGCTCCACCGGAATGGTATCCACCACCACAATGGTCAACTTTGGCATCCGCGATGTTGCCGGGTAGACGTTTACCGCCACCGAGTGGGTCATCTCCGCGTCGTCATCATCTTCCCGCACTTCCTGCAACTGTTGCTGTATCGAATGATCTCCACTCAGCAAGAGGCTGGTATCGTTAACATCCGCTTCAATTTCATGAAAACCATTCGATTTCAGCCAGTCAGGCTGGATCATCTTCATCAGCCAGGGCACGTCACGTTGCGCCCATAAAAGCTGCCCGTTCTCATCATAAATTAGCGTCATGGTGGGGCTTTGCTTGTCGATATTTTCGGGTAACTCGACATGCAACTTATTGTTTTCCCACTTCGCAAGGGTATAGAACAGATTGCTCTCGCCACGTAACAGCCGAAACGTGGTTTTATCGAAACTGACGCTATAACCGATCAGCGCAACCATTCCGTAGGCAAGCGAAAGCACCAATACTACTGCTGCCGTTGCTAACAGAAAACGTACCCGCAGCGAGAGCGGGAAAAAAAGACGCAGTAATTTTTTCATCAGCGCAATTCGAACAGATAGCCCTGGCCGCGAACGGTGGTAATCACTTCTTGCGGATATTGTGCCTGTATTTTTTTGCGCAGACGTCCCATCAGTACATCTATGGTATGACTTTCCCGCAGCTCCGCATCCGGGTAGAGTTGTAGCATTAACGAATCTTTGCTGACCACTTTGCCATTATTGCGTATCAACGTTTCCATAATGGTGTATTCGAACGCGGTCAGTTTGATCACTTCGTCATTAATAGATAATTCACGGCGAGAGAGATCAACCTGAAACGGGGGTAGCGAAATGACCTGTGAAGCCAGACCGCTATTACGCCGCATTAATGCCTGCATTCGCGCCATCACCTCTTCAATATGAAATGGTTTAGTCACGTAATCATCAGCGCCAGCACTTAATACTTCGACTTTGTCCTGCCAGCTTTCACGGGCGGTTAATACCAGAATCGGCAGTGAAACATCATTGCTACGCCAGCGGCGAATCAGTGACAGACCGTCCTCGTCTGGCAATCCCAGATCGACAATCGCAATATCCGGTAAATGTTCATTGAGATAATAATCGGCTTCTTTGGCATCTTCTGCGTCATCGACCTGATGACCAGCATCCTGAATCTGAACTTTAAGGTGGTGACGTAACAACGCATTGTCTTCAACAACCAGTACGCGCATTTTTATTTCTCCCTGTCTTAATTATTAAAATAGTGTAACGCGATTATGTGGTTATGGGGGTAAACATTAAATAAACCAGCGGGGAGGGGAGGTAAAGTGAAAAAAGAAAAAGTGGATAATCTTAATAAGCAGGCCGGACAGCATCGCCATCCGGCACTGTTTTGAGGCTTATTTCAGCTCATCAACCATGGTGATGGCGCGACCAATGTAGTTAGCCGGCGTCATTGCTTTCAGGCGGGCTTTCTCTTCTTCTGGCAACGCCAGACCGTCGATAAACTGCTTCATGCCTTCGGCGTCAACGCGCTTACCGCGAGTCAGCTCTTTCAGCTTCTCGTACGGTTTTTCGATGCCATAGCGACGCATAACTGTCTGGATTGGCTCAGCCAGCACTTCCCAGTTGTGATCCAGTTCATCCAGCAGATGGTCACGGTTCACTTCCAGTTTGCTCACGCCTTTCAAGGTGGATTGATACGCAATCAGCGCATAACCGATACCCACGCCGAGGTTACGCAGCACGGTGGAGTCGGTCAGGTCACGCTGCCAGCGGGAAACTGGCAGTTTGCTTGCCAGGTGCTGCAACACCGCGTTGGAAAGGCCCAGGTTCCCTTCGGAGTTTTCGAAGTCGATCGGGTTAACTTTATGCGGCATGGTGGAAGAACCAATCTCACCAGCAATAGTTTTCTGTTTGAAGTGGTTAAGGGCGATATAACCCCAGACGTCACGATCAAAGTCGATCAGAATGGTGTTGAAGCGCGCAACGCAATCAAACAGCTCGGCGATGTAGTCGTGCGGTTCGATCTGGGTAGTGTACGGGTTCCACTGAATACCCAGCGAGGTGACGAACTCTTCGCTGAACTGATGCCAGTCAACTTCCGGGTAAGCGGCGATGTGGGCGTTATAGTTACCGACCGCGCCGTTGATTTTGCCGAGAATTTCCACCTGATTAAGCTGGCGGTACTGGCGCTCCATACGGTAGGCGACGTTTGCCATCTCTTTACCGATGGTTGACGGCGTGGCTGGCTGACCGTGGGTACGAGACAGCAGCGGGATATCACGATACTGAACGGCGAGATCTTTAATGCCGTCAATCAGTTGACGCCAGTACGGCAGGATCACTTCATCACGCGCGGTTTTCAGCATTAATGCGTGGGAGAGGTTATTGATATCTTCCGAAGTACAGGCAAAGTGGATGAATTCAGAAACCGCGTGCAGTTCCGGGATCTCCGCCACTTTTTCTTTCAGGAAATACTCAACCGCTTTAACGTCGTGGTTAGTGGTACGCTCGATGGTTTTGATGCGTGCGGCATCTTCTTCGCTGAAACTGGCGACAATTGCATCAAGGTAACCGATTGCGTCGGCAGCAAAAGCAGGAACTTCCTTGATCGCTGCGTGCGCGGCCAGTTTTTGCAGCCAACGTACTTCAACTTGTACACGGAATTTCAGCAAACCATATTCGCTGAAAATCCCGCGCAGCGCGCTGACTTTATCGCCGTAGCGTCCATCGACAGGGGAAACGGCGGTCAGTGAGGATAATTCCATAGATCACAACTCCGGGGTTAAATGAGCAAGAATTTGTTTTGCCTGAGTGGTCAGGCGATTACGAGAAAACATCAGTTGCAGACGTCCGCCGCCAACCTGGTGCCAGAGCACGGCGGCGCGAATGCCTGCCAGCAGGGTTGCGCGAACTTTCGCCTGCACTTGTGGGCTTTGCAGTACAGCAGGGGAACCGGTTACCTGAATGCGCGGGCCAAGCGGGCTAATCACATCAACATAGATAGCAGCCATCGCGCTCATCAGCGTTTCGGACTGTAAATCGAAGTGTTCGAGCTGGCGTTGCAGGCCGTTGATCCGGTTGCCCAGAGTGTCGAGCGCACCTTTCGCTGAGGAGAGTTTGCGCTCAAGCACCATCAGGCTGAGTGTGTAGCGGGTTAACTCAGCGTTTAAGCCCTGGCGACTGCTGGCATTGAGCACGCCGAGCAAGGTTTCCAGCCCGACGCGCAGGTTGGCTTCGCTGCCGCCAAAAACCGCCAGCGTCGAGCTGGGGTTCATATCAATAATACTGTTGAGTGAGACGTGTAGCGCATCGGCATCACAATGCCCCTGGTGAGCGAGTTGTTGCACCAGGCGTGCCGACTGACAAATACCGGCTAGGGCGAGGGTGATGTCATAGTAATTCTTTGCCACGTTCACTGCTTCCTTGTTTTAAGTAAAGATAATAATCAGACCGGCAGCGGCAGACGCTGCTCAATAATACCGCCACCGAGGCACACTTCACCGTTATAGAAAACGGCAGACTGGCCCGGCGTCACGGCGGCAACCGGCTCATCGAAAATCACTTCAATGCGATCATCGTCCAGCGCCTTGACGGTGCACGGGATGTCGGTCTGGCGATAGCGGGTTTTTACTGTGCAACGCATAGTACCGGTGAACGGCTCGCGATCGACCCAGTGCAGCTGCTGGGCAATCAGACCGACAGACATCAGACGCGGGTGTTCATGGCCCTGCGCAACAATCAGAATGTTGTTTTCGACGTCTTTATCGACCACATACCACGGTTCTTCGGTGCCGTCTTTGGTGCCACCGATACCCAGACCTTTACGCTGACCGAGGGTGTGATACATCAGCCCCTGGTGCTCACCAATTTCATCGCCATCGACGGTAATGATTTTGCCCGGTTGCGCCGGGAGATAACGGCCCAGGAACTCGCGGAATTTACGCTCGCCAATGAAGCAAATGCCGGTAGAGTCTTTTTTCTTCGCGGTGACCAGACCGAGATCTTCAGCAATCTTACGCACCTGCGGTTTTTCCAGTTCGCCGACCGGGAACAGGCTTTGCGCAATCTGCTCATGGCTGAGCGTATAAAGGAAGTAGCTCTGGTCTTTATTGCTGTCCAGACCACGCAGCAGGCGGCTCTTGCCATCGACATCTGCCCGACGTACGTAATGACCGGTAGCGATATAATCGGCACCTAAATCTTCAGCGGCAAATTCGAGGAAGGCTTTAAATTTGATCTCTTTGTTGCACAGAATATCCGGATTCGGCGTGCGACCGGCTTTATATTCGGCAAGGAACAGTTCGAAGACGTTGTCCCAGTACTCGGCAGCAAAGTTAACGGTGTGCAGTTCAATGCCGAGCTTGTCGCAGACAGCCTGGGCATCAGCCAGATCCGCTGCCGCTGTGCAATATTCCTCACCGTCGTCTTCTTCCCAGTTCTTCATAAACAGGCCTTCGACCTGATATCCCTGTTGTTGCAACAGCCAGGCAGAAACGGAGGAATCGACACCGCCGGACATGCCGACGATTACTTTTTTTGCGGTTTCAGACATTGGATCACTCACGACATTGAACTTCAAGGCGGCGTATTCTATCACGCAGCCTTTTAGATGACACCCTTTGTAAAAGGCCAGTTAAAATCGCCAATCATCTCTAGCGGATAGCGTTGCCTGCTTTGATAACAACGAATACTTTCCGCCACCAGCGGCGAACGCAGATTTGACGCCTGTAAAATTTCTTCGGCGCTAACCCAACGGCAGCAGTCGATATCGCTGTCATGAGGCTGGGTCGGGCATATTTGCTCAAGCTCAATAGCAAACAGGAAACGCAAAAACGGCGTTTTATCTGGCGCAATCCACTGATGCATACGAATAAAGTGTTGCGGCTGCGCGCTGATGCCGGTTTCTTCCCACAGCTCACGGGCGGCGGCTTCCACTAAGGTTTCATTGGCTTCCAGATGCCCGGCAGGTTGGTTCCATAACGCTTTACCATTAATCGTCTCTTCAACGACTAAAAATTTGCCTTCTGCGTGCACCACGCAAGCAACGGTAACGTGCGGTTTAAACATTTTGCGTCCTTAATCTGTCGCTTCTCGCCATTCGCCGTTGGCAAGATTATCCAAAGAGTAATCACCCATCGCATAGCGAATCAGTCGCAGCGTGGGGAAACCAACATGGGCGGTCATGCGGCGCACCTGGCGATTACGTCCTTCATATAAGGTGATCTTCAGCCAGCTGGTGGGAATACTTTTGCGTTCACGAATTGGTGGATTCCGCGGCCATAACCACGCGGGTTCGTCAACCAGCTCTACGCCTGCGGGCAGGGTAGGGCCATCATTTAAGGTTACGCCATTGCGCAAGGCTTCAAGTGCGTCTTGTGTGGGAATACCTTCCACCTGCACATAATAGATTTTTCCGGTGCGTTTACCCGGCTGGGTTAAACGCGCCTGCAACGCGCCGTTATTGGTCAGCACCAGTAACCCTTCGCTATCGCGGTCAAGACGACCTGCTGCATAAACGCCCTGAACCGGGATGAATTCTTTTAATGTTTTGCGTCCGGCTTCATCGGTGAACTGCGGAAGAACATCGTAGGGTTTATTGAACAGGATCACGCGCGTGGGCTGGTTTTCAGGTTTACGCTTAGTGGAGTGTTGCGAGTTTAGTCGACTAACCTGTTTTTTTCTAAAAGAAGATTTAGAATCGCTAAAGTATTTCATGGTAAATTCCAAATAGAGCTATACGCAGAGGGTAGCACAGTGTCGGATTGCATTGGACTTTTAAGGTACTCGTTAGAGGTTCAGGGTTCAGGCTCTTCAGCGCGGTTTCATCAATACCTGGGTTAGTGAGCAGCGGTTGTGTGGCTGCATGGTGATAAATATGGCCCAATGAACACATTTTACATTGATGAATTGAATAAATACTGGTATGAAAAATAGTGTTTCTGTATTACTGATGGGTGACAGCACTTCACTGTTCAAGTTCAGGATGATGCTTTACCACTACCATCATCAGCAGTAATAAGAGGGGCATCGCAGCCTTCTTTTTTATTCTACTGATACAGCCATTTTCCCGCTTCTGCTGATTCTGCAAACATCCGTACAGTTAACGGTAAACGTGTTGTTTCTACCTCTTCCCGCTTGAGCTTGAACCATCGTTGAAGCAATGGTGCAGACTCCCATGGAAGGTACAAAGACCAGTCCAGATTATCCAGGTTAATCCCAAACCTCTCTTTGTATTTCCGTATAGCGTCCTCTAAATCATCTCGTGGATAGTCGAACAAATCAGAGTCCAGTTCTAACGGAATTTCCTTCCCGTGGTCATCCTGATAACCTGGAATCTCATCACGGAACAGTGCTAAAACTTCGTCTGTGATTGTTGTCGCCATTAGAAGGAAGTCCACTTAATACGGTCTTGAGGTTTGGCAATCAGATTGTATTTTTCCTGGGTACGAGTCGAAACCCTGTAAAGACTCATCGACAGTGAAGCCCAACCAATCCACGGGACCCAACGAGCGATAATTGCAGCAAGCTTATTAGATTTCTGCATCCTTACACCCACTGGTGTATGAACAGAAATACCAAAAGGCATGCGTGCATCTCTCATCAGTATACGCGCATACTTTGAGACAACACTTGTTCCCAGGGTTGCCCCTTGCGGCTTCGCTCTTGTACCCAGCCACGGTTGACCAGATAAGATTGCTGCACCTGATACCGAATCAATCCCCAATTCCTTACAGAATTCTTCAAGGAATATGACGTTGAGTAGTTCTATTTTGGACAGGTTCGGGTGTCCTCTGTAGAAATATGTTCCATTGCGTTCTTCGGTAGTATCCATTTGTCAACACTCCATTGTTATATAGTGTTTCTGTTACTTGAAGTTGATTTCTTCGGTTGCAGCAGATGCAGAACCAGTAAAGGCAACGAGTTTCACAGCTATCAGTGCAAAGCGTTTCATGTGAACCTCAAAAAGGGGGGATGCCATAATTTACTCGTTGCTTGTCGCTTCAACCATGACTTTTGATAATTTTCCCAATAGTGCTCAAAGTGAGATAGTCGCTGAGTCGAGTAATGTCAAATTTTGACCAAATAGCATCCTGTTAGTTATCTCTGGTGGTTTTTTTTATTGCTTAAAAACTGGTGTAACTTATTGATATTTAATGCCTTATTTGAAGGTCTGAAAAATACTGTCTTTGGTCTAAAAGAAGTTTTTTGCATGGTATTTTCAGAGATTATGAATTGCCGCATTATAGCCTAATAACGCGCATCTTTCATGACGGCAAACAATAGGGTAGTATTGACAAGCCAATTACAAATCATTAACAAAAAATTGCTCTAATGCATCCGTATCGCAGGACGCAAACGCATATGCAACGTGGTGGCAGACGAGCAAACCAGTAGCGCTCGAAGGAGAGGTGAATGGAAAGTAAAGTAGTTGTTCCGGCACAAGGCAAGAAGATCACCCTGCAAAACGGCAAACTCAACGTTCCTGAAAATCCGATTATCCCTTACATTGAAGGTGATGGAATCGGTGTAGATGTAACCCCAGCCATGCTGAAAGTGGTCGACGCTGCAGTCGAGAAAGCCTATAAAGGCGAGCGTAAAATCTCCTGGATGGAAATTTACACCGGTGAAAAATCCACACAGGTTTATGGTCAGGATGTCTGGCTGCCTGCTGAAACCCTTGATCTGATTCGTGAATATCGCGTTGCCATTAAAGGCCCTCTGACCACTCCGGTTGGTGGCGGTATTCGTTCTCTGAACGTTGCCCTGCGCCAGGAACTGGATCTCTACATCTGCCTGCGTCCGGTACGTTACTATCAGGGCACCCCAAGCCCGGTTAAACATCCTGAACTGACCGATATGGTTATCTTCCGTGAAAACTCGGAAGACATTTATGCGGGTATCGAATGGAAAGCTGACTCTGCCGACGCCGAGAAAGTGATTAAATTCCTGCGTGAAGAGATGGGCGTGAAGAAAATTCGCTTCCCGGAACATTGCGGTATCGGTATTAAGCCGTGTTCGGAAGAAGGCACCAAACGTCTGGTTCGTGCAGCGATCGAATACGCAATTGCTAACGATCGTGACTCTGTGACCCTGGTGCACAAAGGCAACATCATGAAGTTCACCGAAGGCGCGTTTAAAGACTGGGGCTACCAGCTGGCGCGTGAAGAGTTTGGCGGTGAACTGATCGACGGCGGCCCGTGGATGAAAGTTAAAAACCCGAATACCGGCAAAGAGATCGTCATTAAAGACGTGATTGCTGACGCATTCCTGCAACAGATCCTGCTGCGTCCGGCTGAATATGATGTTATCGCCTGTATGAACCTGAACGGTGACTACATTTCTGACGCTCTGGCTGCACAGGTCGGCGGTATCGGTATCGCCCCAGGCGCAAACATCGGTGACGAATGCGCCCTGTTTGAAGCCACCCACGGTACTGCGCCGAAATATGCCGGTCAGGACAAAGTAAACCCAGGCTCTATTATTCTCTCCGCTGAGATGATGCTGCGCCATATGGGCTGGACTGAAGCCGCAGACCTGATTGTTAAAGGTATGGAAGGCGCAATCAACGCCAAGACCGTAACCTATGACTTCGAACGTCTGATGGAAGGCGCTAAGCTGCTGAAATGTTCAGAGTTTGGTGATGCGATCATCAAGAACATGTAATACGGTAATTTGTTAAATTCATTAACGGGAGTGTTACGCTCCCGTTGTTTTTTATTAGGCTGCTAACGGTTATCAAAATTTTATCAAAATAAGTTATCAAAACTTTATGCTGAATAATTGGATGTTTAACAAGTCAATATGGCATTTTTAGCAATGATTCTCATTTCATATAACCAAGTATAGAATGCAAAACTATGAGTCCCCTTTTTAAGAGACCATGCGAAATCACTGGGTTTTTTTAAAGTAGTTACGTCATAAAAAAGCTTTGTTTTGTTAATCAGCTCCTCAATTGTCTCGACGTTTTTATGTGCACATGCATTTCTTGCAAGTTGTAGGTAGTTAATATCCTTAAGCCCCATACCAAATGCAGCTAACAAACAATTCTTATTTTTAGGATTAAGATGGGTGATTATATTTACTATCTTGTCAATATCTCCCCATGTTGGTTCATATCTGATAAGAAAACTGTTATGTCCATTATTTTTTATTGTGCCGTTTATATTTTTTGCTTCATATCCAAGTCGTTGCCAGGAGTTTCCATACTGGGTCACTCTTGGGCCGAAAACGGTAGTATCAGCACAAACTGCACCTCTACAAGATTTATGGATGAGATTTCTACAGAATAGACACCAATTTTGCCATAAATCAGACATCAACCCTTCAGTCAATTTGGCATGTGTCCACTCATCATATTCAATCCTATTAAAACGAAGAATATCAACTTTGCCTTGATATACGCTGCACCTATGAATAAAATTTCGATAAATTTTGTCCATATCAAACCTCATAAGAATGCTTTAATCAGTTCTTTTGTGCGCGTGGTTCGTTGTGGTAGCTTGGTTGTTGATGATAAACAACTTGTTACATAGGCCGCATAAGGGCCATCTTCGTCCTGAATTTCATGGGCATCAGCCATCTCTAAGAGAATCGGAATTACACGGGAAGGATTTACATCAAAGTTTGGGTTAGCCGTGAAACCGAGTTCATTTTCAAGTTCATCACTTCCGGGGAAACCAAATTTTAATGCGGTAATAGCACAAAATAATGAGTGAACAACATACGATTTCATCATAAATGAATTACGTAATTCGGAAAAATCTTCCGCCAATAAATTGAAGAAATAATCAATTCTCTCGTTATAGATATTCTCTAAAGGAAAATCATCATCGTATTTTTTATAAATAGCTTCGGTTGCAGGTGCCGACTTTGAACAAAGCCCTCTATCAATGAGTATTGCCATATCTGAGATAAATTCTGCATCACCCATTCTGGCTAATATTTTGGGTGACAATATATTATAAATCTCTAAAAGCTCAGCGTGGGTATCTGCTTTTTCAACGATATACCACTTAAATGCACCTTGAAAAGTAGCATGCCGTTTTTCTGCTGATGTTAGTGGAGATGTATAAGCATTCATTCGTCTAAACATTTCGAGTAATTCAGCCCTGCTTGCTGAATAAACTGTGGATGTTTCAACTTGATAACTAATAAAACATCTTTTTGCATCATCGGGCAAATCATTAAAATACATGCCAGAATACTTCTTCGATGCCGAAGTAAGTGCAAATTTGTTTTTATAAAAATCAACGAGAGTTGTTACTCGTTGCTGGCCATCAACAATTTCTTTAATTGGCCTTTCGTTTGTCCTGTCAAATGCTTGATATAAATATATTTTGGGGAAAGGATAATTTTCTAGAATAGTGTCTATGAAATAACTCTTTGCAAATGGTGGCCATATTCCATTTCCGCGCTGATAATCCTTGTTAATTATTAGTTCTTTTCTCTCAAGCATTGAAATTAGATCAATTAATGTGATCTGCCCTACATTTGTATTCATGACTATTCTCCTGACTATGAAAAGGAGGGTTATTTTACATCAATAATAAAATTGTTCAATATTCATAGTTTATAGGGAGTCTTTTGAAGAGGTTCATAGTTAAAACTGGTGGATATACATCCAATCTTTTCCCCGATCATCATGATAACGATCGGTTTGTTGTTGCGTTTTATGGCCAAGTAGTTTTTGTGTGTCTACCCCCTGTTCTTTGTACAGACGTTCAGATAAAGACCTTTGTTCATGGAATGTTGCTGGTGAGCCATTACCCCAGTCAATTTCTGCCAAATCTCTCGCTCTACTAAAATTCGTCGTCAATGTATTGGATTTAACCTGCGCGCCACGTTCAGCCTGTGAAGTGGTACGAAAAAAATGCACAAGGTATGGGCTGACTGCATAGTCACGGCAGCGGGCGACTACATCGCGTAAACTCCAGTTAATCGCGTTGAGACGAAGAGAAAGCGGGATGGCGATTTTGCTCCCGGTTTTTTCCTGGATGACATGGAGATGATCATCCCAAATATCGCTAAATTTCATACGCGAGATATCACCTAACCTCTGGCCGGTAACCAGTGCTAACAGCATGGCATTCCCCATATAACGATGACTGGCATCTGCGATATCAAAGATTTTTTGCCATTCTTCAAGACTTAACCGTTGTCGGGTAATTTTTCTTCTGGGTTGTTTGGTTGCCTGTGCTGGATTATAGCCCGGAGGGACTTCCCCATAGTGTTGTGCCTCCTTGAATACATCAATTAGAACGGAGCGGACTACTTGCGCCATCCTCGGTTGCCCGGCAGTGATATACTCGTCAAGCAATTGCGCTATATCCCTTACATCAACTGATGAAATTAATTTCATTCCTGCTCGTTCCCTGAGCAAGGATACTGGTTTGGCTTTCTGTTTATAGGTGTTGAGCTTTATATCGCCACTTTCCAGTCTGTCATCCTGGATTGCTTGATAGCGATCTAACCAGGTTGACGTTGTGATTGCTTTTCCTTTGCTGGTTGCGATCCTGTCACTGATAGCCAGAATCTGCCGGGTTCTTTGCTCAGCCAGGCGTGAATTTGCCTCAGTGGCAATAGCAATGGCTTCAGCTTCGTTTGTGCCTAAAGAATGAAACTTCCCGGTCACTGGATGTTTATATCGCCAATAGACTTTATTTACTTTTCTACTATAAAGTGGATACAAGTTCGGGACTGAAACATTATTTTTACGTGGTCTGGCTGCCATTACTTAAAATCCTTTGTAGAATAATAGAATCACTTTTCTTGATGACAGGAGTAACTAATTCCCCAACTAACTCTGCGTCCTCACGTACTCGCCATAGTCGACCTTGTTTCATTGCCGGTGGACAAAATAAATTCTGCTTAGCATAACGACGCAATGTGGACACACTTGGAGGATTACTCCTAAATTTTTCCGCAGCCCATTCCTCAAGTGTCAGCATTTGAAGCATTTTTGATAACCTCATTTCTTTTGCTACAAAACTATTTCACTAGTTAATTTCGCTGTCAGGATTGCTTATGTATCTTATGCAGCTCTTTAAAACGTTCCATAAATATCTCGTAGGCATGGCCAGGAGCCAGAGGAATAACTTCGAACATCTCTGTTGCTGGGATACCTTCCAATACTGGCCAGAAAGAGCCATCATCAAGCCCGAGATCGCGGCGTTCGGTTGCCAGCATGATGAGATCGGCATATTTCACGGGCGTGCTCATAGCCTGAGGTAACCCGTATTTCTCACGGATTACGGCGTCTATTTTTTCTTCCATCCGTTTATAGTCAGGAAGAAGGCGTTTCAGTGGTGCGGGAATGTCCTGGCAATACGCTTCTGTTGCATCATGCATTAACGCTTCAAAAGCAAATTCCTGCGGCACCAGCTGGCTGCAAAGAACCGCATGTTGGGCGACGCTGTAGAAGTGCGAAAGATGACCGGCAAAGCGACAGATATTTGAAAGGGAAACCGCGATATCGTTAATATCGATGTCGTCTTTATTTATCCTGCCATAATAAAAATGCTTCCCGGAAAAAGTTTTAATAAATGACATTTTGTTCTCCACGTATATGCACTGCACCGCGCTGAATTCTGGTAAAAGGAAGCCCTCACCATCCGGCGATTATTGAGTTAATTACGTTTCCATAAATGCCCCCGCAGGGGCATTTGCAGTAATGAAATCAGGCGGTGAAAGTACCAATAAAGGTTTCTACTTTGCTGTCTTTGAATTTCTCAACAAGCAGATCACGAAATTCGTTAGCCATTTCTTCCTGCACTGCTTCCAGCTGAATAATGCGCAGAACCAGTACAGGACGATCGCCAGTGATAATGCTAAGGCGTAATTTAAACGGACGTTCTTTCAGACCTTCAAACGGAACGCATTTAAATTCAAATGCCACTGGCATAATATCTTTGGTCTTCGCTTCGACAGACTCCATCAGGGAGCGTTTGCCGCTGAAGTCATTATCTTCAAAATCAGCGGTCTGGTTTGCTTCAATCGTGATTTTACGGACAGCCGCAGCCGCTTTTGTTGCCTGAATAGCGTCACCATTAGCATCAAAGCCCACAAGGTAGTCGGCCCAGTCTTCAATCCATTCTGCCAGTGACTTCTGGGAGTTACGCTCGCCATTAACAGACAACAGAGCAGAGAACGGCGCTGCCTTTTTCAGTTTGAGAGTGGCGGTGTTATCTGCGTGACCTGGTTCATCAATAGTACCCAGGTTAAGCACACTGACGGCACGCATATTATCAGCATCGATAAAGCAGCGGGTGCCTTCATCTGCAAGATCTTTAGAATAACGGGTAAAGTCATCGATGCTGGCAGTGGAAAGCGCACCACGGAAACGGAAGCGATTTAAATTAAATTTTTCCAGATCATGAATGCGGAAATTCTCAGGCAATGCCACAGCATCGGCACCAATCTTACTGATAATTTCATTAACACCCTGAGCAGAAATAAGGGCATGGATTTGATTAATTGCGGTTGCGTCTAAGTTCTGAGACATAATAAGTCCTCACTATATAAAGATATTCAGTGATGAGATAAATAATCAGTTAATTAAAAACGATATTAACGACCTGCTGCGCGGAGTTTTCCGTCAGGTTCACCGGCAAGAGTCAGTAACTGTCCCTGGTCTTCCTGCAGAATAGTCAGGCGACCACCGCGATTGACATACATCGGCGTTTCGGTGGTGTCTTCTTCGGAAATTTTCCCGCGGTTAGTCGGGCGAACATATGAGAGTTTGTGTTTGATTTTCACTCGGTTCTCATCAAACGGTTCGATTTCCAGGTTGAGCGAGACCTTACCTTTGGTTTTCGTGTTCATCACACCGGAAGCGACTTCACTGAGAACTGCGCCGATTTTGGTTTCAAATACGCCGCCGTCCAGCTCCCCGATAAATGCCTGCACATCAGTACTGCGTTCGCTAGCCATTTTGCTGCTCCTCATCATATCGACCCTGCAAGGTCGGTTAGTTTCTCCACAAAACAGAGAAGAACACCTGCGGTGACTGCCGCCCGGATGGATTGGGTTATGAGCCCGTCGTCCGGTGATGCTCTTCTCTGTTTTGCAAAAAGGACGGTACCAGCCGGAAGCAAGGGTACAAGCTGGTACCGCCAAGACTACACACAGCATAAAGTTGTGGTGCCGGGTGCCTCCCGGTGCCTGGCGAAGGTTGCACACCAGGCGGGTGGGTATCCACAGAAGGTCGACTGTCAGCCTCAACCTTAACCCGCGTGCGCTGAGCCGCATTCACCACAACGCTAAGGATTCTCTCTGGTTGAAAATACTTAGCTGTTATGTGCCTGCTTTTAGCCACATCAGGCGAGGTGGACCTGGTTATTCCCCAACAACAAGGATTCGGTTAATCTGGTTATCCCCAACAACGCAAAAGGAAAAGAAATGTCCGGTAATATCTACACGCTATACAAATCCCACTGTGAAAATGTTGGAAAGTATCGGGGCATTGAAATCAGTGGGGTAGTGTCATCAGTCGAAATAAGCAAAGTTGAATCAAGGGCAACATTACTTACTCTTTTGGACCTTGTCTTACATGAGCACCGGAAGAAATTCGGCACTCCCTATAATCAGTTGAATGGGAAAAAGGCTCTGGTTCACCTTATTCTGATGAAGCATCACTGGATGCCAAAACAGATTAATGAGATGAAATTTGATGAACTTCTTCTTTCAATTCAGGATGAACTCACACTTGATAAAATAAGCGTAACCGCCCAGAAATTTTTAGATTATCGAGACTGGAGATCACAAATTCATCACTTTGATGATTTTGACGAAAATGAATGGGATCCTAATTTGTCTGCACAATATCTAAAGTAACATCCTGTGATAAAACCGTGATTTCCTGATCCAGTTTTTTTAAGGAGTCTATTGTTTCCTGTCGATAAGACAGCACTTCACGAAGCTGGTTTATAGCTGCCAGCTTCTTTGTCATCCACTCATAAATTTCCTCATCTGTGTAGCCAGGCGCGACGATTTTGGGTTCTGTTTTGTGCATTTCACATCTCCTCAAGTTATCAGTTACTTGTTGATGGGGACCAGATTGTTAAAGAGCTAAGCGTCCTGTAGGGCGCTTTTTTGTTGCTAACGAATCATCCTGGACTTCATATGCCCCAGGCGGCTACTTCGTGGGCGTCCTGCCTGTTCGTTATCTTTGATATAAAATCTAACTTAACTTAGTTATTATGGCAAGAGAAAACACCAAACTTTTCTTAGTTCGGTGCCTTAGTTAGAGAAGAGAGGTCTTAGAGTTCGTATTGAACTCCTTTGACTACACCAATGATAAGGCAATTACCATTGATAGGGATGTTGGGATACCGAGGATTTAATGGCACTAAAAACTTTTGAGGGCCATCGATGACTAATTTTTTTACTGTAGCTTCGTTTGTTCCATCAAGTCGAGCGATGACTATTTTTCCATGACGAGGTTCTGCATCTGGATCTACAATCACTGTTGCGCCTTCTGGTATTGTTGGGAGGCCATTAGGGTTAGTCATGGAGTCACCTTTAACCTCTAATGCAAATGAGTTATCACCAATCTTTAATGATGTATCTACCCACTTGTCCACTTCACTAAACACTTCTGCTGCCCTGCACTCAGTAAACTGCCCAGCCTGAACCCACGATATTACAGGAACTCTGCGCATGTTTGTGACGAGTTTGCCTTCAAACTCAGCACCATAAAGAATGTAATCTATTGACGTATTGAAGAACTTCGCTAATTTCGAAAGTGCCTCCCCACCAGGGGTATTGATGTCTTTCTCCCAGTACCCCACAGCAACGTCGCTTACTCCACAAAATTTACCCAATTCTTTCTGGGACGTTCCGGTAACTCTTCTCAGAGCTTTTATACGCTGACCAACCGTTTCCATAGGAGCACCATTTCTTGAATTGCTAAGTAATCTTAGTTTTTATTGACCAAAGATAGATTTGTAATTAGCATCTAACAAAACTTAGTTTGGAGGGCGTATGACAACTGACGATATCGAAAGCTACTTCGGCAGTATTGAGAAAGTTGCTGCTTTTTTCGGCATAACAACTGAAGCCGTTTATCAGTGGCGAAACCGTCCGGGCCAGTTAATTCCAAAAGGACGTGCAGCAGAAGCTGCATATAGAACTTGCGGACGGTTGCCATTTAAACCTGAGCTTTATGAAAAATCTAATGGATAAATCGATTAACAGAAACCACAGAACGATGAGGCTAACCGTGGGTAAGCATCACTGGAAAGTAGAAAAACAGCCTGAGTGGTACGTGAAAGCTGTCAGAAAAACTATCGCAGCGTTGCCGGGTGGTTACGCTGAAGCAGCTGACTGGCTGGATGTAACAGAAAACGCATTATTTAACCGCCTTCGTGCCGATGGCGATCAGATTTTCCCGCTGGGATGGGCAATGATTTTGCAACGTGCTGGTGGAACTCACTTCATTGCTGACGCTGTGGCGCAGTCTGCAAATGGCGTCTTTGTGTCTCTTCCTGACGTCGAGGATGTGGACAACGCCGATATTAACCAGCGCCTGCTGGAAGTCATTGAACAGATTGGCAGTTATTCCAGACAGATTCGTTCGGCAATCGAAGACGGTGTGGTGGAACCGCATGAGAAGACAGCAATTAACGACGAGCTGTATCTCTCAATTTCGAAGCTGCAGGAGCATGCAGCACTGGTCTACAAAATCTTTTGCATTTCAGAAAGTAATGACGCCCGCGAGTGTGCAGCTCCGGGCGCCGTGGCGTGTCGTGACTGTGGAGAAACTAACGCATGAACAGTTTAACAACACACTACCGTCGCTCGCAACTGATTGCGCTTCCTGTACCGGGTGGAAAAGCGAAGGTGGAGTATTGCTATGCAGTTAATGTACCAGGTGACAGGGAAATTGTAACCCACAGCTTTGCTGAGTGGGCTGTGGGTGATTTCAACCGGCAGAAGGAGACAGTCCTTTGCGACAAGTTAACCGCTGGTTCAAAGATCACTACGGAGTGCCCGTCAGAGTCATTCGTTGGGAGCCGGAAACACAACGAGTTATCTACCTCCGCGAAGGCTATGAGCATGAGTGCTTCAGCCCGCTCGAACAGTTTCGTCGTAAATTCAGGGAAATAGAGGTCGGTCATGAGCACTAAATTAACCGGCTATGTATGGGATGGTTGCGCTGCATCAGGCATGAAATTATCCAGCGTGGCAATTATGGCCCGCCTGGCTGATTTCAGTAATGACGAAGGTGTGTGCTGGCCATCAATTGAAACTATTGCCCGTCAGATTGGCGCGGGGATGAGTACCGTCAGGACGGCTATCGCACGGCTGGAAGCAGAAGGCTGGTTAACGCGTAAGGCGCGTCGCCAGGGTAACCGCAATGCGTCGAATGTTTATCAGCTTAACGTTGCGAAGCTTCAGGCAGCGGCATTTTCTCAACTGTCAGATTCTGACCCGTCAAAATCTGACGCATCAAAATCTGACCCGTCAAAATTTGATGCGTCGAAATCTGGCAAAAAAGCGGGTTTTCACCCGTCAGAATCTGGCGGGGATCCGTCAGTAAAATCAAAACATGATCCGTCAGATAAAAAACCTTCTCGTCCGGACGCTTCGCAACCGGACACGCAGACGGATGAACAGGATTTTTTAACTCGCCATCCTGATGCGGTTGTATTCAGCCCTAAAAAGCGCCAGTGGGGAACGCAGGATGATTTGACCTGCGCACAGTGGCTCTGGAAAAAAATCATCGCCCTGTACGAGCAAGCCGCCGAATGTGACGGCGAGGTGGTTCGTCCCAAAGAACCGAACTGGACAGCCTGGGCAAACGAAATTCGCCTGATGTGTGTACAGGATGGTCGTACTCACAAACAAATCTGCGAGATGTACAGCCGCGTCAGCCGCGATCCGTTCTGGTGCCGTAACGTGCTCAGCCCGTCGAAGTTGCGGGAAAAATGGGATGAGCTTTCCCTGCGCTTATCACCGTCCGTCAGCACGTACACCGAAAAACGCGAAGACCCGTACTTCAAATCCAGTTACGACAACGTGGACTACAGCCAGATCCCGGCAGGATTCAGGGGGTGATCATGAGTCTGTTAAATGACGTTCAGAAATTCATTGAAGCCCATCCGGGGTGTACTTCCGGAGACATTGCGGATGCTTTTGCAGGTTACTCACGGCAGCGCGTTCTGCAGTCTGCAAGCAAGTTACGTCAGAGTGGGCGTGTGGCTCACCGTTGTGAAGGAGATACACGCAGACATTTCCCGCGCCTGACTGAGAGAGCGCAGGAGCCGGAACCACAACCAGTTCGTGAAACCAGACCTGTGCGCAATTTCTATGTCGGCACTAACGATCCCCGGGTGATTTTGTGCCTGACCCGCCAGGCGGAAGAACTGGAGTCCAGGGGCTTATACCGTCGTGCTGCAACGGTGTGGATGGCGGCATTCCGTGAAAGCCACTCCCAGCCAGAACGAAACAATTTTCTGGCGCGTCGTGAACGGTGTTTACGGAAAAGCAGTAAGCGGGCTGCATCAGGTGAAGAGTGGTATCTCTCAGGGAATTACGTGGGGGCTTAATGAGTAATAAATATTGCCAGGCGCTGGTGGAACTGCGGAACAAACCAGCCCATGAACTGAAGGAAGTGGGCGATCAGTGGCGCACGCCGGACAACATTTTCTGGGGAATTAACACCCTGTTTGGCCCGTTTGTTCTGGATCTGTTCACTGACGGTGATAACGCCAAATGTGCTGCGTATTACACGGCGGAAGACAACGCGCTGGCGCATGACTGGTCAGAACGCCTTGCGGAGCTTAAAGGTGCTGCCTTTGGTAATCCCCCATACAGCCGCGCCAGTCAGCATGAGGGGCAATACATCACCGGCATGCGTTACATCATGAAGCATGCCAGTGCCATGCGTGATAAAGGCGGGCGCTATGTTTTCCTGATCAAAGCTGCCACCAGCGAAGTGTGGTGGCCGGAAGATGCAGATCATATTGCTTTTATTCGCGGGCGTATTGGTTTTGAACTGCCTGCCTGGTTTATCCCGAAGGATGAGAAGCAGGTGCCGACAGGCGCTTTCTTCGCTGGTGCTATTGCTGTTTTCGACAAGACCTGGAAGGGACCGGCAATCAGCTACATCGGGCGCGATGAACTTGAGGCATGTGGTGAGGCCTTTCTGGCGCAGGTTCGCCAGCAGGCAGAAAAACTGGTCAGGGAGATGGCGGCATGACGACGTTAACTCAATGCCAGCAGCAGGTGCTGGATATGCTGATTTCTTATCAGAAAGAACGTGGCTTCCCGCCAACCAATCAGGAGGTGGCAACCATGCTGGGATACCGTTCAGTGAATGCAGCGGTGGAGCATCTTCGCGCACTGGAGAAAAAAGGCGTCATCACGATAAAGCGTGGCGTGGCCCGGGGCATCACGCTTCATACTGCGGTGAAGGACGACGACAGCGAGGCGGTCGGGATTATCCGCTCACTGCTTGCCGGTGAGGAAAACGCAAGGCTGCGTGCAGCCCACTGGTTACATGAGAGGGGCCTGAAAGTATGAAGCTGATCCTGCCTTTTCCGCCCAGCGTGAACACGTACTGGCGACACCCCAACAAAGGGGCGTTTGCTGGTAAGAGCCTGATAAGCGCGGCTGGGCGAAAATTCCAGAGCGCGGCGTACGCAGCAATAGTTGAGCAGTTACGTCGTCTGCCGAAACCAACGTCGGCACCTGCTTCAGTGGAGATCGTGTTGTTTCCTCCGGATAACAGGATCCGCGATCTGGACAACTATAACAAGGCGCTGTTTGACGCCCTGACCCACGCGGGGGTGTGGGAAGACGACAGTCAGGTGAAAAGAATGCTGGTGGAGTGGGGACCGGTTATCCCGGAAGGGAAGGTCGAGATCACTATCAGTAAGTACGAGAAAACGGCGGGTGCAGCTGCCTGATTAAGAGGAGAAACGAAGTATGAATAATCTGATGGTCATTGATGGTATTGAAGTTCGTCGTGATGCTTATGGGCGTTACAGCCTGAACGATCTGCATCGCGCAGCAGTAGCATCTGGTGCAAATGCCAGAACCAAGGAGCCGGGAAAGTTTCTTTCCAGCCAACAAACTGTTGAGCTTGTTCATGAATTGACCAACACCCAGAATTTGGGTGTTGACCCGGTGAGTGTGATTCATGGGGGAAATGAACGGGGAACGTATGTCTGCAAGGAACTGGTGTATGCCTATGCAATGTGGATCAGCCCGTCATTCCATCTGAAGGTGATCCGTACTTTCGATATGGTAACCAGCGCACCGGAAAAATTATCCGGACAGGCTGCTGACAAGATGCAGGCTGGCGTGATCCTGCTGGACTTTATGCGCCGGGAGTTAAACCTGTCTAACTCTTCAGTGCTTGGTGCCTGTCAGAAACTCCAGGAGGCTGTTGGCTTACCGAATCTGGCACCGCGCTATGCCATTGATGCTCCTGCTGATGCACACGATGGCTCAAGTCGCCCGACACTGTCACTGAGTGCACTGCTGAAACAGTATGGTATACGCCTGACGGCTAATCAGGCATATCACCAGATGGTGAAACTGGGGATCGTCGAGCAGCGCGAACGATACAGCCGTACCGCGATTAACAACATCAAAAAATTCTGGTCGCTGACAGCGAAAGGTTGCATGTTCGGCAAGAACATCACCAGTCCCGCAAATCCGCGCGAGACGCAGCCGCATTTCTTCGAATCCCGATTCCCTGAGCTGTTAAAGCTGCTCGATACCGTTCATTGAGGTGACCGTGAGAGCACTACTGACCCCTGAAATTGCCCCGCGTATGGGGATCGTATTGTTCAGGCCAGGTTCAGAGCTGATGCCCCTGTTTATGCAGGGGCGTGTCCTGCTGGAGCCTGAGCCGGAGCGTTATTCATCTTTCGCCAGTGGTGCCGTTCCGGCGGCATCACAACCGCTGGCGGATGATCCTGCCGTTCGGGCCGTGTTCCGCAATGAGGCAGTGATCCGTCGTGCTGGTGGCGTGGAATGTCTTGAAAGCTGGTTACTTCGTGAAAAAGGCTGCCAGTGGCCTCATTCCGACTGGCACAGCGAGAACATGACCACAATGCGACACGCGCCGGGCGCAATCCGTCTGTGCTGGCACTGCGATAACCAGCTGCGCGATCAGTTCACGGAACGGCTGGAATCAATGGCAACGGATAACTGTGTCCGGTGGGTGTTATCTGTCGTGCGTCGGGATCTCGGTTTTGATGACAGTCACGTTGTGACAATGCCGGAACTGTGCTGGTGGCTGATTCGTAATGATCTGGCGGATGCCTTACCGGAAAGTGCAGCCCGTAAGGCACTGAGATTACCGAAGCCTGTTGTGCCGTCTGTTACCCGGGAAAGTGACCTTGTGCCTTCGGTTCCTGCCACCAGCATCATCCAGGATAAGGCGAAAAAGGTGCTGGCGCTGAAAGTGGATCCGGAGTCGCCGGAGTCTTTTATGTTACGCCCAAAACGTCGCCGCTGGGTTAATGAAAAGTACACGCGCTGGGTTAAGACACAGCCGTGTGCATGTTGTGGAAAGCCTGCTGATGATCCCCACCACCTGATAGGCCACGGTCAGGGGGGAATGGGTACAAAAGCGCATGACCTCTTTGTGTTGCCTTTGTGCAGAAAGCATCACGACGAGTTGCATGCGGATACCGTGGCATTTGAAGAGATGTATGGCTCCCAGCTGGAGCTGATATTTCGTTTTATCGATCGTGCGCTGGCAATAGGCGTACTGGCGTAAGTGGAGAACGAGCATGAACCTTGAAGCCTTACCGAAATATTACTCCCCAAAATCTCCAAAATTGAGCGATGACGCACCGGCGACAGGCTCTGGTGGTTTAACAATTACGGATGTAATGGCTGCGCAGGGGATGGTGCAGTCGAAAGCACCGCTTGGGTTTGCCTTATTCCTGGCAAAAGTTGGTGTTCAGGATCCTCAGTTTGCGATTGAAGGTCTGCTCAATTACGCGATGGCACTGGATAACCCGACATTGAACAAATTGAGTGAAGAAACCCGGCTACAGATCATTCCTTACCTTGTGAATTTTGCCTTTGCTGATTATTCCAGGTCTGCGGCAAGTAAGGCTCGCTGTGAGCATTGTGCTGGTACTGGATTTCATGATGTATTGCGCGAGGTGGTGAAACACTCCAGAAGCGGGGAATCTGTTATCAAGGAAGAGTGGGTGAAGGAACTGTGTCAGCATTGTCATGGTAAGGGAGAAGTCAGCACAGCGTGCAGAGGGTGTAAGGGTAAAGGTATTGTCCTGGATGAAAAAAGAACCCGGCTTCATGGCACGCCTGTTTATAAGGTTTGTGGGCGTTGCAATGGAAACCGGTTTAGCCGTTTACCAACCACACTGGCGCGGCTTCATGTCCAGAAGCTGGTACCAGACCTGACGGATTATCAGTGGTACAAAGGATATGCAGATGTCATTGATAAACTGGTTACAAAGTGCTGGCAGGAAGAAGCGTATGCTGAGACACAATTGAGGAAAGTGACGAGATGAATGATTTTCGACGAAAATGGCGACATGATGCTTGCATTTTTCAAAAAAAATGGATAATATTATCTCAATGATAGGCATTGTGTGTCCGGCTTTAATAAAAAGTAGAAAACCCGCTGATGTGCGGGTTTTTTTTCGGAATTTTAGATGTGTGGCATTGAAATGGTATTCGGCGAGTAGGTAGAATTTAAACTTTCGTCTCGTCTGGATCGACATGATGTTTCAAGCCTTCCAAACAGCAGTATTTAAAAATGTTGCAGAGTATTTAAAAGGGCGCTTCCCTCATAAGTCGTTAGGGCTCGTATATGCCGACGAGCTGGTACTAAAAGATATGGAGTTCCTCAAGGCTAACAATAAACTGCGGTGGGATCCCGGACTAAAGTCGCGAGTGTTTATGGATATGATGGAAGAACACCCGATAAAACTAGTTGTTTATTATCGTGGGGAGCCTATTGGATTTGCATTTGGGTGTTACTGTAAGCCGAAAAATGCGGTGCATATTTGCTGGATGGAAAAACGTAATGATGCACATGAAGACCTAGACCATCAGATGCTTGGTATCGTTTTGGATTGCTTCTCTGCATATGCACGATTTCTGAACCTTCAGGGTGAATCTATTGATTCGATAGCTTTAGTTAGTCCAGTTGATGGGGCAATAAGATACTATACTGAAAGTGGTTTTGAGTACATTGCTGATTACGAACGAGGTGGTTGCGCAATGGTGCTTAGGAGCGTTTTACCTAACCAATCAGTGTGAGTTAGATTCTTAATTTCTCCAGAATCATTACAAAAGTATTGAAAACCTCTTTTAGTTGATGCAATCTGGATCCACACAAAGCACACACAAAATGTACTACGCTTTACTTTATACATCTTCAGGTAACAAACTTTGTTGCCTTTATGCTTCAAAGAAGCAACTACAGCTTAGTGCTGAACAAGGGGATTTTTATGAAACATCATGAGCAGATAGAGATTGAGGCAGCTAAAGTCGTCGCCGAACTCTTTGCTGGCAATGCATCTCCAATGGAAACCTTTGGTATTACATGGAGTCAAACTCAGATGTTAGAGCGTAAGAATCCTGGTGTAGTGATCAAACTAGTACCGGATGACGGTAAAAAACTTGCGTATTGCTGATAATTTTTAAAGATTTTTTCAGCTAGAGAATCGATTATTTTACTATAAATCGCGAAGGAGCCCCACATATTGTGGGGCTTTTTGTTTCATCTTAGTTAGCCGTTATTCACATTCACTACTTTGCTACTTATCCACTGTAAAAATAAATTGTGAATTATTTTGTGGCTTATTGTTAGTGTTCTATCAATTTTGTGTGTGATATTCCATTGGCGTGGTTATTATCTGTGCATCGCACTTAAATGTATAAAGCTCACTAGTTGAGACAATCCTACCACCAGTTGGTGGTATCTCATGATTCACTGAATTGCAAATCTTCTGAATTGCTGGATGAGTTTAAATCTCACCGGCGCTATTTCTCCGTATCAGTCTCCGTGCCTTATACCGATGTCAGGACGCATAAGCCCGTTCAGTTCTACCCGGGTAAACATCCGTGCGAGAAACCGGCGGATATGCTCAGGCAAATAATCAATGCCAGTAGTCGACCTGGTGATCTGGTTGCTGATTTCTTTATGGGATTCGGTTCCACAATAAAAGCAGCAATGGCGCTGGGGCGTCGGGCGTTAGGTGTTTAACTTGAGTCAGAGCGGTTTAATCAGACGGTGAAAGAGGTAAGTGAACTGGTGGGGAAATAATTCTGGTGGCCACGTTGCGTGGCCTTTTTATTTCCAACACAGCACCCGCAAATATCGCGAGGTGAGAGATGACGAAATGCCTCATAACCCAAATACCTGGCTGGACTTGGTCCAGAGCTGGTGGCGTGGAGACACACCGCTGGGTGCAGTGATTATGTCGATCGTTATGGCTGGTTTGCGCATCGCCTATTTTGGCGGTGGTGGTGGCTGGAAGCGAAAAACGCTCGAAATTCTACTCTGTGGCGCTCTGACGCTGACTTTTGCATCCGCTCTTGAGTATGTCGGATGGCCTAAATCACTTTCTGTTGCCATTGGTGGTGGGGTGGGGCTGATCGGTGTCGATGCTATTCGTGGGGCTGCAATGCGAGTAATCGGTAACAAATTTGGTGGCTCTAAGGAGTAATTTATGCAGGTACTAAATTCCCAGCGTAAAGCTTTCCTTGATATGGTGGCTTGGTCAGAAGGAACGGATAACGGACGACAACCGACACGTAACCACGGTTATGACGTTATTGTCGGTGGTGAACTCTTCACTGATTACTCCGATCACCCTCGCAAACTTGTCACGCTAAACCCGAAACTCAAGTCAACAGCCGCCGGACGTTACCAGCTTCTTTCACGCTGGTGGGATGCTTACCGTAAACAGCTTGGCCTGAAAGATTTTTCTCCAGAAAGCCAGGACGCTGTAGCTCTGCAGCAGATTAAAGAGCGTGGCGCTTTACCGATGATTGACCGTGGCAATATTCGTCAGGCAATCGACCGTTGCAGCAATATTTGGGCTTCATTGCCCGGTGCTGGCTACGGTCAGTATGAACACAAGATCGATAGTCTGATTGCCAAATTCAAAGAAGCTGGCGGGGTGGTTAATGAAACTTCGCTATAAGCTGGTTATTTCTGCTTTCCTCCTGACTTTATTCGGTTCTCTCGTCTGGTCAGCTAACCACTACCACAGCAAATACCAGCGCGAAAAGAAACGTGCTGATGAGGCTGTACAAAATGCCGAATCGGCAACCGCTATTACCAATAACGTCCTGCAATCACTGCAAATCGTCAATACAGTTCTGGAGGCTAACCAGCATGCAAAACAGCAGATCGCACTGGAGTCACAGAGAACCCAGGCTGATATCAAAGTGGCTGTTGCGGATGATGATTGTGCTGTACGCCCTGTGCCTGCTGCCGCTGCTGACCGGTTGTGGAAGTACGCGAACAGTTTACGTGAGCATTCCGAAGACTCCACTACCAGTCAGCTTGACTTCTGATACACCTGTACCGTTTATACCCAACCCACTGACGTATGGTGCAAGTCTTGATTTGAATGTAAGTTTGTTATCCGCGTTGGCTCAATGTAATAGGGATAAGTCAGATATCAGAATCATTGATAATCAAAATTGATGTATATTTTTATCGTCATGTAGATAACGAACAAGGTATTCCTCTGATACGTATTCGTTGAATACAGGTCATGGGTAGGCATTGCAATATCGCTTCGAAATTATCTGTGATAATGCTCTTAATTTTGAATGTATGTATTTGGGAAAAGAGATAAAGTAATAGTCTAATTAATGGAGATATCCACAAAACACAAAAGGGACTATTATGAGACCAGATCAATTTTTCTATCCAGATACTTTTACCTTTAATTCATCCACCTATTATGGTCAACGTGACTCATCTAAAGGCCGATTGTATATTCCTATTGAAAGTGACTTATGCCCATTTAATATCGGCGATATCATTGTGCAAAAAATGGTCGACAGGGAAAGACTATTTGAAGTGCTTGATTACGAGGTGCAAATTAGTCTCGAGGTTGGTTGCCCTGGCTACTCACATTTGGCGGTATTGATAGTGAAGGCATTGGATGTAAAAGAGAAGCCGAAGCAGATTACGACCCATTTGACGTTTAACGGTGCTATTAATGCTGGTGGTGATTTTCAAGCCGGTAATGATAATTCGATCACAAAGAATATAACCATTCAACAACTACATGATGCTATAGAGCATTGCAATGATCCAGAGGTTAAAAGCCTTTGGCAAAAGCTATTGGAAAATCCGACGTTTGCTTCAATTGCTTCAATATTGGCAAAAAGTGCTTTAGGACAGTAATTCATCAAGCCCCATTCAATATGGGGTTTTTATGCTTATTACAAAGAGTTTTCTTCAATGCCACCACGAATCCCAAAATCCTGCCGCGTTCGCGGCTGCCGCCATACCACTACTGACCCGTCAGGCTACTGCGAAAGCCACAAAAGCGAAGGCTGGAAGCAATACAAGCCAGGACAATCCCGTCATCAGCGCGGCTACGGTTCGAAATGGGATGCTATCCGTGAACGTGTACTGAAACGTGACAAAGGTTTATGTCAGTTATGTCTGCGTGCCGGTGTGGTGCGTGAAGCGAAAACCGTTGACCACATCATCCCTAAAGCGCATGGCGGCACTGATGCCGACTGTAATCTGCAGAGTCTGTGCTGGCCGTGTCATAAGGCGAAGACGGCCCGTGAACGGTTGAAGTGATAATGATTCTCAACTTCCTGAGGGGAGGGGCGGGTCAAATCCCTGCGGCCTGACGTCTTCCGGACTGCCCGCCCCATCGTTTTTTTATACCCGCGAAAAATGAAATTTAACCAGGAGTGCCGCATATGGCTGGAACGGCGGGGCGTTCCGGGCGTCGCCCCAAGCCAACGGCGCGCAAGGCGCTGGCCGGAAACCCCGGCAAGCGAGCCCTGAATAAAGATGAACCTGTTTTTACGCCCATCAAAGGTGTTGAGCCACCGGAGTGGTTCGCTGAAGAAGATCTCCCTCTCGCTACGATCATGTGGCAACTGACAACTAAAGAACTCTGCGGTCAGGGCCTGCTGTGCGTGACTGACCTCGCGGTGCTTGAGCGGTGGTGCGTGGCCTACGAGTTCTGGCGACGTGCCGTGAAAAATATTGCCAGACAGGGCAACACCATCACCGGTGCAATGGGCGGTATGGTCAAAAATCCGGAGCTGACCGCCAAAAAAGAACAGGAGTCCGAGATGAGCAGTACGGGGGCAATGCTCGGACTCGACCCCAGCAGCCGCCAGCGTCTGATTGGCCTGGCGGGGCAGAAGAAAGCCACTAACCCGTTTCTGAAAATCATCGAATCATGAGCCGGAAATCTTACCCCAACGTAAATGCTGCCAATCAGTATGCCCGTGATGTCGTGCGCGGAAAGATTGTGGCCTGCCAGTTTGTGATTCAGGCCTGCCAGCGCCATCTTGATGACCTAATGGAGGAAAAAAGTAAGTCGTTTCGTTACCGCTTCGACAAGGACCTGGCTGAACGGGCCGCGAAATTTATTCAGCTGTTGCCGCACACCAAGGGTGAGTGGGCATTTAAGAGGATGCCCATCACGCTGGAGCCGTGGCAGCTCTTTGTGATCTGCTGCGCGTTTGGCTGGGTCAATAAAGGCTCCCGGCTGCGCCGCTTCCGTGAGGTGTATACCGAAATCCCCCGTAAGAACGGCAAATCGGCAATCTCTGCCGGTGTCGCCCTGTATTGTTTTGCCTGTGATAACGAGTTCGGCGCGGAAGTGTATTCCGGTGCCACGACGGAGAAACAGGCATGGGAAGTCTTTCGTCCGGCAAGACTGATGTGTAAACGCACACCCATGCTGACGGAAGCGTTCGGGATTGAGGTTAACGCCTCAAACATGAACCGTCCGGAGGATGGTGCGCGTTTTGAACCGCTGATCGGTAACCCCGGTGATGGTTCATCACCCCACTGTGCGGTGGTGGATGAATATCACGAGCACGCCACAGATGCGCTTTACACCACGATGCTTACCGGGATGGGGGCGCGACGTCAGCCACTGATGTGGGCTATCACTACCGCCGGGTACAACATTGAGGGGCCGTGCTACGACAAACGGCGGGAAGTCATCGAGATGCTCAACGGCTCGGTGCCTAACGATGAACTGTTCGGGATCATCTATACCGTTGATGAAGGTGACGACTGGACCGACCCGCAGGTGCTGGAAAAAGCCAATCCAAATATTGGCGTGTCGGTTTATCGCGAATTTTTGTTAAGTCAGCAGCAGCGTGCGAAAAATAACGCCCGTCTGGCAAACGTCTTTAAAACAAAACACCTCAATATCTGGGTGTCGGCGCGTTCGGCGTATTTCAACCTGGTGAGCTGGCAGAGCTGCGAGGATAAATCACTGACCCTTGAGCAGTTCGAGGGGCAGCCGTGCATTCTGGCCTTTGACCTGGCGCGTAAGCTGGATATGAACAGCATGGCGCGACTTTATACCCGCGAGATTGACGGTAAAACGCATTACTACAGTGTGGCCCCGCGTTTCTGGGTACCGTATGACACGGTGTACAGCGTCGAGAAAAATGAAGATCGACGGACAGCCGAACGCTTTCAGAAATGGGTGGAAATGGGCGTTCTGACCGTTACCGATGGTGCGGAGGTGGATTATCGCTACATCCTCGAGGAGGCCAAAGCGGCGAACAAAATCAGCCCGGTCAGTGAGTCACCCATCGACCCCTTCGGGGCGACCGGGTTGTCACATGACCTTGCTGATGAAGACCTGAACCCCATCACTATCATTCAGAACTACACCAACATGTCCGACCCGATGAAAGAGCTGGAAGCGGCAATTGAATCGGGGCGCTTTCATCATGATGGCAATCCCATCATGACCTGGTGTATCGGCAACGTGGTCGGCAAAACCATTCCGGGTAACGATGATGTGGTGAAGCCCGTTAAAGAGCAGGCGGAAAACAAAATCGATGGTGCAGTTGCGCTGATTATGGCGGTTGGCAGAGCCATGCTGTACGAGAAAGAAGACACGTTGTCTGACCACATTGAGTCCTATGGGATCCGCTCGCTTTAACTGAGGTAATTATGATCATGCTGATTCTCGCGCCTCTGGTGGGCGTGCTGGGGGCGCTTTTGCTGGCGTATGGTGCCTGGCTGATTTATCCCCCGGCGGGGTTTGTTGTTGCCGGGGCGTTGTGCCTGTTCTGGTCGTGGCTGGTGGCGCGATATCTTGACCGTACACAGTCGTCTGTCGGCGGAGGTAAATAGTGTTCTTTTCGGGATTATTTCAACGAAAAAGTGACGCGCCGGTGACCACGCCAGCAGAGCTGGCGGATGCTATCGGGCTGTCATATGACACCTATACCGGAAAGCAGATCAGCAGCCAGCGGGCCATGCGACTGACGGCGGTTTTTTCCTGCGTCAGGGTGCTGGCAGAGTCGGTCGGGATGTTGCCCTGCAATCTGTATCACCTGAACGGCAGCCTGAAACAGAGGGCCACCGGCGAACGTCTGCATAAGCTGATCTCCACGCATCCCAATGGCTATATGACGCCGCAGGAGTTCTGGGAGCTGGTGGTCACCTGTCTGTGCCTGCGGGGAAACTTTTACGCCTACAAAGTGAAAGCATTTGGCGAAGTGGCTGAACTGCTGCCCGTCGATCCCGGCTGTGTGGTACCGAAGCTTAACAGTAGCTGGGAGCCGGTCTATCAGGTCACATTCCCGGACGGCTCCACGGATGTGCTGAGCCAGGAGGATATCTGGCATGTGCGCACGCTGACGCTGGACGGACTGGTGGGGCTGAATCCCGTCGCCTATGCCCGCGAGGCAATATCGCTGGCGGCAGCGACTGAAGAGCACGGGGCCAGACTGTTCAGCAATGGTGCGGTGACGTCGGGTGTGTTGCGTACAGAGCAGACGCTGTCAGATCAGGCTTATGAGCGCCTGAAGAAAGATTTTGAGGAGCGTCACACCGGGCTTGGCAATGCTCACCGCCCGATGATCCTTGAGATGGGGCTGGACTGGAAGTCGATGGCGCTGAACGCCGAGGACAGCCAGTTCCTGGAAACCCGCAAGTTTCAGCTTGAAGAAATCTGTCGTCTGTTCCGGGTACCGTTGCACATGGTGCAGAACACCGATCGCGCCACCTTCAACAATATCGAAGAACTGGGGCTCGGATTTATCAACTATTCACTGGTGCCGTATCTGACCCGCATCGAACAGCGGATCAACACCGGACTGGTACGAAAAAGTAAGCAGGGCGTTTATTACGCCAAATTTAACGCCGGGGCGTTACTGCGCGGGGATATGAAGTCCCGTTTTGAAGCCTACGCCACCGGGATTAACTGGGGAATTTACTCTCCCAATGACTGCCGCGACCTGGAAGATATGAATCCGCGTCCCGGTGGGGATGTCTATCTCACACCGATGAACATGACCACGAAACCCTCCGATGGCAGTAAAGCCGGTAAGCAGAAGGATAACGCCAATGCAGACGAAACAACGTCTTGATGTACCGCTGAGTCTGAAATCTGTCAGTGACTCCGGTGAGTTTGAAGGGTATGGCTCCGTCTTTGGTGTAAAGGACAGCCACGATGATGTGGTGATGTCCGGGGCATTTGCTGCTTCCCTGCGGGCGTGGAGTGACAGAAAAGCGTTACCTGCGCTGCTCTGGCAGCACCGCATGGATGAGCCCATCGGTGTTTACACCGAAATGAAGGAAGACGATGTCGGGCTTTACGTCAGGGGGCGGTTGCTCATTGATGATGATCCTCTGGCAAAACGCGCACATGCACACATGAAGGCCGGTTCGTTAACCGGCCTTTCTATTGGGTACGTCCTGAAGGACTGGGAATACGACCAGACGAAAGAAGCCTTTCTGCTGAAAGAAATCGACCTCTGGGAAGTCAGTCTGGTGACGTTTCCGTCTAACGACGAGGCGCGGATCAGCGACGTCAAGAACGCGCTGGCCCGCGGGGAAATCCCCGAACAGAAAAAAATCGAAAGAGTCCTGCGTGATGTCGGACTCTCCCGTACCCAGGCCAAAGCATTCATGGCCGGGGGCTATGGCGCACTGTCCCTGCGCGACGCTGAGGATGTGGGCTCTGCACTGAATGCACTGAAAAATCTGAACTTCTAATCAGGAGAAATACGATGGCGGTTGATATTAAAGATGTCGAACAGGTCGCGCAGGAGCTGCAGCAGAAGTTTGACGACTTCAAAGCAAAGAACGACAAGCGCGTGGATGCGATTGAGCAGGAAAAAGGCAAACTTGCCGGGCAGGTGGAAACCCTGAACGGGAAACTCAGCGAGCTGGAAAACCTCAAAAGCGATCTTGAAAAAGAGCTGCTTGAGCTGAAACGTCCGGCAGGTGGTGCGCAAAATAAACTGGCCACCGAGCATAAAGAGGCGTTTGTGGGCTTCCTGCGTAAAGGCCGTGAAGACGGTCTGCGCGATCTGGAGCGTAAGGCATTGCAGGTGGGCACCGATGAAGACGGTGGCTACGCCGTGCCGGAAGAACTGGATCGCAACATTCTTAACCTGCTGAAAGATGAAGTGGTGATGCGTCAGGAAGCCACGGTGATCACCGTTGGTGGTTCCGACTACAAAAAACTGGTGAATCTGGGCGGCACGGCTTCCGGATGGGTTGGCGAGACTGACGCGCGCTCCCAGACTGCCACCTCAAAACTGGGGCTGATTGAACCTTTCATGGGGGAAATCTACGGTAACCCGCAGGCCACCCAGAAAATGCTGGATGATGCCTTTTTCAACGTGGAGGCCTGGATCAACAGCGAGCTGGCAACCGAATTTGCCGAACAGGAAGAAATTGCCTTTACCACCGGCGATGGTACCAAGAAGCCGAAAGGGTTCCTGGCGTATGAATCCACGGATGAAACCGATAAGGTCCGGGCGTTCGGCAAACTTCAGCATATTGTATCCGGCGACGCGACTGCGGTGACCGCAGACGCCATTATCAAACTGATTTACACGCTGCGAAAGGCACACCGCACTGGCGCGAAGTTCATGATGAACAACAACAGCCTGTTTGCCATCCGTCTGCTGAAAGACACCGAGGGTAACTATCTGTGGCGTCCGGGGCTGGAACTGGGGCAGCCGTCCTCTCTGGCGGGTTACGGTATCGCTGAAAACGAACAGATGCCGGATATCGCCGCTGATGCGAAAGCCATTGCATTTGGTAACTTCAAACGGGGTTACACCATCGTTGACCGTATCGGCACCCGCATTCTGCGTGACCCGTACACCAATAAACCGTTTGTCGGTTTTTATACCACCAAACGCACCGGCGGCATGCTGGTCGATTCGCAGGCCATCAAACTGCTGAAGATTGCAGTGGCGTAATCACTCAGGGGCGCGGAACCGCGCCCCTGTTCTGATGGGTGAAGAATCATGATCCTGAAACAAGATCTGAAATGGTCACCGGACGGTATGCGTGTTGAGGTCATTCGGGCCGGTGAGTATGACGACGGGGCGCTTCCTGCCCGGGTGCAGGAGGTTGCACTTCAGGCCGGGTTAGCAGAGCGCGGAACCAGTGCAAAAAGCAGTAAAGCGACAAAAGAGAAAAAAGCCACGACCAGTAAAGAGGGCTGAGTATGCTTCTGACAATGGAAGAGATTAAAGCCCAACTCCGGCTGGATGAGGATTTCGATGCTGATGACCGCCATCTGCAACTGCTGGCCTATGCGGCACAAAAGCGGACGGAAACGTATCTGAACCGGAAGCTCTATGCACCGGATGAAACCATTCCGGACAGCGATCCGGACGGGCTGCACCTGCCGGATGATATTCGTCTGGGGATGCTGATGCTTATCAGCCATTTTTACGAAAACCGCTCGTCGGTTACGGAAGTGGAGAAACTCGACATGCCGCAGAGTTTTGGCTGGCTTGTCGGCCCGTACAGGTACTTTCCGCAATGAAAATTCGTCAGGCGCAGACCAGCGCAACCTACATTCTGCCGGACCCCGGTGAACTGAATAAACGCGTCCTGATCCGCCTGCGGGTGGATATGCCCGCGGATAACTTTGGCGTGGAGCCTCAATACCCGGTTACGTTCCGGACATGGGCGAAGGTTATCCAGACCAGTGCCACCACCTGGCAGGAAACCGCGCAGACCGGGGACGCCATCACCCATTACATCACCATTCGTTACCGCCGGGGGATCACCGCTGATTATGAGGTGGTCTGCGGTGACAGTGTGTACCGGGTGAAACGTCAGCGCGATCTGAACGGGGCGCGGCGCTTTCTGCTGCTGGAGTGTACGGAGCTGGGCGAATGTAGGCAGAGTCACGGAGGCAACAATGACGACTTCCTTTTTGCACGTTGATTTTCAGCAGCCCGCGGAGATGCGCTTTAACCGCGCCCGTGTCCGGCGGGCGTTTGTCACGATTGGTCAGCGTCATATGCGTGATGCCCGTCGGCTGGTGATGCGCCGTGCGCGGTCGGCACCGGGTGAAAACCCCGGTTATCAGACCGGACGCCTGGCTCGTTCGATTGGTTACATGGTACCCAGAGCCAGTAAACATCGCCCTGGTTTTATGGCACGTATAGCCCCTAACCAGCGTAATGGAGAGGGAAACCGCCGTATCACCGGTGATTTTTATCCGGCTTTTTTGTTCTATGGCGTGAGGCGAGGGGCAAAGCGTCGTCGCAGCCATCATCGTGGTGCATCCGGTGGCAGCGGCTGGCGACTGGCTCCACGTAATAACTTCATGGTGGAAACGCTTGAAAAGAACCGCAGCTGGACACGCTATTTTCTGGCGCGGGAATTGCGTAAATCACTGAAGCCGGAGCGACGACACAGATGAAACTGACGCCTGTTATTGCTGCACTGCGTGCCCGCTGTCCGTATTTTGAATACCGGGTTGCAGGCGCGGCCCAGTTCAAAAATCTGCCGGAGGTCGGAAAGCTGAAACTCCCTGCGGCATATGTTGTACCGGGTGATGATTCTCCGGGAGAAAACAAAAGCCAGACCGACTACTGGCAGGAGCTGAAAGAGGGTTTCTCCGTGGTTGTCATACTGAGTAACGGGCGTGATGAGCGCGGTCAGTTTGCCTCGTATGATGTGGTGGACGATGTCCGGCAGATGCTCTTTAAGGCTCTGCTGGGCTGGAACCCGGAGGCGTGCGGTAACCCGATTACCTATGACGGCGGCACGCTGCTGGATCTGAATCGTCATGAGCTGATTTATCAGTTCGATTTTTCGGTCATCAGCGAGCTGACTGAAGACGATACCCGCCAGCAGGATGATCTGAACAGTCTGGATGAACTGCAAACGCTGGCGATTGATGTTGATTATCTCGATCCCGGTAACGGGCCTGACGGCGATATCGAACATCACACCGAAATAACCCTTCCTTCCTGAGAATCTTCATGTTTGTGAAACCTGTTAAAGGGCGGTCAGTGCCTGACCCTGCCCGCGGTGACCTTTTGCCCACCGAAGGGCGAAATGTTGACGAGAACAACTACTGGCTGCGCCGTGAAGCAGCGGGTGATATCCGGCGCGTGAATGAAAAGGTGAATACCGATGACGAGCTTTAACACCATTCCGTCAAATACGCTGGTTCCGATTTTTTATGCGGAAATGGATAACTCGGCGGCGAATACTGCACAGGACAGCGGAGCATCGCTGCTGATTGGTCATGCCAATAACGGTGCAGAGATTGTTGCCAACAGTCTGGTGCTGATGCCATCGGCAGACTATGCACGCCAGATTTGTGGTGCGGGAAGTCAGCTGGCGCGTATGGTCGAGGCTTATCGCCAGACCGACCCGTTTGGTGAGCTGTATGTGATTGCCGTTCCGGAAGCCACAGGCGCGGCGGCAACGGTTACGCTGACGGTGACCGGGGAAGCAACCGAAAGCGGCACGGTGAATGTTTATGTGGGACGTACCCGCGTGCAGGCACCGGTGACCAACGGCGATAACGTTGCGACGATTGCCAGCAGTATCCAGGATGCCATCAATGCCGTTCCGGCCCTGCCGTTTACGGCCTCATCTTCGGCTGGCGTGGTCACACTGACCGCGCGTCATAAGGGGCTTTGCGGGAATGAAATTCCTGTCAGCCTCAATTACTACGGCTTTGGTGGGGGCGAAGTGCTGCCAGCGGGCGTACAGATTGCCGTGGCGACGGGTACCGCCGGAACGGGTGCTCCGGTTCTCACCGGCGCGGTGGCTGCAATGGCGGATGAGCCGTTTGATTATATCGGCCTGCCGTTCAACGACACGGCCTCCGTTAACACGCTGGTGACCGAGATGAACGATACCAGCGGTCGCTGGAGCTATGCGCGTCAGCTGTATGGTCATGTGTATACGGCAAAGATCGGCACGCTGTCAGAACTGGTGACCGCAGGTGACCAGTTTAACCAGCAGCACATTACCCTGGCGGGGTACGAAAAAGACACCCAGACGCCTGCCGATGAGCTGGCGGCAAGCCGTACCGCCCGCGCAGCGGTGTTTATCCGCAACGATCCGGCACGTCCCACGCAGACCGGTGAGCTGGTGGGTATGCTGCCTGCGCCGAAGGGGAAACGGTTCACGATGACCGAACAACAGACCCTGCTGTCTCATGGCGTGGCAACGGCGTATGTCGAAAGCGGGGTACTGCGCATTCAGCGTGATGTCACCACGTACAGGAAAAACGCTTACGGGGTTGCGGATAACAGCTATCTCGACAGCGAGACGCTGTATACCAGTGCGTATGTACTGCGCAAACTGAAATCCGTCATTACCAGTAAGTACGGGCGTCACAAGCTTGCCAGCGACGGTACCCGCTTTGGTCCCGGTCAGGCGATTGTCACCCCGGCGGTGATCAAAGGGGAACTGCTGGCAACCTACCGTCAGCTTGAGCGTGCGGGGATCGTGGAAAACTACGAACTGTTTAAGCAGTACCTGGTTGTGGAGCGTGATGCCAGCGATCCGAACCGCCTGAACACGCTGTTCCCGCCTGACTATGTTAACCAGTTGCGTGTCTTTGCCGTGGTTAACCAGTTCCGTCTTCAGTATTCAGAGGAGTCTGCATAATGGCCCGTATCGGGGGAACCTGTTATTTCAAAATTGACGGTCAGCAGCTATCGCTGACCGGCGGCATTGAGGTGCCCATGAACAGGACGGTCAATGATGACATCATCGGCCTGGACGGTTCAGTGGACCGCAAGGAAACTCACCGTGCGCCTTATGTCAAAGGGACCTTCAAGGTGCCGAAGAATTTTCCGGTGAGCAAAATCACCTCGTCTGATGAGATGACCATCACTGCCGAGCTGGCGAACGGTCAGGTCTATGTATTGTCGTCCGCCTGGCTGCACGGCGAAGCGAACCATAATGCCGAAGAAGGCACGGTTGATCTTGAGTTCCACGGTGAAGAAGGGGATTACCAGTAATGAAAGAGCTTGAGTTAAAGAAACCGATTATCGCTCATGGCGAGACACTCTCCGTACTGGAGTTTGATGAACCCACCGGGAAGGATGTCCGCGAGCTGGGGTATCCCTACCAGATGAATCAGGATGAGTCCGTCAGACTTCTGGCGCATGTGGTGTCGAAATACATTGTGCGGCTGGCGAAAGTGCCGCAAAGCTCTGTCGACCAGATGTCTCCGGCAGACCTGAATGCAGCGGCGTGGCTTGTGGCTGGTTTTTTCCTCCAGGCCTGACGGCTGAATACCTCACTGATCGCTTCTTTGACTGCGCCAGCTACTGGCGCATTAATCCCTTCGAATTGCTGAATATGCCGATCAGTGAAATTCCCTTGCTGGTCAGTCAGGCAAACAGGATAGAGCAGGAGAAACGCACACATGGCTGAATTTGAGCTTAAGGCGTTGATCACCGGTGTCGACAGGCTTTCTCCCGCGCTGTCGAAAATGCAAAAGAAAATCCGGGGATTTAAACGCCAGGCGGAAGAAGCGTCACAGGGTGGGCTGGCGCTTGGTGGCGGACTGGCAGCGGGTCTGACGCTTTCCCTGAAATCTTATGCCGATCAGGAAAACGCCGCCACCGGGCTGAAAGTCGCCATGATGGATGCGAACGGCGAGGTTGGAAAGAGCTTTCAGGACATCAATAAACTGGCTATTGGCCTGGGTAACCAGCTACCCGGTACAACGGCTGATTTCCAGAACATGATGCAGATGCTGGTGCGTCAGGGGATCCCGGCAGAAAACATTCTTGGTGGTGTGGGTAAAGCGACAGCTTATCTTGCGGTACAACTGAAAAAAACACCGGAAGCGGCTGCTGAGTTTGCTGCAAAGATGCAGGATGCTACCGGAACGGCCTCAGAAGACATGATGGGGCTGTTCGACACAATTCAGAAGGCGTTTTATCTGGGCGTTGACGACACCAACATGTTGTCATTCTTCACTAAAACCAGCTCTGTTCTGAAGATGGTGAACAAGGACGGTCTTCAGGCTGCACAGAGTCTTGCCCCCATCAGTGTCATGATGGATCAGATGGGGATGAACGGGGAGTCGGCAGGTAATGCCCTGCGAAAAGTTATCCAGTCCGGATTAAGCGTTAAGAAAATCAGGGACGTCAATAAAATCATGGCCCGCCAGAAACTCGGGGTACAGCTCGATTTTACTGATGGCAAAGGGAGTTTTGGCGGTCTTGATAACATGTTCAGGCAACTGGCAAAGCTGCGAAAACTGACCGACGTTAAGCGAACCGGTGTACTTAAGGCAATATTTGGTGATGATGCCGAAACCCTTCAGGTGGTCAATGCGCTGATCGATAAAGGAAAGGATGGCTACGATCAGATCCAGCAGAAGATGAATAAACAGGCCAGCCTGAATAAACGTGTTCAGGCCCAGCTTGGTACGCTGTCCAACCTGTGGGAGGCAATGACGGGGACCGCAACTAACGGCCTTGCGGCTATTGGCGGCGCATTTTCTGGTGACGCTAAGAACATCACGCAGTGGCTGGGGGAGTTGGGGGAGAAATTCACGAAGTTTGCGGATGAAAATCCCCGGGTTATTCGCGGCGTCGTCGGGCTTGCTGCCGGTCTTGCGATTCTGAAACTGGGATTGATGGGCGTGGGCGGTGCCATCAGTATTGTCAGCAGGATCATGTCGATGACGCCGATTGGCATGATTGCGACGGCGATTGCTCTGGCTGCGGGATTAATTATCACTAACTGGGATGTTGTCGGACCTTATTTCAAGAAGCTCTGGGAAACTATTGGTCCTTATTTTGAGGCAGGCTGGGAACTTCTGAAGAAGGTTTTTGCCTGGTCGCCGCTGGGGATGGTGATCAATAACTGGGGACCGGTTGTTAAGTGGTTTCAGGATATGTGGGACAAGCTGAAGCCGATTATTGAATGGTTTACCGACAGTTCCGGTGACACGGTCGATGCCATTAACTCGGCGCAGTGGGGCGCGGGTGCTTATGATGCTTATGGGACGGGAATACCGCCACGGGGATACACTCCTTATCCGGCGGTGGATCCGGCTCAGGCAAACAACGCCTCCGGTGCCACAGGCCCGAATCCCTTCATGATCAACAAAGCTTCTGCGCCAAAAGTTGATGGTGAGATCAAGGTCTCTTTTGTGAATTCGCCTCCGGGTATGCGGGTTATGGAAACGCGATCCAGCGGTTTTGATGTCAGCCATGATGTTGGCTATACGCGCTTTGGCAGGTAATGAAAAATTAATCTGTTAATGAGTCCCACTCCGGTGGGATTTTTTATGTACGGAGTTTATATGACGTGGAAAGACAGGCTTCAGGACGCGTCATTTCGCGGTGTGCCGTTTAAGGTTGAAGAAGAAAGTGCGGGAACCGGTCGCCGTGTGGAAACACACGAATATCCGAACCGCGACAAGCCCTATACCGAAGACCTGGGGAAAATCACTTTTCGCCCGTCCATCACGGCTTATGTGGTGGGAGATGACTGCTTTGACCAGCGTGATCGCCTGATTGACGCGCTGAATAAACCCGGTCCCGGCACGCTTGTCCATCCGACTTACGGTGAGCTGAAAGTCTGTGTTGACGGAGAGGTTCGGGTCAGCACATCGAAGAGTGAAGGGCGTATTGTCCGCTTTGACCTGAAGTTTGTCGAAGCGGGAGAACTCTCTTACCCCACATCAGGTGCGGCGACGGCGCAGACGCTGATGTCATCCTGTTCTGCACTGGATGACTGCATCAGTGACAGTTTCAGTGGTTTCAGTATCGATGGCGTGGCAGATTTTGTGCAGAACGACGTCGTCGGTAATGCCAGCACAATGCTTGGGTATGTTTCTGATGCGATGAAAGTGGTGGATTCTGCCGTATCGGATGCCGCCAGGCTGTTGCAGGGGGATATCTCGGTACTTCTGCCGCCGCCATCGTCAGGCAAAAATTTCGTTGAGCAGGTGCAGAAAATGTGGCGTACCGGGAAACGCCTTTATGGTAACGCCAGCGACCTGGTCACCATGATCAAAACGCTTTCCGGTGTCAGCCTCGGCAGCGATCTGCAACCGCGCGGCGTCTGGAAAACGGACAGTAAAACCACCGCCACGGCGACGCAGCAGCGTAACGTGGTTGCCAGTACCCTTCGTACGACCGCAATCAGCGAAGCGGCGTATGCCGTCACACGATTGCCTGCGCCCACAACTTCCGCGGTGATGCAGAATGCCACAGTGGGGCAGTCAACAACACCCGCGCAGAGCACCGGCTGGCCTTCTGTCACGCATCCGGCACTGAACAATGCACCGGCGGTGAAAAACACGGTTGACCTGCCAACGTGGGAAGAACTGACCGACATTCGCGACACGCTGAATACGGCAATTGATAAGGAGTTGTCCCGTACAACCAGTGATGCGCTGTTTCTGGCACTGCGCCGGGTGAAAGCAGATCTGAATGCGGATATCAACACGCGCCTTGAACAGTCTGCACGGATCATTCAGCGCACGCCGGATGAGGTCTTACCCGCGCTGGTGCTGGCGGCGACCTGGTTTGATAACGCGGCGCGTGACGCGGACATTATCCGGCGTAATGCCATTAAACATCCCGGCTTTGTGCCGGTGATCCCTCTGAAGGTGCCAGTGCAATGAACGATAACGTCACGCTACGGGTAAATGGCCGGGAGTGGAATGGCTGGACATCGGTGCGCATCGGTGCCGGTATTGAACGGCTGGCGCGGGATTTCAGTGTGGAGATCACCCGCCAGTGGCCGGGAGATGAGGGTATCACCACGCTTCAGCCGCGCATTAAAAATGGTTCAAAAGTGGAAGTGCTGATTGGTGATGAGCTGGTGATCACCGGCTGGGTGGAGGCGACCCCCGTTCGTTACGATGCCCGTTCGGTCAGCACCGGTATTGCCGGACGTAGTCTGACTGCTGACCTGATTGACTGTGCAGCCGAACCGACACAGTTTAACGGACGATCGCTGGTACAGATTGCGCAGGCGCTTGCTGCGCCTTTCGGCATTGAGGTGGTGAACAACGGTGCGCCGTCGGGTGTTATTCCTGATGTCCAGCCTGATCACGGTGAAACGGTGATTGAGGTAATCAACAAAATACTCGGTCAGCAGCAGGCACTGGCTTACGACGACCCGCACGGCAGGCTGGTGATTGGCGGTATTGGCTCAACGCGGGCACATACTGCGCTGGTACTCGGGGAAAACATCCTTTCCTGCGATACGGAGAAGAGTATCCGGGAGCGGTTTTCTGTTTACCAGGTGGCGGGGCAGCGTGCCGGAAACGACGATGATTTCGGTGAGGCCACCACCACCGCGCTGCGGGCCCGCACAGAGGACGCATTTATTGCCCGTTACCGTCCGATGTATATCAGGCAGACAGGGCAGGCTACGGGGGCAGGCTGTATTGCCCGTGCGGACTTTGAAGCCAAACAACGGGCGGCGCGGACGGATGAAACCACCTATGTGGTGCAGGGCTGGCGACAGGGTAACGGTACGCTGTGGCAGCCCAACCAGCGGGTGATTGTCTTTGATCCGGTCTGTGGTTTCGACAATACCGAACTGCTTGTTTCGGAAGTCACGTTTACTCAGGACCAGAACGGCACCCTGACGGAAATCCGTGTCGGCCCACCTGATGCTTATCTGCCTGAACCCGAAGCCCCCGGCGCGCGGAAAAAGAAAAAAGCCAGAGTACAGGAGGACCCGTTCTGATGAGGACGATTGAAGCCATGCAGCGACAACTCCTCGGCCTGATTGGGCGGGCCGTGGTGAAAAGCATCAGTGCCGCCACGAAATGTCAGACCGTGGATGTGTCTCTGATTGCCGGTGAACCCAAAGCCGGGGTTGAACATCTTGAACCCTACGGTTTTACCGCAAGGGCAAACAGCGGTGCGGAAGCGGTGGTGTTGTTTCCGGATGGCGACCGTTCTCATGCGGTGGTTGTTACGGTGTCGGACCGGCGCTACCGCCTGAAAGGGCTGCAGACGGGTGAGGTGGCTGTCTATGACGATCAGGGGCAGTCCGTGACGCTGACCCGGGAGGGGATCGTGGTGGACGGTGCAGGTAAAACGATCACGTTTCGCAATTCACCTAAAGCACGTTTTGAAATGGACCTGGAAGTGACCGGACAGGTGAAAGACCTGTGCGACTCCAGCGGCACCACCATGTCAGCGATGCGGCTTGCCTATAACGGGCATCGTCACAGAGAGAACGGTCAGGGCAGTAACACCGACAAACCTGATAAAGCAATGGAGGCATGATGGAACTGTGGCTGATGGTGAACGGTAAACGCACCTGCGCCAGCACACCGCTGGATCCGCTGACCCGCGCCGTGGTGATTTCCCTGTTTACCTGGCGGCGGGCGGAGCCTGATGACAACGCCGACGTCCCGATGGGATGGTGGGGGGATACCTGGCCTGCGGTACAGAATGACCGTTACGGCTCCCGGCTGTGGCTGCTTCAGCGCAGCAAACTGACCAATCAGCTGGTGCAGACGGTAAGGGGGTATATCCGCGAATGCCTGCAATGGATGATTGATGACGGTGTGGTGTCCCGTATTGATCTGGATATCCGCCGCACCGGGATTAATGAACTGGGTAACAGTATCACTCTCTGGCGTCGTGACGGACCGGTAATGATTTCTTTTGATGATCTGTGGAGTGCGATAACGCATGGCGGACAGTGAATTTCAGCGCCCGACGCTGGCAGAAAATATCAGTATGCTCCGTAACGATTTATTCGCCAGGCTGGACGTCAGCGACACGCTCCGGCGCATGGATGAAGACGTGCGGGCAAAGGTGTATGCGGCGGCGCTGCATACGGTTTACGGGTACATCGATTATCTGGCAATGAACATGCTGCCTGACCTGTGCGATGAGTCCTGGCTGGCGCGACATGCTGCGATGAAACGGTGTCCGCGCAAGGGGGCCACGGCTGCCAGCGGGTATATGCGCTGGGAAGGTGTCAGCGATGGCCTGAAAGTGACCGCCGGGAGCGTGATTCAGCGCGATGACCTGGTTCAGTACACGGCAACTGCCGATGCAACCAGCTCCGGTGGTGTCCTGCGCGTGCCGATCGCCTGCTCAAGTGCAGGCGCGGTCGGTAACGCTGACGACGGTACGGCATTAATCCTGGTCACGCCGGTGAATGGTCTGCCGTCTTCCGGTGTGGCTGACACTCTGACAGGCGGATTTGATACTGAAGATCTGGAAACGTGGCGCGCCCGCGTCATTGAGCGGTATTACTGGACGCCGCAGGGCGGGGCTGACGGGGACTATGTCGTCTGGGCTAAAGAAGTGCCCGGCATTACCCGCGCATGGACATACCGTCACTGGATGGGAACGGGAACTGTCGGTGTGATGATTGCCGGCAGTGACCTGATTAATCCCATTCCGGAAGAATCAACGGAAACGGCGGCAAGACAACACATCGAGCCACTGGCCCCGGTGGCAGGCTCTGATTTGTATGTGTTCAGGCCGGTGGCGCATACGGTGGATTTTCATATCCGCGTGACGCCGGACACACCGGAAATACGGGCTGCCATCACCGCGGAGTTGCGTTCGTTCCTGCTGCGTGATGGTTATCCGCAGGGAGAACTGAAGGTGTCACGTATCAGTGAAGCGATTTCCGGTGCGAACGGGGAATACAGCCATCAGTTGCTTGCTCCGGCGGACAATATCTCCATTGCGAAAAATGAACTGGCGGTTCTGGGGACGATTTCATGGACGTGACAAACGATGATTACATCCGCCTGTTATCGGCACTGTTGCCGCCCGGTCCGGCGTGGTCAGCCAGCGATCCGGCGATTGCCGGTGCGGCGCCTTCATTAACCCGTGTTCATCAGCGTGCGGATGCCCTGATGCGGGAGCTGGATCCGCGCACCACCACCGAACTGATAAATCGCTGGGAGCGTCTGTGCGGTCTGCCGGATGAATGTATTCCCACAGGGACACAGACCCTTCGCCAGCGTCAGCAACGGCTGGATGCGAAGGTTAACCTGGCGGGCGGCATCAACGAGGATTTTTACCTTGCCCAGCTTGCTGCCCTGGGCAGACCAGACGCCAGCATCACGCGATACGACAAAAGCACGTTCACCTGCTCATCGGCCTGTACTGACGCGGTGAATGCGCCGGAATGGCGGTATTACTGGCAGGTCAACATGGCAGCTGCCACCAACACCACCTGGATGACATGTGGCGATCCCTGTGATTCCGCACTGCGTATCTGGGGCGACACCGTTGTCGAGTGTGTGCTTAACAAACTCTGCCCGTCGCATACCTACGTAATTTTTAAATATCCGGAGTAATCCATGCATCGTATAGACACGAAAACCGCGCAGAAGGATAAGTTCGGCGCGGGTAAGAACGGTTTTACCCGTGGTAACCCCCAGACCGGCACACCTGCCACCGATCTGGATGATGACTACTTTGACATGTTGCAGGAGGAGCTTTGCGGCGTGGTGGAGGCATCCGGTGCCAGCCTGGAGAAGGGGCGGCACGACCAGCTGCTTACCGCGCTTAGTGCGCTACTGTTAAGCCGCAAAAATCCGTTTGGCGATATCAAATCGGACGGCACGGTGAAAACGGCTCTCGAAAACCTTGGTTTGGGAGAAGGCTCTGCATTACCTGTTGGTGTGCCTGTTCCGTGGCCCTCAGCCACTCCGCCAACAGGCTGGCTAAAATGCAACGGAGCAGCTTTTTCTGCTGAAGAATACCCGGAACTGGCAAAGGCTTACCCGACAAATAAATTGCCTGATTTACGCGGTGAATTTATTCGTGGCTGGGATGACGGACGTGGAGTGGATGCCGGGCGACAATTATTATCTTCACAGGGGGATGCAATAAGAAATATTG
>OKMW01000017.1_pt1 | contig 115466 bp, 140 predicted proteins | sample 1612721 | NCBI WGS metagenome assembly OKMW01 (sample SAMN04436815, study PRJEB24849) | human gut metagenome | biome: human gut; feature: NICU; material: stool | host: Homo sapiens | place: USA: Saint Louis, MO | collected 2011-05-01 | reverse complement strand
TTTTTTTTTATAAAACAAATAATATTAAAATAAAAGGAGGTAAAATGACTGTTTTAATAACAGGAAACACTGTAATACTAGAAGAAAGTGATTTGTTAAAAATGTTTCCTGAAGAAAAAGTGGTAGTATTAGGGGAATTAAGTCAATCAAAATGTAAAAATAGAATTCGAAAGATTGCTTGGGAGGAAGAAATTGATATTGAACAACTGTTAACCGGTTATCATATAACCTCTATTCTATATCTTTCCGAATCCGTAGAACCTTTAAAAGAACTTGATGGTGAATTTTTACAGATTAAAAAAATCCTCAATGCTTTAAGCAAGGATTTTTTGGTAGAATTTTTGTACGTAATGGGACCTGATTTATGTTTTCAAGAGGAAAGTAATCGAAGCATAATGCTATCAGCTTATCAACGAATGCTTTATCATTATTCACAAAATCAGCAATTATCTATAAAAATTTTACGATCTCTTTATCTTTATCAATTATCAAATTCAACGGATTATTTACGAAGTATCTTAACGTCTGACAATGACATAATGATACATCCAGATCAGAAAATTTATTATATTTTTAATAGAGATTTATTGGATTTGTGTCGTCGTATTTTTGATAATTGGACTGACGCCTTTGAAAGAATAGAAGTCCCAGATAGTTTTGATATGAGCTTTCAACAACTTTTTAGAGAACTTAATATTCATAATGTTGTATTTTCTAAAGAAGCCCAGTTGTCTATTTTAAAGCCACAGACTTCTGATCTTAGACAAGACTATGGATGGTTTCCAAAAGTTTCTTTATTAGAGGATTTATCAACTCATGATTTGCCAAGTTTTGCCACAGAGCTACAATCATTATCATTAGTGAATAAATTACGTGAATTTGCTAAATTAGATAGAACACCAGCCAGAGTCGTTGTTTTGCTTGGGTTACTTATTGTTAGTGGGGTATTTTCTTATTTATTTGGGGACCAAATATATTTTCAAACAGTCGATTATCGTTTGTTTGCTATTGTGATATCAGGTCTTAGTTTAGGACTGTTTTATGGTCTATGGGCAGCCGTTTTTGCATCAATCGGACTGATTATTCAAAATATTCTGATGGGGTTTGCTGATTTTCAAACGCTCTTTTTTGAGCCGACTAATTGGATTCCATATATAATCTACATAGTGTCAGGTTTGGTGAGTGGGTATATTAAAGAGAAAGATAGGTCTGACTTATCTAGACTTTCATCGGAAATTAATCATTTGAAACAACAGTTATCTGGTGAACAATCATTTGCTGAAGATTTATTATCAGAGAAAGTTGAGCTGACGCACCAGATTTTGGAACGGCAAGATAGTTATGGTCGGATTTATCGCTTTTTAGAAAATTTGGAAACACCATATTTAGAAATTTTTATGGTCAAGTTATTGGATTATATTAGTGAGGCTTTTGGTACAGATGAGATTGCGATTTGTAAGGTAGATAATAATCAGAAAAGTAAGTTGCAATTAACAACAGTGCAAAATACCAAACATCTCATTTTAACTGCAGAACAGTTAGCAGGAGTTAGTCAGCAGTTAGTTGATAATACAGTTTGGGTGAACCAGCATTTACATGACGACTATCCGATGTATTTGGCAGGAGTTTTGGCAGATGGTGAGTTGTGTTATTATTTAGCCTTGGATCATTTACCAACAGATAAATTAAATCTTTATCATCAAAATCTTTTGAAGTCTTTAACCGGATTAGCAAGCCTAAGTTATCAACATCTTCGTCAAAAATTAACATCAGTTTCTCAGTATGAGGTTTTAAAGGAAGTAGCATTTTATCAAAAATTATTAGCGTTAAAAGATGTTGATTCGCCTTATTTCATGTGGAAAGTATTGAATTTAGGGCTTCTAGTAGAGGAGATTCCTCCAACAATGTTGAAAAGCTTGCAAGAAAAATTATCACTTTTTGATAGCTTAGGACAAGTTGAAAATCATCTTTGTTTGTTAATTAATACATATACGCAATCACTAACAGACTGGTATGAGAAGTTGTCTGATTTAGGTTTTGAAGTAGTTGGTGAACATAATGTTGAGGAGACTGTTGAAGCTATTGCGTTTAAGCAAATGATTTCGTGAGAAGGAGAAGTTAATGTTGTTTGCTATGTTTTTAGGATGCCATTTAGCCATTGTTGTTAGTTTTTTCTTAATAGCAAGAAAAAACAACATTCAACTTGGTTTTTATTTTGACTCACTAATTATTTTTTTACCATTCATCGGAATTTTACTGGTGCTTTATATTTTAAAGGAAAGACAATCGCAACTTGTAGATGGTGAGTTAGCTTTTTATGAAGTGATTCCTTGGTTAATAGATGATACAACTGAGCAAAATCAATTGGAGGTGAAGGAAAATGTCATGCTTGACATTACAAATATTGTTCCTTTCCAAGAGGCGCTTTTGCTTAATCATTCGGGGATTAAACGTGAATTGATTATTGATGTTATTTTTGAGTCGCCAGATCAATTTGTGCCGTTGCTCCATCAAGCACGTTTAAACGAAGATGTTGAAGTGGTTCATTATGCCACAACAATTCTTTCTGAATTGACTGCAAAATATGATGAGCGTTTACGTCAGTTGGAAGAACGTGTTCAAAAAGAACCTAATTCATTAGAGAGGCATTGTGAATATGCTAATTTTTTAGAGCGTTATATTGATAGCGAAATAGCAGAGGGGCACTATGGATTGACGTTAAAACATATTTATATTGAAGAAATCAATGAGATGCTAGCAAGGAATTTTCCAGTTGAAAAGTCACGTTTGCTTACTTTAGCTAAAATTTATCAGAGTATGAATGATTTTGTGAGATTAGAAAATTTATTAACAAAGCTTTTTGCTCTTTTTCCAGATGATCAGGATATTTGGATGTTGAAACTTGATATGATTGTTTTGAAAAAATCGAGTTCTGATTTGAAGCGTTTTTGGAAAGAACTAGAGCAACATCATGTTTATTTTTCGGCTAAAAATAAAGCTAAATTGGCGTTTTGGCAATAAGTGTAGGGAATACAGATGTTAAAAAAAAGAACGTTTAGATTTACGATGATTCTTCCAGTTTTTCTTATTCTTGTAGTATTATCGGTAGGATTGTTGGTTGAACAGAATGGGATTAATTATTATAGTCATAAGGATGATTATTATCTATCTGATAATCAGGTTCAAACTAAGGCGGAAGCCTTGGTTAACGTCTCAGCGACAAATCTATTGATTTATGATTCAAGCAATGAGACCTCTGAGAGTGCTATTGATAATTTTAAGCAGATTTTTGAAGATATGAAGGTTGCAACGACTTATATTGATGTTGACAATGAAATGGTGCCTGATTTTAGAAATTTTGATACGGTTGTTGTTCTAACACCAGATTTAAGACCACTTGGTGATACTGTTTTTCACTTAATGGAATGGGTTGAATCAGGTGGTGATGTCATGTTTGCGATGACACTACAAAAAGATGAAGTTACATCTGCTATTGAGCATAAGCTAGGTATTATAAATGCATCTGATACCTATGCTAAAGTTGAGGAAGTTTCAATTAAAAATGGCTTTATGTTGGGAGCGGGGCAGGATTATGCTCTTGATAAGCCCTTTGATTCTGCTTGGGCAGTTGAGCTTGATGATAATGCAGAGGTTTACTTGACAACAGGAGACGATAGTAAAATTCCTCTGGTTTGGGAATATGATTTAGGACATGGTCATGTGGTTGTTGATAATTTTGGTATCTATGAAAAAGCAGTGCGTGGTTTCTATTCGGCATCTTATTCGTTATTGAGAGATGTTGAGATATATCCAGTAATTAATTCCGCTGCTTTTACCTTGGATGATTTTCCATCACCAGTTCCACGTGGCGATGGAAAATACATTACACGTGATTATCAGATGACAGTTTCTGATTTTTACACGAATATTTGGTGGCCTGATATGATTAGTTTATCTGATAAATACGGTATTAAATATACGGGTGTTATCATTGAAAATTATGAGGATGACACAACAGGAAGCACTGAGCGTCAGTCAGATAGTTCGCGTTTTATTTATTTTGGTAATAAGCTTTTACAAATGGGCGGTGAGATAGGCTATCACGGTTATAATCATCAACCCTTGATGTTGTCGGATACTGACTATGGTGGTGCCTTTTCTTACAATACGTGGACGAGTGATACAGCGATTGAAAAGTCGTTAGATGAATTAATGGATTTCACGGAGAATTTGTTTCCAAGGAGTGAACGTTCGGTTTATGTACCACCTTCAAATATTTTATCAGCAGAAGGTAGGGCTTTATTAGCAAAGGATTATCCAAATATTAAGGTTATTGCCAGTAGTTATTTTTCAGAAGATTTTGTCTATGAGCAAGAATTTGAAGTCGCAGATGACGGTATTGTTGAAGAACCGCGGATAACATCAGGAGCTATTATTGATGATTACACGAAATTGACGATGCTTTCTGAGTTAAATATGCATTATGTTAGTCACCACTTTATTCACCCAGACGATCCCTTGGATATTGACCGTGGAGCAAAATTGGGTTGGGCTCAATTATATAAGAATCTGTCTAAACAAATGGCATGGCTGTACAAAACAGCACCCTCTATTCGAAATATGACAGAATCACAAATGGGTGGCGCTATTCAACGTTTCTCAAGTATTACGGTTGAAAAAGAAGAGGCAGAAGATTTTTATCAATTTAATCTTGGTAATTTTGTTGATGAGGCGTATTTGATGGTGCGGTTTAACAATGGTAAACCTGGTGATATAACGGGAGGCAGTTTGGAACACTTGACAGGAAATCTCTATCTTTTGCATGCAACCTCAAGTTCAGTAGCCATTGCTAAGAAATAAAGGTTTAGGAAGGAAAATAGTTGCGTATTTGTTTAATTTTGGAAGGGTGCTACCCTTACGTCAATGGTGGCGTCTCATCGTGGATGCACAATTATATTAATGAGATGACTGAGCACGAATTTGTTCTAGTGACCATTGGAGCAAATGCTGAAAGTCGTGGTAACTTCAAATATGAATTGGCTGACAATGTGGTCGAGGTCAAGGAAGTTTTTCTGGATGATGCTTTCCAAGTTTCTGGGAATTCTAACTTCAAAGAAATCTTTAACGATACGGAGAGACAAGCATTGAAAGATTTGCTATCTTGTCAATCTCCTGATTGGGAAGTATTGTTTGACATTTTTAATCAGCGTCAGGTTAATCCAAGTGACTTTTTGAGAAGTCGGCTGTTTTTGGAATTACTGACGGAAATTGTTGAGGAAAAGCATCAAAACCAAGCTTTTGCAGACCTCTTTCACACAACACGTTCCATGTTATTAACGGTTCTTTATCTGATGACCCAAGATATGCCGAAAGCTGATGTTTATCATTCTATTGCAACAGATTATGCAGGGCTACTGGCTTCTTTGGGAAGTTATCAGCACCAAGCACCGTTGTTGTTGACAGAACACGGCATTTACACGCGAGAGCGTGAGGAAGAAATTTTGCGGTCAGATTGGGTATTGCCAACGATGAAACGGCAATGGATTCAGTTTTTCTATATGCTATCAAATCTTATCTATGACAAAGCGGAGTGTGTGACGAGTCTTTATACCAAAGCGAAGTTTATTCAAGAAGAGGTTGGATGTGACATTGAAAAATGTCGAGTGATTTCAAATGGGATTCATTATGACCGATTTTCGGCAATACCTTTGAAAGAAGAGGATGGTTGGATAGATATTGGTGCGGTTGTTCGTATCGCACCAATCAAGGACATTAAGACAATGCTTTATGTCTTTTATGAGTTGTCTCGCAATTATCCCAACACGCGATTGCATATTCTAGGTGCTGTTGATGATGAAACGTATAACAGAGAATGTCATCAATTGATTCGTCGGCTAGGCATCAAAAATGTGATTTTCACGGGGCAAGTTAATGTGGTTGAATACATGGAAAATTTGGATTTTACCATTTTAACAAGTATTTCAGAAGCACAGCCATTGTCTGTTATTGAATCCATGGCAGCTAGGAGACCTTGTGTGACAACTGATGTTGGCTGTTGCCGAGAATTGTTGGAGGGAAATAAAGATGATTATCTCGGTATTGCTGGTTATTGTATTCCGCCAACTTATCGAACAGGTCTGACACACGCCATGGAAAAAATGTGCAGTTCCCGTCAGTTGCGATTGAAAATGGGTGAAATTGCTCAAAAACGTGCGAGAACTTATTATCTCTATGAGATGATGATTCAGCAATATCGTGATTTGTATTTGGAGGTGGTTTGATGGCTGGAATTGGATTTGCCATTAATAAGGTTGTTAGAGAAAAACGTTTGACCTCAAAACCACGAGCCTTTGTTTATGCCTCGATTGTTACTGTCGCACCGCTTTTGCTGGGTGAATTGGTTCTGCTGACGGTCTTTATTTTGTCAAATTTGGCGAAAGTAACAATCACTGATCGTAATTTGATAGTTGCTATTATCACTTATGGTTTACTTGGTTCGCTTTTGATTAATGGATTTGTTTCCTTGGTGATTTCGCGGTACTTGTCGGATAAGATTTATTCACGAGATATTCGCCATGTGTTGACAAGTTATTGGGGGAGTCAAATTTTCACCCTTACTATTGGTGGTATTTTGTATGGTATTTTTCTACTTTTTTCACATTTGGGATGGCTATATGGTATTTTAGCATGGCTTTTATTTTGTGAACTATTGTTATCTTGGAATATTATTAATTATTTGACGATTATTAAAGATTATTGGGGAATTTTTAAGGCATTTCTTGTGACCGTAGTAACGACGTTACTGATGACGGGGATTTTTTTACTTATTGATTTCTCGGTTGTTGTTGCTAGTCTATCAGGAATAATCTTTGGTTATGCAAGTTTCTTTATTTTAGCAACCAATCTTTTGTATCAACAATTTCCTAACAAACTAGTCTACCACCATATGTTTGATTTTTTGAATGGATTTGATGATTATTGGGAACTGGCTATCATTGGCTTATGTACACAGATTGGTCTTTTAGGGCATGTTATTGTGATTTGGTTTAGTCAAATTGGTGAGCAGGTTCGTGGTTTTTTCTATATTGCGCCTTATTATGATTTGACAGTCTTCATTGCTTCTTTGACCATGTTGGCAACAACAGCACATTTTATTGTTTCTATGGAGGTCGATTTCTTTGATAGTTATCGTAAATATTACTTGAGTTTTAATAACGGAGTAACGCTACAAGAAATTCGTAAATTAGAAAGGGACATGACTGACAATTTGAAAAAAGGCTTGAAACGAACTGTTTGGGTTCAATTAATGGTTACGCTACTAGCTATTTCTGTTGGAATAACGATTTTGAATGTTTTACCCTTGGGATTTAATACGACAATGAATGGTTATTTTAGAATTTTATGTGTAGCATATGCTGTTTACGGTATGGCCAATGTAGTCACTTTGTCTACTATTTATTTTGGAAATCTATCAGGTAGTTATCGTGCTAGTATTATCTTTGCTTTGACATCTATTTTAGCAACGATTGCTAGTTTATATACAAGTATTTTGTTTTATGGATTTGGCTTCCTAGTTGCAACTATGTTTTACTTTATCATAGCTTGGTTAGATTTAGAGAACATTAGTAGCAATTTGCTATATCAGATTTTAGGACGGCATCCAATAATTGAAGCGGAAAAAGACGGTGCATTTCATTATTTGGCAAGTTTTTTAAATCAAAAAATGCTTATTTTGACTAGAAAGGGAAATTACGAAAAATAACAAAAGCTGTTTATTAGTCTTTTTACTGTTAGCGGTGATCGCTGAGCTTGTTTTGATTTTTGGGCTTTTTACCAATAATGATGATTCAAGAGACACTACTACACAGTCAATAACGACTGCTACAGAGGAGAGTTATCATTTGACGGATAATGATGTGATTTATAGAATAGAAGATTATAAAGATGTTCAGACCATATATTTAACCGTTACATGTGAGAATGATAGTGATAATACCAGTCATTTATAGTCAGAAGTTAATAATTTATTCGTTTATGATTATGAAAAAATAGGAGTTGAATGCTATAAGATTTCGGCTTTGTTGCAAGTGGGAAATGAAAATGAACCTGTGACTGGAGAGCTTGGCTACGGTGAAAGCTCCCTAATGCGACATCCAAATTCGTGGACAAAGTTTAAGTAAGAACCAACAGAAAAACTATAAAATCAAAATTAAACAAAGTAAGAGAAATTGATATGGATAGCGAACGATTAACCTGAATAAACACCCGACAGAAAATCTTCGTTTTCGAAACATGATGTGGTATGTATTGCTTCAAGATACTCCAAATGAGGCATACAGGGTTAAAAGTTTATGGTCAAAGGGAAAGAGGAGGAACTAGAATGTCCGTTTTATTAACAGGAGGAGCAGGTTTTATTGGTAGTCATACAGCAGTTGAACTCATTTCAGCAGGTTATGATGTGATTATTGTCGATGATTTTTCAAATAGTTCACAAGAAGTTCTAAACCGTTTGAAAGTCATTATTGGTCAGGAAATTCCGTTTTACAAAGGTTCTATTTTAGATAAAAACTTTTTAAACAATGTTTTTTATGAAAATGACATTGAAGCTGTGATTCATTTTGCAGCATTTAAGGCAGTCGGAGAATCGGTTGAGCAGCCGTTAAGTTATTATCAAAATAATCTGACTGGGACATTGACGTTACTTGAAGTGATGAAAAATTACCATGTCAATCATATTGTTTTTAGCTCTAGTGCAACGGTTTATGGCATGAATAATGTATCACCGCTGACTGAGGATTTACCAACATCAGCCACAAATCCTTATGGTTATACGAAAGTAATGATTGAACAAATTTTGACTGACCTGGCTTATGCAGACAAAGATTTATCTGTGACTAATTTACGTTATTTCAATCCTATCGGAGCACACGAAAGTGGATTAATCGGTGAAGCCCCAAATGGTATTCCAAATAACTTAGTGCCATACATTAGCCAAGTGGCTGTCGGTAAATTAAAAGAATTAAGCGTTTTTGGTAATGATTATGATACACCAGACGGAACTGGTGTGCGTGATTACATTCATGTTGTTGATTTGGCAAAAGGTCATGTTGCTGCGCTGAAGAAAAATCTTGCTAGCAAAGGAGTAGCGGTATATAATCTTGGAACAGGTCATGGTTATAGCGTCTTGGATTTGGTGAAAGCGTTCGAAGAAGTCAATCATGTATCCGTTCCGTACATTATCAAAGATCGCCGCGCTGGCGATATCGCCACTTGCTACGCAGACGCAAGCAAAGCTAAAGAAGAATTGGGCTGGACAGCACAAAAAACATTGCAAGACATGATGCGTGATTCATGGAGATGGCAAAACCAAAATCCAAACGGTTATCAAGTTTAACAACCCTATTTTAAGTAGGTGGTAGAGACGGGGCAAGCCTCATTGCTTATGCAGTTGTAATAAGAGCATACGCAGTGGTTGAGTAGTTTCTAATGCGCTGATAAATCAGCTTTTACAACCCTACTTGACATCAAGCTTCGCTTGACTTTATTTCCCACCTCGAAAGATTCCCCAAATCTTTCGAGCTATGCGGGGGTGAGTTATAAAGGTTTGGGGAACCTTTATAATCGGGAAATAAAACTTACGAAGTAAGTGTCAAAAACGGTTTAGGAATAGACCGTTTTAGGTCAGCAACAAGAAATTAAGACTTGCTGAGAAATCAAGTTTCTACGAAACTACTGATTCGCTTTTTAATTTTTAGGCTCATGAATAAAGTCTCCACTGGAGACTTTATTTCAGATTGAAGAAAAAGTCCATTTTGGATATTTTTCTTCAATCTTTTTTCTTTTTGTTAAAAAATAAAAAACCTTAGGAACACCGTTATATCAGCATTTCTAAGAGTTTATTCAAATCGATAGACACACTCTAAATTTACAATATTTATACTGCTGAGAGGGTTTGTCTACGCTCTGATAAAGTCTCCACTGGAGACTTTATTTGTCTCACTCCCTAAATTTTTATGTGAAAAGGTTTTTCTAATCAATCTTTAGGCTGAATTTTGTTATAATAAAACTAGTAGATAAAAGGGGGACAATTATGTCTGACAAAAGTATTAACTTAGTTATTGTAACTGGGATGAGTGGAGCTGGTAAAACGGTGGCAATTCAATCATTTGAAGATTTGGGTTATTTCACGATTGATAATATGCCACCAGCTTTGGTACCAAAATTTATTGAGCTGATTGAACAATCTAGCGACAATAATCGTGTGGCACTTGTAGTCGACATGCGTAGTCGCCTCTTTTTTAATGAAATCAATTCTGTTCTTGATAAAATCGATGCCAATCCAAAAATTGATTTTAAAATTTTATTCTTGGATGCGACAGATGGTGAATTGGTTGCTCGTTATAAAGAAACACGTCGTAGTCATCCGTTGGCAGCAGATGGACGTATTTTAGATGGTATCAAACTTGAGCGTGAATTGTTAGCGCCACTGAAAAACTTGAGCCAAAATGTGGTTGATACAACAGAACTCACACCACGCCAACTCCGTAAAACCATTTCAGAGCAATTTTCAAGTGAGGAAAACCAAGTATCATTTCGTATAGAAGTGATGAGTTTTGGTTTTAAGTATGGCTTGCCGCTTGATGCTGATTTGGTATTTGATGTGCGTTTCTTGCCAAATCCTTACTACAAACCAGAACTCCGTGACCAAACAGGGCTCGAATCAGAAGTCTATGATTACGTTATGAATCATGAAGAGTCTGAAGATTTCTATCAACATTTGACAGGCTTGATTAAACCAATTTTGCCAGGGTATCAAAAAGAAGGAAAATCCGTTTTGACGATTGCCATTGGTTGTACAGGTGGTCAACATCGTAGTGTCGCCTTTGCGCATCGTTTGGCAGAAGAGTTAAAAGAAAATTGGGTTGTCAATGAAAACCACCGTGATAAAAATCGTCGTAAGGAGACTGTGAATCGTTCATGAGAAAACCTAAAATTACTGTTATCGGTGGAGGAACGGGTATTCCTGTTATTTTAAATAGCTTACGGCATGAAGAAGTTGATATCACAGCGATTGTGACGGTTGCTGATGATGGTGGTAGTTCCGGAACTTTGCGTTCTGTGACGCAGTTAACACCGCCAGGCGACCTTCGTAACGTCCTTGTAGCGATGAGTGATATGCCGAAATTCTATGAAAAAGTCTTTCAATATCGTTTTGACGAAACTGATGGTGCTTTGGCAGGGCATCCGCTTGGTAATTTGATTATTTCAGGCATCGCAGAAATGCAAGGTTCAACCTACAATGCCATGCAGTTGCTAACAAAATTTTTCCATGTCACAGGAAAGATTTACCCAGCCAGTGAAAATCCATTGACTTTGCATGCTGTTTTCAAAGACGGTCACGAAGTTATTGGCGAAAGTCATATTGCTGATTATAAAGGTATGATTGACCACGTTTATGTCACAAATACTTATAACAATGAAGAACCGACTGCTAGTCGAAAAGTTGTTGATGCGATTATGGATAGTGATATGATTGTTCTGGGACCTGGTTCGCTTTTTACCTCAATCCTGCCCAATCTTGTTATTCCAGAAATCAAGCAAGCTCTGCTGGAAACCTCAGCAGAAGTGGCTTACGTTTGTAACATCATGACCCAATATGGTGAGACCGAGCATTTTACTGATGCTGACCATGTGGAAGTGCTCAACCGCCACCTTGGTAAAGATGTGATTGACACCGTTTTGGTCAATATCCAAGAAGTACCGCAAGATTACATGAATTCTAACGAATTTGATGAGTATTTGGTTCAAGTAGAACATGATTTTGCAGGACTTCGCAAGCAGGTGAAACGTGTGATTTCATCAGATTTCTTGCGTTTGGAAAATGGCGGAGCTTTTCACAATGGCGACTTTGTCGTTGAGGAATTAATGAATTTGGTGAGGATGAGGAAGCGATGAGTTTTACAGTAAAAGTGAAAGAAGAACTGCTCAATTTGTCGCGGTTTGATAAGAGCGAATTATCAGCAATCATTAAAATGTCTGGTAGCCTTGGCTTGACAGGAGACGGACTTACCTTGTCTATCACAACAGAAAATGCTAAAATCGCTCGTCATATTTATGAATTGACTGAAAATCTTTACCATGTTCAGCCAGAAATTAAATACCACCAAAAGACAAATCTGCGTAAAAACCGTATTTACAATGTTTTTGTGGTAGCAAACGTCAGAGAAATCTTGAATGACTTGCAGTTGGCGGATTCTTTCTTTGGCATTGAAATGGGAATTAACCCAACTATTTTAGAAGATGATGATAAGGGACGCGCTTATTTGCGCGGCGCTTTTTTGGCGACTGGAACCATTCGTGATCCAGAATCTGGAAAATATCAGCTGGAAATTTTCTCGGTTTATCAAGACCACGCTGAAGATTTGGCGAATTTGATGCGAAAATTTATCCTTTATGCTAAGGTCATTGAACATAAGAATGGTACGGTAACCTATTTGCAAAAAGCAGAAGACATCATGGATTTTCTTTTGATTATTGGTGCTATGGAATGTAAGGATATTTTTGAAGAAGTTAAGATTATGCGTGAGACACGTAACGATATCAATCGTGCTAATAATGCGGAGACGGCAAACATTGCCAAAACCGTGACAGCTAGCATGAAAACAATCAATAATATCATTAAAATCATGGATACGGTTGGACTTGAAACCTTGCCAATTGAACTTCAACAAGTGGCTAAAATCCGTGTTGAAAATCCAGATTATTCCATTCAACAAATTGCCGACCATTTGGAAGGCACATTGACCAAGAGTGGTGTTAACCACAGATTACGTAAAATTAATAAAATTGCGGATGAATTATAGAAAGTAAAAGGAGAAGCATATTATGGCATGCACAACAATATTAGTAGGTAAAAAAGCGTCTTATGACGGTTCAACTATTATTGCACGTACGGAAGATTCACAAAGTGGCGATTTTACGCCAAAACAATTTATCGTGGTGAAACCAGAAGACCAACCACGTCATTACAAATCAGTCTTGTCTTCATTTGAAATGGATTTACCAGATAATCCAATGCGCTATACGTCAGTGCCAGATGCTTTGCGTAAAGACGGTATCTGGGGCGAAGCTGGTATCAACGAAGCCAATGTTGCCATGAGCGAAACTGAAACCATTACGACCAATGCGCGTGTTTTAGGAGCTGACCCTTTGGTTGAATCTGGTATTGGTGAGGAAGATATGTTGACATTGGTACTTCCTTACGTTCGTACAGCACGTGAAGGGGTAGAACGTCTCGGTGCTATCCTTGAACAATATGGAACTTACGAATCAAACGGTGTTGCCTTTTCTGATGTTAATGAAATTTGGTGGTTGGAAACCATTGGTGGTCACCATTGGATTGCTCGCCGTGTTCCAGATGAATGTTACGTCACAAATCCTAATCAGCTCGGTATTGATCACTTTGAGTTCAACAACCCAGATGAGTACATGTATTCAAAAGATTTGCGTGATTTCATCGCAAGCAATAACTTGGATTTGACTTACTCAAATGAACACTTTAACCCACGCTATGCTTTTGGTAGCCAACGTGATAAAGACCGTCATTACAATACACCACGTGCTTGGGCAATGCAACGTTTCTTAAACCCAGAAATCGAACAAGACCCACGTAGTTTCTTTATTCCATGGGCACAAAAACCTTACCGTAAAATTACGATCGAAGATGTCAAATACGTTTTGAGCAATCATTACCAAGACACAGAATTTGACCCGTACGGACCAGAAGGAAATGCGGTCACACAACGTGCCTTCCGCACAATTGGTATCAACCGCACTAGTCAAACAGCCATTCTTCAATTGCGCCCAGACCAACCGCACGATACCACAGGAATTCAATGGTTGGCATACGGTTCAATGCCATTTGGAACAATGGTGCCATTCTTTACTCAAATTTCAACGACACCAGCCTATTTTGCCAATACTGGCGAAAATGTCTCAACAGCCTCATTCTATTGGGCAAATCGTCTTATTGCAGCAATTGCTGACCCACATTTCCACCAACATGAAGGTGATATTGAAGATTATATCGAAAAAACAATGGCAGCAGGACATGCACGAATCAAACGTGTCGATGCTGCTTTAGCAAACGGAGAAAGTATTGATTTTGATGCCGAAAACCAAGCCATGAGTGACTTTGTCCAAGAAGAAACTCAAAAACTGTTAAACAAGGTCCTCTTTGATGCAAGCAATCTCATGACAAACCGCTTTTCAGTCAGTGATTAATAGCATTCTCCCCTCTTGAACTTTACTCAAGAGGGGATTTTTTATTTAAAATTTTTAAAAGTTATAGACTTAATAAAGATAGAGTGATAGAATGTGAATGATTAAAAAAACTGAAAATTATTACTTTTTCAATAAAAAAGTAGCATAAGTTTCAATGAGGGGGATTAATAATAAGAGATTTGGAAAAATTATTCAAAAAATATTGTGTATCACGAGGCTTAACATTGTAAGATATTGCTGAAGCAGGAATTTCAACGTCATAATTATTACGTTTTGAGCAAGGAAAGACAGATTTAACGATAATAAAACTTGCTTTAGTCTTGGGGCAAATAAATATGCCGATTGTTGAGTTTATGCACGTTGTGGGAGATTCTCAGCGTAATCATTTAGAGAGAGTGTTAGAAAAAATTCATTACTATCATTCAGCACAAGAAGTCTCTGGTTTAGAATATTTGTTAGCAGCAGAGCGAGCTAACAATACAGTAAATGAGCTGTTTCAACACCTGAACACTATTTTAATCAGAGCTTATCTTCGTGACTTGTCAAAAGAAGATGGTGACACTAGCATTTAGTGACCAATTCGCCCAAAATTTCAAAATCACCTTGAAAGATTAATAGGGAAAGGTCAGGAGCAAAGCATACCAGTAAATCGGTATCGCTCTTTGATATTGGTGAATGCTTTTAGTGCGAGTTTGCTTTATTATTTGTTAGTCTTTTGCTTTTCTAGCAGCCGTATTCATGGGCCTATCTGAATCATTATCTTCAGGAACATTAGTTCCCTTTAATTTTGATGTTTTAGCTAATGAACAAGAGTATGCTAAATTCTTTAAAAATTCAAATACGATAACGTATGTTTTTACTGCTTTGGTAACGATTATTTCGCCATTTTTACTAAAACAAAGTGTCCTATATCCATTAGCTTTGTGATGATTAGCTTGATTTGTCTGTTGAAGCTACCAAATAAAATCATAAAATTAGGTTCAAAAGAAGCTCCAGCATTTTCGTCAGGAATTCGTTTAGCATCATATATTGCTGGAAAAAGTGTAAATAATCCTCAAAATCTCAACCCTCACATAATCATCTTATGAAACTATTGATTTTCGTAGGGGCTCTTTATTTTTGTATGAAAAAAATAGTTTTTGTGAGAAAAAAGCTTGCAAAAAACTTAAATTGTGTTATACTTAACCAGTAAACTATTAACTAGTTAAGAAAAGGAGTTGTCATGAAGAAGAAATTTCTTTTATTGATAAATTTAGTTGCACTTTTATTTGCTTGGCAAATCAGCCATATCAAGCAAGTTTCGGCAGATGACAAGATTGATGTTGTCACAACTTTCTATCCTGTTTATGAATTTACCAAAGCTGTTACGGGAGATACCGCAGATGTAACCATGTTGATCAAAGCAGGAACTGAACCACACGATTTTGAACCATCTACCAAAAATATTGCAACGATTTCAGACGCTGATGTTTTTGTCTATATGGACGATAGTATGGAAACATGGGTTGATAGCGTTGAAAAATCCATTGGTTCAGACAGTTTAACAGTTGTTAAATCAACAGGAGATATGCTATTAATGGCAGGAACAGCTGATGAAGACGACGAAGATAGCGATGACGGTCATACTCACGAATATGACCCACACGTTTGGCTCTCACCAAAACGCGCTATCACATTGGTTGAAAATATCCGTGACGCTTTTGTTGCAAAATATCCTGATAAAGCTGATACTTTCAATAGCAATGCAGCTGCTTACATTGGAAAACTAAATGATTTAGATGCCGAATACACAGAAGCATTGTCAAATGCTAAACAAACAAGCTTTGTCACACAGCACGCTGCTTTTGGTTATTTAGCACTTGATTACGGTTTGACACAAATTCCAATCACTGGTGTGTCAGCCGAATCAGAACCATCAGCAAAACGTTTAGCAAGTTTGACAAAATATGTCAAAAAATACGATATTAAGTACATTTACTTTGAAGAAAATGCGTCAAGTAAAGTTGCCTCAACGTTAGCAGATGAAGCAGGGGTCAAAACAGCGGTATTAAATCCGATTGAAAGCTTAACAAGCAAACAAATCAAAGCTGGCGAAGATTATTTCTCAGTTATGGAAGAAAACTTGAAAGCTTTGCAACTGACAACAGATGTCGCTGGTAAGACTATCAAAGCTGAAACAGACACAACCAAGACTGTTCAAAATGGTTACTTCAAAGATAAAGATGTTACCGACCGTTCATTGAGCGATTGGTCTGGTAAATGGCAATCAGTTTACCCATATCTTCTTGACGGCACATTGGATCAAGTTTGGGAATACAAAGCTAAAGCTTCAAAAGGTGAAAAAACAGCCGAAGAATATAAGGAATACTACACAACAGGTTACAAGACAGACGTTGAACAAATCAATATCAGCGGTAAAAAGAATACCATTACATTTATTAAAAACGGTGAGAAATACAAGTTTACTTATAAATATGTAGGTTACAAGATTTTGACTTATGAAAAAGGTAACCGTGGTGTCCGTTATTTGTTTGAAACGGATGATGAAAATGCTGGTGAATTCAAATACGTCCAATTTAGTGACCACAATATCACAACAACAGATGCCGAGCATTTCCACATTTTCTGGGGTGGCGAAAGCCAAGACGCACTTCTTGAAGAAATGGATAACTGGCCAACCTATTATCCAACTAGCTTAACAGGTCAAGAAATCGCCCAAGAAATTGTTGCTCACTAAAAAACTCATCAAAAAATAGTTAAAAAAGTCTGAAATAAAATGTCTCAGACTTTTTTTGTTTAAAGCTATGATACCTGTTACAACTGTGTTGTTCTTTGTTAGTGAAAAAATAAGGAAGTTTTAATAAGATGCTAAGCATTATGTAAGCAAAGGGAAGCCAATCAGGACTCGATTGCAAAGAAAAATGGTCATGAAAAGATTCGTATGTGAACTTATATAACCAATTCGACAGATGATAGCCAAGCCTTTTTGGAATTAAAGAAAAAAGACGCCTAAGGTGTTGGACATAAATTCCGTTTTGTTTCGGAAATAGGTGCGATTAAACAATTTATCAAGAGCGGAACATAGGAACCTGCCATAAGCAAAGACTACCTTTTGATTGACGGATTGAATGCGCTTAAAGAACGCTACGGCGACTTGAGTGTACATATGTTGATTTATTATGATTAAAGAAAAACATCATATTAAATGGGCAATCACAAACGAAAATTCGTGTGACAGTTGACAAAAATGTTACGTACCGTGATTACGATGTAGAAAAATCAATGGGAAATTACGGTAGTGAGCTAGTTGGTTATGGAAAAGTCACTATGGAGATTCCCCCTGGTCCCCAACCTGAACGGCTTAGAGCTCTTTTGATGAAACACAGCATTGAGTCAACATCATTTTCAAAATATGACACAGCCTATCGTAAATCGTAAGGAATAGTCTAATTAAAATGAATCACTTAGGAGATGATTACTGTTTTGAGTTTATTTAATAGTGTTTATACAGGTGTGAGTGCGACGGTAAATCCATTGATGGTTGCTTTATCTTTTTGGTCAGTCTTATATTAGGTGCTGTTTTAGCGCGGCTGTATCGTTATCGGACACTTTATACAAAAAATTTGTCATTACATTGACAATCCTTCCTAGCTTATTGTCAGTGATTATTGTCTTGGTGAATGGTAGTCTGGGAACAAGTGTTACCGTAACTGGGACAGGGACATTTAGTTTGGTACGTTTTCGTTCAGCTGTAGGTGGTGCGCGTGAACTGTTGGCACTATTTTTAGTAATGACTATTGGATCAAGTACAGGAATAGGCTACTTAACTTTAGCTATCTTGATCACAAGTGTTTTCTTGGTGATTTGGCTTGGTTTTGAGTGCGTTGCCAGCTTCTGAAAACTTTGTTATAATGAACTAAGATAGCACTTACATTAAGGAGGCACCGTGAAAGAAAAGCGTATTACAAAGTTCTTTTTAACCTGCGCAACTTTGGTTACTGGTATTACCTTGGGCGTTAACCTTTGTTTTCAACATTCTACAAAAGCGGTTGTCGCAGAATCTTCGGAAACATCAGATACAGCAACAGCTGATTTTATTGCAAGCATTGGTGAAACAGCACGACAAATTGGGCAAGATCGTAACCTCTACGCTTCTGTGATGATTGCACAAGCTGTCTTAGAATCAAGTAGTGGGCAGTCTGCGCTCAGCCAGTCTCCTTATTATAATTTCTTTGGTATCAAGGGGAGTTACAATGGCAATTCTGTGACCATGCTAACTTGGGAAGATGACGGAAATGGCAATACTTACGAAGTTGACCAAGCATTCAGGTCATATGATAGTTTAAGCGATTCGTTGAATGATTACGCTAATTTGCTTAGTTGGGATTTGTATTCTGGAACGTGGAAGTCTAACACAACATCTTACCAAGACGCCACGGCAGCCTTGACTGGTTTGTATGCCACAGACACATCTTACGCTGATAAATTAAATGCTTTAATTGAGCAATATGGTTTGACAGTCTATGATGAACCAGCAAGCACAGAGGAAGAAACAAGTAGCGAGGACAATTCAGACCATGTCTGGAATGAATATCGTGGCTCTTACACAACAGCAGCCATTCTAGCAGAAGACGAAGCATGGCTTCGCTTCATTAGTCAATAGAATAGGAAAGAGGGCTCTTTGTCAACTGTAGTGGGTGGCAAAGTTAAGCTCTAGCGAGAACAAATGATGTTCTCGCTTTTTTGCTGTTCAAAGCGATGTAAATGCATTTTCTGAGTTGAATCAGTTCCCGTTGTTCATCTGTCATATTATCAACAGACTTGAAGGAACCCGTTAGTTTGGCTTGTCTGACCCACTTATCGAAGGTTGAGGGCGTTAACTCATATTCTTTGATAAGCTCACTTCGTTTCATTCCAGCATTGTGGAGGTCAACAATTTGTTGTTTAAAGTCATCGGTGAAGTGGCGACGTATTTTTCTAGACATATCTGTTCTCCTGTTTTCTTTAGTGTAGAACACTTTATAAATTCTGTCTAGTTTAGTGTAACCGATTCACTTAGAACTTTTTTGTAGATTTCATAAACACTTCATAATTGCCTTTTATAATAGACTTATAGTTAGTTTAGTAGATGTAGAACTTAGGATCGGTTAAGACAAATCAATGTCTAGGTGAGTAGAAAACTAGGTGAAGTCATTAATGATGGAGGTATTAGATGAATCCAATCCAAAGAGCTTGGGCTTATGTCAGCAGAAAACGACTGAGAAGTTTTATTTTATTTCTGATTTTATTCGTCCTTTTGGCCGGAATTTCAGCCTGTTTGACTCTGATGAAGTCCAACGAAATAGTAGAAAACAATCTTTACAAAACGCTCAATACATCTTTTTCCATTAAGAAGATAGAGGATGGTCAGACTTTCAAGTTATCAGACTTAGAGTCTGTGAGAAAGATTAAGGGACTTGAAAATGTTTCACCAGAATTAGAAACAATCGCAAAACTAAAAGATAAGGAAGCAGTGAGTGGTGAGCAGAGCGTAGAACGTGATGACTTGTCAGCTGCAGACGAGAACTTGGTCAGCTTAACTGCGTTAGAGGATTCTTCCAGGGATGTAACCTTTACAAGTTCGGCCTTTAACCTAAAAGAAGGACGCCACCTTCAAAAAGGGGATTCAAAAAAAATCTTGATTCACGAAGAATTGGCCAAGAAAAATGGTCTCTCTCTCAATGACAAGATTCGCTTAGATGCAGGTCAGTCTGAATCAGGAAAGGGACAAACCGTTGAGTTTGAGATTGTAGGAATTTTTTCTGGTAAAAAGCAAGAGAAATTTACGGGCATGTCCTCTGATTTTAGTGAAAATAATGTCTTTACCGACTATGAAAGCAGTCAAAGTCTCTTGGGAAATAGCGAACCTCAAGTCAGCGCAGCTCGTTTCTACCTAGAAAATCCCAAGGAAATGGATGGCCTCTTGAAACAAGTGGCAAACTTGTCTCTGGAAAATCAAGGTTACCAAGTAGAGAAGGAAAACAAGGCATTTGAGCAAATTAAAGATTCAGTTGCGACCTTCCAAACCTTCCTGACCATCTTCCTCTATGGGATTATGATAGCAGGAGCAGGAGCTTTGATTTTGGTCTTGTCTCTCTGGTTGAGAGAGCGGGTTTATGAGGTCGGAATCCTATTGTCACTTGGAAAAGGGAAAAGTTCGATTTTCCTACAGTTCTGTTTAGAGGTGGTTTTGGTATCAGTTGGAGCTCTGCTTCCATCCTTTATTGCAGGAAATGCCATTACGTCCTACCTGCTTCGAACTCTACTCGCAAGTGGAGAACAGGCAGCTCTTCAAGACACCCTAGCCAAAGCAAGTGGCTTACCCAGTAGCATCCTATCATTTACAGAATCCTATGTATTTTTGCTACTAATTAGTTGCTTGTCTGTCACTCTCTGTTTTATCTTTTTATTTAGAAAAACACCGAAGGAAATTTTATCGTCTATTAGTTAAGAAGGAGAAATCATGACTTTATTAGAATTACAAGATGTTACCTACCGTTATAAGAACACTGCTGAAGCAGTTTTATATCAGATCAAGTATAATTTTGAACCCGGAAAATTTTATAGCATCATTGGGGAGTCTGGAGCAGGGAAATCCACTCTATTGTCCCTTCTTGCTGGCTTAGATAGCCCTGTCGAAGGAACTATCCTTTTCCAAGGAGAGGATATTCGTAACAAGGGATATTCTTATCATCGTATGCATCATATTTCCCTAGTCTTTCAAAATTATAACTTGATAGATTATCTTTCTCCACTGGAAAATATCCGCTTGGTCAACAAAAAGATAAGCAAGGATATACTTCTTGAGCTTGGTTTGGATGAAAGCCAGATCAAGCGGAATGTTCTCCAGTTATCAGGTGGACAACAACAACGTGTAGCCATCGCTCGCAGCCTTGTTTCAGAAGCTCCAGTTATTCTAGCTGATGAGCCAACAGGAAATCTGGATCCTAAGACTGCTGGAGATATTATCGACCTTCTCAAATCACTTGCCCAAAAAACAGGTAAATGTGTTATCGTCGTAACCCACAGTAAAGAAGTGGCACAAGCGTCAGATATTACACTTGAATTGAAGGATAAAAAGCTTACTGAAGCTCGCAATACTAGCAAATAATATGAACTTGTTTTGATAGAACTATAAAATCGAATTAAATCTAGAAAGGGAAACTATGTTACACAACGCATTTGCCTATGTCACAAGGAAGTTTTTCAAATCTATTGTTATCTTCCTTATCATTCTCCTCATGGCGAGCTTGAGTTTAGTCGGTTTGTCGATCAAGGGAGCTACGGCCAAGGCTTCTCAGGAGACTTTTAAAAATATCACCAATAGTTTTTCCATGCAAATTAACCGTCGCGTTAATCAAGGAACGCCACGTGGTGCAGGAAATATTAAGGGTGAAGACATCAAAAAAATCACTGAAAACAAGGCTATTGAATCTTATGTGAAGCGAATCAATGCTATCGGGGATTTGACTGGATATGACCTCATCGAAACGCCAGAGACCAAGAAAAATCTAACTGCTGATCGTGCTAAACGTTTTGGAAGTAGTTTGATGTTGACAGGCGTCAACGATTCATCAAAAGAAGATAAGTTCGTCTCAGGTTCTTATAAATTGGTTGAAGGAGAGCACTTAACCAATGATGATAAGGACAAAATCCTTATGCATAAGGATTTAGCAGCAAAACATGGTTGGAAAGTAGGGGATAAGGTCAAACTTGACTCCAATATTTATGACGCTGATAATGAAAAAGGCGCTAAAGAAACGGTTGAAGTAACCATCAAAGGTCTCTTTGATGGTCACAATAAGTCCGCGGTTACCTACTCACAAGAGCTCTACGAAAATACAGCTATTACAGACATCCATACAGCTGCTAAACTATACGGTTACACAGAAGAAACTGCTATTTATGAGGATGCAACTTTCTTTGTAACAGCGGACAAGAACTTGGATGATGTCATGAAGGAGTTGAATGGTATCAGTGGTATCAACTGGAAGAACTATACTCTCGTTAAGAGCTCCTCTAACTATCCAGCTCTTGAGCAGTCTATCTCAGGTATGTACAAGATGGCCAACCTCCTCTTCTGGGGTAGCTTGAGCTTCTCTGTTCTCCTATTAGCCCTTCTTCTTAGTCTCTGGATTAATGCTAGACGTAAAGAAGTGGGAATTCTCCTCTCTATTGGTCTCAAGCAAGCAAGTATCTTGGGTCAATTTATTACCGAATCTATCTTGATTGCAATCCCAGCTCTTGTTTCTGCTTATTTCCTAGCCAACTATACAGCTCGTACTATTGGAAACACGGTTCTTGCCAATGTGACTTCTGGAGTTGCCAAACAAGCCAGCAAGGCAGCTCAAGCTTCTAACCTTGGTGGTGGTGCAGAAGTAGATGGATTTAGTAAAACTCTATCAAGCCTAGACATTTCTATTCAGACATCAGACTTTATCATCGTCTTTATTCTTGCCTTAGTTTTAGTTGTGTTAGTGATGACACTTGCTTCAACCAATCTCCTCAGAAAACAACCAAAAGAACTCTTGCTCGATATTGAATAAAAAAACTTGCTACCTATTCTCCCCTAAATGGGGTATAATATAGGTAGCATTTTTATGTATCTACTCTCCATAACTGCACTTGTCTTTAGAATGGAGATGATTGAAAAGAAATTTAAAGGAATGAGAAATATTTTTCTATGAAGATTTTAATTGTAGAAGATGAAGATATGATCCGTGAGGGGATTAGTGATTATTTGACAGACTGTAGCTATGAAACTATTCAGGCAGCAGATGGTCAGGAGGCCTTGGAGAAATTTTCTAGTTATGAAATTGCTCTGGTATTACTGGATATTCAAATGCCTAAGCTCAGTGGCTTAGAAGTCTTAGCTGAGATTCGTAAAACCAGTCAGGTTCCTGTTCTGATGTTGACAGCTTTTCAGGACGAAGAATACAAGATGGGTGCTTTTGCTTCCTTAGCGGATGGTTATCTGGAGAAACCCTTTTCTCTATCTCTTTTAAAAGTGAGAGTGGATGCAATTTTTAAGCGCTATTATGATAAGGGACGAGTCTTTATTTACAAGGATACGCGAGTGGACTTTGAGAGTTACAGTGCAAGTCTAGCAGGAGAAGAAGTGGCTATTAATGCCAAAGAATTAGAAATTCTAGATTATTTGGTCAAAAATGAAAGACGTGTCTTGACACGATCACAGATTATTGATGCAGTGTGGAAGGCAACAGATGAGGTTCCTTTTGAACGAGTGATTGATGTCTACATCAAGGGCTTGCGCAAAAAGTTGCACCTAGATTGTATCCATACCGTCAGAAATGTTGGCTATAAATTGGAGAGAAAATGAAGCGACTCAGTTTATTTAAAAAGATTTTTATCTACACTTTCTCCATTTTTAGTATTCTGGTCATTTGCCTCCACTTGGCCATATATTTTCTCTTTCCCATCACCTATCAGGGTAACAGGCGGGAAGTCATTGTCAAAAAGGCAACTAAGATTGCCCAGTCACTTGAAGGACAGGATAAGAGGACGATTGAGCGGGTGCTGGCTGTTTACTCCGAGACCAGTGACATCCTGATTTCAGTCAAGGGGGAGGTGACAGAGGACGGGATAGAGATCGCAGAGGGTATTCCCTTGGACCCTGACCGCCAGACGACCTCTGTGGTCATCGAGGAGCGAGAGGTAACGACTCAGGACGGTCAAAGCATGACTCTCCAGTTTCTAGCTTCTATGGATTTGCAAAAGGAGGCAGAGCAGATCAGTCTTCAGTTTCTTCCTTACACCTTGCTGGCTTCTTTTCTGATTTCACTGCTCATCGCCTACATCTATGCTCGCACCATTGTCGCACCGATTTTAGAAATCAAGCGGGTGACTCGCCGCATGATGGACTTAGATGCCGAGGTTCGTCTGCGTGTGGATTCCAAAGATGAGATTGGCGATTTAAAGGAACAAATCAATAGTCTCTACCAACATCTCTTGACGGTCATTGCAGATTTGCACGAGAAAAATGCGGCTATTCTCCAGCTTGAACACATGAAGGTGGAGTTTTTGCGTGGGGCCTCACATGAACTAAAAACACCCCTCACCAACCTGAAAATCCTCATTGAAAATATGCAAGAGAATATAGGACGCTATAAAGACCGAGACCGCTACCTAGCTGTGGCTTCAGAAATAGTTGATGAACTCAGCCATAATGTCTTGCAAATATTAACCCTTTCTTCCGTTCAGGAGCTACGAGACGAAAAAGAAGAGGTTTCTTTGCTGGATATAACAAAAGAGCTAATACAGGACTACAGCCTACTTGCCAAAGAGCGGAAGCTTTTGGTGCAAAATCAACTGACGAACCAGCAGGCTTACCTCAACCCCTCTGTTCTCAAACTTATCCTGTCTAATCTTCTCAGCAATGCCATCAAGCATTCTACTCAAGGTGGTTACGTGAGGATCGCTGAGAAGGAGGGCTGGATTTCCATTGAAAACAGCTGTAATCCAGAGGAACAAGAAAAATTTACCCAATTCTTCTTGAATACTAGCAATAAAAGGGCACAGGGCTCTGGTCTAGGCCTCTTTGTAGTTAAAAGCTTATTGGAGCACGAAGGGATTCTTTACCGCTTTGAGAGACAGGAGAAATGCTTATTTTTTTTGATACAATTTCCGAGTAACGAGTAAAATGAATATTGCATTAAACTAGACAGAATTTATAGAGTGTTCTATACTAAGTAAGAAGAATCTGATGTCTAGAAAATCTCGTTGTTTCAAGGGTAACTTTAAACAACAAAATCGTTGATCTACATTATACAATACTACCCAAAGGTGGCAAGATTCGATTAGAGAATACAGTTTAACACCCCTAACTTTTGATAAATAGGTAGGATAGACCAAACCCAATGTCATTAAGTTTAGTAAGGGTTATAAGACAACAAGTTCATTGATAGACTAGAACTCGTTAGTTATACTGTTTGGGCTAGCCCAAACAGAAATGTTGCCATTTTATAATAAATAGTAAATACACAGCAGAATCTATTACTTTTTTAATAAATTCTATTTTGTACTCACATTTAAAATACCAAAATTTGGTCAATTTTTGGTCAATAAAATCTAATTTAGTATGATTTTTTATAACAAACAAAAAACGATAAGCTCCTTGATATGACATCATTTATAAGACCTTAGAAACTTTCTTTAACTAACCTCAAATTTCTATAGGGAGGACTAAACGTCATAAGAAAAAGCCCTTTGTTTAGGGCTTTTTGTTTGTTTTAAAATCGATTTGTTGCGATTTTATCAATTTTTTGACAATCTGCTGGTCGTTTTTTTATATCAAAAATTAAAAACATCGTTAAGGTTCTCTGCCATAGTAGGATGTGTAAATATTTGATTCTTAATATATGTGTATGGGATATGGTTATCCATAGCTAACTTAATCAAGTTTATGTTTTCTTGAGCACCTTCACCAAAAAGAGTTGCTCCTAAAATATCTTGTGTTTTTTCATTAACAATAACCTTATAAATACCTCGAAGATTGCCATTAACATGAGCTCTAGGCATAGCTGAAACCATTAATTCATTTGCTTTATAGGGAAGATTTGCCTCTGCAGCTTCTTTTTCTGTTAAACCTACACGTGCCAAAGTAGGGTTAATAAATAATGTAGTAGGGATATTCTTTCTCTGACTAGCGTTATAATCACTCTGTCCAGTTAATTTATTAAAAACTATGCGATAATCGTCCAATGACACATAAGTAAATTGGAGCCCGCCATTGACATCCCCAACAGCATAAACATTTGGAACACTAGTTTCACAATAATCATCAACCTCAATGGCACCACGGTCTGTTATCACAATATCTGTATTTTCAAGTCCCAAGTCAGTAATATTCGGTTTACGACCAGTCGCATAAAGGACAGCATCAAAACTCATTTTCTGACCATGATTGCTTAAAATAACATTATCCTCTTCATCATTTTCTAAAGCATTTATCTGAGCATTTAAAACAAAGGAAACACCGTCTTCTTCCATGTAATCTTTTGCTAGCTGCGCAACGATACCCTCCTCACGTGGCAAAATACGGTTAGCAGTCTCAAAAACAGTGACCTTACTGCCAAGATTAGCATAAAGGCTGGCAAATTCAAGCCCAATATTACCCCCTCCAATGATTCCTAACCTTTGTGGTAGAGTTTCTAATTTTTGAATACCAGTGCTGTCAAAGACATTTTTAGATTCCTTTAATCCTGGGATAGGCAAACGATTTGAAATAGCGCCTGTATTAATCACTATAGTATCAGCTGTTAACTGTTCGCTATCCTCGCCAGCAACTATTTTAATAACCTTATTAGAGACAAAACTTGCTTTAGCATCATAAAGATCTACACCAGCATTGATCACATTGGCTTTATTTTTCTGATTTAATTGATGCGTAACCAGCTCTTTTTCAGCCATTGCCTGCTCAAATGTTAAATGATTTTCAGCTGCATGGATTAATGTTTTTGTTGGAATACAGCCAATATTGATACAAGTTCCTCCATACATTGAAGAACTTTCTTCAACAAGAGCAACTTTCTTGCCAAGAGAACTCATCTTAGCAGCAAGTGTCTTTCCAGCTTTACCAAAGCCAATAACTAATAAATCATATGTTTTCATTTTTGTTCTCCCATAAAAGCACCGCATCATTAAATAACAAACATGATATTAGCGATATTGTGTTAAATCTTGTTTTAAAAAGTAGTAAAATAAGTTGCCATAATTTCCTGAATAATCCAGTACATGACCGTTATAAACGACCTTAGTGACTTTGTAATAGTCGGCAATATCAATTGAGCAAGCTTGCTGTGAACGTTCGAATTCTTCGTATGAGTCAAACGTCACCACTCGTTCTTGGTTTCCTGCGTTTAAAAATGTAATTTCAATCATTATTTACATATCCTTTCTAACTCATAATACCGTATGGAATTAATATTAACCACAGTACTATGGAAGTCTCTGTACAATACCATACTACAAAATTCATACTAACACAACTATTCTGTTTGAATAGTTCACATAGTTGTTACACTCCTTGTTGTTGCATTCCTTTTATTCTTTTTTTAATTACATTTATTTCACCATAATTCTAAAAAAACAAAAGATCATATTGAATACACAGTAAAGTGTATTAGTTAAAAACTAATACACTTTATTCTATACCTAAATTGATTAAAAATACGTTGCTTGGTTATTTTTTGGTTAGTTTCTTTACCACAATTATATAAAATAGTTCAAAACGCCTTTAAATTAAGCATTTATATTCTTACGTTACTATAGCTACATTATATCAATTTCTTTTAAAATCGTCAGAGATAAAGGGATTTCTTAAATAATACAACGTTTTCATTTCATTTTAGTCTTTTTGTGATAAAATAAAAGCATAGAAAAATAGGCACAACTGGTCTCAAACAGCCACTCATTCCCACAATACTTCTACCTATTATTAGAAAGGATTTCACGATGAACAAAGGATTTGAAGCATTTAAAAAAACATTGTCACACGAAAGTTTAAAAGCCGTTTATGATGAAACAAAAATTGAAGTTTCTGAAAGCGAGGCCGAAGGCACTGAAGCCTATTCAATAGCAGTCGCAACTCAAATGGCAGTTAATTTGTTGGAACAATACCACGATTGGTTGCATGAAAACGACAAAAAATAAACTACCAACGCACCAAACAAGGTGCGTTTTAACTTGTAGTCATGCTATAATAGAGCTATGACTTTATCATTTACGCTTAAAAATTCTTATCCAGACTGCACGGTCAAAGAACTTTTAGAGGAGCATTTGCTCATTCCACGAAAAATTCGCCACTTCTTGCGCACTAAAAAACATCTTCTTATCAACGGAGAAATGATTAATTGGCAAAGTTTGGTCAAAACTGGTGACACGATTCATTTAATTTTTGATGATGACGATTATCCCCAAAAAGAGATTCCTTTTGGACAAGCTGAGCTGGTTGATTGTCTTTACCAAGACGAGCACCTCATCATCGTCAACAAACCAGAAGGCATGAAAACCCATGGCAACGAACCCAATGAAATTACTCTGCTTAACCACGTCTCTGCCTATGTCGGACAAACGTGCTATGTGATTCACCGTTTAGACATGGAAACTAGCGGAGCTGTCATGTTTGCCAAAAATCCTTTTGTTTTGCCAATCCTCAATCGCCTGCTAGAAAACAAAGACATTGCTCGCGAATACTGGGCTTTGGTGCAAGGAAAATTCGAACCCAAACACCAAGTCTTTCAAGATAAAATTGGGCGCGACCGTCATGACCGTAGAAAGCGCGTGATTGACCGCAAAAATGGGCAAACTGCCTTAACCATCGTTGACCGACTCAAAGTTTTTCCAAATGGAACTCTGGTCAAATGCCGCTTAAAGACGGGACGCACACATCAGATTCGTGTGCACTTATCAGCTCACAACCATGCCATTATCGGCGACCCACTTTATAGCAAAATCCCTGCCAAACGTCTTATGCTACATGCGCACAAATTAAGTTTCACCCACCCATTTACCCTTGAAAAAATCAGCGTTGAAGCCAAATCTCAAACCTTTGAAGCAGGCTTATCATAAAACAAAAGCACCCCAATCGTTAGATTTTGTGTCTAACTTTTGGGGTGCCGTTCTTTGTGCGCTTTTCAACTGTTAAACAGAATAACTTTCTATTTTTTCGTTAATGTGTTGCCGTAAAGTGGTTTACTGTAATCAAAATCGTCATTTGTTCCAGTTTGCCAAAGGACTAATTTCAAATGTGACCCATCAATTTTAATACCGAAGGCATATTTGACACCGATACCGCCAATACCGCTAGTAATAAAGGCTGATGTATCGGTACCGTCATCGTAAACATAACGATAAATATTATCCCCCTCTTCTTCAAGTTTAGTAACTTTTGCTGTTTTGACTTCGTTATCTTTCGTTGTTTTAGTAATCATACCGTCAGCCTCAAACTTGAAAATGATGTCATCCTTATCATCAACCTTCCATGTTCCCAAAATTTTTTCTGGGAAGACTGAATCTGATTTTACTTGATTATTCTCACCTGTCACGGTGATATTTTTTTGCCCAGAATTAGCCACAACATAGCTTGAACCTGATTTTTTCAAGGTCATCTTGCCTTCCAAGGTCTGAATAACATCACCAGATGTATTTTTCTCGCTATCTGTTGATTTATCATAATAAAAATCATAAGTTGCTGAAAAGTTAACGAGATAGGACTCCTTGCCAATCTGAGACAGACTCGTCAGCGTGATGGCTGGCACAGTCAGACTTGACGCCTTACGAGTATCTGTCTGCATTTTCGCCTTAATGCTCTCTTTTAAGCCTTTATAAAACTCATTATTCGCTCCATCTTCAAATACCGTAGAGACAGTTGATGAATCTTGCCCCGTGCTTAAATACGAAATCAATTGGTCAAAAGCTGACACAAGAATCTGACCAGCACTTGCTTCATCTAAGAGATTTTCAGCATCTAAAGCCACCGTATCACCATCAGAAATGCCAGAAAGAGCCTGCTTTTGTGATGTCAATTCTCCGTCTGAATAATTCTTTTTAACATAAGCTTGCGCAGAATCCGTCAAAGGATAATCACTCACATCATACTCACCATTTGACAAAGTCCCAATGCGTGTGTCATCAAAATAAAGCTCACCGTCAGTCAAATTACTTGTTACTTTGAATGTTTTAAAACTAACAGTCAAATCCAACAAGCTATTTTCACCGTCATAAGCCTTACTTAGCTCTACTGACTTCCCATTGTAAGTGCCTGAAATACTCGCCGTATAATCCGCAATTGGTAAACGCTCAAGTGTCAGCGTATAATCTTCCGAATCACTAACCGCTACTTTTTTCTCGTTTAAAAGAACATCAACCTGATTAATATTTGTCTTAATGGTTAAACTCATTGGTTTTAAAGCTACTCGGTAAGCGGGGAAAAAGAGAAATCTTCGCCCCACTTTTTTAATGTAGGAATCATCCGAACTGTCTGCCTTCTCTAGCGTCTCTGACAGTTTTTGGGCTTCACTTTTAGAAAGCTTTGTAAACATCGTATATTGCGCTTGGTCATTCGTCACTTGTTGATTGGTATCCGACCAGACGACATATCCCTTGATATTTTCAAACGTATCGCCAGACTGACGGTAAGCGGAGACATATTCCTCAATCAAATGTTTCTTTGAATAATGAAAACTCCCCCACACCAAAAATAGTACCAAAGCAAGTCCTAAAATAAGACTAGGTATCCAAACTTTTTTTAATCTTAAAATGCTTTTTATCTTTTTCATGACTTTTCTCCATTATTCTTACTATTTCACATATTATATCAAAAATTCTTTAACTTCTTGTTACAAAATAGCCACACCACATTACAGTAAAAAACAGAAAAAACAACTCAAAAAGCCGCCATTAGTCAAAAATCATCTTTATTATCACTCCTAACAATATAAATAGCACCCAAAACAGCACCAACAACACCTAACCAAAAGAACATAAGCTTACCCCTTTCACCTCAAAAACTCCTACACTCACGAGTAAACTGTTATTGTTGCTTTTAGTATACTACACCTTCTATTATTTTTCGACCATTTTAATGCTTCGTGGAAAAATTGATGCAAAAGAAAAACGAACCCCACCAAATCAAAAAGTTCGCTTTTTCTTTAAGTTTTTTAGTGTAGCTTATCAGTCTTTTCAGAAGGTAATCATTCATCAAGCTGCACCAACATATTTTCAGCTGCCCCCAACCGAAAATACGGTATCAAATAAATATAAGGTCTACGAGGATGTCTAGGTTAGCTATCAGTACTTTTATAGGTGAACAATCATGTCTAAAACAAACCTTATAAACCGTTCTTAATGTTATCATACCTCATGGATATACTAATTTGTAATTGAGTAAATAATACTACTACGAATACTACAGATGGTGTCACTCAATTGAAAAAGGTATGATTTGTTAACTTGAACCGGTCATTGTTCAAGTCTTATTTAGCAATTCTGCTAATTTTCTCCTAGGAAAGTCCAATTCCCTTAGAACAATATCTTGGTTTTCGAGTATGCTCCCAAAATCAAAAGCTCCCAATCAATTGATTTTCATACTTGAAACTTCTTACATATAAGAACGACATGGTTCCATTAAGCATTAATCAAAATACTTATGGATATAATATAACATAGAAAACTGCCGATATTAAAAATTCTCAAATACGAAAATTTAAAAATATTTTTTTCATATTTGAGAATTTTAGCTTTTTTTCTTATTTTATTCTATAATAAATAGAAAAGGGAGGTAATGTTATGCTCAAAAAATTGATTGCTGTAGCAGCTGTTCTTCTAACTTTTAGAATTTGGCCATTTTAATTAGTGCCAACTATTTCCGAACACAGAGAGTAGATAACAATTATCCACTATTAGGTTAGCGGTGGTTGTTTATCTGCTCTTTTCTTGTCTTTTAGGCAAAATGCTTCTAACCGTTCTCTTAACACCAAAGCAGTTGTAGGGTTACCTAGTTTTTCTACCATTTCAATATATTCTTCCATTGGTTCGGTCGTTGTTATTTCACCTTTTAAATAAGCTAGAATTTGCCTTAAGAAATTTAAAACAACAATCGCAAACATATCTTGATAATTTAATAATTTTTCCAGTTTATCAATAAAAAAAGTGGTGTAATAAAACTCTTCGCGATCAATTAGCGCAAAGATGATATTTAAAAAGGTTAGCTCTGCTGTTTTTTTATGCTGCGGCAACGATAAATAAAACTTATCACGTTCTGCAAAAGCTTTCCCTAAGAAAATCAAATCTGCATCTGACAAAATAGCCATTGTATTTCCAAAAATGTACAGCTCATACTCCGTCCATTCTTCTATACCATAAAGATAGTCTGTCAAAAACTTCTTGTCCTCATCGGCGATTTCATAATTTGGGTCTAGTGAATGAATAGCGCTAGCGACATCTATCCTATTTAGCCGGTTATAGGTGTCAAATGTTTCCGTATCTTCCAAAGTGTTCAGCAATTGTTTTAATCCTTCAACATCACCCTTTAACTGTAATTTTGCAATCTGTTTACCAACAGCAAAAAAGGGGCTTTCTTGATAATGATTTAAAGCATGCCCGAACTCGGCGAAACTCATGTGAATACCAGAAATAGCTACTAACAATTTATCAGCTGCTAACATTGTTTGCCCATTTTCAAATTTTGATAATTGTGAAAGAGACACATTGCCACGCGCCACTCTGAGTTCCCGATAAAGTTCACCTAAATTCATTAATTCTTTTTCGTTCAATATCATTTTTCTCCATAATTAATGAGCGCTAGCTCTTTTTCACGTTATCTATACTTTGCCTTATTATATCAAATTTTGTTATAAAACTCTTAAATAAAGACATTGCTTTCAAGGCAAATGAAAACTCCTCAGAATTTGAGGAGTTTTCGTTATTTTTAATAATCATTTATCTAGCTTAGAAGCCACCCATCATTGATGGATCCATACCTGGAGCTGCTGGCGCTGGTGCAGCTGGTTCTGGATGATTAGCCACAACGGCTTCAGTTGTCAAAATAAGACTTGCAACTGATGCGGCATTTTGAAGGGCTGAACGTGTTACTTTAACAGGGTCAATGATACCTGCTTCAACCATGTTTACCCATTCACCATTGGCAGCGTTAAATCCTGTACCAACTTCTGAGTTTTTCAAGTGTTCGATGATAACTGAACCTTCGTAACCAGCATTGAATGCAATTTGACGAACCGGTTCTTCAAGAGCACGAAGAACAATGTTACGACCAGTTGCTTCATCACCGTCAAGTTCAAGTTCAGCAACTTTTGAAATGACATTGACAAGTGCTGTACCACCACCTGCAACAATACCTTCTTCAACGGCAGCGCGTGTGGCATTAAGCGCATCTTCAATACGCAATTTCATTTCTTTCAATTCTGTTTCTGTCGCTGCACCAACTTTGATAACAGCTACTCCACCAGCTAATTTAGCCAAACGTTCTTGTAATTTTTCACGGTCAAATTCTGATGTCGTTGCTTCGAGTTGTGATTTAATCACATTGACACGATTAGCGATAGCTGAAGCCTCACCAGCTCCTTCAACAATAACTGTGCTATCTTTATCAACAGTTACTTTAGCAGCTTGTCCAAGAGCTGTCATGTTTGCATCTTTCAAATCAAGACCAAGGTCTTCTGTGATAACAGTACCACCAGTTAAAATGGCAATATCTTCAAGCATTGCTTTACGACGGTCACCAAATCCAGGAGCCTTAACAGCTACAACGTTGAAAGTACCACGAATTTTGTTAAGCACAAGTGTTGGAAGAGCTTCACCATCAACATCATCCGCAATAATAAGAAGTGGACGACTAGTTTTAAGCACTTCTTCAAGAAGTGGCAAAATATCTTGAATGTTTGAGATTTTCTTATCTGTAATCAAGATGTATGGATTTTCGAGGTCAGCAACCATTTTTTCATTGTCAGTAACCATGTATTGTGAAAGGTAACCACGGTCAAATTGCATACCTTCAACAACGTCAAGTTCTGTTTCCATACCACGTGATTCTTCGATAGTGATAACACCGTCGTTGCCAACTTTTTCCATAGCTTCTGAAATGTATTCACCAACTTTTTCAGAACGTGATGAAACCGCAGCAACTTGAGCAATCGCTTCTTTATTAGCAACTGGTTGAGCAATAGCTTTCAATTCGTCAACTGCAACAGCAACAGCTGATTCGATACCACGACGGATACCAATTGGGTTTGCACCCGCAGTAACGTTTTTAAGACCTTCACGAACGATAGCTTGCGTCAATACTGTGGCAGTTGTTGTACCATCACCAGCGATGTCGTTTGTTTTTGAAGCAACTTCTGATACAAGTTTAGCTCCCATATTTTCAAAATGGTCTTCTAATTCGATTTCTTTGGCGATTGTCACACCATCATTTGTGATAAGTGGTGAACCAAATGATTTTTCAAGAACCACGTTACGACCTTTAGGACCTAAAGTTACTTTAACGGTATCTGCCAAAATATCCACACCACGCATCATGCTTGCACGTGCATCTGCTGAAAATTTAATATCTTTTGCCATGATTAGTTTCCTCTATTTTATTTCTATTTGATAAATTTTCTAAATAAACATTAATAGCACAATTTCTCTTATGCTAGAATAGCCAAAATATCTGCTTCACGAACAATAGTTACTGTGTTATCGTCGTCTTTGACTTCAATTCCAACACCGTTTTCAATAATGACTTTATCACCTGCTGCAACACTTGGCGCTACCAGTTCACCTGTCAAGGTACGAGCACCGTCACCGACTGCTACAACAGTTGCTACTTGAGTTCTTTCTTTGCTTGCGCCAGCAAGGACAAAACCACCAACTGTTTGCTCTTTTTCTTCCTCAACTTTCAAGACCACACGGTCACCTAATGGTTTTAACATGCTTTTGCCTCCAATTATCTCTTAATTTTTGTTTGAAAATAGCAGAGCTAAATTCTTTTTTAGCACTCTAATGTAACGAGTGCTAATTTCTACAAAAACTATTCTAACACTTGATCATAAATAGTCAAGAAAAAAACACTAATTCTCAGAAAAAGAAAACTGAGTTGAAATTGTTCCTATTATGAAAGTAATTTTTCTCAATTAATCTATGTCACCCCAGCACTAGGGCATCGTCGTTTAGGGCTTGACCGCTATTTTTGTGGAAGAGGTCCATGAGTTGAGCAACGGTGAGGTTTTTCTTTTCATCGCCACGAACATCAACCACGATTTTGCCATGATAAAGCATGATAAGACGATTACCATACTCGATAGCGTGTTCCATATTATGAGTAATCATTAGGGTTGTTAGCTCTTGTTCTTCAACGATTTTTTTCGTTAAATGCATAACCATGTCACTTGTTTTTGGGTCAAGGGCTGCTGTGTGTTCATCTAAGAGAAGAATTTTGGGGCGTACCAAGGTTGCCATAGCAAGCGTTAGTGCTTGGCGTTGACCACCTGATAAGAAAGCCGCATCTGTTTTCATACGATTTTCCAGTCCTAAACCAAGTTCTGTCAACGTTTCTTTGAACAATTCACGTTCTTGTTCGGTGACAGATTTTTTGAAGAAGCTGCGCTTTTTACCACGACGGTAAGCAATCGCCATATTTTCTTCAATCGTTAAATTGGTTGCTGTTCCCATTCGTGGGTCTTGGAATACACGGCTAATATCTTTTGAACGTGCGGCAACAGAAGCTTTACGAATAGATCCTCCTTCCAGAAGAATGTCTCCTTCGTCAATGTCAACGACGCCAGCAATGGAATTCATAAGTGTTGATTTCCCAGCACCATTTCCTCCAATGACAGAGATGAAATCACCTTGTTCAATGTCTAAATCTAAGCCACGCAAAACGTGATTTTCGTTAACAGTTCCTTTTTCAAAGGTTTTATGAATATTTGATAATGTTAAAAGTGCCATTAATCTTCACCTCCTGGAGTTAATGTTTTTGAGGGTTTGATATGAAGTTTGTTGCGAATTTCTGGAACATAGAGAATCAAGGCAAGCAGAATCGCTGACGCTAATTTGAGCATTTGCGCATCGACATTCATGGCTAGAATGATAACAAGCACCAGACGATATAAGATTGAACCAAGAACAATTGACCAGAGACGTTTGCCAAGTGGCAAATATTTCACGATAACTTCAGCAAGGATAATAGATGCCAAACCATTAACAATCGTACCTGTTCCCATATTCATATCCGCGTAGCCATTATTTTGCGCCAAAAGTGAACCAGCAAGGGCAATCAAACCATTTGAAATCATGTAACCCAAAATCTTCATGCGGTCAACCTTGATACCATTAGCTTCACCCATAGCAATATTATCACCTGTTGCACGAAGCGCGAGACCGACTTGCGTATTTAACAGAACCACCAGCAAGATAATGACTAATGCGACAAAGATAACACCAATCAAAATCACAGCATATAGTTTCGACAAGTTAAGTGCTGACGTCATTAAGGTCACGAGTGTTTCTTGACCTGCTAACGAAACATTGGCACTACCTAGCACCAAAAGATTGATAGAATAAAGTGCCGTAAGGGTAATAATCCCTGTTAACAGAGCTGGAATTTTCATCTTGGTGTGCATGAAACCAGACACTGCACCAGCAACCATTCCTGCCACAAAACCACCAATAGTAGCAATTAAGGGATTAATGCCATTGACAATCATAATCGCTGTTGAAGCTGCCCCGAGTGGGAATGAGCCTTCGGCAGAAAGGTCAGCAATATCTAAAATACGGAAAGTAATAAAGACACCAATTGCCATGATTGACCACAAAAGACCTTGTGAAATTGCCGATAAAACAATATCAAGCCAACCGTTCGTACTTGATGAATCTGACGTTTGTGTTGACGTGCTTGATGAACTGGTTTTCGTTGTGCTTGAGCTTGCTGATGTGCTTGTTTCGGTCGTATCAGAAGACGATTCTGTCGTGTCGTTCTCAATACTGCTTAAATCAATTCCTAAAGTCTCAGCCATTTCATCATTAGTAACGACGTTTAGCGTCTCTGGATATTCCGCAGCAACATCACTAACATCTTCACCTTCAAGGATACGAATGGCTAATTTTGCCGTTTGACGACCAAGGGCTTCGTAATTGGCACCGTACGTAAAAAGGACACCTTGTTCCACAACATCTGCTGAACCACCGACAACTGGGATTTTTGTTTCTTTCGATAATTCTGTAATGAGCGAGATAGCACTAACAATCATGTTATCCGTTGGGATAAATAGAACTTCTGTCTGGCTCATCAGGCTTTTAGCGGTATCTTGAACATCGTTCGTTGATGAAATACCTTTGGTAATGGCCTCGATACCTGCCTTAGCAAACGCTTCTTTTGCTTCTTCAACTTGAACTTCGGAATTGCGTTCATTTGTCGTGTACATGATGCCAACTTTTGTTACATTCGGCATAACTTTTTGTAATAATTCGACTTGTTTTGAAATAGGTGACATATCGCTTGTCCCTGTTGCAATACCCCCAGGATTTTTCATTGAATCAACTAATTTTGCTGATACTGGGTCGGTAACTGCTGTAAACAAGACTGGAACGTCGGTTGATAGATTAGCCAAGGTCTGTGCGGCTGGTGTTGCAATCCCTAAAACAAGGTCATTATTAGCAATCAAATTGGTTGAAATGGTTTGTAAATTTGACTGGTCACCTTGTGCATTTTCATAATCAATGACAATATTATCCCCGTCAATATACCCTTCTTTTTCTAATTCATCCACAAATCCCTTGCGAGCTGCTGTTAGCGATTGATGTTCAACATACTGAAGAATCCCAATATGGACACCATCGTCACTAGTACTTTTTGATGATGAACATCCAAATAATGTGAGCACAGCTAACATCAAAACCATAATAGTTGCCATGTTTCTTTTCATACTACTTACCTCCGCTTTTCTTGCTCCCAATCTTGCTGTCGAAATTGGAAAACTTTCTCAATATTAGAACTGCCTAGTTCTACATCAGCCACAATAAATAAAACCAGCTAGGCTCAAAAGTCTAACTGGTTTCCAATACATGCGTAAAAACATATCTTACTTGCCAATTAGAACTCAAAGTATCTAATCGGCTTTTCTCAACAGTAAAATGCTTTAGCTTCATAGATACAAACGGTATGACGTTTGCATCCATGATTGGCTACAAACGTCTATCTAAAGAAACTAAAGTAATAGTAATGATTTAGTTTTTCAGTCATTACAGACGCCTTTTTCAGCATATTTCCTCCTGTTAAGTTGTAAACCATGAGACATTTCACATAGCTTACTATCATTGTTTTTGATTGTTTACAGTTTACCCTTATTTTTGCTTTCTGTCAATATATTTTTAAAATTCAGAAAAAAGAGTTATTAAAAAAGTCCCTAGCAAAGAGATTATGTACTAGAAACTTTTTGTTTTTGAAATAAGTATTGTAATGAGATTAAAAAGGTATCTTTAAAGGAATTTATATTTAAAAGGATTGGAGTTTCATTTCAAAATCATCAATGAGTTTGGCGACATTCTGTTTGCCACGGTAAATGCCGTAACCAAAAAGCAACATTCCCGAAACACCGACAAAAGCTAGGACGTAGCCAAGAATAGATAAAATGAGATTTGTTTGACGAAAGAAATATACTAGCAAAAATCCAATACTTGCTACTAAAAAGAGCAAAGTTAGCCAACGTCCGAGATTTTCAATCATATGTTTTTGGTAGGCTATTTCTGTTTGATAACCATTAAGCACTTCTGATTTTGTCATGAATTTTTCCTCTTTTGATTGATATGATACGCAAGAAAGCCCTAGTAAGGTTGATATTTCTAAAGCGTGTTAGTAAGACAAACCTGGATCGAAGAATCCAACGAGAACACCAACAAAGGCAATAACGACAAGTAATAGCATGACTTTAATTGGTGAGATATTTTTCTTAGCCATTAGCCACCAGCAAAAGACGATGAAGATTGCTGTTAGCAAACCTGGATAAACAGCGTCTAATTTATCTTGAAGAACCAAGTACGGATTTTTAGCACTACCAAGTTGGAATGATGTTTGGACAGATACCCAAGTGGCAGCAACACCACCGACAACCATACCACCAACGATAGAAACGGCTTTACGAATGGCTTGACCTTGAGCACCGACGAGAAATTCAACAGCTTTATCACCGAGTTCATAACCTTTAAAATAGGCAAATCTCATACCGAGATAAGCTAACAAGTTCCAAACGACAATGTAGAAAACGGCACCGATTGGTGAGCCACCAGTTGAAAGACCAAGGGCAATCCCTAAAATAACTGGAATCAAAGTTCCAACAACAAGTGAGTCACCGATACCAGCCACGGGTCCCATAAGCCCTGCACGAAGTCCGTTAATGGTTTCGTCATCAACCTCTTCAGAACCATTAGCACGCGCTTCTTCAAGACCTGCTGTGATTCCGACAATGAGTGAACCAAGCTGAGGTTCTGTATTGAAAAAAGCTGTGTAAGTTTGCATTGAACGCGCTTGGTCTTCTTTATTGTCATACAATTCTTCCACGATTGGAAGCATTGATGTCAAATAACCAAAGGTTTGCATATGCTCTTGTGAGAAGCAAGTAAGGTTACCATAATACCAATGATGGAAAGATTTCATCAAGGTTTTCTTTGTTAATTTCTTTTGAGCCATTTTAGATATCCTCCTCATCATCGTCATCAAAGTCATCAGCTGCTGTGGCTGTTGCTCTTACAGTTTTAACCATTTCAAGCTCATAGAATAATACGGCAAAGATTAATGAAATCACTGCACATGAGACCAAATTCAAACCAAGTGAAGCTGCCAAAGTAAAACCAACAAAGAATGGAATAAAGTCAGTCACTTTTTCAACAATTTGTTTCAAAAGAATGGCAATTCCGACACATGGTAACAAAGCCCCTACTGTAAAGAGGGTTTTCATTGGAATACCATCCATTGGAAGTGCATCTTTCATTGCTGTAACAGCAGTCGCACCAAGTTTACACATTACCAATGTTGGGATAAATGAGAATACAAAATGTGATACCCATGGATAGAGCCAGTCAACTTGATAAAGTTTTCTAAATTGACCTTTTTCTACCGCACGCCAACCAATGTGTTGCCAAATAAGATTCATGGTTGCTGTTCCGTAGAAAAGAACCGTACCGACAGTACCAACAAGCGTACCCATTGATTTAGCCAAGTTAGCCGCATCAGCTGAATCAGCTGATAAACCTTGAGAATGGATGGCTACCATTGCCAAAGGAATACCGATATAAGACACCGCACGCACGTCAGCTGAAACAGTACCACCAGGTGTTACAAGGGCAATGTAAACCAACTGCATAGCAACACCACAAATGATTCCTGTTTTAACATCGCCAAGAATAAGTCCACAGACAAGGCCACCGACAAGAGGACGACCAAGCGTATAGTTACCAATGGTTGTACCACCAAGACCTGGCATTGAAGACAAACATGCAAACAACCCTAACAAAGCTGCTTGAAACCAAGAAATTGTCATAATACATCTCCTATACTAAGATACAAAGAGCGTCAGCGAGCAAAGGGAAAATAGGAGTTTTGACGAAGAGTCGCTAGACTCTAGGAGAAACTATCTTTTTGACACAGCTCGCAGCTCGTGTTCAATTAACAAGATACAAAGAGCGCAAACGAGTTTTGGCATCAAAAATAGCTATGCCAACTCACTTTATTCGCTGCTAAGTAACAATAAATTAATAACCAAATTTTGATTTGAAATCTGACCAGTAACCGATTGAAACATCTGGCAATAATTGGAATTTCACTTTGTATCCAGCTTTTTCAATTGCTTCAAGGGCATCTGCTTCTTCTTGGGTGATAGATTGATTATTCCCAAGTTTGACAGCACCTGGTCGGTCATTACACGGACCAACGATAATTTCTTTTACATCACTAGGAACAAAACCTTGGTCAACCAGAATTTTTTTCATGTCAATTGGATTCTTGGTAATCACAAAATAGCGCGTGTCAGAATCCAATACTTTTTGAGATTTTTGTCCAAAAGCATCTACCGACCAAACAAAGGTTTTCTTGTCCGAAGCTCCTTTGTAAGCTTGGGTTAAAACTTTGTTTTTTGAAGCAGCATCGTTTACGGCAATCAAACCGTCACAAGGGTATTCTTTTGCCCAACGTGTTACAGTTTGCCCATGAATCATGCGGTCATCAATACGTACAAATGATACAGTCATTTTTTATCTCCTTTTTTAAATATCATCGTCATCATCATCTGAAGTGATTTTGAATTCTTGAAGAGCCGCTTGAGCTTCTGGCAAAACGGCTTGTACAAAATCATCGCCCTCAAGCATATCTTTCATCACTGCAGAAGTAATTGCCATTGGTAAATTCATACCACCTAAAACAACAGCATTTTCCAATTTTCCGAGTTCGTCCAAGACGTTACAAGCAGTTGTCAAAGGGCTACCGCCAATAATATCAGCAAGAACAACAACGGAATCGTCAGCTGTTAAACCTGAAATAGCTTGTCTGAAGTCTTTTTCAAAGTCATCAACTGTTTTGCCATTTTTTAGACCGACAGCGATGACTTGATCAATTTTATCTTCCGAAAACATCGCCAAAGACGTTTTGAGACCCGTCGCAAAGTCTCCATGACTGACTAGTAGTAAATACTTCATAGAACTTATCTCCTTATCTGCCTTTTATTTTAGCTTTAAATAAAACGTTTTCACACTCTCGTTTGTCACTTTATTCTGATGACATTTATCACCTCGAATATGACATTTGTCATTTTGAAAACAAACAAAAACATCTGGAGATCAAACTCTCCAGATGTCATCAAGATTATTTCAAACTGTCTTCTATTGTCTTTTGGATTGTAAATAAATCTGTCTCGATACTGTTATTGGCAATAGATTTGCTAATCAGATAGTCTGCTTGTTCCAGTACGGTGTTATACGTTTTAAACGTTGGCTGGGTAATTCCTTGGCTAAGCATTGAATCTAATGTTGAAACCGTCAAAGAATCTGAACCAAAACCATCCTCTTTTAGTTTTTCTTTCGTGGCGTCACTTTGCATCACACTTTTCAAAACAGATGTCCCTTGCGAATAATCAAAGACTGATTGTTGAATGTCTTCATCGGTACAGAGTAATTGCAAAAATTCCCACGCCAAGGTACGGTGTTTGGTTTTTAAGGACATGGCATAAAGCGATGTTGCGACTTGCGTTGCATCGCCGTCCTCACTACTTGCTGGCATTGTCACACAAGACCATGAGAAGCTAGAATATTTCGCAACATGATAAGGATAAGGCTTATAAGTGCGATATTCTGCCAAAGTCATTGGCAAAAAAGCAACCTTTCCTTCGTCAAAATCTTGTGAAGTGACCTCATAATTTCCACTAAGAGCATTGAGTTGCGTAATCAAGGAAAGGGCATTTTTCACGTCATCACTGTCAAAATAAGCTTTCGTTCCCGTTGTGTTAAATAGCTTCGCACCATAGGCAGCGACAGCTTGTTGCCAAGTGTAGCCTATACAACCATACTGGTCAATCACCCCATCACCGTCAGTATCCTTAGTCACTTGCTTGCAAATATTGTAAAAGTCCTCTAAAGTCCACCCAGAATCTGGAATCGAAATTCCCTCTTTTTCCAAAAGGTCAATATTAATACACATCATGGTTGGATTGCTTTCAAATGGCAAAGCGTACTGCGTATTATTATAATTTCCTGCCTTATAAGAGGATTCATAAAATATCGAATCATCAAAGCTTGTACTAATATGCTCATCTAACTTGGCAAGTACGCCTGTTGAGGACAAGAGGTTAAAGTCATCTTCTGGCACGATAAAAACATCTGGTTGTGTTCCTGCAACAATCTGGTCTGTTAACCAATCAGAATAATCATCCTTTGAAATACCACTCTCATAGACCACCTCGACATTTGGGTACAATTTTTCAAAGCGTGAAATCGCAGTATCAATGACTTTATAATCATTTCCATTCGGCACATCCCAGCTACTTCCTGCATAAATGCCGATTTTTAAAATGATTTTCTGGTGTGTTTGATGATAAATAAAAGCAGCACTCCCAACGACAATTACTAGTAGTGGTAGCAATAACCATTTGTAATATTTTTTGAGTTTAGTCATGGTCATCTTCCTCAAATGATTTCAAGGTGACACCTGTCTGCACCGCCCAAATAGCAAGCTGCGTACGGTCACGTAAATTCAACTTAGAAAGGATGCTAGATAGATAATTTCTAACGGTTCCTTCTGACAGATACAGTTTGGCAGCAATTTCTTTATTGGACAATCCAAAACCAATCTGCTGTATAATACGCCACTCCATTTTACTAATGTCGGTCGTTAGCGCATCATCAACTTGGATAGCAAAGTTTGATTGCGCCATTTGTGAAAAAAGTTTAAAAACTTTTGTGGCAATATCTGGATTTAGCATGGCACGTCCGTCATTAACCGTCACCACCGCATCATGCAATTCATCCATCGAAGTTCCCTTCAGCAAATAACCACTGGCACCATATTTTAGAGCGCTATAAATAAAATCATCATCATCAAAAGTCGTTAGGATAATCACCTTCGTATTTGGGAAATGTTCTTTAACAGCTTTGGTACACAAAACACCGTCCATTTTTGGCATACGAATATCCATTAAAACCACGTCTGGTTTGCTAGTCGGTAGAGCTTCCAAAACCTCTGTCCCATCACTCACCGCGCCAACAACTTCGATATCAGGATAGGCAGACAAGACAATTTTTAACGACTCTCTAATCAATTCTTGGTCGTCAGCAATTAATACTCGTATCATTCTTCTTCTCCTTTTATTTTAGGGATATGAATCGTTGTGGCAAAACCATCCTCACCTGAAAATTGGACACAACCACCAATAATGGCTAAGCGTTCCGTCATTTGGGTCAACCCAAAACCGTATTGAATCGTTTCACTCCCCACTCCATTATCTTTAATGAGCAAAACGTAATCATCTTTATTTAGCATACTAATCTTAATTTCAGTTGCTCGTCCATGACGCAAAGAATTGGTCACAGATTCTTGAATGACACGGAAAATGACATCTTCTTTTGTTTTGTCAAAATCAACATTATCCCACTGATAATTCAAATCAATCTGCAAATGCGATAATTCTTGATACTCGGCAAGCATTTTTTCAATAGCGTCTTTTAAACTACGATTTTCCAGAGCACCTGGACGCATTTTATTCAGCGAGCGTCTAACATCAACAATCCCTTCTCGCACAACGTTGGAAACATTGGTCAATTGCTTTTTAGCGTTATTTGGGTCAAGGTCAATCAAGACAATCACCGCATCAATTCCTGCAGAAATGCCTGTCAAGGCATGACCAATAGTATCGTGAATTTCACGCGCAATACGCCTGCGTTCCCTATCCTCAGTAATTTTTTCAGACACCGCCACGTATTCTTTCAAACGCGTATTTGCCTGCGAGGCCATGAGCAATTCTTCCTCAATCTTATGGTTTTCAGTCACCGAATAAACAATGTAAGTCACTAAAGAAATAATGAAAATGATAATATTTAGCGATACCAGACAATTTTTGATGAAAAGAATCACTAAACGCGTGCTTGCAGGGAAAAATCCGATATAAACATCCAAATCAGGCGTTCTAATCAGAAGCGACAAGACGTCATAATTTGACAGCAAAAGCGCACCGAAACTAGCGACAATAAAGAGCAACCATGACTTTTTCTCACGAAACGTGTAAAAATCCGTGTAAGAGAAAAAGATATCCATAAAAACAAGCAAAATTAAACCGTTATAGGAAAATTGCAGCGCTACAAAGGTAGCTAACAACAAGAGCACCTCAAAAATCGCAAACCAATCACGCGCCGTTGTCCCTTTTTTAAACTTTTGATTTCTGATATAAATAACAAGTAAAAGCCCTGCAAAAAAGAGATTTGACAACCAAAAAATTCGCTCTGGTGAACTTGGAATGACGCTAATTTCTTCTAATAAAGAACGACTCAAACCATTGTCAATAATGTACTTTGTAGCTGACAAATAAACTGAGCTATAAAATAACACCGCCAAGAAATTAATAATAATCAGGGCACGTTTTGCAAAATCAATATTTTTCAAAGCTTTCATCATTGCCACCCCGCTAAATCAAAGTCAGAAACGTTCTCACTAGTCATAAATTCAACTGGAATGACAATTTCCTTATCTACTGATTTGTTGTGATATAGCGAGTAACCCGCCTGAATCGCTCGTTTACCGATTGTTAACGGCGATTGAGCTACTGTTGCTTGAATTGAACTCGTCGTTGCCAATAAATTTTTCATATCTGGCGAACCATCTACACCATAGATTTTAATCGATGTTGTCACATTTGAATTTTCAATTGCAGCCAAAGCTCCGATAGCCACTTGGTCATTAAGCGCCATCACCGTGTCAAATTCGACCCCTGAAGCGATGACCGATTCCACTTGCGGCATCGCTATTTCGGTTTGCCCTAAGCAATCCTTGCGGTCAACCACTTGATAGGTATCATTTCCTTCAATCGTATCTAAAAATCCATTGATACGATCTACTGCTGATACTGCATTTTGATGTTCCAATAACAAAATTTTGGCACTTGATTGCGTCTGCATTAAATTTTGAGCGCATAAAACACCAGCTTGATAATTATCCGATACAATTGTCGTATCTACTGAAGAATCATCTGATAGTTGACTATCGACAACAACAATTTTTATCCCAGCTCTTTTCGCTTTCTTCAAAGCTTTTATTAATTTTTGACTGTTTGCATCAACAGGATTGATGATAATGATATTAACACCCTTTTCAATAAACGATTCAACCTGTTGCGTTTGTTTATCAACGTCCAAAGCAGGGTCTCTAGTGTACAAAATATCATTATTTTCCTCAACAATTTTTTCAACCTCGTTGTTTAATACCTTGTAAAAATCATTGTTCATGGTCATGTAGGTCGCACCAATCTTAACCTGATTTTCATTTGAAGGAACCATTTTATAGTTCCAATAAACTCCCACAATGGCAAGAACCCCAATAAAAGCGCTTACCAAAACACCGACATATTTCCGTTTTTTCATCTCATACCTTTTCAATAAAATCAAGAGACCACTGATAGCTATATTTGCCTTAATTATAACACGTTTAAATTGTACAGACAATTCAGTCAGAAATAGCCCCTCATTCTATCTAACGAATTTAAAAAACACCCGCAGGTGTTTTTTATACTCTATTTATTCGAAACTACTTATGCCAAGTTTTTCCAGAACTAAGGCAATACCGTCATGATTGTGACTAGCTGTTACGTGTCCGACTTGCTCCTTGACTTCTTGAGGCGCATTTGCCATAACATAAGCTTCACCTACTGCCTCTAGCATGTCTAAATCGTTAAAATTGTCACCAAAAGCAAGCGTATCTGCCATATCAACCTCGTAATGCTGCGCCAAAGTCTGGACTGCCCTTCCTTTATGAATCCCACTTGCCATAATTTCAATATAATAAGGCAGCGACCTTGCAATTGATAAATCTGAATAGAGACTTTTTAGCTTATTTTCCAAAGCTTCCATGCGTTCTGGTTCACCCATTAACAAGATTTTATGAACTTCTGGCAATCGACCGATTTGTTCCAAGTTCGCTTCCTTAGAGGCTAAGCCCACCACGCGCTCTTCACGTGAAATCCAACGATTAGCACGGTTTTGGGACAACCACTTTTCACCGCTGTAAACATTCCAAGCAACGTCAGAGACTTCTTTTTCTAAATACTGACAAATCGCTTGCGCTTCTTGTGGACTCATCGGACAACTATCAATTACTTGCCCTTGTTCATCTTGGATGAGGGCACCATTATAGGAAATCATGGGTACATCAGGTAAAAAATCTTTCAAAATTGGCTTAATCGCCTCTGGCATACGCGCCGAAACTGGAACAAATAAAATACCTGTATCAACAGCATGACGAAGGGCTTGGCGTGTCCTAGGCATCACTTTTAAGGCATCATTAATAAGAGTGCCGTCAATATCACTAAAAATTATTTTTACCATTGTACTTTTCCTCCTATTTTCTCTCAGTATAGCATTTTTTGAAAAGGGTTTCAAAAAAACTATTTCCTGATAATAACAAAAAAAGCTCAAGTCAAAAACTAACTCGAGCTTGGGTTGGTTAAAATGGTAATTCTTCCTCTTCCAAAACTAAATCAGCGAGGTCGTTTGCCACATTATTTTCTCGCATAGCACGTTGGGCACGGCTTTCTAAAAGTTGGAAAGAATGGCAAAGCACTTCTGTCACATAATTCGTGTGACCATCTTTTTCATATTTGCGTGTGCGAAGCTCGCCATCAATCGAAATCAGACTTCCTTTTCCAGCATAAGAAACAAGAGTTTCTGCTAAACGTCCCCAAACCACAATTGAAATAAAATCAGCCTCACGCTCACCATTTTGCGATTTAAAACGGCGGTTAACTGCTAATGTAGCTCGTGTATCTAAATACCTCTTTATAAAACAAAGACGGTTAAACAACCGTCTTTTTAACTTGATTATTATTTACTGAATGGATTATAAGCGCCATTAACGTCACCAGAAACTAAATCATAAGTGATAAGACGATAATTAACGATTGCGCCTGTTGCTGATTTTCTTTCGATAATTAAAATTTGAGTTTCCGACAGATTGATTAATTGTTGAGTTTCAGAAATATATACAGCTGGTTTACGAATTTTATCTGTTTTTTCAATTTTTCCTTCATCTTCAAGAATATGAACCAAATCCCACGCTAAGTTTTGACCTTCGTTTGCTTGTTTGATAACTTCTGCTTTTTTCATTTTTGTTTCCTCACTTATTTTTCACATTGTGCTTTTTACAAGAATTTTAACAAATTGTTTTCGATAAGGCTAGCTAAAGCTAATCGCTTGTTGCCTTTATTTTCAAAATCGACGTAAATTGTGGCAAGTTCAATCTTATCAAGATTTTCAACTTTTATAATCTTTCCCTTTCCAAAATTTTTGTGTTCAATGATTGTTTCAGGAACTAACTCTTTGTGATTTTTAAGCCATTCTTGACATTTTTGGTTAGCTTGTCTTTGCCTTCTAGCTTCTTGAATAAGTTTCCCTTGGTAATAAGTACGTTTGAAATCTGAAAAGTTTAAATCAGAACGTCTAACAGCTTTACCAAGCGTTAGCATGAATTCGATAGCTTGTAAAATTACTTCATCAGAAGCATTTCGACTATCAATTTGACCATCTACAGCATCACCATACACACCATAGAAATGACCATTTTCTTCGTCTGTTAAGCCGTAAATATCCATGATATTATTTGTGTCTCTGTTGCAATAAACTGCGCCTTTATCGTCTACGATTGCATATTGTACTTCGTTGTTTTTGATTTGTTCAAGTAATTCTGTTGCATTCATTATTTTTCCCTCACGTTCGTTTGCATATTGTGTAAGCTTAATAGCATTTTCAAAACTCATTTTTTCAAGTGGTGTTTTTCCAGTCGTCCAACGACTAATTGTGGTTTCACCAATTCCAGTCGCTTTTGAAATTCGATAAGCAGTGGTTGTTTCTAATAGTTTTTTGATTTTATCTAAATCAGCAATAGTCATTTTTTATCTCCTGCGTACAACGCAATAAAAATAGCTAGCATTGCAATAATAATTAATTTCATTTGATTTTTGCCCTCTCATATCATATAATAAAGGCAAGGAGAGCTTTCGCTCTCTTTGCTATTCAGCGATTATCGTTTCCGCATTGGATATTTTGGAGCGATTTTCGCTTTTTTCTTTTGCTCTTGTTTTAGTGAAAGCCAAGAGCGAGCTTCCTTAGAGATTGCTACTAGAATACCAGTTGCAACCGTGGCTCTTGCGAGCCATTCATCTAAGTGATTCATTTGTTTCACCCCCTTTCCTTATCTTGATTATATTATACTACATTACAATGCAGTAATCAACCTTTTTTATAAACTTTTTTGATATTTTTTTAAAATTTTCAGTCCGTTAAAACGGACTTTTTTCATTTTTGTGGTTATAACGGCAATAAAAAAGAGCTAGCAAAAGCTAGCTCTGCAAAGAAGTTCTGCTGTATTTAATTTAACGCGCTCACCAGCCCACTCATTGCCGTATATGTTTATTATACCATAAACGTGCATGACTGCCAATTTTGTTGACGTCAACAAAATTAAAAAAAGCCCCTAGCTTTTTAGCTAGGGGTGTTAAAGTATTCGCTTATTTAATTATATCAAATTTACTTGTAATAATTGACTAAATCGTCCTTGTCACGACAAGAAAGCCAAACTGTACCGAATTGACCGAAATCGAACTTACGCCAGTAATAGCCACCATAATAGCCACCCTCGCCAGTATCCGCAATATGCGCTTCGTCTAGTTCAAAGCTAAAGTACATGCCAGCTTTGAAATCTTTGTCTGCACCGTCAGTCACATTGTTTCCGTCTTCGTCAACCCAGTTAACAAGACCAACAGGAATGCCGTTATCAGTCCAATCAAAACCGACAGGCGCTAAGTAGTCGCATTTGATTTGGTAAATGCCATTTACAAAAGCTACTTGGTTAGCTAGATAGTAAGCTTTGCTATCTGGTTTACGACCACCAGAAACTACTGTGTTAGGCTGTGTAGCTGTAGAACCACTAAAGCGCCAAGCTTCCACATACGTAGGTTTAGAGCTGTTATAATAGCTATTCCAGTTATGACTTGATACCGCTGTACCTGCTTGTCCGCCAGTTGAATAGTCAACGCTGATAAACGTATTTGCGTCCTCTAGCACTCCGACGTGACCGCCAGCACCACCAGATTGCGACATATCAGCGCCCCATGACATCATAACAATATCCCCACGTTGTCCGTTCCAGTCGGTATTCTTAGACACACGATAGAAGCCGTTTTTAGCCAGCTGTGAGCCTAAAGTTACTGTTGACGGTAAACCAACAATAGGTACTCCTGCTTCTTTCAAAGCTTGCGAGATTGACCCTGAACAGTCCGCTGTACCGTCTGAACCGTTTCGACTTCCATACATTGAATAAGTGAGTTTTCCTCGACGACTTTCAAACCAATTGATTAAAACATCTGTATTCGTTTATTTTCTCCTTTCCAGCTGTCATTCATTTCTTTAACTGCTGATTCAATAAACATTTCTAGCTGACTATCCGTCAAATAAATATTGTATTGCTCTAACGCTTTCTTGACTTTCGTCTTAGCAGCAGTTAGCTTCTGCTCACTATCTGTGTATTCGTCTGTAATCTGTTCTACTGCATTAACAGCATTCTTTGCTACGATTTCGACGATACGCAAAGCTTTTTCTCCACCCTCTTTAAACAGATAGTCTTTTATCGTCTTAACGATAAAACCAACGAAACCAGTCAAAATAAGCATAATACCTTGTAAAATTACATCATTCATTTTCTTACTCCTTTAAAACATCTGTGTATTTCTAACAACATCTTCTAAATCGTCCACTTTCTCTTGCAAAACTGATATGTCTTTGCGAGTTTCTAGCGAGAGATTATTAACAGCTTCTGTCAATCTAGCCATTTGCTGTTGGTTTTCAGTAGCAATCCGATTATTGGAAGCTAACAGCTCCTTATTCGTCTCCTGAAAGCCAGTTACTAACTTCTTGATGACCCAAATCATACCACTAATTAAAAGCAAGATGACTAAGATAATAGCTATAGCTAAAACTCCGCCAACCTTATCAATCGTCCAAGTTGCTCTCATGGCTTCGTGAATAATATCTTGTCCCACCATAAGCCATCTACTTTCTAAGCTTATTCAGCAACATCTTCTTTCGTCAGCTCTTCTAACAGCTCGTCATCTTCGACCATTAGAGCGATTTGCGCTTTGACTTTTGGTTTTAAGCATTTTGGCACTTTGGCGTATTGATAGTTTCCTGAAATAATATTAATTGCATAAAGTTTAATCATCATGTCTGTTCCTCTTTCTATTTCGTCTTTAATTTTGCGTAGTAGTTTCATCAGTCAGCACCCCTTTATCGTAAAGCTGAGTGACAACGTCTAATAAAGTAGCTTGTGCTATTTCAGAGTTCTCCTTGTGCTTTTTGAGGTCTGCTGTGATTTCAGCAAACTTCTCGTTTTCGTACTTATCACGGAAATTCTCTTGATAAATAACATCTTTAGCCAAATTTTCCAGCTCATCATTCGATAAGCTGATTTTGTCAGCAGGTAGCATGACGGGATAGTATGCGCCCTCGTCATTTGTCAAGGTTACTTTCGTGCCCGTGACTGTGCCGTCAACCGCAAATTCTTGCGATTTTGAACCAAATTTTAGTTTCATGGTATATCCTTTCTTTTTAACTTGGGAATGGGTCAGACGTAATCCACGAAATAGACCCTTTGAACGCCAGCGGTGCATCAGTTAGTTTGGTTCTATGCGAGATTTTACCGTCTGGACTATAAGTGACATCAACATACGAATTAGTAAACAAGGCTGTGCTTGTGCCACCGCCGCCAGAGCCAATAATTCGCAAATGCTGATTAATAGCTGGTCTGTAGCCAAGCGGAATAGTTTCACTGGCTGTTCCATAAACATTGAGTGTAGCGGTTATCACAGCGTCCATACTGGCGTTAACGATGTTACCGCAACGAGCAACCGACAAATTAGCGCCATACGGACCATTGATAGTAGCTGTGTACACCTTAGTCTGATTCACCGCTGTAAATTGAGCTACTGTGTTCTGGATTGCATATTGTTTCCACGCTTGCCATGTGCCTCTCAGTTGTACACGATAAGCAGACACTGCACCGTTAAAATCAACAGCTTCTTGCAAAATCCAGCCAGTACCGTCATGACGACTAACTCTAATCCATGTCCACGAATGAGTATTAGAACCGCTTGGTCTATTGACTAAACCATCACCGCGATAAAAACCATTCTGTGTAACAGTATTTAAATCTGTTCCAGTAGCTAAGTACATTGAGCAGCCATCGTTGCTCGTTAACTGATGGTGTTGAATGTCCTTGTTCTTATATTTAAACACCCAATCGCTATCAACAGCGTTTGTGTTTTCAGGATATTTCCCAAAGCTTACGGCTGTTTCAGCCATACCCATCACCATTTTTTCTGGTGAAACGGGTGGTGCTTTAACCGTACCTGAACTTGTCAAGGCATCTTCAAGCACACCATAGACTTCATACGATTTCCCAATGTCAAACGTTCCACTAAGTGTAGCCTTTGAGTTAGTCAGCGTATTAGTGACCTTATCGTTAACGCCTGCGCCAGTATCAGCTGTGTATGTGGTTGAGCCAAACGGAGCTGTCTTAAAGCTAAGTTTAAAGCTATTCTTTTGCACGTTGCCGATTTTGAGTGGTGCTATCTTAGCTGTTCGACTAACCACAATCTTATCTGATGATTGGTTAGTATCACCGCGCACAGCAGTAAAGGTCAACGTTGGCAAGAAATACTCTAAGACTGTGATGTTCGTTGTAACAGCATTACTAGAACGTCCACGACTATCAGTAACCCACGCTTTGACCTGTGCTGAACCATTCCACTTCATCAGCCCTAGATTGCCATTATTAGCGTTGGTAGACTGATTCTTGTTAACAATTTCAGCGTGATAGCCTGTGATTGTAGAATCTTGCACACCAGTAGCGCTGTTAAACGCTACTTTAATGTCTGACACGATTTCAGCAAACGTATTAGCTGTATTTAGCAAGTTCTTAACTGCTGTATTGCTATCTGTTAGCGTAATACTGCCAAGAGTTGGTTTCATGCTTGTTGGGACATTCAAGGTTAAAATACAATTGGTTTGACCGATTTTAGTAGAGCCACTATAAGTCTCTAGAACAATTTGACCCCAATCGCTTGTCTTATTTGGCATAGCTGTCGCAAGACTTAAAGGAGGTGTCCATGAGCACGACGTACCAACATCAGTCGCAATAGTTCCAGATAGTTCCCCAAACTCATACTTGAGATTGTGGGTATAGCTACTGTCTTTACGACTAATATCGAGTGTCATTGGGCTTCCGAGTGTACCAGTTACGTCGCTGATTGTACTAGCTCGCTTAATCTGTGGAAGTGGTATAGATAAACTAACAGTAGATGAGCCATAACCGCCAGTATTAACATCAACTTTAAAACTGATGTTAACTGTCTCATTTCCGTTTTCGTCATGGTTAACGACGTAATCTTTACCAAAAATAAGTAGAGATGAGTTCGTGCCAATATTGACACTAGCGTTAACGATTTCACTGCCACCATCAACATGGATAGTCATCGGTGCGGTCACACCCCAAACAGAAGCATAGCCATTCGTTCTCAAACGAGCTTGTAGATTGACTGTTGACCTGTTATTGACCGTGTCTTGTCTGTTCCAGTCAGACCAGACTTCCAACGTCATATTATGTCCGTATTGCCCACTAAATTGAGCTGTTGCCATAAATCCTCCTTTCGTTATTTAACAAAGTATGTCGCATTGACATACTCATTTTTGGGATGAGCACGAGTGATGTAGTGTCCCAATTGTAAAGACATTGTGAATACACCATTATCGATATGGAGCATTCTTTGACTAATATAAGCCACCTCTGAGCCACCACTTTGGAACGAAATGCGGTCTGGTGTGACGACGACTTTAGTTGTACTGTCGTTCTTACCAATAATCATTCCGCCGTTTCCTTGCGTAATGTACGTGTCTATGAACTGCAATTTTTGAGAGTATTCCATAATTGGCTCAATGTCTTTGACACGTTCTTCAATAGCTTTCGTTATCTCAATAATCTTTTGACGACCGTCTAGGTCTTCTTTTTTTAGATTATTGATAAACGTTTCAAGCTCTGACACTTGCTCCAAAGTAGCTTTTGCCTTTAGCTCAACTTCCATCTGCAATCGCTTAGCTTCTAACGCATTCAGCTGTTCTTGCGTGAGCGTTTGGTCTGCTTTGCTGTCAATGTCAGCTTGAATGTCCTCTGGTGCCCATACATGACCAGTAGCCACATTTCCAAACTGCACCATGACACCAGTCACCCAAGCTGTACCGCTCCTTACACCTTCAAGTACGAAACGCAAGCTAGCTTTGAGTTGATTATATGATTTGTTAGCTGCATAGTCATAAGTGTACGTGACATATTTCCAGTCTGACGTTCCGACAAGCTCTGCGAATACAACGTGGTCTGCGGAACTTGTTGCACCAGTTGAACTATTTTTTCGATATAGCGTATGTTTAAATACTTCAAACTTATTCCAGCCGTTCGCACCTTGAACGACATTCTCGTATTTTATCCATGCGCTAAAGGTAACTTTTTGATACAGTCTAGAGCTGAAATCTGGCTCGATATTAAACTCTATCTTTTGATTGTTCGATATACGATAGCATTTTTTCTGTCCAGTTATATGATTGTCTGGTAGTATTTCTTCTACGAAACCACCAGTAGCTTTTGATTGAATCCAGAGATTTCGTCCACTAACTTCAACACTACCAATCATATCAACCCATTTATATTTAGTTGGGTCTGTACTGTCAGCTTGTGTGTAGTCTGTGTACGTACCTAGATAGCGCTTATTGTCAGTATTTGACGTGCTGAAATCTTTCTTACCGTCTGCGCTATTGGCGTATGCAATGTGTAAGTATGGTGTCTTACCGTCAGCTCCAGCTTTACCAGCAATACCTTGCGCACCTTTATCACCTTTATCACCTTTCCACTTGCTCCACTTGTACTTCGTCGGGTCGTTGCTGTCTGTGGCGTTGAAATCTACGTACATACCGATATAAGCTTTGGTTTGGTCGGTCTGGCTAAATCCGCCACCCGTGGCATTGTCAGCGTAAGCAATATGCGTGTACTGCGTTTTACCGTCAGCGCCTTTGACCCCTTGGATTCCTTGGTCTCCTTTAGGACCTTGCAAACCTTGGATACCTTGCGGACCACGTTCGCCCTTGTCTCCCTTATCACCTTTGTCGCCTTTGTCTCCTTTTAAACGGCTCCAAGTGTAAGCAGAGTATGTCGTACTATCAGCAGAATTATAATCAGTTAGTGTTCCGACATAGAGAGCACCAGAGAAATAAGTAGTGCTAAAGTTGGTCTTTCCGTCTGCGCTATTTGCGTATGCAAAATGAATATAACTTGTCTTTCCGTCAGTCCCTTTTGGACCTTGAATACCTTGTGCGCCATCTTCACCTTGCCATTTAGACCATGTATAAGCACTTGCTTTGGTACTGTCAGCAGAATTATAGTCGGTATAGACACCAATGTAAGCATTGGGCGTGTCTGTGATTTGACTATCACTAGGATTTGCGACTGGGGCATATTTTATGTGAATATAGCTGGTCTTTCCATCGTTCCCTTTTGGACCTTGTGCGCCCGTTTCACCAGTAGCACCAGCGATTCCTTGCTCACCTTTTGGTCCTTGTGGTCCCGTGTCACCTTTTTCACCCTTATCGCCTTTAGCACCGTCAGCACCATCGTTGACATTAGTCAGCGTGATTTCAGTCGTCGCAACTTCATTGTTGCCAATGTAAGCCGATACGGTCAAAACAGCTGTATCTTTGATAGTGCTAGCTTTAACAAGGTATTGCATACCTACCGTGACATTACCGTCAAGAGCCCAGCGCCATGTGACGTCAGCATCTAACACTTTATTACATTTCCAGAGAGTAGCCTTGATAAGACTTTCGCCCTCTCCGTTCTTAAAGGTAATACCGTTATCGCTCGAAACACGGATAGTATATGGCTTCGCATCATCCACTAGTTTTTCAAGTTCGGCTTGAATATCACTAGAAAGCATGTTTTGGAGAGCTTTAAAGTTTCCAAGCGTTGTTTTCCAGTTCTTCTCACTAGAGAAACTTAGCTTTTGCTCAAAGATACGTGCTTCAAGCAATAACATGTTAGTAAAACCACTATCTGAAATTTGAACTGTGTCACCAATATCAGCATCAATGTAGCCATCAAATTCATATGTCAGTTCAGGATAAGCTGATGCCTTTAGTTGTTTTAATCCTTCTGTTTCTAGTTGCTTAGCACCCTTAACATCAAACTCCATGTCGTGTTTTATCCATTGGTCGCTTTGCGTTTCAGAGGTAAACGTTGATGGGTAAAGCTGTGCCGAAATAGGAGCGTATAGAGCTGCACCTTTTTTGAAATATTCAACTACTCCAGCATCGTTCTTAATTTCCCAATCTGGTAAATCTTTAATTGTTAGTTTTTGGTCGCTGTTCTCTTCGTTTTGGGAGCTGGGGACAATCATATTGAAAATCCCAGTCTTATCAATTTTTCGTTTGATAGATTTGAGGTTCTTCCCATAGACCAAAGTAATGTCTTTTCTGACACGTCCGACACCATGATAATTACCATCGTTTTCGTGATAAACATTGACAAGAAATGACTTGATAGTGCTGTCTGCGTTCAAGAATGTTTCAAAATCAATTTCCGCATCGAATTTGTTAGCTAATGAAATTAGACGAGCAAGTTTCGTGTCTTGCCCCTCCCATTTCAACGTTCGCTTATAATCAGAGATTTCATTGATACCTAGCGAAAGTTTAGGCATATTAAGCAAGTCCATAGCGTTGCAATACTCAACGAAAGTCATCGCTCTATCAGCTTCATATGCGTTTGAGTATTCGTTGATAAGCTCTAAATTCAAATTCTCACAGTAGCATTTGATTTTCTTTTCATCTTCTTCAACGGTCATTACGTTAAACAAGTATGTTTTACCTTTGTACTCGAACGACACAAAAGAACGTTCGTTCAGATAGTTGTATGTTCGTTCAAGGACTGTATCAGACACTAATTGTTTCTTTGAAATGCTAAATTCATAAATTGACGAACCTGTTTGCAAGTTACGTGTCCAGGTATCATCGTAAAAATTTAGTGTTTTCGGTTTTTTATTATCAATAAACGCAACTTTTTTTAAATGAGCATCATGTATTGTAAGTTGCATCTACAAACTCCTTTCATTTATCTCCACCTTAACTGTAGGCATCTTCTTAATCCACGATGAGAAGAAAAATTCTAGTTCAGACTCTCCAGGTGGAACTGATAGGAAATGATGTGACCCTTGCACGATGTCCTCGTTCTTCATCAAATTATCTTTAGTAACTGTGTCTGTCTCGTTGTTGATTATTACAGTAGAGCCCATAGAATAGCGGTTCGGGATGTCTCGAATAGCCGAAACGTAATCTTTACGATAGACAATGTCATCAAGGTAAATATGAGTTACGCTAGGCTTGTCCCCTACGCTCCCAAATATAACACTAACTTTAAGGGACTTTTTACCCTTTAACTCTGGGATACGATATTGTTTATAAGTTCCAAACCAATAGAACTGTATCCAATCATCCTGTCTGTAAATGTCCGACCATCCCCGTGGTTTGTTAAACGGGTTTTGATGGTCTAAATCTGTACATTGGAATGTGTAGCGGTCTAAGAATTTATAACCACCATTGCCATCAGAAACCATGAAATTGTATTCAGTATCTAAACCATACGAACGTTTAAAGGTTTCGGTTCCATATAAGAATTGACCGTTGACGTCAGAAACCACTACTTTCATAAAGCCGTATTGGGATGGGTGACCTTCCCAAAAAATCTGTCTCCACCAAACGTATTCATTAAGTGCTCCAACCTCGCCAGCACTATCAGCTGGAATATTCCAAGTGACGGAAGCAGACGTACCGCTTTTTAAATGAATATGTGGTCTGCCCCAGCTATTATCTATTTCAAGTTGACCGTCTAAAACTTCTTCAACATTGCTTATTGCTTTGTTGATTGTTGCGTTTTGAAAACCATTCAGAATTAGAGGACTTCCAGTATTCGATGTGTAATCAAATAAAATTTCTGATTTCTTATATTCTTCTGTATCAACCTCTTCTTTGCTACCTAACTCAAAAGCGCCGTTTTGGTTAACTACGCCAATATAACCATTATCTGAATTGTGCTTGATTGTGATAATTGGGTAAGCATCAACATTGCCTTTGTTGTTGATTTTAAAAGTCATCTTGTTTCCGCTAACGGTAGGCTCTTCAAAACGTGCATCATCCACCGAGTGTACTACACCATCAGGAATTAAAATAGTTAATTCTGAACGCTGAAACCAACGAGTGATATTGTCGTGTGAAATATCATCAACAGGTAAACCAAGATAATATTTATCTGGTTCATCGCCATAAGTGATTTTTACAGGCTCTGTTACATTGAAAACACCAGCTAAATCATGCTTTAACTGTTCAAGCTCTGTTTCTGTTTTGGCTTTAATATCAAACTTGATTTTATGTTCTTTCTCTCCGATTTTGACTTCTTGAATATTCACACCCAAAGAGGGGGCTGTGTCGGTTGACACAGTTCTCTTGTTTCCGATTGGGCGTATAATGTCAGTAATTCTAAGGTATTGAGACAAGCCAATACCATTAAATGTCATTACCTCTGTCATGGTCTACCCCACATTCTATTGTTACGTGTAATTTGTATTTGTTGATACTCTTGATATCTATCGCTAGTTCTTGCGATGAGCGTGTCATCGTTCAAACGCATATCAATTGGTCGGTCTGCCAATCTGCCCATCGCATCTATAGCTTTTTCAAACACTTCATTAGATTTCTCTTGTACAATCTCTACTTTCGTTTTGATTGCTTTGTCTAAATCTGATTTGATTTTGATATTGCGTGAGAAGTTAGATGCTCCAACGCCAATAACATCTTCTGCTTTATAGCTAAAAGCCTGTATTTTGTCGTACATACCACCTAAAGCATCATTGACTGTGTAGCTGTCTTTCTCGATACCGACTGCCACACCTTGGGCGATGTAGCGACCGACATTGTCACGGAATAAGCGTGATGGTGAGTGGATTTTGGCTTTAGCTTGCGCTGCTCTTTCAGCTTGAGCGACAAGGGCATTAGCAGCTGCTGTAACAGAACCAAGAGAAGCCATCATACCGCTTGCTAAACCTTGACCGATATAAACACCAATCGAACGCATCGAACCAACACCAGACATCCCAGCAGAGCGTACAGCAGACATAAGCACATTCATTGCGCTTGCTGCTCTCCCTATTCCACTTGAAATACCTTGTGCTAGATTTTGAGAAGTCTGCTGACCGATAACACGTCCTTGTGACTTCATTTGATTACCAATTGAAAGCATAATTGTTAAGATGGCTTGCATTGATGATTGGACTTGCGCACGCATTGAGTTAAACGCTGTAATAACAACTTGTGTAGATGAAACGATTGAACGCATTTGAGATGCTGAACTTGATGCACTAGCACCAACACTAGCAAAACCACTAGAAATCGATGATAGAGCACCGCCTAAAGCGCCCACTCTGCTAGCTAGCACTCCGAACGATGCCCCGGCTGCACTTGTTGCTACACTTATTGATAAGATACGTGTATTAAATGCGCTGATTAAACCACCGATAATTGCAAAGCTCGTCGTAATAACCATTGCTCTAGCACCGAACATTGAAAAGCCTGCTGTAGCTGATATAATCGCTGGTGTTAACGTCATGATTTGCGCTTTGAAAGTTGCAATTGGTGCGTTAACAGCAGATAAACCAGCAACACCAGAAATAGCTTGTATGGTAAATGTTTGGAAACCTACGCCAGCCGTAGTAAGCAAAGCTGGTAGTTGAGTTAAACTTGTTTGCAAAGTGGTTACTGCCGTGCCAAACATAGATAGAGAAGTTAAAGCAAGCGTTGAACTAACAGCAAACAAAGCCATACCTGTACCAACTTGTGTCATTGCTGTTCCAAGTTCACTCATACCACTAGCGTGACTTGCCATGTTTCCAAGACCTGTAGCTACTGCTGCTAAAGTAGCTACTAAATCACCGAGTTTTAAATCAACAAGGATTTTGATACCTTGCGCCATCTGCTTAACACCTTTACCGGCATTGAGAGCAGCATTCCCCATTGAGTCAAAAATACCTGCAACACCATCTAAAACATTGCGAACTGAGTCACCAAAACTTGTAATAACGCCAGATGCGCTGTCAAGAATATTACTGATTTGTTCGCCGAGCGTTTTAAACAAGTTGGCGATTGAGTCAATGATTGGACTGATTTGGCTGATGAGATTGTTAAAAGCTTCGACGATTTGAGATAGCACAGGAGCAACTGCAACCACCATTTCGGTAATCGCTGGAATAAACGGAGCAAGTGCTTGGACAATCTGGACAATCGCATTAGAGACTACTGTCACAATTTGAACGAAAGCACCGCTGATAATTCCAACAATCGGTGTAATAGCAACAGCAATTTGAGAAATAGCTGAGCCAAGCGCTGTAATAATTGGCGGAAGTGTGCCTAAAATTGAGGTGAAAGCATCGCCTAACGCTGTGATAGCTGGCGCTGTTGCACCGATGGCTACACCGACCGCAACCACTAAAGGCGCTAGGTTAGCTAATGCACTTGTGACAATTGGCAATACACCAGAAACTGTTACAATCGCTTGAGCGAAAGCACCAATAATTGCTGTTGCTACTGTTGCAAAAGCTGTACCCAATGCTTGTATAATCACAGACACACCTGCGCTGTGTTCAGCCAATAAAGATAGCGATGCCACGATAATGCCAATCCCTGCGCCAATACCGACCGCTGCAATACCTATCAATGCACCGAACGAAATCAGTGTCATAGGATTTAATCCTTTTAATCCTTGCATCAAGCCTTTTAGCGCTGCACCGACGCCTTTTCCAAAACCTTCAAAAGTCTTACCTAAACCCGTAAGAGTCTTGCCCATACCATCAAAGATGGATTTGAAAGATGTACCTACACCCTTGATGAGGTTTGTTAAACCGCTAAAAAGTTGAGCAATCGTACTTTTAGAGCGACTAACACTGTTTGTCGTTCCGTCCAGACTATCTTCGGCATTCTTTTTAAACAGTTTGAACGGGTTAAACGATTTGATAAAATCCAAACCTTTCATTCCAGTAGAAACTAATTTTGTTCCCGCTGAAAAGGCTAAAAGTCCTGCAATACCACCAACTAAAACATTGGTAAATCCTTGGACAATGCTTGGGTCTAGCCTTGTAATAAAGTCGGCAATAGCTTGTACAACTTGCGCAATGACCTTAGCAACATTCCCAATAACTGTTCCTAATGTCGACCAGATAGATGCATCGCCAACCGCCCAAGTTAATGATATCCACGCCGAGATAACACTATCAATGGCATTCTTGATAGCTTGCATTGCTCCTGTTTGAGAGAAGCTGTCTAAATATTGTTTAACAATCTTAGCTCCGGTTGCAATTGTTTTCATCAGCGCTGAAACAGCATTGCTGATTGTCAACGTCCACGCAAAGCCACCGCTAATAACGTTATTGAACGTCGACCAAATCGACTGCAAGGCTTCTCCTACATTACCTAAAGCCGCTTTAAAGTTAGCGACAAACAAAGGGTTAAAAGCCATTTGAGCGGCTGCTTTGATATTTTTAAACGCCCCTACAATATCAATGTCAAGATTAGGCGCTATCTGTTTCAAACCTTTTTGCAATTCTTCACCCATTGAGTCCATGAGTGTAGAAAATGCTTCAGGGAGTTTAGATAACACCCTTGTAACCATCGGGATAAAGTTTCCAAACAAAAATGTTGATGTCGTTCTTGCCAAACCTTGCAATGACGGCGTAATATCCAATTCACCATCAGCTAAGTTTCCTTTGAAATCAGTCCAAGCCGCTTTCATGGAGCTAAAAGAACCACTCAAAGTTGTTGATGCTTCCATTGCTGTCGTTCCTGTAATTCCAAGGCTTTCTTGTACAGCGTGAATAGCTTTAACCGTATCCGCAAAGTCACCGACTGTGTAGTGTTCACCAGTCAGTTTTTCGGCATCTTTCATCAAGCGTTCCATTTCGGATTTCGTACCACCATACCCAAGCTTGAGGTTATCAAGCATGGCATAGTTACCACGAGCTAAAGATTGATAGGTTTGTGTGATGTATTCCATGTCTGTACCCATTTTATTGGCGTTATCAGACATATCCACCATTGCTGTATTAGCCAATTCAGCAGCTTTTGCTGTATCACCACCAAGCGAACTAATCAAACTAGCAGAGAATGAGGTGACATTTTCCATATAGGTATTTGCGGACACACCAGCTGTTTCAAAGGCTTGTTGAGCATAGTTTTTAACCGTGCCAGCAGAATCCTTGAACAGCGTCTCAATACCACCGATAGATTGTTGGAGTTTCGCCCCCTCGTCGATAGTAGATGAGAACGCCCCTTTAACTGCACCAGTTAAAGCGTTGACACCAGAAATCACAGCAGAGCTAATCAAGTTAGCGCCAAGAACGGACTTAAACGTACTTCCCATGCTATTAACGCTCTCACCCAATCCAAGCAACGAACTTTTCAAGGATTTAACCTCTGACTGTGCGCTTTTGCCATCCATATCAATTTGGATGACAACTTTTCCATCTGCCATGTTTTTCCTCCTTTCATCTATTCTTCAGGTAATGCGTATTCTTCTTGTAATTCACGCATTCTTTGCTTTTCTTTTGAACTTTCACCTTTCTGTGGCTTCCAAGCTCGTATTTTCATGACTTCGATTAGCTTCGTTCCGTCTGGCAAGCCAGACAACAAAGCGTTAAATTTCTGCCAATGCAATTTTCCTTGTTCTTCAATCAAATCAATGTTGTAAGCTTGCATAAACGATGAAAATATAAACTCACTATCGTATTTGAGTGAATACAAAGGCTTCTCATCGTCTGTACTGTCCTTTGGTTTCTTAGGAATGACGTTCCCCTCCAGGTCATAGCGTTCTACAGCATCGCTTGGTTTAACGCTCTTGATATGTTTCTCGAAAATTTCTGAATAGATATTCAAAGCTGTTTCAAAATCAAGGTGTCTAAACTCTGGATTATTAGTAAGCTTGACTAGTGCTAGCTGTGGCTTAATCTGTACAGGAAATCTGTCGTCAGACCACATTTCAAAAACTTTCAGGACGTTGTCAAACGATAAGAAAAGCCGGTACTCTTTTCCATTGAGCACCAGCCTATCATCCATTCTTTTGGAAATGTCAAACTTCACTCAGATAGAAACTGTTTGAAATATTCATCGTTTTGACGTTCTGCGTTGACTTCTCGAATTGCATTGCTAATTTGATAAAATACACGCAAGTAAGACAATGTATTCTCACCAACTGCTTTATACAGTTTTTGAGGTGTTTCAGCATCAAACATTGTTTCAAACAATTCATCTAATAGCGTTTTAACTTTCATTGCTGTTTCAAAGTCGCTTTCTGATGAATCGTCTGTAAGAGTTTTAGCTTTGTTTTGAATTTCAAGACCTTTCTCTTGAATGTATTTACTTTGTTCATCGCTTGGCAAGAATTCAAGACTGACATTTCCAATATTGAACACAATCGCATCTTGCTTCGCATCAAAATTATAAACTCGTGACATATTTCAAACCTTTCTATTCTGTAATAGCTTTCTCAATTGGCTTTTTAATCCATTTGAGTGTGCACTCGAATTCTTCGTAACTTGTCGCATCACCAGAACCAGCTTTAATGCCAGAAACATTAGCGATTTGAGCAAATGACTTCTTGCCGTTTGACTCAACTACACGATGCCATACACGGCGACCGTCCCCAATTTCATAACGAATAGAAGCAATAAGCGCTTGTGCTTTATCTTCTGCATCGTACGAGCCAGAAACAGAGTAAGAACCTGAAACGGATGTAACAGTTTCTTCTGTTGTACCATCGCCATCATAGTAACCTGTATCATCTGTTTCTTCGTCTGTATCATCATCGATAGTTTCGATGTATTTAGCCAATCGTAAGAACGCATCATCACCTGGTACAGTATCTGGTGTTTTTGGGTCAAACGGTGCAATAAAATGTTGTCGCTTCGCATTTTTTTGACGTGCCATAATATCCTCCTTAAATTTCCAATTTTGCTGTTAACTGCAAGGTGTAAACAAAGAAACCTTGCTCATCTCTTCCGTTGATACCAGGTTTTTCAACCGACAAAGACAAGAAAGTGTATGAATTGTCTGTACTTGGCAAATCAATGTCAAACGCTGATAATTCGCCGTTTAAAAACCAGATAATATCACTTGCTTTCTTGTTACTTTTGCTTTTGACTGCAATTTCAAACGGTAGACTTACTTCTCTCGTACCGTCCATAAATTCCTTGTCAATCGTTCCGCCTGGAATAGCGTTGATAACCAAATCGTCTTCATCCTCGTTGAAATAATCTAGTCTCGCTTTCAACGGTAATCTGTCAAAACTATTAATATGTTTTAAAAGTACTTCTTGAAAGTTTTTGTTATCTTGCATTTAAAAACCCATTCCTTTAGCAGCTACACGTTTCCACTTATCTGAATTAGCCTTTTGAGCTGTGTCATACCATAATTTGCCAGTACCTGGCGTTGTATAATGCTTAAATGTAACAATTCCGTTAGTGCCATAATATTGTGCTCGTGCATATACTGTATTCCATGAGACGTTGCTTCCATCAATAGCGATTTGACCGCTAGCACGTAAAGCTCCATCTTTCTTAGGAATATACTTGTCAGCATCTAAAAGCACTTGATTAGCTAATGCACGCTTCCCTTTTAGAATATTGTCGTTTGACACTTTCTTTTCAACACGGCTAATGTCAGTTTTAGTCCGAACAAAGAAACTCATTAGACCACTCCAATCTCATAGCTGAACAATTTTCCGTTCAGATAGTTTGGTTGAATGCTTTTAACAATGTAATCACGACTTCCGTCATTGATTGTTGCTTCAAGCCAACTATCATCCACATCTACTTTTGAGACAGCTGGATAAATGAAAACTATACCTGTTTTATCTTTAGTTTTAGAGTTATTCGTACCCTTGACCGAAACATACCTGTCAAATCTGACTGATTTAACGGTAAACGGTGCTGAATATGCTAAGTCTCCAAAATCATTTTTCTCTTGTACTTTTTGAACGTTAATAGTGTCTTGCAATAAGCGTTTATCTATCATAATCAACCCCCATCACAAGGCTGAATCCTGCTTGTTTAAGCACATTCTCGGCATCAAGCGATAAATTATATTGCTGACCGTCTGAACCGCCCACAGATGAGCCGTAATTGATTGAGGTACGTCCAATAGACACGCTTTGCATTGTTTTTTTGTCATCGGCTGTCATGATGCCTGAAATATCCAAGTAAGCAATCTGAAACGCCATCGCAAGTTTGACCGCTTGCTGACGATAATCAAAATCTTCTTCAAATTTGATATATCGTTGATAGATACCTTGTGTGTATAAGTTGATAGCGATTTCAGCACGTTTTGCTAACTTGTCGAAATTTTCAACATCATCAAAGCCAAGTTGAGTAAACTCTGTTTCAGTTAAATAAGCCATGATAACCTCCCTTAAAGGGTGCCGTCACCCTTATTCGTCTGTTTCAGTATCTGTTTTTGCTTTCTTGCGGGTGCGTTTAGGTTTTTCTTCCTGTCCCTCTGATTCTTCAACCACTTTTTCTTGTTTTGGTTCTTCCACAACCTCTTTTTCTTGTTTTGGTTCTTCCACAACCTCTTTTTCAAGCGGTTCTAACACTTTTGGGGTTTCTGGGAATACGTTTGCAAGGTCAGCATTGACTTTATCGGCATATTCTTTTTCAAGTTCGATGACTTCACCAACAATCACATCTTTATTGAGCGATTTAAAGAATAAATTCTTAGTAGCTTTGTATTGTGGCATATTATCCTCCTACAGAAACATTCGTTACTTTGACAATAGCTTTCTTGTTATCATCAAGTACGTATGTTCCACCTTTGGCAGCAGCTTGCAATAACACACCATCAAAAGCTGTAGCTTCAATTGTGCGAGTAGTAGAAATACCGATAAATGGAATAACAATGCCGTCTGGCGAGAATACAGCAACTACGCCTGTGTCAAAGTATTGTGCAGGTGTTTCGACCAACACAAAACCTTTATAACGAGCCAAACCGTTGTTATCAATAGACACGCTAGAGCCTTTGGCTGATGTATTGGCTGTCATGTCAATAATTGCGTTGTAAAGTTCAGGGCGAAGATAAATAGTAACTGGTGCTGTCACTTCGTTGTTGATGTAGTAAGCGCTGACTGTGTTAAACAACGCTTTGACGTTTTCTTCTGTGAAATCAGCGAGCGCTTCCGCTTTACCTGCGTTATCTGACAAGTATTTACCAACACGCTTGTTGATACGGCGTGTTTGTGCTTCTGACTGCAATTTCAAGCGGTCAGCGATGGCTGCTTGGAAATCGTTGTTAACTGTGTAGCGGTCAAGTCCTTCATGAATTGTAAGAGTGTAATCGTACTCAACATCTGTATTTGTGTACTTGATTTCTGTGACGTCACCAAAACGAGATTTAGCACCAGAACCATCGCCAAAACCGCCATCATTAGCACCTGTTTTGTATTCTTCGTTGATGACAACAGGTGTAGCGTTGGTTTTAACTGAAAAGGCTTTAGCGTTTTCTTGTACACCGTCCAAAATCTGGATTGGTGACAATGCACCAGAGAAAGCAGCTTGTACGCCGAAAACTGTTGATAAAATACCAGCGTACTGTGTTTCATAGCGACGTGTTGGATTGTTTAAATTACTTGGCATGTTTATTCTCCTTTCGATTATTTGCCATAGCTATCAATAATCGCTTGAAATGGGTCAACACTCCCATTTCCACCAGCCGATGGATTGCCATTAGGTACGATTGACGGATTAGGCGTATTATCTTCTTCTGGCTTAAACAAGTAAGCATCACTTTCTTTCAAACCGTTAATAACATCGTCCAATTTAGGTTTTCCGTCATCGTCAAGCTCAATCTCATCAACGTTAATGAATTTCATTAGGTTTTCTGGATTGTAAGCGTTAGTGTCTTTCAAAGCTAAATTGATAGCGTTAACTTTTTGTGTCATTGCAAGTTCTGCTTCTGCATCAGCTTTGAATTTGTCGTATTCAGCTTGTAGCTTGTCAAGCGCTTCTTTCTGTTCAGCACTTGTATTCGCATCAGTTTTCAACGTTTCAATCTGTGTTTCAGCATTTTGCAATTGGTTTTTAAGACTGTCTCGTTCTTGCGTGATAGTGTCTAAAGCTGATTTAGTTTCATTCAAATCCTTGCCGTGTAAAGCGAAAACTTCTTTAGCTTGTTCATCTGTCAACCCAAGATTGATTAAGTCATCTTTTGTAAATGGCATTTTGTCCTCCTAGTCCTTTTTGTAGGTGGCTAACCCCCACCACAAAGGTAAAATCGTATTTACTTTTTCAGTTTACATTGAAACGATGCGGACTTTTTACCGTTTTCAAGGCACAAAAAAGCACCTAGAAAAATCTAGGTGTTAATACAAACGTTCTCTTGTGTAATCTCGATGCAAGAAATCATAGTCATCAACATATGCACGTATCTTACTTTGTAAGCTTCGTAACTTAGCACGTTCAGACGTCAACAGTTCGTCATCATTTAGCTGTCCTGCAACGTGTACACGCTCTTTTTGATTTCTAATAGCACGTTCAAGCGCACGCTGTTTCGCTTCAATACGTGCGTTTTCTTCTGCTTGTTCGGGCGTTAAGTCTTTCAGATATTCTGGGTCGTCTGGTAACTCGTTAACGCCTATAATGAAAGGTGTTAAATAATGCCCGCAATGCACGCCTAAACATCCGCCTGCCGTACCATAGCCGTAATCTTTTAAGGCGTACACTTTAACGCCTTTTTCAGTATGTTCTTCACCCTCAATTGTTACTATTTTTCCTTGTATTGGTGCACACATTTCTCTTGCTGTAGCTTTCTTTGAGTAGTAATAAGTATCAATACCCATTTCCTTAGCTGGTGCTGTACGCATTTCATTGTAAACACTAAATGTTGTCGTTTTGATGATTGCTCTAGCATACGCATCAGCTCGCCACTCTCTACCGCCAGCATCGACATAGCCTGTAAAATTCTTCTTTTGCCATTTCATGATAGTGTCACGAATAGCTTTATCAGATGATTTAGTGCCAGCTACCACTTCTGCCACGCTTTGCTCAATAATTGACTTGTATGTCTTTTGAATTGATTTTGGTAAAGTCGTATTAATCAAGTTTAAATCACTAATAGCTTGCGAGGTGTAGGCTTCTAGGCTATTTATAACGCCGTTTCTAACAGTTTCACCGGCTTTTACGTTTAAATCCTCTGCTAACTGCTGTTTTGTGTCTTTGTAAACCTTTAACCCCTCATTTTCAATGACATCACGCAACAAATCCTCTGCAATTCCTGTACGTTCGACAATAATTTGCAAATTCTCTTCGTTGAGCATGTGCATATCATTTAATTTCTCTAACTGCCAAATGTACGGATTTTCTTGTAAGTCAGCACTACCACGTTCAATCAAACGCTTAATCATATTATCAAAGAGTTCTTGTTGCATTTGAGCGTATATATCGCTCACACCTTGCATTTTAAGAGAGAATTGTTGGTCGTTTAAAACAGGTCTCTTAGTCATCGTCTTCCTCTATTTTATTTTTGCCATAAATTGCTAGCTCTGCATCATTTTCTGGTGGTAATTCGCCGTTGATTTCAGCTAAATATTTTTCGGCTTCTTCTTCTGTAACATTCAAAGTTTTTTGAATACCTAAACGTTGCGGAGCAAAGCCAGCTGTAACCATCTGCATCCAATAAGTCAATTCAGCGTTTCGGTCTGTGAATACACCGTCATCAAGATTGACTGAAATATCTTTTAATTCCGGAATATCACCGTGGTACAATCCAACGACTTTCCCGAGCTCGCAAATAGACACACACAATTCTTTGATTGATTGCTCGACTAAAGCAGCAATGCTGTTGCGCATTTGGTATGTGTCGCTATTCTCGCTAACTACCTCTGTGGCTGTTTTCATGCTTTTACCATCAAATGAAAACATACCTGCCGAAACACCGATTTGCATTTCAAATAGTTTTAGCCCCTCTGAAATCGCTATGATATAGTCGTTTGAACGGATAGGTGTTGTTAAATCCTTAATTGCTGTAGCATCCATGTTCCCGCCGCCCAATTGTGCATATACATTCTGTTCTACGTCAAAACGACGTTTAAACGTGATTGTACCGTCTTGGTTTTGAACAGCCATTTTTGTCATCTGCTCAGGAATGATGACACGGCGTTGACCCATTTTAACTTCCCACATGAATTCATCATAAGTGCGATTGATAAAGTCAATCGTGGTTTTGGCATTATCAAAGATTGATAATCCAAGCGGACTGTTAATGTCATTGTTGTTCATTCCAGGCGTTTTTAGATAAGTAAACAATGGACGTGATAACCCTTGAATTGGTGTTACAGGTCGCAAGTCTGGGTATAGCTCATTCAAATTTACACGCTTTCCTAATGTGCTATCTGATGTGGATTTGTATAGCTCATTGGTGATACGGTATAAGCTCTTATCTTTTGTACTGCCTACTTCTTGCCCATCTGGCGTTACCCACTCATGAAATTCAACAAGGGTATAGTACACATTCTTTCTATTTTCCGTCTTAATCGTCTTGGTTAGAATAGCAGCACTTGAAACATCCTGCGTATTTGACTGTAACGGCAAGAATACAGGCGCTTGGATGAACGCTACACGTATCCTGTCACCGTCCACGTATGGGCGCATGGCAAGCCCACCAAGCGCTAGTCCACTTTCTAAGTACCGCTCAAAGTTCTTGTTAAAACGGTCATTGTCAAGTGTTTGTGTTAAGAACTCATTGACTTGCTCGTTGTCCGCTGTGATTTCTGATTGCTCGTTGTAAACCAAGCTAGAAATCTTCTTCGATGCCGTTCGTGCAATTGGTAAATGATTTAATTTACGATATTTAGTGTCACCGTCACTATTGATGTACTCAATATCATCAAATTTTGATTGATAATAAATCAGATTGTGCTGAATGCGACTGTATTCCTCTTGACTAACTGCAATTTTCGGATGGTCTAGAATACTGTTTAAATTTGAAGTCTGCATGTTATACCTCCCACGATTAAAGAAATCTTTCACTTTCTGGATTAGACCCATAATGTCCTCCTAACTATTTCCGACACGTAAGCCAAGAATTTTAGCATTATCCAAGGCAAAGTATTGCGAAACGTCGCATGTGTGGTCGTCTTCTTTGATGACGTTTGGATTATCTGACTGTATCGTCTTTTCATCCCACCGATACATGCGATGCTCTTCGATGAATACCTTATTAGCTTCTGTGTCTAAATAATAAAATCGTCCTTGTGCAAGCAACGACTGAAAGCTGTCAATCATTGTCACTTTTTTAAGTTTAGCGACTGGATGCCAGCGAATAGCAAAATCTAAATACATTTGATTTCGCAAAGCACCCTCAGCGCTATCAATTGTGTATTGCAAGACTTGTACTTTGTACTTATCCACAACCGAACGAATAAAGCTGTGGATATCTTGTGATAACTGGCTAGGTGCTTTCTTAACAACTTTTCCCGCTGGTGAATAATAATACGTATCAAGCAAGATAACATTACCTTTCGCTGTAATCCCAAACGCACCGCACGCTGTTGCTGATTGCTGATGACCGCCATCAAGCGCAAAGGAAATACCGATTAATCTATCATCGCTTGGCAAGCTATCCAACGGATGAAACGTGCTCATGTTATATACGTTGTTACCAAGTCCAACCGACTCACCGAGATAGATGTATCTGTAATAATCAAAGTCGTTAGCTTTAATACGCTCAATGTCCTTTAGCATTTGCTCCGTAACAAAACCAAGCTTGTCATCAAGATAGCTAGACGAATGGCACAAGTATTCATCACGTATTTTCATTGTCTCGAACCACTTATTAATCCAACTGTATGGATTACGTGGCGGATTATAAGACCAAAAAAACTGTACACACTTAGCTTTAGCGTGTTTCTGACGCATAAAAGTAACGTTTGACTGGTCGAAATCTTCTTCGCTATCAAATTCAGCAGCTTCTTCGTACCAAACAGCGATAATGTTGCCAATGTCGTTAGATTTCAACTTCTGAAAGTCATCTTGACCGTAAAAGTAAAATGTTGAACCTGTTTTCTTATGAATGATTTTAAATGGGCTAACAGTCGTCTTAAAACCGCCAAATACTCCATACAACTGCAACGCCCATTGTATTTTGTTAAACACGCTGTCACGTATCGTGTTAGCTACCTTGCGGATGACAACAACGTTAGCTGTGTCACCTCGCTTAATGTATTTAATCATCATGTAGACAAGTTTTAATGCAATTACTGACGATTTGAACGAGTTACGCCCACCTTTCAAGATGTTGTAAGGTTCTACAGAAATCCAAACAGGCTTAAAATGCGGATTGACGTTCTTTTGAACATTAAAGACCATCGTCTACCTCCTCCGCCCATTCATCAACAATGATAATTTGCTCATCTTGTGCTTCGTTAGCATTGACTTGCTCACGCAACTTAGCCAATTCAAGCTCTAATTTTTCTGCTTGTTTAGCTGTCGGATAACGTTTTAAGATTTCTGTGATAGCTTTGATAACCGTGGCATTGTCAGCTTTTTTGGTGTGTCTCTCTACTTTACCCGTCGTTGGATTAAGTATCAATACCTCCTCATCACGATTACCTCTGGCGATTTCAGAAAGGATGTAAAGCGCTTCTGTGGCATCCATGATATTCGATTTATGCAGCTCTTGCATCTGCTTGTTGATGTACTCTTTTATCCCAACATTTCCCAACAATTCAGCTATACGGTTGTTGGCATAATTCTCGCTATAACCTGCTTTAATGGCTGATTGATAGCCGTTTCCTGTTTTTATGTACTCGTCTGCAAATCGTCTCTGACGTTCATTCATTAGCTCTCCTTTCCAACAAAAAAATCACGAGTTTTAACTCATGATTTCATTGTAATATTAGGTTTTGGTGGAGTTTTACCGTTATTTTAGCGCATTATTCAACAAATGCTTGTATGTTGCTTGAAAATAATTATCAAACCAATTGTTTAAATGTTTGTAAGTTCGGTTAGGACTGCGATAATAAATCCTTTGGCTAGCACCTACGACGTTCATGGTTTCATACACGTAAACTTCTTTTATGACTTTGATAAGCGCTTCGTCTGTTTCAGCAATAACTTCGCTTGTAGTGACTTTTAAATTAGTGTAAAACGCTGCATCATCTGTCTTTTTATTCAGAAAAGCATCGTGTATTTTCTGCTCTAAAACTGTTTTTTTAGGATTAGTCTTATCTCTTAAAAAATACCATTTTAACCACAATATTTCTCGTCTGTGGATAACTGATAATCTTTCAAACTTCGTTTTTGCCATAAATCGTCATCCAATCTTCCTTTTCAGTGGTCTTGCCACATTTAGTACATTTAACGCCGTCATAATAAATACCAGGTACTCCATGCCAAAGTATTTTTCCCTCAACATAATGATGTTTGCAAAAGAATTGACGTACACTTTGTTTTAACCAATGACATGCTTTTTTGACTTTATATTTTAAAATTTCCCACAAATCAAACATCGCTTACCTCTCAAATAATTCCAGAAACTCTTCATAGCTATTCAAAACTTTATAGCAACAATCACGCACGTAAACTTCACAGCCCTTATGCTCCGACCAATTGCCTGTTTCTTCGTCAAAGACTTCAAATGTATCTTCTGCTATTGATATAATTTCATTTGCGTTTAATATCAGTTTGAATTCCTCAAGTTTATCTACATCATACCCTGTTATTTGACTTATCCATTTAACATCACTCACTTTTAAACCTCCTCAACTGTCAACACAAATCTGTAAAAGCCTTTCTTACCACTTAACCCGCCATACCTAAAAGACATTGAACGAATAACTTTATAATTATCATCTACCCAAATGCCAGCATCCGTCATGCCATCAATAATAGCTTTTATTGTTGGATAAAGGTTTGGCGGGTCTAATCTTGACCTTGTCGGACTGTACACTGTGATGCTTACTCTACACGGATTTTTTGAACCAAACGGCTTCGCTTGCTTATCTTTTTCAGCTGACACGCAATAATTTGCTAGCCCTCTAATTCGTTTAGTCATCTTCGCTTTTTCTTGCGGGTGCCACCTATCATTGCTGTTGATAACCATGTTTTGTTTTTTTGACCTGGTGTTTCTAGGCAACATGAACTCAAATTCCATATTACACCTCGTTTATCTCACCGATAACATCAATTTTGACTTGAGTTACACCTTTAAAATAATCAGCGTTATCTTCTTGATTTACAAAAATAGCCAAATTCTCCAATAGTTGCTTTAAGTCAGTTGCCATAAAATTAAAACTTTTAATAGAATGCTTACTAGCTGTTTTTACTTGAAATATTTTTCTTTTGGGATATTCAACAACTTCATTCATTCTGTTTTCTCTTTCCTCATCTTCCAACTCAACTAACGCATTGCCACAAATGTCACAAACCATAACACCAGGCTTTTCTTCCCACAGCTCTAAATCCGCCACATTTCTCCACTCATAACAATCTGTACAGAACGCTCTTTTAATTTTCATCTTTTCACCTCTACGATTTCAACTCTTATTATATCCTCGTCGCTAGTTAAGCCACTTCTGCTAGCTCTTTTTAAGGCTTCTTGAAAGTTGTTAGCTTCAACTATATAAGTCCAAGGCCAGTAGTCTTCTTCAAAAATAAGGGAAACTTTGTATTTTTTCATTCCTCTCCCTCTCTATAATCTAACCACGGCTCAATAAGACTGCGCTTCCCGCATTTTGAGCATTCAAGGTGATATTTAATACTAAAACTAAATATCGAATTCTCCTCTTTCTTTACATAATCGTGTCTGCAAAAGAATTGTTTCAAATTCTGCCTAAGCTGTTTCTTTTGTTCGTTGAACTTATAAACAATCATTTTAAGAGTATCGAACATTATTACACCTCATCACTATTCGTTTAGTTCAGCTAGTGTATTCCACACGCCATCTGCAAGACAACTAACTTCTTTAACCTCATTGATTTGCTTTGGTGTTTCTTTATATTCCCACCATTCACTACCGTCATATTCGTGACGTTCAAGCCACCAATCATCACCAACGATAACTAAATCTTCAGCTACTTTAGCAGTGCCAAAACCTGAATAATATTCAGACTTCTTTGCGACTTGCTCAAAATTTTCTTTTGTAATTGCAAAATCTGAACCTTGAATATATTTGACATCTTTAAATGTTTTTCCGTAAGTTGCTAATTCTCTTAATGTTTCTTCCCATAAATTAGTCATTTTCTACCACCTCTCTATACGTCTTTTCAAAAATTTCTTTCTTGCATACATAGCATTCGCCCGTCTGATTCTTAATTAAATAGTCACCATCTTCAAAAATCATAGTACCTTCCAATCCCCCACGGCTCTGGATTTTCGTAAATATTGCCGATTACTTCAATCTCGTCAATATCATCAATGAGATATTCATTATCATTAATGAGGTATTCATCTAATCCGTTCAAAACACGAAAAGCACCAGATTGATAAGCAACAAGACCAATTTCATCAACAACAAATTCAAAACCATCAGCGATTGAAAATCTAACAATATCCCCCTCGAAAATTTCTTCCCCATTCTTATCAATCAAAACTGTTGATTGCATGAGTTCGCTAATATATCCAGTATCAGTGTCATTTTTTAAAATACAAAACAAATCTGACAAGTCCTCGTAATCGCTTGTTGTTATCATCATGCACTCAACTTTATCATATACTCTAAATTTTGGTATTGTCATTTTAAATCCCTTCTGCTGTAATTACTATCACACCTGGAGCTACCTTATTTACTTCAAGTTCACTATCGTTAATGAAAAAAGTACATCCATTTTTATCAGCTTCTGCTAATACGTCCAACACACAGACATTTTCTAATCTTAATCCGACCTCGTTCCACTCATCGAATTCTTGCAACTTCTCAATTAGTTCTCTAACAATCATTTTAAAATCCCTCTCAACTAATAATAAGTTCGTATTGTAGACTTGTAATCACAAAAAATGCAATAGTCTTGTTCAATCCATCCATGCTTTTCATCTTTAAAACTATCATCCTTAAAATCAACTGGTTTTAACTTGTGGATTCCTAGCAAACATCTTAATTTCATTCTTTCACCTCTTTAACTTCATAAGCTTCATTTCCCTAAATATGATATTTAACTAAATCATCTTCAATAAAGTGATATGCTTTTACTTTATTAGCTACATCATCAGGGATTTTATAATGACAAATTTCTTTATAGTCTTTATCATAGGATAGATATTCATTTGATATTTTTAGTTTAGCTGTATATCGTTTTTCTTTCTCAACTTCATAGCCGTAAATTAAAGCATTTACAAGTCTGTTTTTAGTCTGTTCACTATCTTCATCATTATCATCTCTATATGAAAGTTTGTATTTTTCTTCATGAACGTAAAATTCAAAATCATGACCCCAACCCTGACGCGTAATAATATACAAACAGTTAAGAAAACTTTTTGCTTTCTTTAATCGCCCCAACCACTCAGCTTCCTCTTCGTTTAATACCGCTTTTTCTGGCTCGTCAAGTTGACGGACAATAGCTAATGTATCGTCTATAGCTTCGTCATAAGCACCACCCCAAATTGTATCGTCACAATTAGTTCTTTCGTTTTCAATTGCTTCAATCACTTCTTGTTTATTCATTCTGTCACCTCTTTTATTTCAAAAGCTGGGTTATTCCAAAATTTAAATCTCTCGAGCTCATCTTCAGTGAACCACGATTTGACATCGTCATCATTTAAAGGCAATGAGCTTATTCCAAACTTGTTAACAGCCTTAAAAATTCCAATGTAAAATTTGCCAAAATCTTCGTTTGAGAATTTAACTGTATACAGTTTCTCTTTTTCAATTTCATAGCCGTAAAGCCAAGCTTTAGCAAACGTTTCTTGATTTCTTGCAGATTTTAACCAATAAATTGTTTCTGCAGATTGATTATTGACTTCCAAAACGTCAGGAGTCATAGCAAAAAATAAACTTATAGCCAAATTCTCTTTGCAAACCTCTAACCAGTCTGCAACAGATTGTGGAATAACTGCCTTTTTTGGTTCGTCAATTTGTTTTACTCTGTCATATGCACGCCTCATCGCTGTACGATAACCTCTTTGAAAATAATTGTTTTTCTGATGAGTTCTGATTTCTTCCGAAGCATAATTAAGTACATCTTGTTTATTCATCACCTTTTACTCCTTCTCTTAGAAAAGTTTCGTACATTGCCATTTCTTTAAGTTTATCGCCGAGAGCTTGGATTTCTACTAGCTCTCTATCAGTGTAGTTTTCCAAATTTTTAGTGACTTCAATAAGCGTTTTTCTTAGTTCTTCAATAGTCATAATTACCTCCCCAACTATCAGCGTAATAGATGATTGATTGATTTTCTTCAAGCAGCTTAATTTGTTCTTTAGCATCTTGCAAATCACTTTTTAATTGACTAATGGTTGCTTCGCTTTTTTGATGCTCGTAATACGCCCCATTCAAATACCCTAAAACTATCAGAGTACCAATCACAAACACTATTACGAATACTCCACTTATTCCTTTACACGCTTCTCTAATATCATCAAACATCTTTAACCTCCTAAAAACTCAAAGATAGCTGTTTATTGGCTTGTTCAATTTCTAAACGTAAATTTGTTTGCGGTTGCCATTGTTGCCAATAATCGTAAGCACGCTTAATGTCTTTCTTTTTCAACAAATCATAGCGTGGAATTTTGAACAACTCTTTAAAATCTCTGGCTGCTTGACAAAACACTTTCTGTCTCAATTTGCTATCATTATAAGCTGGCGCATCATATCCACCTAAACATTTAACGACTGCTTTGTTACGTACTTTGGTTAAATCTTGGTTAATCGCTGGATTGACTGGTTGTTCTTCTTTCAAATAAACAATGTCATCACGCATAACAGCTTGTTCTTGTTTGATTTCTTTTTGCGTTTGAAACAATTGGATAAACGCATCTTCTGTGCTGACCGCTGTTTGTGTTGGTGCTACATAGCTACCGTATTTTCTAATAGTTGGAAGCACCTCACTTGTCACCCAGCGTCTGAACGCTTTAGCTTTTTTCATCTTGCTTTCAATTACAAGCGAATACAGACCAGACTCATTAATAATAATGGGTCTTTGTTTTCTTCCGATGGCGTCACGAATTGTTACCTCACCCGTTTTGTCCTCATCGTCTACATGGTCTCTGATAGCTTTTCTTGAGTTAGTGTAGCCTAAAACCTCCGCTACATCTTTTCCGACGAAATAAACCATACCGTCAATTTCAAGTGTACGAACTTGACCGAATTCCTCATTGTTAAATACTTGTACATTCATCATTTGTTTTCTCCTCAAAATGTTTTATTACTGTTTTAAAAATGTCTAGCAAAAGCTTCTGTGGAATGTTCGAACGCTCATTATAAGATTTTGAAAAATACTTCCATTCAATCTCCTGTTTAATAATGTCGTTTTTTAAATTCAAGTTGATATTGCTAGCAAACTTTGTAGGTTTCTGTAGCGGATAATCGTAATTGTTGTATCTTGTCATATTGAGATAAGGCAATTTAAATCCCATGACATCCTCAATATACTTCCAAATCCGACCGCTCGCTGGGTTCTCAATGATAAAGTAAGATGGTTCATAACGTTTGATGATTTCAATAGTATTAAATACTGTTAATTCACCATTCACACGCTTCATGAATTGACGATTATAACGATAATTGATATATGCCTGTTCATAGTCTGAACGATTGCGAATAGTGAACATGCTAGCTTCACGCTGTGGAGCGAATAAGCTATCCATTGAAAAATCTTCTTGTTTCCAACAAGCATTACCTTCCGCCATTGCGCTAGCGTTAGACCAGCTTTCACAAGGTGGACTCGCTATGATTAAATCTGGTTTTGGGAGTTTATCCAACGTATCAAATAACGTGTTATCACCAAACAGACGTTTGTAATCTGCTAAATCTAACTCAATGAAATGGCTATTTTTATGTTCGATATCAATGCCGATTGGATAAACATCAATATTTGCTTCTTTCGCTTCATTTAGCGTTTTAATCGCTTTAGTGTATGAGCCGTTACCACTATCAAAGAGAGCCCAGACAATCATTTTTTTCAATCGCTTTCTTCCTCCTTGAATGCATCTTCAAACGCTCTGTTAATAGCTCTTAATTTAAACGGTTCATATGCTTTAAAATAATTACCGTGTTCATCCAATTCACCTCTGACACCAGTCGCATATCGCAAAAATACAAGTTGCTTGCACGACGGACAATATACACGGCTTGAAATCGTGATAGGAACTTTTAAAATCTGGCAAAAGCCACAGTACGGACACATTAAATCTACTTTGACTTGTCTCATATCACACCTCTAAAACGGTAAGTCGTCTTCATCAATCATTGCTGGATTGCCATTGTGGCTAAAATCTGGATTGGTTTGTGTTGTTTGACCTTGGAAAAAGCTTGTTTGTTGTCCTTGATTTTGCCCAAAATTACCGTTGTTTTGATTTTGATAACCATTATTTGGATTTTGCGGTTGGTTCTGGAAATTTTGCGATTGTGAATTTTGAAAATTCCCTTGATTTTGGAAATTGCCTTGTTGCTGTGAGCGTTGATTATTTCCAAAATTGCCATTGTTACCGTTGTTTTGATTTTGAGCTGGTGCATAACCGTTAATAGCAGTTACGACAACCCGTGCATATTTTTGTCCCTCGTGCTCGCCTTGACGATAATAACCAGAAATCGTTACCAGGTTATCAGCGTTGTCGTATAAAACATGTCCAAGTTCACCATATGCAATCACTTTGATGTAGCCGTGCTTATATTTCCCGTCTTCGTCTTTACCATTCGCAAAACTCATGCTTGCTGTTGTATAGTCTTGCGTATGCTTATTGTACTCATTATTAAAATTGATATAACCTCTATTCGTCACTTCCATTTGCATCACCTTTTTTCTCTAAATTTAAATCTTTCACAAACAGCAATCCTAGTAGCATCCACCAAGCTGACTTAAAGTAGATGCTGATAAACACGCATGCTGCAACTGCTCCTAAATTATAGAGCGCCCACGCTAGCCAAATCATCAGACTTCTTCAACCTCCGTGATTTTCAATTCATGTACTCCAAAATTGCATAGTAACAACGAGTACAGCTCATTAAATTTGATAGCAGCTGCATATTGATTTTCAGCTTCAATCTCTGAACCAATATCTAAACGTGCGATTTTACCGCTAACATAATATTTTTTCATATGTTTACTCCTTAATGTCCTCTGACTTAACAAATACACCGTTCACCATTTGACCTGTGCGCCCTTTGATTTCATTCCAAGCGAATTCAAAACATTCAATCGTGCTAGTGTTTTCTTTAATTGCAACAGCATCTAAAAAGTCAGCCAAATGTACAATACTGCGTTCGATTATCATTTTTTGAAATTTTGCTTCATTTTCTCCACCATTAATCGTCAATACACTAGCAATACGTCCGATTTCCGCCGTACCTAGCAACAGCAATTTGTCAATAGAAGCACCAAACAACCCTATTTCTTCTGGTCGCTCTTTGTAAAGGTTTGCGTTGACTAGTTCATTAATATCATTTAAATTCATTTGTTGACCTAAAATAATTAACACAACTAACACATCACCAATACTATCTTTAAGCTGTTCTGGATTACTTTTAGCTTTTGCTTGGTTAAGTTCTCCCCACTCTTCGCTTAATTTTTGCATCTGTTTAATTGGTTCAGCTTTATCTAATCCTTTAGCAATAGACCACGCTTTGACATTTTCAACTAATTCATTAAATTCCATTATTTCTTTACCTCATTTACTCAATCATGTTTGGTTGTTCATACTTGATGCCGTTCATTTCCAAGAAATCTTTGAACATTTTGGCTTGTTTGACACCACCAGGGAACGTCAAACGCAACTCAAACGTTACAAGCTCGTTATTCTCAAATTCTGCCCCATTTTCGGCTTCGTTTTGTGTTTCAGGTATAATTACATCACTTTCCAAAACTTCGCCAGTTTCAGCGTTATATGCCTTAATTTGAGCGTTAGCATTTTCTTGCGCTAAACGTTCAATCTCTGCTTTGCGTTCAGCTTCCGCTTTCGCTCGTGCTTCTTCCTGCTCTTTACGCAAGATAGCAGCATCTTTGTGGGCTTTCATGACTTTAAGAACATCAACAAGTGTCTTACCATCTTCGAGCGCTCTGATGTACATTTCTGGTAACAAGCCATATTCTTTCGCTTGTTCTTCAATGGTCTCTTTGCTTGCTTTAAACTCTTCAACAGCTTTAAATTCAGCTAAGACCAGATTGTCAATTTCATCAATTGTTGATTGTTTAAGTTCAAACTTGCCAGCTTTAAAGTATTTCTTCAAGCTGTAATCGTTGTAGCTTGTTTCAAATGTTGACTTATCCAATTCTGCTAGCTCGCACTTTTCTTCAAAAGTAGCACGTACGACGTCGACTCTTAGTAGTCGTTCTTGTTCGTCAACTGCGTTGAGACCTGCTGTAATGCTCTCAATCACTTCGTCAATCGGTTTGACAATCTTGTCATACTGTTTCTTGAATTCTTTGTAAGGCTCGCTAATAACTGCGTTAATTTCTTTGCGACGTGCTTCAAGTGCTTGTTTTAACTTATTCAAGCGTGTACGTTCTTCATAATCAGTTTTATAAGTACTCGCTGTCACTTTGTAATTTGAGTATTGAGCAACAATTGCGTTTAATTGCTTTTCAATACTTTCATAATCAACGTCAATTTTAGCTGGTGTGAAATCAACGTTGATTTCAGTTAGTGTGTTATTTGTTACATCTTTCATTGCTTAGCTCCTATAAGTCGTTAAAATTAGTTTGATTTTGCTGTGGCATTAGTGACTTGATATAGTTCACTACTTCGTTAAAGAATTCGCTAGGTACAGCGTGGAAATCGTTAATATTGTAGTTTTGCATGATGCCATTCGCTACGTAATTAGGGTCTTGATTAGTCATCTGTGCAAGTTGATTGATGCCATTGTAGATTTGTTGAACCTGCGCGTCGTTGATAAATTGCGTTTGTTGTCCCTGTTCGTCTTGCACTGGATACTCATCAACATCTTTTTCACCAATCGCAAACAAACCTTGCAAAGCATACTTACCAGCATATGAGCTAACAGCGCCCGTCCATTGTGGGTCTTGCATCTGTTTAATTTGACCTTTTTTAGTATTAAAAACTGGTACTGAACTTAATTCAGCATACGCTGTCGTTTTGTGCTGTTCATCGCCTTTAACAGCTTTTGCTGTTGCTTTAACGAATAACCGTCCTGCAACTTCTGTTAAATCATACTTAACAGTGACATACCAATCAGTTTTTAGTTCTTTAAAAGCAGTGTATATGTCTTCAGCATTACGAAAAGCATATTTAACATCTTGTGTTTTCTTTTTCGCCAATTGCATACGTTGTTGTAATTCTGGAAATGTTAAATTTTCCATTTCTCGTCCTCCAACTGTTCATCTTTCCAACGGTCGTAAGCTTCATCTTCGTCACCTTGAAATACTTCCTCATGGTCTTCGTATGAGCTTAACCGATCATCGTAATCAAAATCGCCGAATAATCCATATTGCATTAATAGACCTCTCTAGCTTCTAGCAAGTAATAGCAAGTTTTAGCGCCGTAATCAATGCGAATGCTGTCAGCGCTCCTTGATTGGCGAAGTCTAGGTTCATGAATTGCTGAATTGATAGCAATATCCCACTTCATTGCTTCGACTGCTTCCTGACCGCTGTCATAAAAACCAAGATGAAACTTATAACCATTGATGACATGTAACAATTCAATTTTCATGTTTAGTCCTCGCTTATAACGTAAATGCTTGCTTAAATACTTGTTTTGGGTCTGCACCATCTAGCACATCCTCAATAACATGCGATAGCAAATGCATTGTTCCTAACGAGGCTTTAGTTGCACCATCTATCGAAAGGATGCCTATTTCACTTAGACCTAAACTAAATTCTGAAAAGTTATGCATTTCCTCTTTTAGTGTTTCGATGCGGTCAATTGTCGCTTGTTGCTCTAGTAATGTTTCTTTTACGTTCATAGTTAGTCCTCCATTAGTGATTTTTTGAGTTCGTCAAGCTTCGCTTGTTCTTCTGCTGTTGCTTCGTGTTTGTAATCAGCTTCTACCCATTCAGGCACATTGCTTTTGGGGAGTTGCTGATTAGAATAAGTACGTTGCGCTTTTTTGACATCAAAATTGCGTTGTTCTTCGTCTTGTTGAACAATTGTTTTGATACCGTTTTGAGCCCAATTTTTAAGAATTGAATTGACATAGCCAAAATTTCTTTTAGAATTGTCAGCTGCTCTATCAATTGCTCGTTTAACCAATTCAAGAGACAAGTTATCTATGTAGATATAATCGTTTAGCTTTTGCGATTGATAACCATCTAAAACACCAATTCTAGATTGATAGTATTCAAAAATATTGAATTCAGATTTTTCATCAGCAGCAGTTTGTTTTTTATCTACTTCTGACTTTATATCTATATTTATATCTTTCTTTATTTCTATCTCTTTCTCTATATCTCCGTTACGCTTTGTTACATCATTGTTACTTTGTAACGCTTTTTGCTCACGATGCTTCCTTACTCGTCTAGCACTAGCGGTTTCAGAACCTATCATTTCCGGTACTTGTTCAAGAAAAAACTCATAATCGCTATGTCTAGTAAGTAGTCCTTTTTTACTCAAGAACATCAATGTCATTCTGACAGCTTCTGTATCCTCATCAATCAGTAGTGCCATTTCTTCTGCTAAGTCTTGAGCTAATTCTTCAAAATAGATTTTGCCGCTATCCTCAAGACTAATAAGCATTAATTTTAAGTAGATGATTGTGTAGGTGTCACCACCAGGCATTTTACGTAATAGTTTCATTTCTTTTGATTTAAAAAAATCTTGGGCTAGCTGTATCCAATAATATCGTCTGTTGGTTTTCGCCACCTAATCACCCTCTTCTTCTTTTGCGCCCCAGCACCCGTGCCAGCCATCTGTGTCAAAGCCGATTAGCATAATTTCGTCTATGTCAAAGTATTTATTTTCCATTTGCGAGCTCCTCGAATTCTAATATCATTTTCTGCGTTTGCACTATCAGCTCTGCCGCTTCAAAACCTGCCCAGAAAGCTTCTTTGTCCGTTTTTTCAAGCAACGAAACATACGCTGTGTGCATTTTATTAATAAGGTCGTTTAAAGTGTCGATTCTGATTTGCTTTTCAAAATCGTTGTCATATCCTAGAAAATATCCAACGCTAACGCCGAAGAAATCAGCTAATTTTTTTGCCTTACCTGGTCTAATTTGGCTTTCGCCACTTTCCCATTTTTGATAACCTCTTCTGGTTATCTGCATATAATCCGCTAACTCTTGTTGAGTTAGCTTTTTTGCTTGTCGTAGTTCTTTCAATCTATTCATGATTAGTGCTCCACTTCTGACTATTCAAACGTGCTTTCTCTGTGAATACAGCTTGTTTATAAGCTTCGCTTTTATAAAAACGTACATCTTCATTACGTCGTTTAAGTAGCGTTAACGTGAACACTTCTGTAATCGCTAAAACTGCTACTGTAATAGTTAAATATGTCATGCTGTTTGCTCCTTTGCTTCTTCGTTAATTTTGATAAAAAAATCATAAATCGGGTTATCTTCTGGAACAATGTAGCCTGTGAGGTCGTCTAGTTCCTCACCATTTTTCATTACATTCACTACTGTGTAATGCTCTTTAACCATAAATTTTCCTTTCTTGCTTGTGCTAAGACATTTAATGTGTCTGTAGTTGTCAGACCGACTAAGCTTGTAATCAATACATCGCTTAGTTGATAATACTTACGTTGCCAATTGTTGATTAGCAATTGTTGTGTGCTGTTAAGTTCGTTCATTTTGTGTTATAATTTAGTTGAATTATTTTGTTAAGCGCCTTATTGAATTGCCGTTCAACGGTGCTTTTTTGTGTTGCAAAAGTCGCACTTACGCGACTAAATCTGCGAAAAAAATGGACATTGCTTCATCTTTGCTTAAATGCAATGCTGAAACAATTAAATTCACTTCTTTGATAGTAAAATTACCACCTTGTCGCATTTTGCGATAAAACGTGCTTCTATCAATTCCAAGCGCTTTTGCCAGCGCTTCTTGAGTAGTGCCACGTTCCATGATTTTACCTTTCAATTTTTGAACATTAATCATGTTGAACTCCTTTCTTTTGTCGCACTTCTGCGACTTTCTGATTGTATTATACAGCACAAAAAAATAAATGTCAACAAAAAAATCTCATTTTTGCGACTTTTTTTATTGCATTTTTGCGACACAAAAAGTATAATAATATGTGTAAATAAAAAATAAAGGAGAAAAACGCATGAACGTTGGCGAAAGAATTAAACAACGAAGAAAAAGCATGAAAATGAGTGCAGACCAGCTTGCCGAACGTGTAGGCGTGTCTCGTTCTACTATTTTCAGATACGAAAAAGGTGATATAGAAAAAGTCGGTCCTGATGTTTTAAAGGGTATTGCAAAAGCCTTGAATACTACTCCGTCATTCTTAATGGGTTGGGATGATATACAAGAAAGTAAATCAAAAGATTTAGAAATTATTTCTATATACAACGAACTCAAAACACCTCGTCAAAAGAAAGTTTTGACTTATGCTGATAATCAATTAAAAGAACAAAAGTTAGAGGAAAACAATCAGCCTAATAAGGTTGTTCAATTTCCAAAATTATTTCGCTATAGATTCTTCGACCAAGCTCTATCGGCTGGTACAGGGCAATATTTAAACGATGTACAAGTTGAACAGATTGAATTACCAATAAATGTAGATGCAGACTTTGTTGTACCTATCTACGGAGACTCAATGGAACCAGACTACCATTCTGGTGACTATGTATTTGTAAAATTATCTGTGGAGCTTTCAGACGGTGATATCGGAGTATTCGAGTATTACGGTGACGCTTATATTAAAGAATTGATTATTAATGATTCTGGGGCTTATTTACATAGTTTAAATCCTAAATACGATGATATACTAGTTGATGCTGATAGTGATTTTAGAATCATTGGCGAAGTTGTTGGAAGATATAGGGAGGGGTAAAGATATGGGATTGCTTAGCTTTTTGTTTGGTAAAAAAACTAACACACAACCAAACACTTATGTAACATTATCAACTTCTGATGAATTTGACTACTATAATCCAAAATATTTTAAAATATTAGAGTCAAGACCTGATATTTTTGAAATCTATGGTAGAAGTTACAATTTTCCAAAATATGATGATAGCTTTATTACTGATGGAAATTATAAATTAAGAGAGCTTTTGTTACTTGTATGGTGGGGCAAGCCAAAAAGTGGGCGAAAATCTACTGTAACTATCCCTAAATACTTTTTTAATAGCTATAATTTAAATGCTGAAAAACTAACTAATAATTTCAAATCTGATGGTCTCCTCATAGATGTAGACGGCAAAACTCTTTTAACAGAAAAAGGTCAGATAATTTATGATAAATACAAATCTTTGTGGGAAATTCACAGTGTAAAAGAATATCCGACTAACCTTGATATTGACTTTCCGTCATGGAATAAAGAACAATTTGAATTAAAATTGTATCAAATGAAGTTAACATACTATAAAGCTCACGCAAATCATTGTAAAGAGATGATTGACTTTTTCAACTCTCTCAATGCACCTTCTACCGCTCAAGATGTACACAATCAAATTAATTACTACATAAACGAGGGTAATAGTGACCTTGCAAAAGTTAATGACTATCAGGAAAAAATTGCTATTCTGGAAGAGAAAATTAATCATAGATTAAGTGATTAAAATTACGTGCAAAAGACTGAACCACGTTAAAAGCTGAATAGGAGAAAATTTAATGAAAAAGAAAACAACTATTGTAATTGCTGCAACTTTCTTGTTTATTGCTAGTCCAGTTGTAGAAACAACGGTTTTTCATCAGAATAATACGGTGTATGCTGTATCTAAAGAATATGAGAATGCACTTACTCAAGCTGAATATATCAAAGATGCTAATTTATCCAAAAAAGCATTTTACGAAGCTATGCAAGATGAAAGTGGATTTGAGAAAAAAGCGGTAGACTACGCTGTTAAAAAATTGAAAATTAGTTGGAAAAAGAACGCATTAGCTACTGCTAAAGACTTACAAGATTTTGGTATGTCGAAAGAGAAAATCAAAGAAAGTTTGCTTAGCAACGAAGACGGCGGAGGATTTACAAAGTCGGAAGTTAAGTATGCTATGAAACATTTAGAGGACGAAGATTAAAATAAAAAAGCTCACGCTCTCAAAGTTTGGCGACTCAGAGCGTGAGCGAGGAAGTATGCAAGAAAATAGCCATTAAATGGGCGATTTTCTTGTACCTATTTTATCATTTTTTAATAAATTTTGAAAGGGTACAATATGAACACAATCAACAAAGTTGCTATTTATGTGCGTGTATCAACAAACATGCAGGCAGAAGAGGGTTACTCGATTGATGAACAGATAGATAAACTAAAAAGCTACTGCCAAATTAAAGACTGGACTGTTTATGACGTTTATAAAGATGGTGGTTTTTCTGGTGGAAATATCAACAGACCGGCATTAGAAAAAATGATTATAGATGCAAAAAAGAAACGTTTTGATACTGTTTTAGTCTATAAACTAGACCGACTAAGTAGAAGCCAAAAAGACACACTTTTTTTGATTGAGGATGTCTTTTCAAAAAATGATATTTCTTTTTTAAGTTTGCAAGAAAACTTTGATACTTCTACACCTTTTGGAAAAGCAATGGTGGGCCTACTTAGTGTTTTTGCACAATTAGAACGAGAGCAAATCAAAGAACGTATGCAGCTTGGAATGATTGGTAGGGCTAAATCTGGAAAACCTATGATGTTCACTAATGTTTCTTTTGGATATACTTATAGTCCAAAAACTCAACAACTAACCATTAATCAAGCGGAAGCTGTGATTGTTAAACAAATTTTCAATGAGTTTCTAGGTGGCATGTCTCCTTTGCGTTTAATGGCTTATTTAAACGAGAATAACATACTTAGAAACGGGAAAGAATGGAATTACCAAGGAATACAGCGTATACTTAGAAATCCTGTATACATTGGCAAAATCAAATACAACAATGTTATCTATCCTGGATTACATGAGCCGATTATCGACGAAGAAAGTTACTACAAAGCCCAAAAACTGTTAGATGCAAGACAAGATGAAATGCGAATAAAAGGAAAAAATAGGCAATTCAAAGCTAAGTACATGCTTTCTGGAACTGCTAAGTGTGGGTACTGTGGTGCTCCACTACGTATCAAGATAGGCAATAAGCGCTTAGATGGTACACGTTTGAAAGTTTACCAATGTTGTAATAGATATCCCAGAAAATACGCTGTAGTGACTTACAACGACAACAAAAAATGTAATTCTGGAAACTATCAAAAAGAGGATTTAGAGCAATATGTCATTGCAGAAATTCGCAAATTACAACTAAAACCTGAAAAAATAGATAAACTTTTTAACAAAGTATCAAAAATTGATACTGTTCAAATCAACAAGCAAATAGCGAGCATAGACAATAAAATCAATCGTCTAAATGATTTGTATCTTAATGATATGATTGATATTGATAAGTTGAAAGCTGATGCTGAAAAGTTTAAAGAACAAAAAAGGGTACTTGAAAAAGAGTTAGATAAAGACTTAAAAATTCAAGAGCAAGAAAAGAATAAAGAAGATTTTAAAAAGACCATAGGATTTAAAGATGTAACCAAACTTGACTACGAAGAGCAATCATTCATTGTTAAATCATTGATAGATAAGATTTTAGTCAAGAAAGGTTTTATTAAAATCCTATGGAAAATTTAGTCTTTCTTTAGAGGTATTTAGATACAGGTATTGTTACACGTGTAACAGATTTCTCATTTGACGTCGTCACAAGCTCAGGCTGCGCCGTCAAACGACCAATCATAATAACTTTATTGTACATCATTACCTCCTTATCTTATTATTCGAAAAAGAATCTAGAAAACAGTAAATTAATGTAGCAAAAAAGTCCTAGTTTCCTAGGACTTTCCTATTTCTTACCCTTTCCAGTGTTTTTCTGGGTTAAAGGCTTCGCCGACTAGGGCTGTGTCATCAAGTTCGATGATACCACGTTTTTGTGGGGCGTTTGGAAGGGCTAATTCGCGAGGTGAGCACATCATACCAAAGCTCTTTTCGCCACGAAGGGCACCTGGGAAAATAAGGCTTCCGTTTGGCATCATAGCACCTGGAAGGGCTACGATTGTCTTCAAACCAACAGCGGCATTTGGCGCACCTGCAACGATTTGAACGATTTTGTCATCTGAGATTTGTACTTGGCAAATGTTCAAGTGGTCGCTGTCTGGGTGAGCAACCATTTCTTTGATTTGACCAACAACAAATTTTGGTGAAGGCTCATTTTCCAATTGTTCGCTAAAACCTTCTTTTGTCAATTCAGCGTTCAATGTTGCAACGTCTTGGTCAGATAGAGTGACTTGACCAACACCTTCAATTGTAACCAAGCTTGACACTTCAAAAATATTCCAAGCAACTGTTTCACCATTTTTCTCAAGGAAAACGCGTGAGACATTGCCTTTGCGTTCATAGTCAAGTTTAGCACCTTTGCTATCTTTGACAATTACCATGAGGACATCACCGACATGTTCTTTGTTGTACGTAAAAATCATTTTCTCTCCTATTTCAATCCAGCTAAAAAGCTGTTAATTTCTGCTTTGGTTTTGCGTAATTTATTAACTAAACGGCCAATTTCTTTTCCTTTTTCAGTCACTACAAAACTTGGAATCCCAAAAATATTCCAACGTTGTGCTACTTCCATGAAATCATCACGGTCCACACGGACAAAGGTGAATTCTGGATTTTCTGCTTCAATTTCAGGCATGACTGGATAGATGAATTGGCAGTCTGGGCACCAATTTGCCGTAAAAAAGAAAACCACTTTTTCAGGTTTTTCTAGATAGGTAGCCATTTCTTCATAGGATTTTGGGCTAATCATTTTTCTCCTCCTCATAGCTAATCTCACCATTTTGGTAAACAAATTGAAACGTCCGACCGTCCTCTAAAACAAGACCACCAGTCGTTCTCTCCTTATCAGATTCAAAAGCATTTACATAAAGCACCGAGATATTGTCAAATCGACTAAAATAATCACGAATGGCTTGCTTAATTTTTTCTTGTCGCTTTTCTTCGCATTGTTTTTTTAGGATTGCTCCCAAAATGATGACACCACCGACTCCCACTAAGCTAAAACGTGACAGTAAGTTTCTTTTTTTGTTTCTCATACGCTTTATTTTAGCATATTTCCTAGCAGATTTCCAAAGAACAAGACATAGGATTTTGAGTCGAAATGCTGCAGTTGCCATTACTAAGACATCTAACCTAGCAGTCACGGTAGGTGATTGCTACCACTTCAGCACTATATAAGCACTAAGATTAAACAAATCTACTTGGTTAAGATTGAGACTGTCAGACTTTCACAGAATATGATATAATGCAGTCACGTAGAAACAATTACGACAAAGCTAGCCACTGGTTCAGACTATCGGATTTCGTAGCATCGTTATGGTAGAGGGATTCTCAGTTAGTATCTTGTTTGCCTTTGACTGAAGGCTAAGAAGAACGCCGACCAACAAACTGTTACTCAATGTCAACCTGAAGTTGCCATAGTTGCTACTGACAATGCTTACCAAAGGTTATAGTTACAGGATACAAGAAGCACAAGGAGAACGCATGTTTATTAAACAAGAGCAAGCATCAGATATTACTGCTGTTGATCAGGTTATCAAAAAAGCATTTGCATCCCTACCTTATTCTGATCATCAAGAACATTTACTTGTCCGACGACTACGTCAAAGCAAAGAATTCATTCCCGAATTGTCTTTGGTTGCTGAGCTTGACGGTCAGATAGTCGGTCATATCTTATTCACCAAAGCACAGGTCAATCATACTACTGTCCTAGCTTTAGCTCCCCTCGCTGTCCATCCCGATTATCAACAGCAAGGGATTGGATCCGCCCTAGTTAAGAAAGGGCATCAATTAGCGCAAACTCTACAGTTTCCTTATAGTATTGTCTTAGGTGACCCTCAATATTACTCAAGATTTGGCTATCAAGCAGCAAAAAACTGGGGCATTTTCCCTCCCTTCGATGTTCCGAGCAATCATTTTATGGGGATTAAATTGATTCAATCAGCTCCTCCGTTTCATGGCACATTAGCCTATTCTGAGGCATTTGGAGTTTAAATCAAAAAATAACTATTCATTTATGAAAGAATCGAGGTTTTTATGTCAGAATTATTTTCAAAAATAAAAGAAATCACAGAACTGGATAGTATTGCAGGATACGAACATAGCGTTCGTAACTATCTTCGTTCAAAAATCACACCGCTCGTTGATGACGTGCAAACTGACGGTCTTGGTGGTATTTTTGGTATTAAAAACTCTGCTGCTGAAAATGCACCACGCATCATGGTTGCCGCTCACATGGACGAAGTTGGTTTCATGGTCAGCGACATCAAAGCTGACGGTACCATGCGTGCTGTTGGTATTGGTGGGTGGAATCCTTTGGTGCTAAGCTCACAACGTTTTACTCTTTACACACGTGACGGTCGCGCAATTCCAGTCGTTTCTGGTTCTGTTCCACCGCATTTCCTTCGTGGAGCAAATGGCTCTGCTGCTCTTCCAAAAATCGATGACATCATTTTCGACGCTGGATTTACAGACAAAGCTGAAGCAGAAGCATTTGGCATTCTTCCAGGCGACATCATCGTACCAAAATCTGAAACAATTCTCACAGCCAACCAAAAAAATGTTATCTCTAAAGCTTGGGACAATCGCTTCGGTGTGCTTATGGTAACCGAATTGCTTGAAAGCCTTAAAGGGCAAAAACTTGATAACACTCTTATTGCTGGTGCTAATGTTCAAGAAGAAGTTGGTCTTCGTGGCGCACACGTTTCTGCCACAAAATTCCAACCAGAACTCTTCTTCGCCGTTGATTGCTCACCTGCTGGTGACATTTATGGCAACCAAGGTAAAATTGGCGACGGAACACTTTTCCGTTTCTACGACCCAGGACATATCATGTTAAAAGATATGCGTGATTTCTTACTCACAACCGCTGAGGAATCTGGTATCAAATATCAATATTATGCTGCCAAAGGTGGTACAGATGCTGGTGCTGCTCACCTTAAAAACGGTGGTATCCCATCGACAACTATCGGTGTTTGTGCGCGTTATATTCATTCGCACCAAAGCCTTTATGCTATGGATGACTTCTTGCAAGCGCAAGCTTTCCTTCAAGCTATTGTTAAAAAATTAGACCGCTCAACTGTTGACCTCATCAAAAAATACTAGAAAGGAGCTAGGGGACTCAGGTCATTAAGCATCTCTGTTGCACTTCCCCTTTGTCTTACTATGAAAATTGGATTTATCGGAGTTGGAAAAATGGCAACTGCCATTATCAATGGACTCAACACAACATCGCACGATATCATCATTTCAGGTTCTTCACTTCCTCGCTCACGCGAAATCGCAGAGCAACTTGGAGTTAAAGCAGCCCTTTCACACCAAGAACTCATTGACAAATCTGACTTGGTTATCCTTGGTATCAAACCACAAATGTTTGAACCAGTCCTTGCTGGACTTCACTTCCACCAGCCCATTCTTTCAATGGCGGCAGGGGTAACATTGGAACGCCTTGGCAAATTAACAGACCCAAATCTTCCATTAATTCGTATCATGCCAAACCTCAATGCTCAAATTCTAAAAAGTACAACAGCGATTTGTACCAATGACAACGTTTCTGCAGAACTCATAGCAACCGCCAAAGAAATCACTGACAGCTTTGGTTCAACCTTTGATATTCCTGAAAAAGACTTTGATACTTTTACAGCTCTTGCAGGCTCTAGTCCAGCTTACATTTACCTATTTATCGAAGCTCTTGCTAAAGCTGGTGTCAAATATGGTATTCCAAAAGAAAAATCACTCGATATCGTGACACAAACGGTCCTTGCTAGTGCTGAAAATCTTCTTCAAGGTTCTGACAGCCCACATGACTTGATTGATAAAATCTCAAGCCCTGGTGGAACAACCATCGCAGGACTTCTCAACCTTGAAAAAACAGGATTGACAGCAAGTGTCATCTCAAGCATCGATGCCACTATCGATAAAGCAAAAGCTTTGTAAAAAAGCGCTGAACTAAATCGTTCAGCGTTTTTCTAATTTTACTCTATAGAAGAAGCATAAGAAGTACTCCCAATGCATTATTAATAAAATGGATAGCTATTGTATATTCCAGTTTCTGTGTCTTATGATAAACAACAGCAAGTACCAATCCCATACCACCATAAATAATCCAACTTCCAATATTAGTTGGTATATGCAATAAACCAAAAAGCAGAGAACTAAGGATAACACCAAGGTAAGAATTATTAAAGACACGTCCTAAGATAAGTCCACGCATAACCGTTTCTTCCACAATTGGCGCTGCAATAGCAGTCAATACAATTAACAAAAGAGGTGACATACCAAGTTGCTCAAGCGCTGCTTGATTTTCTGTATTTGCCCCAATACCATTTTCTAAAAGTAAGACAACACCACCGATATACTTGACAATAGTTAGCACAACAAAACCAACCAAAATTGTTTTCCAAGCTTTCCATGTTTTTAAGTCTTTTAAATGATTCAACAGCCCCACTCGCTTAGCAACAAAAACTGTAAGAGCCGCAACAATCAAGAGAGCTAAAATAATCAAAGCAGACTGCCAGAATGGTTGGTCTGCTGCAATAAATGCTGTTGGCAATTGTTCCAAGAAAAGCAAGCCTAGAGCTAAAAAGAAATATTTTAAAGCTGTTAAAAGTTTTTTCATGATATCACCTCTTATAAAATTCTTGTAAATATTAGTTTAAAGAAAACAAATCCCCAAAATAAACTATACAACCAAATCAGCAAGACTATCGGATAAGTCAATACAATACCTATAAAAGCATACAAGATAATCAACATAAAATTCTCTAAAAATAAGAGAATCAGCGTTGATAAAGCCGTCACTCGCAAGATGAGTTGATTGCGTTCATCATAAGCAGCAATATAAGCTGCTTTTAAACGATTCGGTTGCCTAATTAAAATAAGACGATAAATAGCAGCCACTAATCCTGCCACTCCTCCACCTAGTAACAAACCAGCCGCAAAATCATTGGTCTTGATAAAAAATGAAGTCAGTAAACATGAAGCAGCAACAAATAGAAAACTTAGGGATACCGTCATCATATAATGACGATATTCTTCCAATGTCTTTTTCCGAGTCATACTTATTAAAGCTTTTAAAACCACAATTTTCTCCTTTTATTTCCCCCAAATTTTACCTTGAAAAAAAGTAATAGATAATCCGTTTAACATGATACTCATTGCTAGTAGAAAACCTGATAAAAAATCACTCAGATTAGCCACCAATACTGTAAGTAACAATAGTTGCCCTAAACTTAGCATAGCAAGACCAACGTTTTTCAACGTCTCACGGTTGCCATTTTTCATAGTCTCATAAAGTGTATTCATCTTTTTCTCCTACTTTTCATCTTCAAAAATAAAAATCTCTTCAATTGTTTTCCCAAAATATTTAGCAATTTTATGGGCTAATTCCAAAGAAGCATTATATCGTCCCTTTTCAAGCGAGATAATGGTTTGCCTTGTCACATCTAACGCTTCTGCTAGTTCTGCTTGGCTGATTTTACTAGCCTTACGCAGTTCTTGAATTTTTGTTTTCATTTCCTCCTCCATATCAGCTTAATTAGTAAAGGAAACTTTACATTTTTAGTATAGTACGCTTTACATTTTTTGTCAAGTTTATTTTACATTTTTATGAAACAATCAAAAAAGCTGACCCATTCAGGTCAGCTTTTCTGGTCTTATCATAATATTTGATAACTTAATTAGTAGAATTTTTAAAACGTTCAACGTCACGCGCAATCACAAGTTCTTCATCAGTTGGGATAACCATAGTTTTCACACGCGCTTTATCTGTTGAAATAACGCCATAGGCTCCTGACACATTCTTAGCTGGATCCGTATCAACACCAAACCAAGTCATGCCAGAAATAATATCCTCACGAACAACGCTTGAATTCTCACCGATACCTGCCGTAAAGACAACAGCATCAGCGCCATTCAAAACCGCAAAATACTGTGCAATGTATTTTCGTAAACGATCAATATACATGTCATAAGCTAACTGACATTTTTCATCGCCCTCTTCCTTCCCAGCAAGAATATCACGCATATCACTTGATTTCTCAGAAATACCAAGAAGACCTGAATCGCGATTTAATACCGTACGAATTTTTTGAGGGCTATTAAGGTTTGGTTCACACTCTAATAAATACGTAATCACACCAGGATCAATGCTTCCTGAACGTGTACCCATCATTGTTCCACCAAGCGGTGTCAAGCCCATTGAAGTATCAACAGATTTACCGTCCTTGATAGCAGTCACGGACACCCCATTACCAATATGGCAAGTAATTAATTTCAGATCTTCCAAGGGTTTTCCTAAAACCTTTGCCGCTTCTTGCGCGACATATTGGTGACTTGTTCCATGGGCACCATATTTACGAATCTTATAATCAGTATAATAACGATTTGCAATCGGATAGCGGTATGCTACTTCAGGCATTGTTGCATGAAAAGCAGTATCAAAAACAACAACACTTGTAATGTCAGGCAAAAGGTCTTTAAAAGCTCTAATTCCAAGAGCTGCTCCAGGATTGTGAAGCGGTGCTAATACGGATAACTCCTCAACTTGTTGAATGACTTTATCAGTTACCAAAACCGAATCTTTGAAGTACTCACCCCCAGCAACAACACGATGTCCAACACCCGTGATTTCATCATAACTAGCAATGATGTCCATTGAAATCAAATCATCCAAGAAAATTTTAACAGCTGCTGTGTGGTCTGGAATATCCTTGGTCTCAGATTTCGTCTGTCCATTAAATTTAACCGTAGAAATACCATTGACAAGACCAATACGTTCAATTAGCCCTTTTGCAATAACTTCTTCTTCTGGCATATTATACAATTGCCATTTCAGACTTGAACTTCCTGCATTAATAGAAATAGTTTTCGCCATAAATTTACCTCTAAAGCGCTTTCATGTTATATCTCCATTATATCACATTTTTTTTAAAATTCATATTATCAACTTTCCATTTTTGAAATTTTCCAATGAAATCGGTCAGAGTTTCACGACTTTGTAAGTCAGAAAGTGGATAAACAAAGGTTTCTGGCGTCTGCGCAGCTTGTTTTTTCAAAACAAAAATTGATTTCGCATTCGCTGCATTGCCAAAAATAGATTCTGGCAAAGTAATCACGGCGATAATATCCGCGTAATCTTTCAACCATTGTTTCAATAAATCACTCTGTTTGCTTGTCAAAAGACTAACGGGCGCCAAAAAGACTGCAATACCATCTTTTTTGAGATATTTTAACGATTGTTCCATTAACAAATGGTGGGCATAGGTATGCTCATCAGAACTTGCCACTTTATAACGTTTTGCAATGTCATCATTAGGATAGAAACCCACTGGCAAATCACTAATAATCACATCACTTTCTTGTAGAATTTGTGGACGCACAGCGTCTTCTTGAATAAACCGAGCATCAGAATCCATCACTTCTGCAATACTTGCTGATAAATCAATCAACAAATCGTCAACTTCAATACCAAGATAATTTAATTCTTTAGACGAATTATTTAAGAATGTTTGAGCAAGGTTCCCTGTCCCACTACCAATTTCTAAAAGGTCAATTTTATCTGAATCTGTCAGATTTTCAATCAAGAACAGCAAAATAAAACCAATAGCATCTGGTGTAAATTGATGATTGGCTTGCAGTTGCTCTGTTTGACCAGCTTTAATAAAGATAAATTGGAAAGCTCGACGCCACTCTTCTTTGGTCAATGCAAGCTGACGCAGTTTCTCATTGTTGGCAGCAACTTCTTCACTGGCACCTTCAGCACCCAAGTAAAAAGAGTTCTGTTCAATAAGCGCATCATAAATATGAGTTTTTAACTCATTTTCAATTAATTGGATATTTTCTAAAATCAGCTCATAGGCTGTTTCAATTTTTTCAAAATTCATCTTGTCCTCCGCAACCCTATCATATCAAAAAACGCAGGAAATGAAAAGAAAGCCCTAATTAGCTTTCTCTTTCTGAACACTTTGGAAAACATAGTCAAATTCTTGTTGATTAGGCAGTTTGACCATCACCTGCAATCGATTATCTTGGAAGTTGTAGTCAGTTACTCCTTGGTCAAATGTAAGGTGACCAGTATCCTCTTTTGCCAAATCTTTTGTTAATTCTGCCATTAAATAAGCCTGACTAGCAGATAGCTGCGCTTGGTGTTGTCGCTCCATTGCCACGACACGTCCTAGATAAAATTGCAAAAGCAAGGCAAAAATTGCTGCCATAAGCAAAGCATAGATTAAAATCCCTGCCTTAACTTGCCGTTTCAAAAGTGTAAACAAATGTCCTCTCCAAACCATTCTCTAAAGTCAATGTCATTGTCACCTTCTGACCATCTCTAGAAATAGCAGAAGATCTTACTCCAAATATCATTGGCTGATAGCCTTGACCAGATGCGTTTGTTTTACGAAAATCATCAGCCTTTGACTGTCCAAATGCCAACTTTTGACTGGACTTCGTCACATATAGCTTGTTATTTTCAACCTTATCTAATTGACAATTGGCAAGTTCCGCACGCAGCTGTTGTGAAAACAAAAGCCAGTTTTCCTCTTGATTTTCCGACAAATAATGCACATTTGCAGAAATAGATTGCGTTAAGCCATTGTAAACAAGAATAGCACCCGAAATTACCAATAAAGAAACCAAACATTCTATGAGGGTGAATGCCTTTAAACTAGTCTTTTTTAACATGTAATATTTCCGTTTTCGCCTCATAAACATAGACCTCTCCATCTTTTTTGATAATCTCAACCTCAATACCATTCATCTTCAAATGATTTTGCCCTGTTTGCACAGCCATTGTTGCCACATTAAGAACTTCCTGCTGCCGTAAACTTTCTTGCATAAACTGCCTATTTTTATCAATTTCCCCTAAAACAATACTCGTAATCATCGCTAACAATCCTAGTGCTATCAAGCTTTCAAGGAGTATGTAAGCTTTTAGTTTCTGTCTTTTTATATTTACCACTCCCTAAATATAATTGATAGTTGAACTCTTTATCTGACGTTTGAAAGGCTAATTTTGCCAAGGACGAATTACCTCCTGCTTTGTCAAAATTGACTTGATAAGTTTTATCAACTTTGACCGATGGAGGGAGTTTTACCGCTGAGAAATCAGTAGATACTTCCTCTTGCGAAACAGTCAACGTAAAACTTTGTTGCCTAGCATTAGCTAATTTTTGCGTGTCACAATAGAGATTTTCAAACGATAAAAAGAAAATCTTTTCTTCTACATTTTGAAAAATACCATTCAAAGAGCCTGACAACATCATGATAATAAAACAGGCAATTCCTAGTGTTAATAAACTTTCTAAAAGGGTAAAAGCTGAAACTGTTTTATTTTTTAGCTTCATTGTAAGTTTTTGCTTGTTCAGAAGTGATGTAGCCAACTTCAACTAAATCATCAACAGTCGGTTTATCTCCCGTTTTCAGTTCGTACAAATCCATCTGGCTTTCAACCACTTTCACAACAGCAGCATCGCCTTTTTCACGAACAACGTCCTTTTGCTTACTCAAATTCGGTACAAAAAGCAACATTAAAACACTGATAATAAGAAGCACAATCAACATCTCCACAAGTGTGAAAGCAGCCACAGACTTTTTACGTAATTTTTTCCAAATCTTTTTCATTAAAAATTTCCTCCCATATTTTGATACATTGGCAACAGCATTGCCACATAAATTAACACAATAATCAAAGCTACAAAGACAAAAACAAGTGGTTGAATGAGCTGTGTTGCTTGAGTCAATTTGCCAAAAAAGCTCTGCCATGTTTCCTCAGCATAAATGTCCAACTCACGCCCAAGCTTTGATTTGATCTCACCATATTCAATCATCAAGCTCAATTCTCGCAAAAAGAATGGATAATCCAGAACTTTTTGATGAAAAGCTTGCCCTGAAAGCAGCGCTTCTTCCATATCCTTTCCAATCTCTTGAAATAAGAGCGACTTTTGCTTTTGCATGATTCCCACGATTGCCATTAATTCAATACCTTGCCCAATCAAATTCCCCCATTCACGCGCATAGTAAGCTGTCAAATATAACCTAACATAGTTTCCCACAAGTGGAATCCGGCTTATTCGACTATATAAATCAATCTGCGATAAACGCCTAGCATAAAATGTCGTACAAATAAGCAACACTCCAATCGAGAAAATACTTAACAAAAAAATCGTTGGAAAATGCGCAATAATCTGCGTTGCCACATTTTGGCTTTCCAGCTGCGGCAGTAAATAATTCTTCAACCCCAGCATAATCAAAATAAGAAACAAGAACAAAATCAATGGATACGTTGCAACTTCAATTAACTTTTTTCTGACGACAGTCATGCTAGAAAGGTAAGACTCAATTTTTAGCAGACTTTTCTGACTGTTTCCATGAACATCAGCCAAAGCAATTTGTGTGACAATATTGTCCGAAAACCCTAAATCTACCATCATTGCTGCTAGACTAGCACCATTTAACAAACTTTCTTGCATCCTCTCAACATAAACCTCTGACAACAATTGACTTCTTCGGAGAAAAAACACAATTTCTGTTAAATTAAACCCACTTTTAAAAAGATTATTAAAGAGTTGGATAACCTTGCGCTGTTTTTTAAATGGCAATTTTTTCGATTTTTGCTTGTTCAGCTGTGATATGTCCGTCTTTAACAAGACTTTCAATTTTTGCATTCCAGCATTCTGGTCGGTGACTTTCAAAGTTTTCTTTAACAAAATCAATCACACCTCCTCCACCAATTAAGCGTTGATAAACAATGGCACGCAAACTATTTTCCAATTCTTGCTTACTAACACCCAATTCCAAAAGACGTTCGTAAACGCCAGGGATACTTTTCGCATGAATGGTCGAAAACACAATAGCTCCTGTCAAACTTGCACGAACGACTGCACGCGCTGTCTCGCTATCACGAATTTCTCCAATAATCAGAATATCTGGTCTATGGCGAAGCGATAATTTAATTAGCTCATCATAAGTCATCCCAATATCACTATTTAACTGCAACTGCAACATTTGTTCTTGTTTGATTTCAACAGGGTCCTCAATTGTAATGACTTGCTTATCAGGAAATTTTTCACGAACCAATTGGTACATGAGAGTGGTTTTTCCACTCCCTACTGGTCCCGAAAAAAGGTAAAGTCCCCTACTATCAATGGCTTCTAAAATATTTTTCATCCCATCAAACCAATATTGCAAGTCATGACGGCCAGAATAAAGCAAGCGAATCACTAAACTTTCTCGTCCACGATAATCACCAACACTCGACAAGCGAAGCGAAATCTCTTCCTCATCTGCAAATTGATAATCACAAGAACCTAACTGACTGCGACGTTTCTCACCAACATTCATACCAGCCACAAATTTAAAATGACTAATCAAGCTAGTCATCTGCTCTATCTCAAAATAATCAACAAATCGCCGTTGGTCTCCTACGCGTTGATACACTTCATAACAATCTTCTCTAGGTAAAATGTAAATATCTTGCGCATTAACTTCAACAGCATCTTTAATGAGTTGCTTTGCTTCTTCCTGAATCATCTTGACCTCCTACTTTTCTATTCGTAAATTAGTCATAAAAAACAAAAAAATCATGGAAAAAATTCCATGATTACGATTCGAATTTACAATTTTGGGGTCTTAACTCATCATTTTGAACGTTAAAATGATAAGAAAAAGTCCCTTCAGGCAATTCTTTACCGTCTTTGAGCATTAAAATGGAATGGTACTGTTGCAGATAATCCCCACAATTCTCACACCAACGTTGATCTGTCTTATCCCAGAAAGCCGCCTGAAGATTATCATGATATTTACAACTTGGTAAAGTCGTTTTAAGAGATAACCATTCTGTTTTGTAAAAGGAGAAAGCATCCTCAAAATACTCAAAACGTTTTTCTTCTATAATATCTTTTTGCCAATCTTTCAAGAACCACCACGGCTCATAATCCCCATACATTTTTATCACTTGATACATTTAACACACTTCCTTACGGAGTTTATTATATAAAAATCAAAAGCTTTTTAAAAAGAATTTGCTTATTTAGAATTATTATCAGTAAAGTTCGGTGATAATAAGCACAAAGGTCTGAGATGAAAATCTCAGACCTTTTCATTTATTAGCATAAAATGTGAACTAACCTTATTCAGCACCTGTTGAAACGGTTGCTTCAACTGTTTCTGCTTCTTCACTTATTTCAAGTTCATTAACAGCTTGTGGTTCAAGGTTACGGTAACGAGCCATACCTGTACCAGCTGGAATGATTTTACCGATGATAACATTTTCTTTAAGACCAAGAAGATGATCTTTCTTACCACGGATAGCAGCATCTGTAAGAACACGAGTTGTTTCTTGGAATGATGCGGCTGACAAGAATGAGTTAGTTTCAAGCGAAGCTTTTGTAATCCCCATAAGCACTGGACGTGATGTTGCAGGGATACCACCAGAGATAACAACATCTTTGTTAGCATCCGTAAAGTCTGCAATATCCATAAGTGTGCCTGGGAGAAGTTCTGTATCACCTGGATCCATGATACGAACTTTGCGAAGCATTTGGCGAACCATTACTTCGACGTGTTTATCACCGATTTCTACCCCTTGGCTACGGTAAACTTTTTGTACTTCAGCAAGAAGGTAAGTTTCAACTGATAATGTGTCACGAACTTCAAGGAGACGTTTAGGTTGGATAGAACCTTCAGTAAGTGGAGCACCACGGTGTACCTCATCACCAACAGCAACTTTCATGCGGGCAGTGAATGGTACCACGTATTCACCCATACCAGTTTTACCTTGAACGTAAACTTTCTTAGTACGTGTAGAAGCATCTTCTTCGATGTCAACAACAGTACCTTTAACTTCAGTAATAACGGCTTCCCCTTTAGGATTACGAGCTTCAAAGATTTCTTGGATACGAGGAAGACCTTGTGTGATATCGGTATTTGACGCAACACCACCCGTGTGGAAAGTACGCATTGTAAGCTGTGTACCAGGTTCACCGATAGATTGAGCGGCAATTGTACCAACTGCTTCACCAACTTCAACCGCATCACCTGTTGCAAGGTTGACACCATAACAGTGACGGCAGACACCATGACGAGTGTTACATGTGAATACTGAACGGATTGTAACTTCTTCAACACCAGCTTTAACAATTTCAGCTGCCATATCTTCAGTAATCAATACATCTGAACCAACAATAACTTCGCCAGTTTCAGGATGTTTAACAGATTTCTTAGTGTAACGACCAACCAGACGCTCTTCAAGAGTTTCTGTCACCTCTTTACCGTCAGTAATGGCACGAATAACAAGACCACGGTCAGTTCCACAATCATCTTCACGAATGATAACATCTTGGGCAACGTCAACCAAACGACGAGTAAGGTAACCAGAGTCGGCAGTCTTAAGGGCTGTATCGGTCATACCTTTACGAGCACCGTGAGTTGAGAAGAACATTTCCAAGACAGACAAACCTTCACGGAAGTTAGATAGGATAGGCAATTCCATGATACGTCCGTTCGGAGCAGCCATCAAACCACGCATACCGGCAAGTTGTGAGAAGTTAGAGATGTTACCACGAGCTCCTGAGTCCATCATCATAACGATAGGATTCTTAGGATCTTGTGTTTCAATCAGACGTTGTTCAAGTTCTTCTTTAGCTTCACGCCATGTTGTTGTAACAGCAACATAACGGTCATCATCAGTCATCAAACCACGACGGAAGGCTTTGTTGATTTGTTCAACTTTGCTGTGAGCTGCATCGATAATTTCTTGTTTGTTATCGATAACTGGGATATCGGCGATACCTACTGTCAAACCAGCAAGAGTTGAATGATAGTAACCAAGGTCTTTCAAGCGGTCAAGGAAAGCTGATGTTTCTGTTGTACGGAAACGTTTAAAGATTTCCGCAATGATATTTCCAAGATTTTTCTTCTTAAATGGTACATTGATTTCCAAGCTGTCAATAGCAGATTGAATATCTTGTCCTGGTGCTAAGAAGTATTTATCTGGAGTTTTTTCTGTTAGGTTAGCATTGTTTGGCTCTTGAAGGTAAGGTAAATCCTCAGGCATGATATCGTTGAAGAGAATCTTACCTACAGTTGTAACCAGGATTTTATGTTTCTGTTCGTCAGTCCATGGTTTATTTGGCATGCTATCAACGGCAATACCCACACGAGTATGCAAGTGAACATAACCATTACGGTAAGCCATAACTGCTTCATCACGGTCTTTGAAGATCATTCCTTCACCTTCACGACCTGGTTCTTCCATAGTAAGGTAGTAGTTACCAAGAACCATATCTTGAGATGGTGTTACGACTGGTTTACCATCTTTAGGGTTAAGGATGTGTTCTGCGGCAAGCATAAGAAGACGTGCTTCAGCTTGTGCTTCTTCAGAAAGTGGTACGTGGATGGCCATTTGGTCACCATCGAAGTCGGCATTGTAGGCTTCACAAACAAGTGGGTGAAGACGAAGTGCTTTACCATCGATAAGGACTGGTTCGAAGGCTTGGATACCCAAACGGTGAAGAGTCGGTGCGCGGTTAAGCAGTACTGGATGTTCTTTGATAACTTCTTCAAGAATATCCCAAATACGTTCATCACCACGTTCAACCATACGTTTCGCTGCTTTAACGTTACCAGCATAGTCACGCGCAACAATTTCACGCATTACGAATGGTTTGAACAATTCGATAGCCATTTCACGCGGCACACCACATTGATACATTTTAAGTGTTGGACCTACGGCGATAACTGAACGTCCAGAGAAGTCAACACGTTTACCAAGCAAGTTTTGACGGAAACGACCTTGTTTACCTTTAAGCATGTGGCTCAAAGATTTAAGAGGACGGCTACCAGGACCAGTGATTGGACGACCACGACGACCGTTATCGATAAGAGCATCAACAGCTTCTTGCAACATACGTTTTTCATTTTGCACAATGATACCTGGGGCATTCAATTCAAGCAAACGAGCCAAACGGTTGTTACGGTTGATAACACGACGGTAAAGGTCATTCAAGTCAGATGCAGCGAAACGTCCACCATCCAATTGAACCATTGGACGAAGATCTGGTGGAATAACTGGCAAGATGTTAAGTACCATCCATTCTGGTTTGTTACCAGATTTGTAGAAGGCATCAAGCACGTCCAAACGACGGACAGCTTTGATACGTTTTTGCCCTGTTGCTGTTTTCAATTCTTCCTTAAGTTCAGCGATTTCAGATTTCAAATCAACGCGTTTAAGAAGATCTTGGATAGCTTCAGCACCCATTTTCGCAACAAATGAGCCTTGTCCGTATTCTTGTAATTTTTCACGATATTCACGCTCAGTCAAAAGTGATTTTGGTTCAAGCGGAGTATCTTTTGGATCAATAACTACGTAAGCAGCGAAGTAAATAACTTCTTCAAGAGCACGTGGACTCATATCAAGAGTAAGTCCCATGCGTGATGGAATACCTTTGAAGTACCAGATGTGTGATACTGGAGCTTTCAATTCAATGTGTCCCATGCGTTCACGACGAACTTTAGCACGTGTTACTTCAACACCACAGCGGTCACAAACAATTCCTTTATAACGAATACGTTTATATTTACCACAAGCACATTCCCAGTCTTTTGTTGGTCCAAAGATTACTTCATCAAAAAGACCTTCACGTTCTGGTTTGAGCGTACGATAGTTGATTGTTTCAGGTTTTTTAACTTCACCATAAGACCATGAACGGACTTTACTTGGTGAGGCTAATGTGATTTGCATACTTTTAAAACGATTTACGTCAACCACTAGTTTTACCTTTCTTTATTGTTCTTTTGAAAATAGCAGAGCTACTTTCTAATTTGTCACGACTTACAAACTTTTGTCTGCAAGACATTATTTATCGTTATAGGACTCATTCAAACAATCTGACTAGGAAAGGCAAGGTTGGCTTGCACTTTCCATGTCTAAATTGTTATTTCCTATTATTTATTTTCTTCAGCAGAAACTCCTACTTTTTCAGCAGATTCAGTTTCTTGCTTTTGACGAGCTTTTTCAAGGTCATCAACGTGCATAACGTCGTCGTCTTCACCTTCATCAAGATCACGAAGTTCTACTTCGTTATCATCTTCATCAAGCACACGCATATCAAGACCAAGTGATTGCAATTCTTTAACAAGCACTCGGAATGATTCTGGTACACCTGGTTTTGGAATTGGTTTACCTTTAGTGATAGCTTCATAAGCTTTAAGACGTCCAGTCACATCATCTGACTTGTATGTCAAGATTTCTTGAAGGACATTTGATGCACCATAAGCTTCCAAAGCCCAAACTTCCATTTCACCGAAACGTTGTCCACCAAATTGTGCTTTACCACCAAGAGGTTGTTGTGTAACAAGTGAGTAAGGACCAACTGAACGAGCGTGAAGTTTATCATCAACCATGTGGTGAAGTTTGATCATGTACATGATACCAACAGAGACACGATTATCAAATGGTTCACCTGTACGACCGTCATAAAGAACTGTCTTAGCGTCGCTATCCATACCAGCTTCACGAACAGTATCCCAAAGGTCTTCTGAAGTTGCCCCGTCAAAGACTGGAGTTGCAATGTGAATACCGAGGTTACGAGCTGCCATACCAAGGTGAAGTTCCATAACTTGTCCGATATTCATACGAGATGGCACCCCAAGAGGGTTCAACATGATATCAACTGGAGTTCCGTCTGGAAGATATGGCATGTCTTCAACAGGAACGATACGAGAAACAACCCCTTTGTTTCCGTGACGACCGGCCATTTTATCTCCGACTTTGATTTTACGTTTTTGTGCAATGTAAACACGAACGAGCATGTTGACACCTGATTGCAATTCATCACCGTTAGCACGTGTGAAGATTTTAACGTCACGAACAACACCGTCTCCACCGTGTGGTACACGAAGTGATGTATCACGTACTTCACGAGATTTATCACCGAAGATTGCGTGAAGAAGGCGTTCTTCAGCAGAAAGGTCTTTTTCACCTTTAGGTGTTACTTTACCTACAAGGATATCACCTTCTTTAACTTCAGCACCAATACGGATAACACCCATTTCGTCAAGGTCTTTAAGAGCTTCTTCACCAACGTTTGGAATTTCGCGAGTGATTTCTTCAGGGCCTAACTTAGTATCACGTGTTTCTGATTCAAATTCTTCCAAGTGAACTGATGTGTAAACATCTTCTTTAACAAGACGTTCGCTCATGATAACGGCATCTTCATAGTTGTAACCATCCCATGTCATGTAGGCAACGATTGGGTTTTGACCAAGTGCCATTTCACCTTTTTCCATAGAAGGTCCGTCAGCAATGAAGTCACCTTTTTCAACAATATCACCAACTTTAACAAGTGTACGTTGGTTGTATGCTGTACCTGAGTTTGAACGACGGAATTTAGTAATGTGGTAAACATCAAGTGAACCATCTTCACGACGAACTTCAACTTTTTCAGCGTCTGAGAAGACTACGCGTCCATCATGTTTAGCGATAACAGCGGCACCAGAATCGTGAGCTGCTTGATATTCCATACCAGTACCAACATATGGTGCATGTGGGTCAATCAATGGCACCGCTTGACGTTGCATGTTGGCACCCATAAGGGCACGGTTTGAATCATCATTTTCAAGGAAAGGAATACATGCTGTCGCAACGGCAACTACTTGTTTAGGAGAAACATCCACGAAGTCAACGATGTTTGATGGGAATTCTTGGTTATTACCTTGATGACGTCCCATAACAATTTCTTCAGCGAATGTTCCATCTTCGTTAAGTTTCGAGTTAGCTTGCGCTACCGTGTATTCATCTTCTTCATCGGCAGTCAACCAAACAATTTCGTTTGTAACCACACCAGTAGTACGGTCAACTTTACGATATGGTGTTTGGATGAAACCATATTTATTAAGATGTCCGTATGTTGACAAGTTATTAATCAAACCGATGTTAGGTCCTTCAGGAGTTTCAATCGGACACATACGACCATAGTGAGTGTAGTGCACGTCACGAACTTCATAACCAGCACGGTCACGAGTCAAACCACCAGGTCCTAAGGCTGACAAACGACGTTTGTGAGACAATTCAGAAAGTGGGTTGTGTTGGTCCATGAACTGTGACAATTGAGAAGAACCGAAGAATTCTTTAACAGCCGCAGTTACAGGACGAATGTTGATGATTTGTTGTGGTGTCAACACTTCATTGTCTTGAACTGACATACGTTCACGAACATTACGTTCCATACGAGCAAGACCAATACGGAATTGGTTAGCAAGCAATTCACCAACGGCACGAATACGACGGTTACCAAGGTGGTCGATATCGTCAACTTTACCAAGACCTTCAGCAAGATTAAGGAAGTATGACATTTCAGCCAAGATGTCTGCTGGTGTAAGTGCACGCGCTTTATCATCAGGATTTGCATTACCTACGATTGTAACAACGCGGTCTGGGTCAACCGGTGACACAACTTTGAATTTTTGAAGAACGACAGGTTCAGTGACAACAGCGTAATCATTTGGTGTGTAAACAAATTTGTTAAGGTCACCATCTAATTGTTCAGCAATTGAATCAATCACGTCACGTGTCATTACTGTACCAGCTTCAACAAGAATTTCACCAGTTTCAGTATCAACCAAGTTTTCAGCTATAGTTTGGTTCAAGAGACGAGTCTTGACGTTAAGTTTTTTATTGATTTTGTAACGTCCAACAGCTGCCAAGTCATAACGACGTGGGTCAAAGAAACGAGCTACAAGCAAACTACGTGAGCTATCGGCTGTTTTTGGTTCACCTGGACGAAGGCGTTCGTAAATTTCTTTAAGCGCTTCGTCAGTACGTGAATCTGCTGGATTTTTATGAATATCTTTTTCAATAGTATTACGAACAAGCTCGCTGTCACCGAAGATATCCACGATTTCATCATCACCTGAGAAACCAAGTGCACGTACAAGTGTTGTAAATGGAATTTTACGTGTACGGTCAATACGTGTGTAAGCAATGTCTTTTGAATCTGTTTCTAATTCAAGCCAAGCTCCACGGTTAGGAATTACAGTTGAACCGTAACCAACTTTACCGTTTTTATCAACTTTATCGTTGAAATAAACACCAGGAGAACGAACTAACTGAGAAACGATAATACGTTCACCACCGTTGATGATGAATGTACCCATTTCAGTCATGATTGGGAAATCACCGAAGAAAACTTCTTGAGTTTTGATTTCTCCTGTTTCTTTATTAATCAAACGGAAGGTTACAAAAATAGGTGCTGAATAAGATGCATCGTGGATACGAGCTTCTTCAAGCGTATATTTAGGCTCTTTTAATTCGTAACCAACAAATTCAAGCTCCATAGTATCCGTAAAGTTTGTAATCGGAAGTACATCTTCAAAAACTTCTCTCAATCCATTATCCAAGAAGTCTTTAAAAGAATCCGTTTGAATTTCAATCAAGTTAGGTAAATCAAGAACTTCCTTGATTCTTGAAAAGCTACGACGTGTACGGTGTTTTCCGTACTGAACTTCATGTCCTGCCAAGTTTTTTACTCCTTCATTAAAATACAGAGGTCAATAAATGTCACATAACCCGATTCCCTTCATTTTGACGAGAATCATCATTATTTTTCATTTTGACCTTTATAGTTAGGTTGCTCATTAAAACACCCTGCCAAGTGTGTCGTTGATGTGAATTTTTAGAATCTTTAAATATAGGTTACAACTCCTATTTTTTCTAAAATTAGGCACAAAAAGAGCAGCTAAATCTGACCAGTAAAAGTGTGATTTAACTGCTGTAAACCTTAGTTGGACAATATTTCAACTAAAGCAGACGACAAATAGTTGTTAACATTATACCTTATTTTTTTAATTTTTGCAAGTATATTAGTTGCTGCTACTTGTTGTGATAGATGAATTACTCAACAAACTTTCCCAAGCTTTTGTATAATCACTATCTGTCCCACCAATAGCAAATTTATAAGTCATTGTACCTGCACCATTCTTAGCCCAATAACTTGTCGTTGTTTCACCACTCACAGTAAGCGAACGACCATTGACCGTCACCGTACCAGGCTGTAAACCTGTTGCTTTAAGAACAGTTGATTTGATAACATTTGAAGACAAACTATATTTCTTACCAACACCTAAGACACTTGAATCAGCGTTATAGATGGCATTAACCAAATAAGCCATGTACTGCGCATTATAAGAATATCCTGCTGCATCAGGTAAGGAAGTATTGTCGTCATTACCTGCCCAACCACCAAGCGTTACTTTCGGTGTTGATAGCACAAGCCACACGTCTGTATAATTGTCAGTTGTACCGGTTTTACCTGTCCAATCCGCACTAGCGGCTGTCGCATTTAAACTCTTCAAATCTGCATAAAATTTTGTCGTACCACCACCAGTGATAACTTCTTTTAATAACTGATTTAAAATGCTAGCCGTTGCTTCAGAAAAGACACGTACAGGATTAGCTTTATGTTGATAAATAACATTGCCTTGACTATCTGTGATACTGTCAACCATGTAACCTTTCAAGTAAACACCACCATTTGAAATCATTTGGTAAGCATTAACTTGTTGAAGAACTGTTGTCTCAATTCCTCCACCTAAAGGCAAGCTTTCAATAGAATAATCATCAATATCATATCCCATTTTCTTCATGTAAGATTCAACATCAACGTCATCATTGAGCAACATTTGATACGTCCAATAAGCTGGAATATTCCATGACGTATTCAAAGCTTCTTGGAGAGTAACCATTGCCGTTCCTTCTTCACTACCGTGCATGATTGACTGACCACTAGAGAAAGTTGTCGGATAGTTAGATAACATACTAGCACTACCTAAAAGCCCTTGGTCAATAGCAATCCCATATGCGATAATCGGCTTAATACTTGACCCTGGCGACCTCGCAGTATCAAACGCATGGTTGTTCTGGTTAGTTGAATAATCCCGTCCACCAATAAAGCCTAGAATAGCTCCAGTAGAATTATCCATCAAGACATTACCAACCTCAACTGTTTGAGAGCTTCCTTGGTCAAGCGTGCTACCATACTGTGCCACAGCATTCTGCATGGTATTATAAACATCTTTATCAATCGTTGTTTTAACGGTATACCCCCCCTGTTGCAACGCTTCTAAAGCCAATTTTTGGTAAGATTCCTTCGTTGAATCATTTTTTAGTTCTTGTTCAGAAACACCATTTTGCTCAACCAAATAATCATACATGATATCCTGAGCTTCTTCTAAAACAGCATAATAAAGAAAATCATGTTCACTCGTTGTCGTCGATTCAGGTTGAATGAAATCCCGACTAACATCATAAGCCTTATATTCCTCATATTCAGCTTTAGTCAAATAGCCTGCGCGATATATATTGTAAAGGACATCTTGCTGACGAGACAAACCATAAGCCATATCCTCCTCGTCTTTCAACTGCCCTGTAGCTGTGTATGGGGAATAGACAATCGGACTTTGTGGCAAACCAGCCAAAAATGCCGCTTGTGGAATTGTCAAATCACTGGCTGAAACGCCAAAAATACCTTGCGCTGCTTCCTCAATCCCAGCAATATTTTCACCTTTATTATTACGTCCGAATGGAGAGACATTAAGATAATCAGTCAAAATCTCATCCTTACTCAAATAACGTTCCAGCGCTAATGCGTAGATAATTTCGCGTGATTTACGTCTAAAGGTTGGATCGTCTCCCAAAATTTGTTGTTTAATCAACTGTTGCGTAAGAGTTGATCCACCACTTGTCTCACCCAAACCAAGCACTGAAGCCAAGGTTGCACGAAAAACAGCTTTTGGAACAACACCATCATGGCTCTCAAAATTTTCATCCTCAGTCGCAATAATGGCTTTTTTAACATTGTCTGAAATCTCGTCGCTTTCAACAGGTGTTCGCAACAAATCAGTATCAATACTTGCAATCGAACTACCATCAGAATACGACATCTCTGAAATCCTAGTCAAAGATGTTACCTGACTAACCAGACTTTCCTTGCTAGGAACTTTGACAGAATCAATCTGACTCGCAAGATAACCAAAAGCAGTACCCGCCCCTAACATCCCAAACAGGATAATAATAATATAAAAAAAGTCGGTTAATAATTTCACTGTTCTTAAAGCAACCGAACCCAAATCTATAACACTAAGTTTCTGGTGATTTGTTTTTTTCTTTTCCTTGTTTCTCTTAAACATTCTAATACCTCATTAATATTATACCAAACTTTGATAAAGCTTGCATAGAAGTACCGCTTTTTGATATAATAGCCTGTAAACTACAATATATCATTGAGGTAGAGTTAACTTAGCTAGAAATTACTATTAACCTCAAAATTTTAAGTAAGGAGAAAGCTCGTGAACATATTCGAAGAACTCAAAGAACGTGGCTTAGTTTTTCAAACTACTGATGAAGAAGCCCTTGTCAAAGCATTAACAGAAGGGCAAGTATCCTATTATACTGGTTATGATCCTACAGCTGATAGCTTACACCTTGGTCACCTCGTTGCTATTTTAACATCACGCCGCCTGCAATTAGCAGGGCATAAACCATATGCTCTTGTTGGAGGAGCTACCGGACTTATCGGCGACCCATCATTCAAAGATGCTGAACGCAGTCTTCAAACTAAAGAAACTGTTGACGGCTGGGTAACTAAGATTCAAAATCAATTATCACGTTTCCTTGATTTCGAAAATGGTGACAACAAAGCCGTTATGGTAAACAACTATGATTGGTTTGGCAATGTCAGTTTCATTGACTTCCTACGTGATGTCGGAAAATACTTTACTGTCAATGCTATGATGAGTAAAGAATCCGTTAAAAAACGTATCGAAACTGGTATCTCATACACTGAATTCGCCTACCAAATCATGCAAGGTTACGATTTCTATGAATTAAATGACAAATACAACGTTACCTTGCAAATCGGTGGTTCAGACCAATGGGGAAATATGACTGCTGGTACAGAGTTGCTACGCCGCAAAGCTGATAAAACAGGTCATGTCATGACCGTACCACTCATCACTGATTCAACAGGTAAAAAATTCGGTAAATCTGAAGGAAATGCTGTTTGGCTTGACGCTGAAAAAACATCTCCATACGAAATGTACCAATTCTGGCTCAACGTTATGGATGACGACGCTGTTCGCTTCTTGAAAATCTTCACATTCCTTTCACTAGAAGAAATTGCTGAAATAGAAGAAGAATTCAACGCAGCTCGTCACGAACGCTTAGCACAAAAAATCTTAGCACGCGAAGTTGTCACACTTGTTCACGGCGAAGCAGCTTACAAACAAGCCCTTAAAATCACTGAACAACTCTTCGCCGGAAACATCAAAAGCCTTTCAGCAAAAGAATTGAAACAAGGTCTAAACAATGTTCCTAACTACGCTGTTCAAGCAGACAATAACCGCAATATCGTTGAAATTCTTGTAGCTGCAAAAATCTCACCATCAAAACGTCAAGCACGTGAAGACGTTCAAAATGGTGCCATCTACATCAATGGTGAACGTATCCAAGATTTAGACTACACACTTTCTGACGACGATAAAATCGATAACGAACTAACAGTTATCCGTCGCGGTAAGAAAAAATACTTCGTGTTAACATACTAATTAGCACAATCTTTACAGGCACCATTGGGTGTCTGTTTTTTATAACAGCAAAAAAAGAGGGGCGGCTCCTCTTTTTTAGCTATTACGATGAAGAATCATATTAAATAAATTCACCAAAAGGAAAATTCCCACAAAAATAACCGTAATGGTTGCACTCGCAGGTGTTTCCCAGTAGTAAGACGTGATAATACCAGCCACCATACCAATAAAACCAACGATTACGCCAATAAGAATGACTGATTTAAAATTCTTCCCCAAGCGCATAGCAATACTTGCTGGCAAAACCATAATCGTTGAAACTAAAAGAGCTCCAGCCGCAGGAATTGTCAAAGCGATCGCAATCCCTGTCACAATATTAAAGAGAACAGACATTAAACGGACAGGCAAACCATCAACAAAAGCGGTCTCCTCATCAAATGTCAAAATGTACATCGGTCTAATAAATAAAATCGTTAGAAGCACAACAACAACTGCAATGGCAAACAACGCAATTACCTGCACCATATTTATCGTAATAATCGAACCAAACAAATATTGATCCAAATTAACACTACTACCATTTTCAGACTTACTCGTCACAATCAACGAAATCGCCAAACCAAGCGACATTAAAATAGCTGTTGAAATTTCAACATAATGCTTATAAACCGTCTGCAAGTACTCCAAAATAACCGCAGCAATCGTGACAACAAGAATCGTTGACCAAGTTGTTGAAGTCCCAAGCAAAATGCCTAAGGCAACACCGGCCAAAGAAACGTGGCTAAGCGTATCACTCATTAAACTTTGATGACGTAGGATAAGGAAAATTCCTAAAATCGGGGCAAAAATACTAATAGCAATTACTGCCATAATAGCACGTTGCATAAAATCATAAGAAAATATTTCAATCAACATCAGTAGCCCCTTTCACATCAGTACCATGCACATTAAAACAACGCCATGGCATCTTTTGATTACGTACCAAATGAATGTTACGGTCAGCATAATGTTTTACCTCATCTGGATCATGAGTAATCATCAAAACAGACTTTCCATGTTTATGCGCACTATGATGCATCAACTCATAAAAAGTTTCTGTCGTTCCAGCATCCATACCAGTAGTTGGTTCATCCAAAATAAAAATATCAGGATCAGATGCAAAAATTCTAGCAATAACAACACGCTGTTTTTGCCCACCTGACAAGCTACCAATTCTCTTATGACGATTTTCCCACATGCCAACAGATTCTAAGCTAATTTTGACATGCTCATCATCATGCTTGGTCAGACGACGAAACCAACCATTCCTTGGATAACGCCCTGATTTCACAAATTCATAAACCGTTGATGGAAAACCTGCGTTAAAACTCGCAATTTGCTGTGGTAAATAAGCAATGCGGAGCTTCTTACCCTCTTTATTCGTTTTTGAAATGGTTACTTGACCACTCTTTGGTGTCAAAATACCTAATGTCGCCTTTACCAACGTAGATTTGGCAGCACCATTTTCACCTGTTAAAGTGACAAATTCTCCACTATCAAGATGATAGTTAATTCCTTCTAAAACTGGCTCACTATCATATTGAAAAGACAAATCTTCTACAGTAATATATCTCATTCTCGCCCTTCTAACTCATCTGAAAAGACCTTCAAAAATCGTGCAATAACGTCTTGTTCATCCTCAGAAAACTGGTTAAATAAATTTTTGTAAACAGCCAATGTTGCATCATGATGATGAGTATGCTCTTTGGCAACTGGCTTAGCAATGTCTGTCAATTCAAAATAAGTCACTCGCGCATCCTCTTTATTTTTCACAGACGCTAACATTCCTTGACTCACCAAATACTTAATTGCCTTCGTTACTGCCGCCTGACTAATATTCAAACGTTTTGCCAAATCAGAATTTGTCAAACGTTCATGTGACAGAAGCATTAAGATATGCTCTTGAGTATTTGTTATGGCTACACCACTCTGACAATCACCAAACAACAATTCATGCTGATTTTCTGATTTCAACAAAATTTGATTTACTAACTTATCTACTTGCTTCTCTAGCTGCATATTTCACACCTCATTTCATTAACCAGTTAATTATATCAAAAACTAAAAAAAGAATCAATGACTTGACTCTTTCCTCTATAAAATACGAACTTTGTAAACTTCCTTACAAAAACCACGCATACTATTGACCAGACGGTCGGCTTTTTTTTCCGAACGACACAAAGCATAAACTGTCGGACCACTTCCCGTCATCAAAGCAACATCTGCCCCACAACTCATCATCCGATCCTTGATTTTTTGAATAAATGGCTTGCGCTTAATAGTAATATCCTCCAAAGAATTTCCCATATATGCAATCATTTTTTCGTAATCCTTAGCAAGCACCGCCTCTCGTAACGAAGCAATGTCTACACGTGAAATCGTCTTACAATCAATCTCGGGAAAAACCGTACGTGTTGAAACACCAAACTCAGGTTTCACCAAAACAACCCAAGCTGATAATTGATAATCAAGACATTCTACAATCTCTCCCTTACCAGAAATACACGCACAGCCTGCCTCCAGACAGTACGGAACATCACTCCCTATTTGAAATCCAACATCAATCATTTCATTCTTAGAAAGATTAAGCTGCCATAATTTATCCAAAGCTCGAATTGTAGCAGCAGCATCTGTTGAACCACCACCTAGACCAGCACAAATAGGAATTGATTTTTTCAATTCAATCTTAACTCCTGAATCAATCTGACAAGCCTCACGAATCAATTTAGCAGCCTTAAAAACGTCATTTTTACCATTTAAGGGCATTTTATGATTATCAGACTCAACCACAATCTCACTTCCATCAATTTCAGAAACCATAATATAGTCATTCAAATCAACACTAACCATAATCATAGATAAATCATGATAACCATCTGGTCGTTTTCCTATAATATCTAGCCCCAAATTAATCTTAGCTGGTGCCTTTTCAATAATAGCCATTCAATAATCCTTTTAAAATATTACATCTATTATATCAAATAATTTTAGAAGATAACAAAAATATCCATATTCATTCCAAGCCATAAATTTTTATGGTATAGCAATAAAATTAGCAGTAACAATTTTAAGACTTAGGTACTCATATTTTAAGCAACTGACACCCTTACAAAGATAGAATTTTCAGTATTAAGAACATACCATATTTTAAAATTAAACATTAAAAAAGCGAGAGCAAACTTTGCTCTTGCTAGAGCTCAAGTCCCATCATATACTATAATTGACAAAATTTTAAAAATAATTCAATCTTATCCTCTTCTTCAGGCAACCATTGGTAATCAAGAAAAGAGGTTTGACGGTATCACTTAACACGAGATCTGGTTCTAATTTCTTTTTTGTCCACAGTGTGATTTAGTAAGACGATAGACTGTTTGTGCCCTACTAGGTGAATAGTTGCCTTGTTTTGAATGACGTTGCCATTCTTTGAGAAAAGGTTATCCCTTGAGTACGATAACTAAGAATACTTTCACGCTCATCTATGGTAAAATGGTGATAGCTCATAAGATTTCCTTTCGTAATAAGAGGTTTGGTTAAGTCTATTTTACTAGAAAATCTTATGAGTTTTTATTATGCACTTATATTGTAAATTCAAGAATAAAAAATCCCATTATTCTTAACAAATAACAGAAAAATAGCAAAAAGTCCTAACCTATAGGACTTTTTGCTATTTTATACCGGCGGCCGGGGTCGAACCGGCACGTCCTTGCGGACACTGGATTTTGAGTCCAGCGCGTCTGCCAATTCCGCCACGCCGGCAAATAAACTGGGGTAGCTGGATTCGAACCAACGCATGAGGGAGTCAAAGTCCCTTGCCTTA
>OKMW01000016.1_pt1 | contig 115755 bp, 112 predicted proteins | sample 1612721 | NCBI WGS metagenome assembly OKMW01 (sample SAMN04436815, study PRJEB24849) | human gut metagenome | biome: human gut; feature: NICU; material: stool | host: Homo sapiens | place: USA: Saint Louis, MO | collected 2011-05-01 | reverse complement strand
AACTTAATGAAGTCCTTGCCAAAACAGCTAGCTCTTGGACTGAGAAAGTGTAAGAAGGTGATCAAATGACTCAATTATTTGCAGAAGATACGGTATATATATCTGAACAACAAGATCAAAAAAGTGTTTTTAAAGAAATTGCTCAGAAATTATTTGAAAAAGGTCTTGTAACAGAAGAATACTTGGATAATTTAATCGATAGAGAGGAAAATTATCCGACTGCCTTACCGTTAAGTCCAATTGATTCGAGTCTTCCTAATATTGCTATTCCACATACAGAAAGTCAGTTTGTAAATGTTACTCGTATTGTTCCAGTTAAACTGGAACATGCGATAACATTTCATAATATGATTTTGCCAGATGAAAAACTAGAGGTTTCATTTTTGTTCATGATTTTAAACAATGAAGAAAAAGAGCAAGCTGGTTTATTGGCAGCAATAATGGATTTTATTAATAGACAAGATAAGGAAGCATTAATTAAATTTTTTAATTCTGAAAATACAGAAAGAATTTATCAATTTTTGAAAAATAATTTTTAAGGAGGAATTTCTCATGATTAAAATTTTAGCAGCGTGTGGAGCCGGGGTTAACTCAAGCCATCAAATTAAAAACGCCCTAGAAACAGAATTGACTAAACGTGGTTATCAAGTGTCGTGTGATGCTGTTATGATTAAAGATATTAATGAAGAATTGTTATCGCATTATGACATCTTTGCACAAATTTCTAAGACTGATTTAGGTTTTGATGTTAAGCTTCCAGTTGTTGATGCTGGTGCTATTCTTTATCGTATTCCAGCAATGGCAGAACCTGTTTATAAGAAAATGGAAGACGTTATTAATAGCTTAAACAAATAAATTAAAGCGCTTTCGAAAGAAAGGTAAGAGATGAAATGAATGTAATTATCGACTTTGCAAATACGATTTTCCAACCAATTATTGATCTTGGCGCCGCTCCGTTAATGACAATCATCCTGACTGTCATTGCCCTCTTCTTTAAAGTGAAATTCACTAGAGCATTAGAAGGCGGTATTAAACTAGGAATTGCCTTAACAGGTATTAGCGCAATTATCAATATCTTGTCAACGGCATTTTCGGGTGCTATGGCTGACTTTGTTGCCCGAACTGGTTTGGAATTAAATATCACTGACGTTGGTTGGGCACCGTTGGCAACTATCACTTGGGGCTCACCTTATACCCTATATTTTTTGATGGTAATGGTCATTGTAAATATCATTATGTTGGTATTGAATAAAACCAATACGCTTGATGTTGATATTTTCGATATTTGGCACTTATCAATTGTTGGCTTGTTTGCTATTTATAGTGGAGCAAACCTCATGATTGCAACGATTTTGGTTATTTTTATCGGTATTTTAAAAATTATCAATTCAGACCTTATGAAACCTACTTTTAATGATTTATTGGGTGCTGGTGATGAAAATCCGATGACAACAACTCACATGAACTACATGATGAATCCAATTATTATGGTATTCGATAAAATTTTTGACAAGCTTTTCCCTTGGCTTGATAAATATGACTTCGATGCTGCTAAATTAAATGCTAAAATTGGTTTCTGGGGTTCAAAATTTGCAATTGGTATTTATTTAGGAATCTTTGTTGGCCTATTAGCAGGTCAAACACCAACAGAAATTGCTTCTTTAGCTTTTACAGCAGCTGTCTGCTTGGAATTGTTCTCATTGATTGGATCATGGTTTATCGCTTCTGTTGAACCACTTTCTCAAGGTATTACTGACTTTGCTTCTTCAAAACTACAAGGACGCACATTAAATATTGGTTTGGACTGGCCATTCATTGCAGGTCGTGCAGAAGTATGGGCTGCCGCTAATATTTTAGCTCCAATTATGTTGTTAGAAGCAATTGTTTTACCAGGAAATAAATTATTACCGCTCGCAGGTATTATTGCGATGGGGGTTACTCCTGCTTTGCTAGTTGTGACACGTGGTAAATTAATCCGCATGATTGTCATTGGTGCTATTGAATTACCGCTATTCTTGTGGTCAGGAACGTTGATTGCACCATTTATCACAGAAACTGCTAAAAAAGTGGGTGCCTTTCCAAGTGGTTTAGATGCTTCGACCATGATTTCTCACACAACAATGGAAGGTCCAATTGAAAAATTCTTGGCATTCTTTGTTGGTAAAGCTTCAACTGGTGATTTGACTTACGTTCTTTATGCAGCAATTGCTTTAGTTGTTTACACGTTACTCTTCTTCTGGTATAAAGGAGAAATGAAAAAACGTAATCAAGCTTATCAAGAAGCCAAATAGTAATACATCTAATCTAACTCACTAAAACTTCTTTTATTATTTTGTTTTTACGCGTGATGAGAATGGCAGTTATGAGGCTGTTCATTCTCATTTTATTTAGGAGAAAATAATGGTTATTGAATTAAAAAATGATTTCTTAACAGTTCAGTTTAAGGAATTTGGTGGTGCTTTGTCATCCATAAAAGATAAAGACGGCGTCGAATATTTGTGGCAAGGAAATCCAGAGTATTGGAGTTCACAAGCACCAGTATTATTTCCGATTTGTGGGAGCTTACGTGATGATGAAGCTATTTATCGTCCTAGTAGCCGTCCCCATTTTACAGGTGTGATACCGCGACATGGTTTGGTGCGTAAGAAGACTTTTACTTATGAACCATTATCTGAAAATAGCCTTGCTTTTTCAATCACCCCTGATGCGGAAATGTTGGCAAATTATCCTTATGATTTTGAGTTGAAAATCATTTACACTTTGACTGGAAAGACGATTAAAACAAGTTACCAAGTGACCAATCGTGAGACAGAAAAGGCTATGCCTTACTTTATTGGTGGGCATCCTGGGTTTAATTGCCCATTGCTTGCTGATGAATGTTATGAAGATTATTATCTCGAATTTGAAAAAGAGGAAACTTGTACTGTTCCAGAATCGTTTCCAGAAACAGGGCTTCTTGATGTGAACAAGCGTACGCCTTTTTTGGAAAAGCAAAACATTCTAAATTTGGATTATGCTTTGTTTGCCAAAGACGTTGTTACTTTGGATAAATTAGCTTCACGCAGCGTTTCTTTGAAATCTCATAAACACGAAAAAGGATTGCGTTTGGATTTTGAAGATTTTCCAAATTTGATTTTATGGTCAACCGTCAATAAGAGTCCTTTTATTGCTCTAGAGCCGTGGAGCGGCTTGTCAACGTCACTTGATGAAAGTGATATTTTAGAAGATAAACGCCAAGTGACTTTTGTGGCGAGTGGCGAAATGAGTGAAAAATCCTTTGATATTACGATTTTTTGAATTTGTTTAAAATAAACAAAAAAATACAAAGAAAGGGTTTACAAAATTAAAGTTGTGTGTTATATTATAACCGTAGAAATTAATAGAGTGGATTGTAACTAAGACATTAGGCAAGACCGCAAATGATCTAGGAGGGAGAATTCTAGTTTGTTTGTGGTTTTTTTATTTGTCTAGGAACCACGTGAGGAGAGTAGAATGTTTCGGATTGTACAAGCGCTCAACAATAATGTTGCTCTGGTAAAAAATGAGCAGGATGAACAAGCCGTTGTCATGGGGCTAGGGATAGTCTTTCAAAAGAAAAAAGGTGATTTAATCACTCCAAGCAAAGTCGAGAAAGTTTTCCTTTTGAAAACAGAGGAATCCAAAGAAAATTTTTTAACCCTTTTGAAAAATATTCCGCTTGATATTCTAACGGTGACTTATAATATGATTGATGATTTGGTAGCCAAATATCATTTTCCGGTTCAGGAATACCTGTATGTAACCCTTACCGACCACGTTTATTCGGTATATCAAAAGCTTTTAAAGGGAGCTTATCAGGAAAGTCATTTACCAGATATTTCAGCGGCGTATGTTACCGAGTTTCAAATGGCGCAAGAAGCTGTTGTTATTTTAGGTCAAAAGTTGTCAGTAACTTTTCCAGATGATGAAGTCGGACGAATGGCTCTGCATTTCATTAATGCTAAAGGTGATTACGAAGTTTCTGATAATAACAAAGAGGATGCAACTAAAAAAGTACTAGCTTTGATTGAGGACAAATTGGCAAAAAATAATATCAAGCGGAGCACAGAAAATAGTAATCTTTACGACCGTTTGATGATTCATTTAACCTACCTCATTAATCGATTGCAGATGAACCAGCAAGACAATGCATCGTTGATTAATTTGGAAGAATATGTGAAATCAGATTATCCGAAAGCCTATCAAATTGGGCAAGCCATTTATGATTTGATTGGACAAGAATTAAAAATAGATTTATCGCGTAGTGAACGTGTTTACCTTGTGATTCACATTCAACGCTTATTGAAATAAGGAGAAAATTATGTATCAATTACCAGAAGATTTTATTTTTGGTGGTGCAACAGCAGCCTACCAAGTTGAAGGAGCTACTAAAGAAGGCGGTAAAGGTCCAGTAGCTTGGGATGATTTCTTAGCAGAACAAGGGCGTTTCAGTCCAGACCCTGCTAGTGATTTTTATCATCAATACCCACAAGATATTGAACTTTGTGAAAAATTTGGTGTCAACGGACTTCGGTTATCCATTGCTTGGAGCCGTATCTTCCCAAATGGTACTGGTGAGGTCAACCAAGAAGGAGTTGATTATTACCACAAAGTGTTTGCGGAATGTCAAAAACGTAACATCACAGCCTTTGTCACGCTTCATCACTTTGACACGCCAAAAGTTTTGTTTGACAATGGTGATTTTTTAAACCGTGATACGATTGAAGCTTTTGTTAACTATGCAAAATTCTGTTTTGAAGAATTTACAGAAGTTCGTCATTGGAGTACATTCAATGAAATTTACCCAGTAGCAACCAACCAATATTTGCTTGGTATTTTCCCACCAGGAATCAAATATGACCTGTCAAAAGTCATTCAATGTCTGCACAATATGATGTATGCGCATGCGCGTGTGGTTAATTTGTTCAAAGACGGTGGCTACCAAGGTGAAATTGGTGTGGTACATTCTCTTGAAACAAAATACCCAGCAACAGATAGTAAAGAAGATAAACATGCTGCTTTCTTAGATGATGCCCTTTCTATTCGATTTTTACTGGATGCAACTTATTTAGGTTATTATTCAAACGAAACAATGGAAGCGCTTAACGAAATCTGCGCAGCTAACAATGCCAGCTACGATTTCCTTGATAGTGACTTTGAGGAAATGAAAAAAGCCAGTCACCGCAACGATTATCTTGGTATCAATCATTACCAATGTCACTTTGTTAAAGCCTACAATGGCGAAAATGCCATTCATCACAACGGTACAGGTGACAAAGGAACATCTGTTTACAAAGTTAAAGGTATTGGCGAACGCATTTACAAAGAAGGTATTCCAAGAACGGACTGGGATTGGATTATCTATCCAGAAGGTCTGTATGACTTGCTTCTTCGTATCAAAGCAGATTACCCACATTACAATAAAATCTATATCACAGAAAATGGTATGGGCTATAAAGATGAATTTGACGATGGTATCATCATAGATCAACCGCGTATTGATTATTTGAAAGTTTACCTGCAATCTCTTGCCAAAGCAATTGATGCTGGGGTTAATGTTAAAGGTTATTTCCTTTGGTCATTGATGGATTTGTTCTCATGGTCAAATGGTTATAATAAACGCTATGGTTTGTTCTATGTGGATTTTGAAACACAAAAACGTTATCCAAAAGCGTCAGCTTACTGGTACAAACACATTAGCGATACAAAAATTGTAGAATAGGGGATTTAGAAAATGGATAAAAAAGAATTACAAATGTTAGGTTTTGAAATTGTGGCTTACTCAGGTGATGCAAGGAGCACACTTCTTCAATTGCTTAAGGAAGTTCGCTCTGGCAACTTTGATAATGTTGATAAAGCGATTAAAGATGCTGACGAAAATTTGGCTAAAGCTCACAATGCGCAAACACAATTGTTAGCACAAGAAGCAGGCGGTGAAGATTTGGAACTTGGTTTCATCTTTGTTCACGGTCAAGACCACTTGATGACAACCTTATTGCTACGTGACCTCATTACGGATTTTATTGAATTATATAAAAATCGCTAATTTTTGAAAAAAGAAAGGACGGAACATGGCTTGGTAAAATCTTACACTCTTTGAAAATCAAATGCAGGCGTTGTTGACTTGATTTGATGAACTTCAGTTTAATCTGCATCAGCGTCGCCTAGCCTGACTTCGATTTTCAGTGAGTATCCTTATTCTCAATAGTCATTTCTGACAGGTCTTGCTTACCCTTAAGACGTATTAGAGATGACTAGCCAAGCCTAGGTTCTTAGGGAGTTGTATCATGAACAAACTCATTCAACAAATTGAAAAAGGGAAACCTTTTTTTGAAAAAGTTTCTCGTAACATTTATTTAGGTGCCATTCGTGATGGTTTCCTTGCGGCAATGCCAGCGATTCTCTTTTCTAGTATCTTTATCTTGATTGCATCGATTCCAGATGTGTTCGGAGTGACTTTGCCAGAAGATTTCTCAAATTGGCTTTGGAAGATTTATAACTACTCAATGGGTGTCGTTGCGCTTCTGGTTTCAGCAACAACTGCACGTTGCTTGGCAGAATCTGTTAACCGTAAGATGCCAGGTAATAAGAAAATCAATGCGGTTTCTGTTATGCTTGCCTCAATTGTCAGCTTCTTGATGTTGAGTGCTGATGAGCTTGACGGTGGTTTTGCTAGTGGTTATATGGGGACAAAAGGTATCCTCGCCGCCTTTGTAGCTGCCTTTATCACTGTTAATGTTTACAAATTCTGTGTTATTCGTGACATCACTATCAAGATGCCAAAAGAAGTACCAGGAACGATTTCGCAAACATTCCGTGATATCTTCCCATTCTCATTTGCCGTATTTGCAGCTGTTATCATTGATACTATCATTCGTTATTTCTTTGGAGCATCATTTGCAGAAGCTGTTATTACACTTCTTCAACCATTGTTTACAGCAGCAGACGGTTATCTTGGAATTGCTATTATCTGGGGTGCTATGGCGCTCTTCTGGTTCGTTGGTGTGCATGGTCCGTCAATTGTAGAGCCAGCTATCGCAGCTATTATCTATGCTAATGTTGAAACGAACCTTCAATTATTCAAAGCTGGTGAACATGCTTCAAACGTTTTGACTGTTGGTCTTGGTAATTTCGTTGGTACTATGGGTGGTACTGGTGCAACACTTGTTGTCCCTTATCTTTTCTTGCTATTTGCCAAATCAAAACAATTGAAAGCTGTTGGTAAGGCTTCATTTATCCCAGTCAGCTTCGCCGTTAACGAACCTTTGCTTTTTGCAACACCAATTATTCTTAACCCTTATTTCTTTGTTCCATTCCTTTTGGCACCAATTGCCAACGTTTGGATTTTCAAATTCTTTGTTGATGTGCTTCAGATGAATAGCTTCATGTATGTTCTTCCTTGGGCAACACCAGCGCCAATCGGACTTATTCTTGGTACAGGCGTTAGCCTTCTAGCTGTTGTTCTTGTCCTTGTTTTAATCGTTGTTGATGCGATTATCTACTTCCCATTCATTAAAGCTTATGACGCATCACTTCTTGAAGAAGAAGCTGAAATTGCTGCGCAAGAAACTGCTGCTGAAAGTGCAACTCCAGTAAAAGCAGCAGCTGAAAAAGTTGTTGAGGAAAAACCAGCTGTCAAAGTCACAACTGACAAACCAATCAACGTTTTGGTCCTTTGTGCTGGTGCTGGTACAAGTGCTATGCTTGCTAATGCTCTTACTGAAGGTGCCGCTGCCACAGGTGCAAACATCACAGCGTCAGCAGGTGCTTACGGTTCACATTATGAGATTATGAGAGATTTTGACATGATTGTGCTTGCTCCGCAAGTCAACTCATTCTACGAAGATATTAAGAAAGATACTGACGCGCTTGGTATAAAGTTAGCAGCTACAAAAGGTGCTGAATACATTAAATTAACACGTGACCCAGAAAGTGCCGTAGCCTTTGTAATGTTTTATTTTTCCTAACCTATTCTAAAAAAGCTAGGGAGAAAGATTATGAAAATACTAAAAAAGATTTTTTTGACGACTGTTGCACTTATTGGTCTTGCTGCGCTTGGAAATACCGTGACTAAAGCAGATGAGTTCATCAACGGAGCTGATATTTCGATTCTTGATGAAATGGAACAAAGCGGAGCGATTTATAAGAGTAATGGTACTCAAAAAGACCCGCTGACCATTCTGAAAGAAAATGGTGTTAACTACGTTCGCTTGCGACTCTGGGTTGACCCCTATGATGCAAATGGCAATGCTTACGGCGCAGGGACCAATGACTTAAACAGAACACTCAAATTAGCCAAACGTGCTAAAGATAAAGGCTTGAAAGTCTTACTCGATTTTCATTACAGCGATTTCTGGGTTGATCCTGGAAAACAAAATCTTCCCAAAGCTTGGCAGAATCAATCCTTTGAACAATTAAATTCAACAGTGTATTCTTACACGGCTGATGTCCTTAATCAGATGAAATCACAAGGCATTTACCCTGATATGGTGCAAATCGGAAACGAATTAAACAGCGGCATGCTTTGGCCTTACGGGAAAAGTTGGGGTGGTGACGGTCAAGAATTCACTCGCCTAGCAAATTTCCTAAAATCTGGTGTTCAAGCTGTGAAAGATACGCAGACAAGTAATACACCTATCATGCTCCATTTAGCAGACGGCGGTGACAAATCAGCTTTCCAATGGTGGCTTGATGAAATTACCAATCAATCCGTTGATTTTGATATTGTCGGCATTTCCTATTACCCATATTGGCATGGCACATTAGCAGAACTCTCTGAAAATATGGATAATATCAGCGAACGTTATAACAAAAAAGTTGTTGTGGTTGAAACAGCTTATGCAAATACCCTTGATAATGCTGACCAGAAAACAAATGCCTTTACGGCAACAGAAGAGACTGCTGGTGGTTACAAAGCTAGCCAAGACGGTCAGTATGAATTTTTGACAGACTTGGTTGATAAAATTAAAGACGTCAAAAATAACAACGGTCTCGGTTTCTTCTATTGGGAACCACTCTGGTATAACGGCAATGTCTCATGGGCAACACAAGCAGGTATGTCATATCTTGGTGTTTCAGATGTGACGGGTAATGAATGGGAAAATCAAGCGGTCTTTGATTTCTCAGGAAATGCTCTACGCGCCGTCAAAGCCTTTAATTACGCTAACCTAACAAACGTTGTTGCTAATAACAGTTTTGAATGGAACGGTTATACCGAAACCCCATCTTCTTGGAACAAATGGACCAACAGTCAAAATGTAGGTATCAAGACAGAAGTTTACGACGATACACGTTACAAGCTCACTTTCTGGTCAGACACAGCTTTTGAAAGTTCCATTTATCAAATGATTAGCAACCTCGGCTCAGGTACTTACAAATTAAGTATTGATGCTATGGGGGACACTAGCCTTGAGACTGCTCAGCTTTATATCAAAAATTATGGCGGCAGTGAGCAAAACATCTCCCTTAAAGACTCTAGCACATGGAAAACGTACACGATTGATAACATCCAAATCACAAACGGACAATGTGAAATCGGCATTTACGTCAATGCCTCTGCTAACAAATGGTTAAACATCGATAACGTCAGACTTGTTAAAGTCGATTAGTTATATATTTCATTTCACCCCCAAGAGCTTAGTCTCTTGGAGGATTTTGGGTGTTGTAAAAAAACGTTAGGTAAGAGAATCTTAACGCTTTTTGCTTAATTTTTTAGTGTTTTGCGGTAATTGCTTGGGCTTTGGTTGAAGTATTTTTTAAAGGCTTTACTAAATGTGAGACCATCTGTGAAGCCTACGGCGTTTGCGACTTCTGAGATATGAAAAGTAGTGTTGGTAAGTAAATCAGCACTTTTTTCCATGCGGACTTGGACGATATAATCTTTGATCGAATAGCCAGTTTCTTCTTTGAAAATCTTGTAGAGGTAGCTGCGGTTGAGATTGAGTTTATTAGCAATTTCTCCCACTTTTAAAGAAGTTCCATATTGTGAATGAATTATTTTTTTAGTTTGTCTAATATAATTTTGAATAAGAATACTACCATCAGAAATTGCTTTACTGGGAGATTCTTCTATTAGGTAAGCAAGTAGTTTGTAAAGTTCAGCAATCAGTTGGAGTTCAGTCACGTCATCAAGTTTTTGATCGCGAAATTGAGTTAATTTGACGATTTGATCAAGAACCTTGGACTTAAGTGTTGAATGGCAGAAGTATTGCTCTAGTAGCTGAGTTTTACTTAAAATACTTTCAGCCTTTGAACCGCTAAATCCGACCCAAAGGTATGTCCAAGGATGTTCTTTATCAGCTTGATAAAAGGTCACTTTTCCTTTGGGAAGGATAAACATATCACCAACACCAAGTTCAGTGGTTTGGCCATCAATAGTAAATTTTCCTTTACCATCAACAATAAAATGCAGAACAAAATTATCACGAATAGTTGGACCAAAAGAGTAGTTTTTGTCACAAATTTCAGCCCCATAGTGGTCAACATTTAGATCAAAATTATTGGTATCAAATTCGTTATAGGTATTTAGAACGTTCAAACTATCATCTCCTCTATAAGCAACATTTTACCATATTTGTCCAACATCCTACCATTCAACAAGGGGTAATTTGGTGGTAAAATTTTAGTAAAAGTAGAGGAGGAAAACTTGTGGGAATTACAATCAAAGGAAATCTTTTCTATATTCAGAGTAAAGAGATGTCAATGATTATTGAGAATCGAGAAGGTGATTTACTTCTTCGTCATATTGGGGGTAAAATCGCTAACTATCACGGTTCAAATGCGATATTTGAGAAAGATCATGCTTTTTCAGGCAATCCGACTCCCGATAATCGTACGTTTAGCTATGATACCCAACGTCAAATCTTTGGTGTGCATGGCTTTGGTGACTTTCGTTGCCCATCACTTAAAATTCAACATGATAACAATGAATTAACACAATTTAAGTTAAAAGATAGTCATATTTTACATGGAGTTGTTGAGGCAACAGGATTACCTAGTCCTCATTCAATGGAAGGTGCTGAAACATTAGTGTTTATCTTAGAAGATGAATTTGCTAAATTGCGTCTGACGCTTTATTACACAGCTTATGCAGATCGTGCAACTATTTCAACCTTTGCTAAGATTAGTAATCTATCCGATAAAGCTGTTATCATCAACCGTGCTTTATCAACTATGCTTGATGTACCTGCTGGAAATTATGATGTGGTGACTTTGCAAGGAGCTTATGCGCGTGAGAAAACAGTTCGTCGTCAAATGGTCGAGCAAGGTATCTTTAGCATTGCTTCAAATCGCGGAGCTTCTGGTCATGCTCAGACTCCAGCTGTGATTTTGTGTGATAGGACAGCGACGGAGGATGCTGGCAGTGCCCTTGCTTTGCAGCTACTTTATAGTGGTAATTTTCAAGCTTTTGTTCAAAAAAATCAATTGAATGAAGTTCGCTTAGGGATTGGTATTAATGATGATAACTTTGCTTGGCAATTGGCAGCTAGAGATAATTTTGAAACGCCAGTGGCTTTGATGACTTATTCGGCAAAAGGTTTGACACACTTGAGCCAAGAAAGCCAGTTGTTTGTGCAAAATCATATCATGCCAAAACAATTTGCACATGCTGAACGTCCAATTCTCATTAACAATTGGGAAGCGACTTATTTTGATTTCAAAAAAGAAAAATTGCTTGATTTAGCTGACGAAGCAAGCAAACTTGGTATCGAGCTTTTTGTTCTTGATGACGGTTGGTTTGGTAATCGATTTGATGATAATCGTGCGCTTGGTGACTGGGTTGTCAACGAAGAAAAACTCGGTGGGCCTTTGAATGACTTGATTGCTGAAGTGCATGCCAAAGGTTTGAAATTTGGTTTGTGGTTTGAACCAGAAATGATTTCTGTTGATAGTGATCTTTATCGTGCGCATCCAGATTGGGCTATTCAAGCTGAAGGTCGTGGTCATACTTATTCTCGTAATCAATTGGTGCTCAACCTTGCAAATCCTGATGTCGTAGCCTACATCAAGGCAGCTATTGATAAGATTTTGACAGAAAATACTATTGATTATGTTAAATGGGATTATAACCGTAACATCACAAATATCGGAAATGGTGATACTTATCTTGCGACCCAAATGCAATCTCATGATTACATGCTAGGTTTGTATGATTTGGTGTCTTATTTGACAGAAAAGCATAGTAACATTCTCTTTGAATCTTGCTCAGGTGGTGGTGGTCGAAATGACCTTGGTATGATGCGCTATTTCCCACAAGTTTGGGCTAGTGACAATACTGATGCCATTTCACGTTTGCCAATTCAATACGGCTCAAGTTACCTTCACCCAACCATTTCAATGGGCTCTCACGTATCAGCAAGTCCTAATCACCAAATGGGACGCACAACACCGATTGAAACTCGCGGTAATGTTGCCATGATGGGAAATCTTGGCTATGAACTTGATTTGAAAAGCTTGCCACAAGCTGAAAAAGATGTAATTGCTGCTCAAGTCGCTCATTACAAAGAGATTCGTCCAGTGATTCAATTTGGTAAGCAATATCGCTTGATTAATCCAGAAGAAGGGTCAAATGAAGCAGCGGTTCAATTTGTTTATGAAGATAAGGTAGTTGTCACTTATGTTCGCACACTTTCAACCATTGAAATCATTGAAACAACACTTAAGCTGAAAGGTTTGGAAGAAGAAGCTCTTTACTGCTTGCAAGGAACAGACCAAGTTTACTCAGGAGCAGAGCTCATGTACGCGGGCCTCATAGCGATTCTCCCACAAGGTGATTACCTCAGCAAACAATACTATTTCGTGAAACAATAAGGAGGTTTTCCATGAAATGGCCTAAACGATTAATAGTGACTGGAGTGGCAATGTTGACAGCGGCAGCTGCTTTGACATTGACAGCTTGTTCAAAAAACAGTGATTCCTCTAATGATGGCAAGGTAACTATCGAATATTTCAACCAAAAAACAGAAATGGTTGATACGCTAAAAGAAATCATTAAGGATTTTGAAAAAGAAAATCCAAAAATCCATGTCAAAATGACCAGTGTGCCAAGTGCTGGTACTGTTCTAAAAACACGTATGCTTGCAGGTGATGCTCCGGATGTCATTAACATTTACCCTCAGAACGTTGATTTTAAAGAGTGGGCAAAAGCAGGTTACTTTGAGAATATGACTGGAAAATCATATCTTAAAAACATCAAAAATCATTACGAAAAAAATTATGCTGTCAACGGCAAAATTTATAGCGTCCCGCTATCAGCCAACGTTTCAGGGATTTATTTTAACAAGACAAAATTTGAAGAATTAGGCCTCAAAGTTCCAGAAACTTGGGATGAATTTGAAACACTTGTTAAACAGATTAAAGCTGACGGCGAAACCCCGTTTGCGCTTGCTGGTAGTGAAGGTTGGACTTTAAATGGCTATCACCAACTAGCTTATATCAGTGTGACTGGCAGCGGTGATAAGGCAAATGATTATCTTCGTTTTTCTCCGGTGAATTCTATTTCAACAGATGACAAAGAAGTAAAAAATGTCTTGAAACGTCTTGATTTATTGGCTGAAAAAGGAAATCAACAAACTAACTGGGAAGGGGCTTCTTATAATGATTCTGTTGTAGCCTTTGCGACTGAAAAAGCTTTAATGTTACCTGGCGGTTCATGGGTATTAGCAGCCATTAAGCAACAAGACCCTAAATTTGACATCTCAACCTTTGCCTTTCCTGGGAATGAAGTTGGTCAAGAAGTGACTGTTGGTGCAGGTGATTTGGCTTTGTCTATCTCATCAGCAAGCAAACACAAAAAAGAGTGCGAAAAATTCATTTCTTATATGGCTTCAGCTAAAGCAATGCAAAAATATTATGACGTCGATGGCTCACCAGTATCTGTAAATGGTGTGGTTGAAGATGAGAACTCTCCCCTTGCTCCGCTTTATCGATTAGCTTTTACAGATAAGCACTATGTTTGGCTGGGTGAAAATTGGACAAGCGAAGAAGACTTCTGGAGTTTGACAGCCAATTATTTGATGAGCGAAGATGCTAAGCAATATACAGATGAATTAAATGCCTTTTTCAATCCGATGAAAGCCGATGTGACGAAGTAGGAGGAAACTAGAATGCGAAAATTTTTAAATAAATATTGGGGCTGGGTGTTCTTGATTGTTCCCTTGATTTTACAAGCAATTTTCTTCTATTTCCCAATGATTCAAGGTGCTTTCTACAGTTTTACAAACTGGACTGGATTGACTTACAATTTTGATTTTGTTGGTGTCAACAATTATAAAATCTTGCTAACGGATACCAAATTCTTTAAAGCTCTTGGCTTTACTTTGATTTTGACCATTGCGTTAATTGTCGGTGAAATTGTGATTGGTATCTGGGTGGCGCGTGCTTTGAATACTAAAATCAAAGGTCAAACGTTCTTTAGAGCTTGGTTCTTTTTCCCAGCTGTTTTGTCAGGGTTGACAGTGTCTTTGATTTTTAAACAAGTTTTTAACTATGGTTTGCCTGCTATCGGCGAAGCTTTGAATATTGAATGTTTAAAAACAAGTCTTTTAGGAACAACTGGCGGTGCTGTTTTTGCAGCAATCTTTGTTATGTTGTGGCAAGGTGTTGCCATGCCGATTATTCTCTTCCTATCTGGTCTTCAAACCATTCCAAGTGAAATCACAGAAGCGGCAGCAATCGATGGCGCAAATAGCAAACAAACGTTCTGGAACATTGAATTACCATATCTGTTACCAAGTATTTCTATGGTCTTTATCATGGCACTAAAAGGTGGCTTAACAGCTTTTGACCAAATCTTTGCTTTGACTGGTGGTGGACCAAGTAATTCAACAACATCAATCGGACTTTTGGTTTACAATTATGCCTTTTCAAGTAACCAATACGGTTATGCTAACGCAATTGCCTTGATTCTTTTTGCCATCATTGTTCTTGTTTCAGTGTTGCAACTTAAATTATCAAGTCGTTTTGAAGTATAGGAGTGAGAGATGAAAAAAGAAGAACGTTATAATACTTTTTGGAAATATGTGCTCTTAATTGCGGGTTCAATTCTGATTTTGATTCCTTTATTAGCAACTGTCTTTAGTTCGTTTAAGACAACTAAGGATATCATGCAACATTTCTTTGCTTTTCCAAATCCTGTCACTCTAAGCAACTACACACGCTTGCTTGCTGATGGCATCGGACATTATTTCTTAAATTCAACGATTATCACCGTTGTATCAGTGATTTTGGTGACTTTATTTATTCCTGCGGCTGCTTATTCAATTGCTCGTAATATGAGCAAAAAACGAGCTTTCAATATCATGTACAGTTTGTTGATTTTGGGAATTTTTGTGCCATTTCAAGTTATCATGATTCCAATCACAGTGATGATGAGTCGACTTGGCTTGACTAATATTTGGGGTTTGATTATCTTGTACTTAACATATGCTGTACCACAAACCTTATTCTTGTATGTCGGATACATCAAGTTAAGTGTTCCTGACAGTTTGGATGAAGCAGCTGAGATTGATGGTGCTGATAAATTCACAACTTATCGCAAAATCGTCTTTCCAATGTTAAAACCAATGCACGCTACAACTTTGATTATCAATGCACTTTGGTTTTGGAATGACTTCATGCTTCCACTCTTGATGCTGAATAAATCATCAGACTCTTGGTCATTGCCACTTTTTCAATACAACTACACAGGACAATACCTCAGCGACTACGGACCAAGCTTTGCATCATACGTCGTTGGTATTATTACTATCACAATCGTTTACCTCATTTTCCAAAAACATATCATTTCAGGAATGAGCAACGGCGCAGTGAAATAAGGAGTCGACGCAGTGTCATTAAGACACAAGGAGGCTCATCTTTTTCACCCAGCCTGTAGCCCGAGTTCAACTTTTGCTGGGTGCTAAAATCCAAAAGGGTAAAGGAGTAACTATGACAATACAAAATAAAACAATGCTTATTACTTACTCAGATAGTCTGGGAAAGAATTTGAAAGAATTAAATGAAAATCTTGGCAAGTATTTTGGAGAAGCTGTCGGCGGGGTTCATCTTTTGCCATTTTTCCCGTCAACAGGTGACCGTGGTTTTGCGCCAGTCGATTATGATGAGGTTGATGCTGCATTTGGGGATTGGGATGACGTGAAGGCATTGGGTGAGAAGTATTATCTCATGTTTGATTTCATGATTAACCATATTTCTCGTCAATCAAAATATTACAAAGATTATCAGGAAAAGCACGAAGCTAGTGCTTACAAGGATATGTTTCTTAACTGGGATAAATTTTGGCCAGAAAATCGTCCGACACAAGCTGATGTGGATTTGATTTACAAGCGTAAAGACCGCGCACCAAAACAAGGAATTCACTTTGCGGACGGTTCAGTTGAGCAGCTCTGGAACACATTTGGTGAAGAGCAGATTGACCTTGATGTGACAAAAGACGTGACCATGGATTTCATTCGAAAGACCATCGCGCATTTAGCTGAAAATGGTTGCGACCTTATTCGATTAGATGCTTTTGCTTATGCAGTTAAAAAATTAGATACTAATGATTTCTTTGTAGAACCAGAAATCTGGGAATTGCTTGATAAAGTCCGCAGCATTGCTGCGGAATCTGGTACAGAGTTGCTTCCAGAAATTCATGAGCACTATTCAATCCAGTTTAAGATCGCTGAGCACGATTACTATGTTTATGATTTTGCCCTTCCGATGGTGGTTCTTTATAGCCTTTACAGCGGAAATGTTAATCGTTTGGCGAAATGGCTTAAAATGTCTCCCATGAAACAATTTACGACACTTGATACGCACGATGGTATTGGAGTTGTTGATGTCAAAGATATCTTGACGGATGAGGAAATTGATTACACGTCAAATGAACTTTATAAAGTAGGTGCCAACGTCAACCGAAAATATTCAACAGCCGAGTATAATAATCTTGATATCTACCAAATCAATTCAACTTACTATTCTGCGCTTGGGGATGATGACAAGAAATATTTCTTAGCTCGTTTGATTCAAGCTTTCGCGCCAGGCATTCCACAAGTGTATTATGTTGGCTTTTTAGCTGGTAAAAATGATCTTGAATTGTTAGAAAAAACAAAAGAAGGTCGCAATATTAATCGTCATTATTATAGCAGTAGCGAAATTGCAGAAGAAGTCAAACGTCCAGTTGTTCAAGCTTTGCTAAAATTATTTACTTTCCGTAATCAATCGGCTGCTTTTGCCCTGGATGGCAGTATTGATGTAGAGATATTAGATGAAAATACGCTTGTAATCACTCGCCGTAATCAAGGTAGCAGTGTGGTTGCGGAAGCCCAAATTAATTTAAAAGAGTTAAGCTACGCAGTTAAAGAAAACGGGGAAGAAGTTACTTTCTTATAATCTAAAGGTGGCTGGGCAAACTCCTAGCTTCCTTTCTATTTTTTATAACGCAAACGCTTGCACAAATAACAAGAAAGCGTTAAAATAAAGACAAATAAATCAAAATAGAGGTGCACTATGGAAAAACATTGGTGGCATAAAGCAACCATTTATCAAATTTACCCAAAATCATTTAAGGATTCAAATGGTGATGGAATTGGTGATTTGCAAGGGATTATCAGTAAACTTGACTACTTACAAAAGCTTGGTATTACAGCGATTTGGCTTTCTCCCGTTTATCAGTCTCCGATGGATGATAATGGTTATGATATTTCAAATTATGAGGCGATTGCGGATATTTTTGGAGATATGTCTGACATGGAAGAATTGCTAGCGCAGGCAAAAGCGCGTGGTATTCGTATTATCATGGATTTGGTGGTTAATCACACATCAGATGAACACGCTTGGTTTGTTGAAGCGCGTGAAAATCCTGCCAGCCCATACCGTGATTTTTACATTTGGCGTGATGAACCAAATGAGCTTGATTCTATTTTTGGTGGCTCTGCCTGGGCATATGATGGCAAAACTGGGCAATATTATTTGCACTTTTTCAGCAAGAAACAGCCAGATTTGAATTGGGAAAATCTCGCATTACGCAAGTCTGTTTACGATATGATGAATCGCTGGATTGACAAAGGTATTTCTGGCTTTCGTATGGACGTGATTGACATGATTGGGAAAATGCCAGACCAATTAATTTCTAATAATGGACCAAAATTGCATGATTATCTCAAAGAAATGCATCAAGAAACCTTGGCTGGAAAGGATTTGTTAACGGTTGGCGAAACTTGGGGCGCAACACCAGAAATTGCTAAGCAGTACTCATCCCCAGATGAAAAAGAATTATCAATGGTTTTTCAATTTGAACATATCGGTCTGCAACACAAGCCAAATGCTTCAAAATGGGAATACGAAAAAGAATTAAATGTTCCTGCACTTAAAGCCATTTTCAACAAGTGGCAGACAGAGCTTGAGCTTGGTCAGGGCTGGAATTCGCTTTTTTGGGACAATCATGATTTGCCACGTGTTTTATCGATTTGGGGAGACACAGACACTTATCGTGAAAAATCAGCCAAAGCGCTAGCGATTTGCTTGCACCTAATGCGTGGTACGCCTTACATCTACCAAGGAGAAGAAATCGGCATGACTAACTATCCTTTCAAGGATTTAGGAGAAATTGATGACATTGAGTCGCTCAATTTTGCCAAAGAAGCGCTTGAAAATGGTAAGACGTCAGAAGAAGTGCTAGACAGTATTCGCATGATTGGACGCGATAATGCTAGAACGCCAATGCAATGGGATAGTAGCAAGAATGCAGGATTTTCAACAGCTGATAAGACTTGGTTGCCAGTTAATCCAAACTATCAGGACATCAATGTTCAAGCTGCTTTAGACAATCCAGAATCTATTTTCTATACTTATCAAAAACTCATCACGCTTCGCAAGGAAAATGAGTGGTTGATTGATGCGGATTTTGAACTTTTAGAGACAGCAGATAAGGTCTTTGCCTATCTCAGAAAAACTGTGGATGCTACTTATCTTGTTGTGGCTAACCTATCGAACCAAGCGCAACCATTTGAATGCGACCTTGGCTACCAAGAAACTATCATCAGCAATACCGCAGAACTTGCTGATTTTGAAAATCATCAACTTCAACCATGGGATGCCTTTTGCATGAAAGTCGGGCAAAATATGAAATAAAAAGAGTTCCAAATTTAATTTGGAACTCTTTTTATTAACGTCTTTTATTTCGTGCTGTCTCGTAATGTTAGAGTGGTTGCAAGTCTTGTCATTGTTGGGATAGTGTTATGGTTGATAAGTTGGCGGTTAAGGATGTCAACGGCAGTCCGTCCCATTTCTTCGGTATAGACAGTGATGCTTGATAAGGCTGGAAAGACTTGTTTAGTTAGTGGGGTATCGTTAAAAGAGATGAGGCTAACGCGATTTGGCACAATGATACTAGCTTCTTGGAGAGCGCGAAGCGCACCGATTGCAAGGGTGTCATTGGCAAGAAAGAAAGCTTGAGGGAGGTCGTCACCAAGTTCGGTAATGGCTTTTTTCATTAACTCATATCCTGCTTGTGCTGAAAAATCTCCGACAAATATGTAGTTAGGATTGTAGAGATTATTTTCATAGGCGTAATTTTTGAAAGTACGGAAGCGTTGGTCAACAATGAGTTCTTGTTGGTCGGTTGTGCGTTCTTCGCCAGCAATCATCCCAATTTTTGTGAATCCTTGGTCCATAAAGTAATCAAGCACTTTGATAACAGCATTATCAAAATCAGTGGTCACGCAAGGGTGTCCTGCATTGAGTGTGTCGCTGTCAACAAACACAAGATTTTGAGACAATTTTTCGAGTTTTGAAATTTGTGCGCTAGAAAATTTACCAATGGCAATAATACCACAGATGTTTTCAGAAATCGTTAAAATATCATTATTAAAGTAACGAATAATATCATAGCCCAACTCTTGAGCACGTTTTTCGAGTCCGATACGAATACTGTAATAATAGAGGTCATTGAGTTCTTCTTGCTCACTGTACCATTGCACAATAGCAATTTTTTGCCGTTCTTGTAAGGTATTTGTGCTGCGTTTGTGCTTTTCGTACCCCAGCTCTTCAGCGACGGTTAAAATGCGATGCCGTGTTTCTTCGCTAACAGAAAGGGTAGCATCTTGATTAAGCACCCGAGAAACGGTTGCTGATGAAACCTTTGCCAACTTTGCGATGTCTTTTAATGTAGCCATAAGTTATCCCTTCTTTCTTACTTTTATTGTAGCACAAAAAATAACATAACAAAAATTTTAAGTAAAAATTTAGTAAATTTTATTGACTTGGAACATCAACAGGTGTACAATGAAAACGTAATCATAGAAAAAGTTAAAAAAGGAGACCCTCATGAAAGTTATAGAATTAAAAGAAGCCTTCACAGCCGTATTTGGCAATGAAGCAGACGCAACCTTTTTCTCACCAGGACGTATCAATTTGATTGGTGAACATACAGACTACAATGGCGGTCATGTTTTCCCAGCGGCTATCACCCTTGGAACATACGGTGCAGCTCGCAAACGTGACGATCAAACACTTCGTTTTTATTCAGCAAACTTTGCTGATTTAGGCATTATCGAGGTTGACCTTGCTAACCTTGTCTTTGATAAAAAAGACAACTGGACGAATTATCCAAAAGGTGTCATTAAATTCTTGCAAGAAGCTGGGTATACGATTAATACTGGTTTTGACCTTTACGTCAATGGGAATATTCCAAACGGTTCAGGCTTGTCATCATCAGCTTCGTTAGAGCTCTTGGTCGGAATTGTTGCTGAAGAATTATTTGACCTCAACTTAGACCGTCTTGACTTAGTAAAAATTGGTAAACAAACGGAAAATGAATTTATCGGCGTTAATTCAGGAATCATGGACCAATTTGCTATTGGTATGGGAGCTGACAAGCAAGCTATTTACCTTGATACCAACACATTAGAATACGACCTTGTGCCGCTTGATTTAGGTGACAATGTCATTGTTATCATGAATACTAACAAACGCCGTGAATTGGCTGATTCAAAATACAATGAACGTCGTGCCGAATGTGAAAAAGCCGTTGAAGAATTGAATCAAGTGCTTGATATCAAGACACTTGGTGAACTTGATTTGCAAGCTTTTGATGAATACAGTTACCTCATTAAAGATGCTAATCGTCTCAAACGTGCTCGTCACGCTGTTTGGGAAAATCAACGCACTCTTCAAGCCAAAGAAGCTTTGATTGCAGGTGAACTTGAAAAATTTGGTCGTTTGGTCAATGCCTCACATGTATCACTTGAGCATGATTACGAAGTGACTGGTATTGAACTTGATACCCTTGCTCATACCGCTTGGCAACAAGAAGGTGTCCTTGGAGCTCGTATGACAGGAGCGGGCTTTGGTGGCTGCGGTATTGCCATTGTCGCTAAAGATAAAGTTGATGAATTCACCCAAAATGTCGGCAAGGTTTATACAGAAATCATTGGCTATGCGCCAGCTTTCTACATTGCTGAAATTGCAGGTGGCTCACGTGTCTTGTCTCGAAAATAAGTAAGATTAGAGAAGAAAAATGAAACTTTTAGATACTTTTGTTGCTAAAGTTATTGCAGTTAGCGACTACACAGAAGATGATATGTTTTACTTGTGTAATCGTGTCCTTGCCCTTGTTGGCGAAGAAGGCTCACAGCAAGAAACGAAGCAAACAGAACTTATTGCCCTCAAAGATGAACTGGTTGACCTAGCTGTGCAAAATGGCAAGGTTGGTGAATTGGTGACCGAAAAAGATTGTTTGGGTGCTGAGCTAATGAATTTTATCACACCTGTTCCAAGTCAGGTGAACCGTGAATTCTGGGATACTTATGCAAAATCTCCTCAACAAGCTATCGCAGATTTTTACGCCCTCAGCAAACGCAACGATTACATTAAAGTTGCTGCAATCGCAAAAAATATTGCCTTTACAACACCATCACAATATGGCGATATTCAAATCACAATCAATTTATCAAAACCTGAAAAAGACCCCAAAGCTATTGCACAAGCTAAACTGGTCAAAGCTTCCTCATATCCAAAATGCCAACTTTGCATGGAAAATGAAGGTTACCAAGGTAGGATTAACCACCCTGCCCGTGCTAACCACCGCATTATCCGTATGAAGTTAGGTGATGAAAAATGGGGCTTCCAGTATTCACCTTATGCTTACTTCAATGAGCACTGCATTATTTTAAATACTGAGCATGTGCCAATGGTTATTAGCAAGGATACTTTTGCGCAATTATTGGACATTGTTGATATTTTCCCAGGGTATTTTGCAGGGTCAAATTCTGATTTACCGATTGTTGGTGGGTCAATTTTGACACACAATCACTATCAAGGTGGGCGTCATGTCTTTCCTATGGAAATAGCAGAGCTAGACCGTGAGTTTCATTTCAAAGGCTTTTCTGATGTGACAGCTGGTATTGTCAACTGGCCAATGTCTGTTATTCGTTTGCGTAGCGCTGATAAAAATCGTTTGGTTGAACTAGCTGAAACCATTCGCTTAGCTTGGCGTGATTATTCTGATGATAGCGTTGATGTTGTCGCCTATACAGGAGACACACCGCACCACACCGTGACACCAATTGCTCGTAAACGTCGTGGCTTGTTTGAATTGGACATTGTCCTACGTGACAATCACACGACTGCTGAATTTCCTGACGGTGTTTATCATCCGCACGCTGATGTGCAACACATCAAAAAAGAAAATATCGGTCTGATTGAGGTTATGGGCTTAGCTATTTTACCTCCGCGTCTGAAAGATGAACTGTCAGAAGTTGAAAAATATCTTTTGAACCAGTATAATGAAATCGCTGACTATCACAAAGATTGGGCAGATAATATTAAAAAACGTACGGATATTACGGCTAAATCAGTGTATAATATTGTACAAGAGGAAGTCGGAAAAGTTTTTGTTCGTGTTTTAGAAGACGCAGGTGTTTACAAACGTGATGAAAAAGGTCAAGCTGCCTTTATGCGTTTTGTAGATAGCGTGGGGTTAGAATAGGAGAAATACATGTCAATTTTAGTGCTTGGTGGGGCTGGTTATATCGGTTCTCACATGGTTGACCGTTTGGTTGAAAAAGGTGACGAAGAAGTCGTCGTGGTTGATAGTTTGGTGACAGGGCACCGTGCTGCGGTTCACCCTGATGCGATATTTTATCAAGGCGACCTTGCTGACCAAGACTTTATGCGTAAAGTCTTTACAGAAAATCCAGATATTGATGCTGTCATTCACTTTGCGGCTTATTCATTGGTTGCTGAATCAATGGAAAAACCTTTAAAATACTTTGATAACAATACAGCAGGCATGGTCAAATTGCTTGAAGTGATGAACGAATTTGGCGTGAAGCACATTGCTTTCTCATCAACAGCAGCAACTTATGGCATTCCAGATGAAATTCCAATCAAAGAAACAACACCACAACGCCCAATCAATCCGTATGGCGAAAGTAAACTCATGATGGAAACAATCATGAAATGGTCTGACCAAGCTTATGGTATTAAATTTGTACCGCTTCGCTATTTTAATGTTGCTGGTGCAAAACCAGACGGTTCAATCGGTGAAGACCACGGTCCAGAAACACACTTGTTACCAATTATTTTGCAAGTGGCACAAGGTGTACGTGAAAAAATCATGATTTTTGGTAATGATTACAACACGCCAGATGGCACAAATGTCCGTGATTATGTTCACCCATTTGACCTAGCAGATGCGCATTTGCTTGCGGTTAAATACCTTCGTGAAGGTAATCCGTCAACGGCATTCAATCTTGGTTCTTCAACAGGATTTTCAAATCTTCAAATTCTCGAAGCAGCTCGTAAAGTGACTGGTAAAGAAATTCCAGCTGAACTGGCTGACCGTCGCCCTGGTGACCCAGATACTCTTATCGCGTCATCTGACAAAGCGCGTGAAGTCCTTGGTTGGAAACCACAATTTGACGACATTGAAAAAATCATTGCCTCAGCATGGGCATGGCACTCAAGCCACCCAAATGGGTATAATGATAGATAAATATAATAGGACACCAAGTTCAACTTGGTGTCCTGTTCTTGATTATAAAAGGAAATATTATGGAAATTATTAGGACTAATGTTTTAACAGATGAGGAATTGTTGGCAGCTAATGTACTTATCAAGGTTGTTCAAGCGTTTGACCAGACACATCGCACACCGTATTTGTCTAATCAGCTTAATTTTGATGTGGATATGCCAGCGTTTTTCTTGGGTTATGATGAGGGAAAATTAGTGGCTTTATTAACCGTTTATGCTGATTGTCAAGAAGCCGAGCTTGCTATTTTGGTTCACCCAAATCATCGTCGAAAGGGGTATGCAAAGGCGCTCTGGCGTGAATTTGATGAGATTAGACGTGATTATCAACTAAGACCAATCATCATGACTGAGAAGTGTTTTTTTAGACAAAAATCCTGACTTAATCAGGCATTTGGGCATGGTGTTAGAACCTGATTTTTGAATATTGGTTGACACGTGAGCGAGAACCATATCCTTTAGAAGAACGCACGGATTTAACCGTTCTTGAGGCTAGTACAGCACATATTGAAGTTATTGCTGATTTCCAAATGAAGGCTTTTAAAGAATCGAAAGAACAAGCGCTTCATTATGCCAAAGGGGCTTTGGAAGATGAGAATGGCAAGCTGTATACTGTCATGAGAGGAGATACAGTTTTGTCCTCTTGTACAGTTGATTTTAGCACGGATTATAACTATTTTTACGGTTTTGCGGTGGTTGAGGATTGTCGCGGTCAAGGAATTGGCACTTATTTTATGAAAAGGTTGGTGAATCAATTGATTGCTGAAAATGAGAAAGCCTTTCAGATTGCAGTTGAATCAGCCAACATTGCAGCTAAGCATCTATATGAAAAATTAGGATTCAAAGAACAGACTCAAGTGTTTTATGTGAAAACATTGACATAGTTCACACGTTGAACCCCTGCTTTATTACTATATTTAACGGTCAATTCTTGCGTTGATAACTTAAATTTGGTATAGTAAATTTTGACATTATAAATTTGGAGGAAACATATGGGAACAATTATTATGTTGGTTGTGTTGGTTGGTATGATTTGGTTCATGCAACGTTCACAAAAGAAACAAGCTCAAGAACGTCAAAATCAGCTTAAAGCACTAGCTAAAGGTGATGAAATTGTAACTATCGGTGGTCTTTACGGAGTTGTTGACGAAGTAGATGAAGATAACCAAAAAATGGTTTTAGACATTGATGGTGTTTACTTGACATTTGAATTGAGCGCTTTGAAACGTGTTATTAACCGTGCAGAACCAGAAACTGTTGAACCTGAAACAACTGTTATCGAAGAAGTAACAGAAACAGAAGCAGTTGTTGAAGAAGCTGCTGAGGAAGTAAGCACAGATGCTGCTATTGAAAGTAAAGATTAATACATGAAGTCAGATGTGAAAAACGTCTGGCTTTTTAAATGCAATATTTGGAGAATTTTCTAGCATAATCTGCTTAAAAGCGTGTAATAAGTGGAGAAAAAATTGCTGATTTATGATAAAATATTATAGCGAGTATGCTTTTAAGGAAATGTTATGTTTAAATTTAGAAAAAAAGAAAAGGCGATAAGCCTTGAAAAGATTCCAAAACACATCGGAATCATCATGGATGGAAATGGTCGCTGGGCGAAAAAGCGTATGCAACCACGTGTCATGGGACACAAAGCGGGAATGGATGCTCTGCAAGACGTCACTATTGCGGCTTCTGAACTTGGTGTTAAAGTTTTGACGGTCTATGCTTTTTCAACTGAAAATTGGTCTCGTCCCGAAGATGAAGTTAAATTCATTATGAATTTACCAGTCGAATTCTTTGATAAATATGTCCCTGAATTGGACGCAAATAATGTCAAAGTTCAAGTTATTGGTGAAACAGACCGCCTGCCAAAAGATACTTTTGATGCGATGAAACGTGCTTGCGAGAAAACAAAGCACAATTCTGGTTTGATTTTGAATTTTGCGCTTAATTATGGTGGACGTTCAGAAATCACAGAAGCAGTAAAAAACATTGCCCAAGAAGTGCTTGAAGCTAAAATCAATCCTGATGACATTACAGAAGATGTGATTTCAAACCACTTGATGACAAACCACTTACCGTATTTATACCGTGACCCTGATTTGATTATTCGAACAAGCGGTGAGCTTCGCCTAAGTAATTTTCTGCCTTGGCAGTCAGCTTATAGTGAATTCTATTTCACACCAGTTTTATGGCCTGATTTCAAAAAAGATGAGCTGATTAAGGCAATTGCTGAATACAATCGACGTCATCGTCGTTTTGGTGGAATATAGAAAGGAAATGTCATGAAACAACGTGTGATTTGGGGGGCGATTGCCTTACTAATTTTACTGCCGTTTCTGTTGTCAGGAGGCTTATCTTTCCAAGTTTTTGCTGGTCTTTTAGCGATGATTGGTGTGGCAGAAATGTTGCGCATGAAACGTCTAGAATTTTTCTCAATTGAAGGTGTTTTAGCGATGTTGGGAGCTTTTGTTCTTACTGTGCCTTTGGATAATTATTTTACATCGCTACCGCTGGACTCAAGTTTTTCAGTTTATGGCTTGCTAGTTTTTCTACTCTTGGCTGGAACTGTTTTAAACAGTGATGATTATTCATTTGACGATGTTTCTTATCCGATTGCGGCTAGTCTTTACGTCGGCATCGGTTTTCAAAACCTTGTTAATGCTCGTATCAGCGGTTTAGATAAAGTTTTATTTGCTTTGTTTATCGTTTGGGCGACTGACATCGGTGCTTACATGATTGGACGTCGTTTTGGACGTCGTAAATTGTTACCGAAAGTTTCTCCGAATAAAACAATTGAAGGTAGCCTTGGAGGAATTGTCTGTGCTGTTATTGTTGCTTTGATTTTCATGCTTGTTGATAAGGCAGTCTATACACCGCATAATCTTTTTGCAATGCTTATTTATGTTGTGTTGTTTAGTGTTTTTGGTCAATTCGGTGATTTGGTTGAGAGTGCTATCAAACGTCACTTTGGCGTGAAAGATTCAGGCAAATTAATCCCTGGTCATGGTGGTATTTTGGACCGCTTTGATTCAATGATTTTTGTCTTTCCAATGATGCATCTCCTTGGTCTTTTCTAATTTGATTGTGAGTTAACGCTGACAAGTCGCTCTTGTCGCTTAATGGCTAGTGAATGATCATTAGGATGATTATCAAATTTACTGGTACAGAAAGGAGTAAAATGCTCGGAATTTTAACCTTTATTATCGTTTTTGGAATTTTAGTTATTGTCCATGAATTTGGGCACCTTTACTTTGCTAAAAAGTCTGGCATCTTAGTACGAGAATTTTCTATCGGAATGGGCCCGAAAATCTTTTCGCATATTGATAAAGAGGGTACCGCTTATACAATTCGTATCCTACCTCTGGGTGGCTATGTACGCATGGCTGGTTGGGGTGATGATACGACGGAAATCAAGACTGGAACGCCTGCCAGTTTGACACTAAATCAAGACGGTTTAGTGACACGTATTAATTTATCACAAAAGCAGTTGGACAACACCGCTCTTCCGATGAATGTCACAGCTTATGATTTAGAGGATAAGTTGGAAATCACAGGTCTAGTGCTTGATGAAACGAAAACCTATTCTGTTGACCATGATGCGACTATTGTCGAGGAAGATGGTACAGAAATCCGTATTGCACCGCTAGATGTACAATATCAAAATGCAACAGTTTGGGGACGTTTAATCACAAACTTTGCTGGTCCGTTGAATAACTTTATTTTGGGAACAATTGTCTTTATCCTTCTTGTTTTCATGCAAGGTGGTGTTCAAGATACGTCAACGAATGTTATTCAAGTAACTGACGGTGGTGCCATGCAGGCAGCTGGTGTTGAAAGTGGTGACCGTGTCTTATCCATCGAAAATTATGACATCTCTAATTGGTCTGATTTGACGGAGGCTGTCACAAAAGTAACTGAAAATATTTCAAGTGGTGATACGATTTCCGTAACCGTTGAAACCAGCTCAGGAAAGACTGAAACGCTGGATATAACACCACAAGAAAATAATGGAAGTTACTATATCGGTGTCACTCGAGTATTGAAAACAGGTTTCTGGGACAAGGTCACTGGTGGCTTCCAAATGGCTTGGCAAAGCGCGACAGCTATTCTGACAGCTTTGAAAGGCTTGATTTCAAACTTTAGTTTGGATAAATTAGGTGGTCCTGTTGCCATGTATCAAGCTTCAAGTCAAGCTGCTTCAAATGGATTGACTTCAGTTCTTTATTTATTGGCGCTATTGTCAATGAACTTAGGAATTGTGAATTTGATTCCGATTCCAGCCTTGGACGGTGGAAAAATTTTGATGAACCTTATCGAAATTGTTCGTCGTAAACCGCTTAAACAAGAAACCGAAACTTACATCACCCTAGTTGGCGTTGTTATCATGCTTGTTTTGATGATTGCTGTCACTTGGAACGATATTATGCGAGTTTTCTTTTAGATATATCTGATTACGCCTAAATGATGTAGTACAATAATTTATAAATAAAACCTATTTTTTAGAAAGGAATTTATACGGCCTTTTATAAAAAGAAGATAAGTGAGCTACTTGTTTGATTGAAGAGCTTACTTATTTTCATGATTTGACCGTTATATTTTGTTATGAAACAATCACAAATGCTTATCCCTACGCTTCGCGAAATGCCAAGCGATGCCCAAGTTATCAGTCATGCCCTTATGGTACGTGCTGGTTACGTTCGCCAAGTCTCAGCAGGTATTTACGCTTACTTGCCACTTGCTAACCGTACGATTGAAAAATTCAAAGCAATCATGCGTGAAGAATTTGAAAAAATTGGTGCGGTTGAAATGCTTGCCCCAGCACTTTTGAATGCTGATCTTTGGCGTGAATCAGGTCGTTACGAAACTTATGGTGAAGACCTTTATAAACTTAAAAACCGTGATAAATCAGACTTCATTCTTGGTCCAACACACGAAGAAACATTCACAAGTCTTGTCCGTGATGCGGTAAAATCATACAAACAGTTGCCATTGAACCTTTACCAAATCCAATCTAAATATCGCGATGAAAAACGTCCTCGTAACGGACTTCTTCGTACACGTGAATTTATCATGAAAGATGGTTATAGTTTCCACGCTGACTACGAAGGATTGGACACAACTTACGAAGATTACCGTAAAGCATATGAAGCTATCTTCACACGTGCTGGTCTTGATTTCAAAGGTATCATTGGTGACGGTGGTGCCATGGGTGGTAAAGATTCTCAAGAGTTTATGGCTATCACTCCAGATCGTACAGACCTTGACCGTTGGTTGGTTCTTGATAAATCAATCGCTTCAATTGATGAAATTCCAGCTGATGTTTTAGAAGATATCAAAAAAGAATTGGCATCATGGTTGGTTTCAGGTGAAGATACCATTGCTTACTCAACAGAATCAAGCTACGCTGCTAACCTTGAAATGGCAAGCAATGAATATAAACCAACAACAAAAGTTGTCGCTCAAGAAGATGTCAAACGTGTGGAAACACCAGATTGCAAATCAATTGATGATGTTGCTGCATTCTTGAAAGTTGACGAAGAACAAACAATCAAAACACTTTTCTTCGTTGCTGATAATGAACCAGTAGTTGCTCTTCTTGTCGGAAACGACCAAGTCAATGATGTTAAATTGAAAAACTATCTTGGAGCTGATTTCCTTGAACCTGCAAGCGAAGAAGAAGCTGTTGAAGTCTTTGGTGCTAACTTTGGTTCACTTGGACCAGTTAACCTTCCTGAAAATGTCCGCATCGTTGCTGACCGCAAAGTGCAAGATGTTGCCAATGCAGTTGTTGGCGCAAACGAAAACGGCTATCACTTGACAGGTGTTAACCCAGGACGTGATTTTGAAGCGGAATACGTTGATATTCGTGAAGTTAAAGAAGGTGAAATCTCACCAGACGGTAAAGGTGTTCTTAAATTTGCTCGTGGTATCGAAATTGGACACATCTTCAAACTCGGTACTCGCTATTCAGAAAGCATGGGAGCAACAATCCTTGACCAAAATGGACGTGCTATTCCAATTATTATGGGATGCTATGGTATCGGTGTTAGCCGTATCTTGTCAGCTGTTATTGAACAACATGCCCGTCTCTTTGTTTCTAAAACACCAAAAGGCGCTTACCGCTTTGCATGGGGTATCAACTTCCCTAAAGAATTGGCACCGTTTGATGTACACGTCATCACTGTCAATGTGAAAGATGAAGAAGCACAAGCTTTGACAGCGAAAGTTGAAGCTGAATTGGTTGCTAAAGGTTACGAAGTCTTGGTTGACGACCGTAACGAACGTGTCGGCTCTAAATTCTCAGACAGCGACCTTATCGGTCTCCCAATTCGTGTCACAGTGGGTAAGAAAGCTGCTGACGGTATCGTTGAAGTGAAAATTAAAGCAACTGGCGATACTATCGAAGTTAACGCAGAAAACCTTATCGAAACTCTTGAAATTTTGACAAAAGAAAATTAATGATAACAAGGTCAGGCAGTCAGTTCTGACCTTTTTCTTTTGTGTCGAAAAAAGATTTCATTTGTGGTAAAATTAAGAGATAACGTAACTAGAAAAGAAGGCAAAATAGGGTAACCAAGAGGTGTATTTTGCCTTAGTAGATAAATTTAGTTTTTGGAATTGAGGTAGTTTACGCATTATGTCAGAATTATTTAAAAAATTGATGGAGCAAATCGATATGCCGCTTGACATGCGACAATCTTCTGCTTTTTCATCTGCAGATATTCGTGAAGTTAAGGTACATTCTGTATCTCGCCTCTGGGAGTTCCATTTTTCATTTGCGGAAATTTTGCCAATTGAAATCTATCGTGAATTGTCTTATCGATTGGTGAACACTTTTAAACAAGCGGATATCAGAGTGACTTTTGATATTCAGGCAGAAACTGTCGATTTTTCACAACCTTTATTGCAAACCTACTATGAAGAAGCTTTTGAGCATGCTCCGTGTGATAGCACCAGTTTCAAGGCTTCTTTTAGCAAATTGAAGGTTTCTTATGATGGTACCAAATTATTGATTGAAGCACCAGCATTTGTTAATAATGACCATTTTCGCAAAAATCATCTACCTAATCTAGCGCGTCAGTTTGAAGCGTTTGGTTTTGGCAAGCTTACCATAGACATGATTTCTGATGAAGCGATGACGCAAGCATTACGAGAAGATTTTACGTCAAATCGCGAAGCTATGGTGGAAAAAGCGGTGCAAGAAAATCGTGAGGCGGTTAAATCTTTGGAAGCCTCTATGCCTCCAGATGAAGAAACACCAAAAATTAAATTTGATTTTAAAGAACGTGCCAAACAGCGCCGTGCAGGTTTTGAAAATGCCGAAATCACACCAATGGTTGAAGTCACAACAGAAGAAAACCAAATTGTTTTTGAGGGGATGGTTTTTGACGTTGAGAAGAAAACAACTCGTACAGGACGTCACATTATTAATTTTAAAATGACTGACTACACATCAAGTTTTGCCATGCAGAAATGGGCAAAAGATGATGATGAGTTGAAAAAATACGATATGATCGCCAAAGGGGCATGGCTTCGAGTTCGTGGGAATGTTGAAAATAATAATTTCACCCATGCATTGACCATGAATGTACAAGATGTCAAAGAGATTGTTCATCATGACCGCAAGGATTTAATGCCAGAAGGTCAAAAACGTGTGGAATTCCATGCCCATACGAATATGTCAACCATGGATGCTTTGCCAACGGTTGAAGAATTAATTGATACAGCGGCGAAGTGGGGGCACAAGGCTGTTGCTATTACTGACCACGGCAATGTGCAAAGTTTCCCACACGGTTATCACAGAGCACGTAAAAATGGTATTAAGGCGATTTTTGGTTTAGAGGCTAATATCGTTGAGGACAAAGTGCCGATTGCCTACAATCCTCAAGATATTGAGTTAAACGAAGCTACCTACGTCGTATTTGACGTGGAAACGACTGGGCTTTCTGCGGTCAATAATGATTTGATTCAGATTGCGGCTTCAAAAATGTACAAGGGAAATATTGTTGAGCAGTTTGATGAGTTCATCAACCCAGGTCATCATTTATCAGCTTTTACAACGGAATTGACTGGTATTACGGATAATCATGTTCGCAATGCTAAACCGATTGAAGAAGTCCTTCAAATGTTCCAAAATTTTTGTCAGGATACTGTGCTAGTTGCCCACAATGCAACCTTTGACGTTAGCTTTATGAATGCCAATTATGAACGTCATGGCATGCCAATTATTACACAACCTGTCATTGATACCTTGGAATTTGCTCGAAATCTCTATCCAGAATACAAACGTCATGGTTTGGGACCATTGACCAAACGTTTCCAAGTTTCACTAGAACACCATCATATGGCGAACTATGATGCGGAAGCAACGGGGCGCTTGCTCTTTATTTTCCTGAAAGAAGCACGTGAAAACCACAGTTTAGCTAACATGATGGATTTGAATACGAAATTAGTTGCTGAGGATTCTTACAAGAAAGCACGTGTCAAACACGCGACGATTTATGTTCAAAACCAAACAGGTTTGAAAAATATTTTCAAACTCGTCAGCCTTTCTAATGTCAAATATTTTGAAGGTGTAGCTCGCATTCCAAGAACGGTTCTTGACGCTCACCGTGAAGGGCTTTTGCTAGGAACAGCCTGCTCAGAGGGCGAAGTTTTTGATGCGGTCTTATCTTCAGGGGTAGATGCTGCGGTTAAAGTAGCGAAATATTATGATTTCATCGAAGTTATGCCACCAGTGCTTTACGCTCCGCTATTGGCGCAAGGAACAATCAAAGATGAAGAAGGTATTCGACAAGTCATCCGAGATTTGCTTGAGGTTGGACGTCGTCTGAACAAGCCTGTTTTGGCGACTGGGAATGTCCATTATATCGAGCCCGAAGATGAGATTTACCGTGAAATCATTGTCCGTAGTTTAGGGCAAGGGGCACCGATTAACCGTCCGATTGGTCGTGGTGAAAATGCCCAACCTGCTCCGTTACCAAAAGCGCATTTCCGTACAACCAATGAAATGTTAGATGAATTTGCCTTTCTTGGCGAAGATGTCGCGTATCAAATTGTTGTTAAGAATACCAATGATTTTGCTGACCGTTTCGAGGAAGTCGAGGTTGTTAAGAAAGACTTGTACACACCTTTCCTTGAAAAATCAGAAGAACGTGTCGCTGAAATGACCTATCAAAGAGCCTTTGAAATCTATGGTAATCCACTTCCTGATATCATCGATTTACGTATTGAAAAAGAATTAACGTCAATTTTGGGTAATGGATTTGCCGTGATTTACTTGGCTTCGCAGATGTTGGTAATTCGTTCCAACGACCGTGGTTACTTGGTTGGTTCGCGTGGTTCGGTTGGGTCAAGTTTTGTGGCAACCATGATTGGGATTACCGAAGTTAACCCAATGCCACCACATTATGTCTGTCCAAATTGTCAGCATTCAGAATTCATCACCGATGGTTCTGTCGGTTCTGGTTATGATTTGCCTGACAAGGATTGCCCAGAATGTGGCACACGTTACAAGAAAGATGGACACGATATTCCGTTTGAAACCTTCCTTGGTTTTGATGGCGACAAGGTTCCCGATATCGATTTGAACTTCTCTGGTGATGACCAACCGTCAGCTCACTTGGACGTTCGTGATATTTTTGGTGAACAATACGCCTTTCGTGCTGGAACCGTAGGTACGGTGGCAGACCGTACTGCTTACGGATTTGTTAAAGGTTACGAGCGTGATTATGGCAAATTCTATCCAGAAGCAGAAGTGGAACGCTTGGCACAAGGTGCAGCTGGCGTTAAACGTACGACTGGACAACACCCAGGTGGTATCGTTGTTATTCCAAACTACATGGATGTGTATGATTTTACCCCTGTTCAATACCCAGCGGACGATTTATCAGCAGAATGGCAAACCACTCACTTTAACTTCCACGATATCGATGAAAACGTCTTGAAACTTGATATTCTCGGTCATGATGATCCGACCATGATTCGTAAATTGCAGGATTTATCTGGTATCGATCCTAAGGATATTCCAGCTGATGACCCAGACGTTATGGCGCTTTTCTCAGGCACAGAAGTGCTTGGTGTCACCCCTGAACAAATCGGAACGCCGACAGGAATGCTTGGTATTCCAGAATTTGGGACAAACTTTGTTCGTGGTATGGTTGAAGAAACTCACCCAACAACATTTGCCGAATTGCTTCAGTTATCAGGGCTTTCTCATGGTACCGACGTTTGGCTAGGAAATGCTCAAGACTTGATTAAGGAAGGAATTGCTACGCTGAAAACCGTTATCGGTTGTCGTGACGACATCATGGTTTACCTCATGCACGCAGGTTTGGAGCCAAAAATGGCCTTTACTATTATGGAACGTGTGCGTAAGGGAATGTGGCTTAAAATCTCTGACGAAGAACGTAATGGATACATTGAAGCTATGCGAGAAAATAATGTGCCCGACTGGTACATTGAATCTTGTGGTAAAATCAAGTACATGTTCCCCAAAGCCCATGCGGCAGCCTACGTTTTAATGGCGCTTCGTGTAGCTTACTTTAAAGTACATTATCCGATTTACTACTATTGTGCTTATTTCTCAATCCGTGCTAAGGCCTTTGACATTAAGACAATGAGTGCTGGGCTTGATGCGGTGAAAGAACGCATGGCTGATATTTCTAATAAGCGTAAGAATAACGAAGCTTCAAATGTTGAAATTGATTTATACACCACACTTGAAATTGTCAATGAAATGCTCGAACGTGGTTATAAATTTGGTCAACTTGACCTTTACCGTAGTGATGCAATCGAGTTTATCATCGACGGTGATACTCTTATTCCACCGTTCGTAGCGATGGACGGTCTTGGTGAGAATGTTGCTAAGCAAATTGTTAAAGCACGTACAGAAGGAGAATTCCTCTCAAAAATGGAACTCCGCAAACGTGGTGGCGTTTCAGCCACATTAGTTGAAAAAATGGACGAAATGGGAATCCTCGGCAATATGCCAGAAGATAACCAATTAAGTCTATTTGATGATTTCTTTTAAGATAGAAACTTAACTAGGATAGAAACGAACAAATTGCTTTCAGAAAAACGGACGTGGTTTGTTCGTTTTCTTATGACATTTATAAAGGAATTTTTAAGGAGACGAAATGGCGAATTTCAAAAATAATGCTGTAAAATCAATGGTTGTGATGCGAAAAGCTTTTCGCACGATTGATGCTAGAGTATCAGAGTCGTTTAAAGTTGACCATTTGACACCGACTCAATTTGGTGTTTTAGACGTTCTTTATGCCAAAGGACCGATGAAAATCGCAGAACTACTAGACAGTATGTTGGCAACTTCTGGCAATATGACGGTTGTCATCAGAAATATGGAGAAAAAAGGTTGGGTGACACGTACCACTTGCCCTCACGATAAACGAGCCTATCTAGTTGGATTAACAGAGCAAGGATGCCAGGTCATTGAACACGCTCTACCGCTTCATATTGCTAAAATTGAGGAAACTTTTTCAGTGCTAACAGAGGACGAACAAGCAGAACTCATTCGACTTTTGAAAAAATTTAAACCTTGTGAGCAAAATAATTTACAAAATCAAAAATAAAGTGTACAATGGCAGCATATAAAAAGCACTATTTAGTGATAAATGATACTTTGATTTCTTTAAAATTAATCATTACTAAATAAATAACCTTTTTAAGGAGACTAATATGAAAAAAGTTCTATTTGTTGTTGGCTCATTACGTAGCGGTTCATTCAATGCTCAATTCGCTAAAAATGCTGAAAAAGTGCTTGAAGGAAAAGCAGAGATTAGCTATCTTGATTGGTCACAAGTACCAGTCTTTTCACAAGATTTAGAAGCTAATATTCCAGCAGCTGTTCAGGCAGCTCGTCAAGCTGTTTCAGAAGCTGATGCTATCTGGATTTTCTCACCTGTTTACAACTTTGCTATCCCAGGTTCTATGAAAAACTTGCTAGACTGGTTGTCACGTGCTATTGATCTTTCAGATCCAACAGGTCCATCAGCAATAAACGAAAAAGTAACTACGGTTTCTATTCTTGCTAATGGTGGTCACGAACAAGTAGCAGAAAGCTATCGTGCCTTGCTTCCATTCATTCGTACACAATTTGTCGATGAAATCACAACGACACGCGTAAATGATTCAGCTTGGGCAGATGGTGTGTTCGTTCCAACAGAAGAAGTTCTTGCAAACCTTGACAAACAAGCTCAAGCCCTTCTATCAGCAATCGACTAAGTCAAGTCATATAAAAAGCTCATTGTCAGCCGTAATAGTTGATAATGAGCTTTTTTATATTGGGGATACATCGAAATATCAAATTGATGATATGAACAACTATATTCTATATCAAATTATTAATTAATGGAGAGTAGTGTTGTTTTTTTGCCCGACAAGGAACAACACAATTGCCACGATTCCAGAGACAAAGCCACCAATGCCAGCGATAACACCGATTATGGTGACAGCGCTAGAGATAATACCATGGGTACCTATGCGACTTAGCAAGCTAATCAGGTTAAGTGACAACCAACTCATTGCCGTCAAAGCAAGGGACAAGAGTAACATTTGATTATGTCGTTCTAATTTCACCATAAACTTTCCTCCTCAAGAGCTTTCTTTGTTTGAATAGTATTATTTATTGCTAATACTAATAAGCTAACTATATCACAATAAAGGCGTGACTTACGATATTCTCAAATATGAAATTTATTTCCCCAAAAATCTCATATTTGAGAATAAATATATACTTTTAAATGAAGATGTTTTTTTATTACGAATGGTTTTGCTAAAATGGTATTTAAGCTCACCTTAGCCACAAAAAAGCTCATTGTCAATTTCTGCGAAAGACAATGAGCTTTTTGTTTTATTCGATAATTAGCATACCTTTTTTAATGGCAAATGGATTTTTCTCATCGATTCGATCGTAGAACATGATACCGTTGGTGTGGTCGATTTCGTGTTGAACGACGATTGAATTATAACCTTTGAGTTTAATGCGATGTTTTTCACCATTTTTATCAAAGTAATCAACGGTTACACGCGAGTGACGAACCACATAGCCTTCGACAACACGGTCAACAGACAAGCATCCCTCACCATCAGCAAGCGCAGCATCTTGAACAGAATGTGCCACAACTTTTGGATTGTACATGACTTCTTGTAAGCTATAAGCATCTTTTGGTGGATTACCGTCTTTGTCCTCAGGATTTGGAACGAGAACAGCAATGATGCGTTTTGAAATGTCTAATTGTGGGGCTGCTAGACCAACACCACCACGCAAGCCCATTTTTTCAGCTGTCACAGGGTCTTGTGAGTTTTTCAAGAATTGCAACATTTTTTCGCCTAGAATAATTTCTTCATCAGACAAAGGAAACGTTACTTCTTCGGCAACCGCACGAAGTGTCGGATTGCCTTCACGAATGATGTCATCCATATTGATTAAATGACTTGGTTTTGCTAATTTTTCAATAACTGACATATTTTCTCCTCAATTTATTCTATAATAACAATATAGCACAAAAATGCGGAACGAGAAAGTTAAAGGCTTAATTAGTGATTTTTAGGTCAATCAATTGTGTCATGTCTTTGATGTAATAATAGGGTCTGCGTTTTTCGATGATTCCTGTATCAATCAGTTCATGAATGACACGCAGTAAATGACGGTAGCTGACGCTAAATGAATCAGCAAGGCTTGTCAATTCTAATTTGAAAACACCTTTTTCCTCGATAGCCAAGATATGCGTTGCTAGGCGTTCTTTCAATGTGTAATTTAAATTCGTTGATGCGCGAATATTTTGCTCGTAGAGAGATTGTGCTAAGCCCTTGCTCAAGTTTAAAAGTAGGGCATTGTCAGAAAGCAATTGTTCACGAATACCAGCTAAAGGTAATTGGATAATGAGAGTATCCTCAAGAGCGATGACAGATGATACGACAAGCTGGTCTGTTAATAACTCGATATCACCAATTAAGGTTGGCTTTTCTTTAATGTCAAGAATGTGTTCTTTTCCGTTAAAAAGTCGGCGAACGATTTTGAGTTTTCCATTGGCAAAGTAAGAGAGTGCTGTTAATGATTCGCCTTGATGACAAATGGCATCCCCAGCAGATAGTTGCAAGACTTGCAATTTATCAAAATAATGAGTAGGGAAGATTTTTTCTAGCTGATATTCTTTAATATAGGCTTCTAATGACACGTATATCTCCTTTTAATTGTGACAAAAGTCATATTTTTATGCGTTAACTTTGATTATACTTGATTTGATGAAAAAAACAAGTAAGGAGTTCGTATGAAAGCACTTTTGGAGAAACTTAGTCTTTTGTCGCTGTCTCTTATGTTGGTTTCGACCTTTTCGACGTCAACAGCTCTGCCGCAAATGATTTCAACTTTTCAGCAACAAGGCTATGCTGCAAGTCAGGTTGAAATGCTGTTTTCCATTTCCTCTTTTGCCATTATGGGAATGTTGGTGATAAATCCATTCTTGGACCGTTTTCTGTCAGAACGCAGCAGTATCATTTTAGGGCTGTCATTCATTGCATTTGGTGGAAGTTTGCCTGTTGTTGGCAAAACGTATGCGTTGGTTGTCGTCTCACGTGTGCTTCTAGGAATGGGAATTGGTCTGATTAACGCGCGTGCGATTAGTATCATTAGCGAAAATTACCAAGGAAATGAGCGCGCACAAATGCTTGGCTTTCGTGGGTCGTTTGAAGTGTTAGGCAATGCTTTTTTAACAGCTCTGGTAGGCTTTTTAGTGCCGTTTGGATGGTCATGGGCGTTTATCGTTTATCTTTTTGCCTTACCTATTTTACTGTTTTATTTGCTGTTTGCTCCAAAACGAGCCGTTGTAGCGGAAGTGGCTAGCCAAAAAACATCAGCTAAATTTACGAAAAAAGATATTGTGTATATTGTCGGATTGTCTTTATTGGCAGGATTTGTGATTAATATTAATAGTGCTAATAGCCTTAGAATTCCAGTTATCGTTGACCAACTGCACCTTGGAAGTCCACGCCAAGCTAGTTTAATTTTGAGTGGCATGATGTTAATGGGAATTCTCTCTGGTATTTGCTTTGAAGGCTTATTAGCACGATTTAAGAAACAGCTGATAATTGTTTCCTTGCTTCCATTTGCCCTTGGGTTGTTTATGCTTGGTGTGGCACACAATCTCTGGTTAATGCTTATCGGAACAATGCTTTCAGGGTTCTGGTACAGCATTGTGGTTACAAGCGTCTTTAGCAATGTGTCAAATAAAATATCGCCACAATTGATTGGACATGCGACAACTTTGGTTCTGTTATTTTGTAATTTTGGCGGAGCTAGCGCAGCCATTGTCCTCAGTCTTTTTTCAAAAATCAATCCACAACCTGGTTTTGCCTTTGTGATTTATGCTATTATTAGCCTAATAATCAGCCTTATCTTGATGTTTAAAACACGCTTTTTAAGTCAAAAATGATACAATAAACCTATGAAAATGATACAAAGGTTACAATTACTAGAACATCTAACACCAACAGAACAGATTTTAGTAGATTATTTAAAAGAAAATCCAGAAGAATTTATTGGTTTAAAACCAAAGGAAGTCTCAGATAAACTTTTTATTTCTGTTTCGACCATTTACCGCTTGATTAATAAGCTGGGATTGCGTGGGGTCAATGACTTGAAATTACTTTTGCGAACAGATCTCCAACAAGGTCAAAATCACCAAGTCTCAGATATTGATTTTCCAATTTTAGAAACGGATACGCACTATGAAGTGATGTTGCGGTTAAAAGAGGTTTATGAGCGAACAATCGAGGATACCTTGGGGTTAGCAGACCCAGAAACGTTGGTTTTTGCCGTTGAAAAAATGTCAAAAGCAAACATCATCGACATTTATACTTCATCAGCGAATTTGTATTTTGCGGAGAATTTTCAATTTCAAATGCAGGAGATTAATCAGCTGGTGACGGTACCAAAAGACGACTATATCAAGAGTTTGACAGCGACAAACAGCGATAGTAGTCACTTGGCTTTCGTGATTTCGTTTGGTGGTCGTGGCTCTTCAATGGAGGCCTTTTGCAAGATATTGAAGAAAAATCAGGTACCTATTATTCTCTTGACATCAACACAAGGAAATCCCTTGACAGCTTATGCTGACGATATTATTTACATGGCTTCTTCTGAAAATCACTACAATAAGATGTCGTCATTTTCGACACGAATGACCTTACTTTATTTGTTAGATAGTTTGTACTCTTTGTATTTTCAATTAAATTACGACCAAAATTTGGCATTCAAATTGGAAGCTTACGAGCGAATGACCAAAACGAAAAAAGAATAAAAACTTGGTAACTACTCCTAATCCCTATCTGACTAGGATTTAGCCCAAGCTTTTTTGTTTGCTATAGGTGAGATTCGCAAATGCTGGATAGGTAATCTGCCCATAGCAAAGTCTATTAAACGGTCAATTCTAAACGATTCCCTTCGGGGTCACAAATGACGGATTCGTAGTAACCGTCACCAGTTGTTCGGGGTTGACCTAAAACATGATAGCCATCGTTTTCAAGCTGTGCCGTTAACTGATCAACGGTTTCTTTACTACCAAGTGAAATGGCTAAATGAGCAAAGCCAAGACTCTCATCAACGCCTTCAGAAATGTCCTCGCGATGACACAATTCCAATCGAGCAGCATTGTCAGGGAAGCTTAAAAAGTAGGAAGAAAAACCTGTTCGTGGATTGTGATAGCGTTTGGATGCCGTTGTTTGAAAGTATTTAGCAAAAAACTCTTTCATCGTTTCTAAATCACGTACCCAAACACCGATGTGTTCAATTTTTATCATTTCTATCTCCCGTTTAATCAAATGGTAAAGTAATCTCGTAACGTTTCAGCGATACCGTCCTCGTCGTTAGAAAGGGTAATAATATCGGCAATATCTTTCAATTCTTGCACAGCGTTTGCCATTGCTACCGCAGTTCCAGAATAAGTCAGCATACTAGCATCGTTTTGTCCGTCACCAAAAGCAATCATATCCTCTGGTTGATAACCAAGCGGTGCTAAAACAGTATCCAAGGCTTTTGCCTTGTCGATTCCTTGAGCAGTAAATTCATAATAAAAATCTGCCGTAAACATTGAACTGAGTTTGCCTTCAAATGGTGCAGCAATTTCTTTGTAATGTGTAGCAAGATAATCGCTACTGCCAGCCAATAAGATTTTATTGAGCGGGAAATCAGCAAAGGCAGCCAAATCACGCTTTTCAGCTAGCAAATATTTACCGCCACGTGATTCGTATTCAATGATATTAATGTCTAGATTCTTTTTCTCCCAGTGAATCATGTTGTTATAGACATCGTTGACGTACATATAATCCCCTTTGCTAATCATTGGGATGACATCAAATTGTTTCACGTGTTCAAGAACTGCTTGTCCTTCTTCAACTGTCATGGTTTGATTGAAAAGAATATCGCCAGATTCACAATCCACTACCACAGCGCCATTATAAGCCACTAAAAGCCCGTGGTGCTTGTCCATTGCTAATTCTTTAGCAAAATCCTGCATACCACTTACAGGACGACCAGAAGCCAAGATGAGACGTGCTCCTTGTTCTTGAGCGGCTAAAAGAGCTTCTTTTGTTTTAGGAGTGATTTTTTTCTCGCTGTTTGTCAATGTTCCGTCAATATCCATGATAATTAAAGATTTTGTCATAAGAGTTCTCACTTTCTTGTTGTTTGATTTCAGTATAGTTGATTTTGGAAAAGATGAAAATAGCTGAGTGTTGTTTAGAATGTTCTTGTCATTTTTTCTGACGTTCTTGATAAATTTTTGAAAAAAGTTTTTCAAACAGATGACTTCCAAACAACTTTTAGATGACCTTAGCTAAAAACATTAGTAAGTATTCCGATTTTTTAGATAGGTCAAAATACGAAGAAGATGGGAAGAATGGTATCATTCTTCTTTTTCGTTTATTCTGGAACATTGACAAATAAGTTTTGTTTATTTCAAAACTTCATATAAGGTACATTAAGATGATTTATCCTCTTAACAAGAGTAAACAAAAAATAACTAACTAGCTGAGTTAATTAGTTATTGACTATAAAAAGGGTTATGTAATATAACACAGGAATTATCATAAATAGTTAACAAGTATGTTTTATTTAATGTTACAAATACGGTAAATGATTGTACCAAGGTTTGGCATGTCTTCCTGATTGAGATGAAAGCAAAAGACATGAACTGCTGGCTCTGGAGGAGTCGGAATAAAGCTTGCGAAAACGTTGAGAGGCGGATAAACAGGTGGTTTGGCGGTGTGTTTATTTTCGATTTGGAAAATAAGCTAAGGGGTGTTAAATGTAACTATCTATAGGGGGGTAGTGACCTGCTCGAAAGGTATGTGACAGTCGTGAGATAGTCTTAATCTTGAAAGTGTGCGAAGATACGAGCATGCAACCTGAAGATAAAAATAGTAGATGTCAATAAGGGATAACAGTCATCAGCTATTATTGGCAGCTAGTGTTTAAATAAAATATAAAACAAAAACAGACAAGAATAAGCTTATCTGTTTTTTGTTTTAAAAAGCCTATTAAGGATATTAGTAGGTTTTTTAAAGCATACAGAAACAGTAAAGTATCATATTGTATGTTATAATGATTGTAAAGATTATTAGTTACAGTTATTGAATTTTAAAAGAAAGGTGGTCTTAATATGCAAGAATCATTTGGAGAAACAATTTTGGAGTTATCTAAAGAAGATATGAAATTAAACCCTAAAAATCCTGTAGTAAGAATGTATGATGATGATGAATTGATTGGGAAATTTTCTTTAAAGACTGCAGAAGTTGTTGAAAATATTGATTTAGCTGATTATGATATACGATTTGCACAGAAAGAAATTAGACGTAATCGCGATAATTGGTTAGAGACTTGGCGAGACTATGTGGGTATCTTGAATGCCTAGAAATAGTTTTGAGAAGTTTATTATTGAAATTCGAACGAATGAACATAATCATAAGAAACAAAGAGCTCATGTTCATATTTATATTCACGGAGAGGAAGTGGGTTCTATGTTTTTAGATGGTACAATGAAAGATGGTCAATTGAAGTCTCGTGACTACAAGAAAGTATCTGCTTATGTTCAAGCAAATGCTGAACGCTATCAAGCTATGTGAGACGAGTTTCAAGGAAGTGAATATTAAGAAGTCATGAAGAAAGTTCATGGCTTTTTTCTTTTGCAAGAAAACAATAGGTAGAGGTGATTTGAAGTGATATTTTTACTGATTTTGATTTTATTTGTTTTTGCAACTTTTGCCACATGGGCAATTGTTCATGGTGGTGATACGAGACATTAGTTAAGATAAAAAAGAAAGTTAGTAAGTGGGTGAGTTAAAATTCGTTGTGTAAAAGTGATTAAAAAATGGCGTTTTGATGATATGTGTGAGCCGATTTGCTCGTTTTGGGGGATAGAAATTATTAATAAAAAAACAGGTGAAGTTTTTCGTCCAACCTATCCGTTCAGCCATAATAAAAGTCCAGTAGCAATTCAAGAATTTATTGAACTGTATGAGAAAGAATTGTTAGATTTTTATGTTAATGGTTGGAATTATAGTTTTGGAACGTTTGTTCATGAAGATAGAGAAAATGATACGAAAGATAGGTTTCGTGATTCTTGGTTTAAAAAAGGAGTGGTATTTTATTGAATGGTTTTAAGAAAATAGTAAATCGAAAGAAAATAATTTTAGTTTTGTTAGTTGTTTTAGGTTTATTAGTTCCGTTGAAAATTGGTTATGATTATTATTCAAGTGATTATCATAGCGATTTAACGGCTAAAGCTTATAATGATATGGTCAATGAAAATATTAATATTGTCTTTTATAAGAAAGGTTGTCCTTATTGCGAAGCTGGAATGAGTAAGATTAAGAGTGAAGCTAAACAAAGTGATGTGACAACGTTTTATGTTGATGTTGATTCAACGGACGGACAGGCGTTGACAAGTCGTTTTGATGTGATTAAAGCACCGACTATCGTTATGATTCGTGATGGAGCAATTACTTTAGATTATTATGCTTATGATGATAAAAATGGTGATATTGCTGTTAATGATAAGTATATTGAGGAGGTGTTTGCGGATTAGTTGAAAGGAGAAAGTAAGTGTCAAATAGTGTGTTTGAACAATGGTTAGTTAAACGTAAGTTGCTATATCAATTAAGAAATAAAGCACAGTCTAATTCGATTCGTGTTTATTTCTTGAAAAAGTCAGGTGAAGTTGTTTTTGTAAAAACATATAAACGATATGATGAAGCTTATATTGTAAAAGTTTCTTCTTTAGACTATGCAACGTTACGCCGTTACATTGCTGATGGTAGTTTTATTATTTTTAAGGGTAAGTCAACAACGTCACTTGTTGATTTTTTGTTGAAGTCAAAGGGTCGAAAATGGCTACATATTGAACGCCAGATTTTAGATTGAGGTGATGAAATGAAGTTTGCAAGAGCGCCATCTAATGTCATTTAGTGTTATTGAATTGAAGATAGTTTTTGACTATCTTTTTTGTTTTGTCAAAAAGTTAAATAGGAGTTTTAAAGAATGAAAAATAATAATGTAGTAGGGCGCGGATACTTCCGTAAATCAAAAGCTTATGGTTTAGTGTGTGGGGTTGTGCTAGCAACTGCTTTCTTTGGCGTTCATGTCTCAGCTGATGAGGTAACTTCAAGTGAGCCTATTTCTATAGCAACAGAACAAGGAGCTAATCAAACCATTGTAGCTCCAGAAAATGATAAACTGTCTGACGCTATCCAAAATGCGACAAATTCAGGAGTGGACGTTACACAAGACGCTAATCAATCTGTCGGTAATAAGGCAGAAGCTAATAACGATTATAATCATCAGGCTGAAGAATTGGATAAAATCACAGCTGAACAAGATAAAATTAATCAAGAGAATGCTCAAATCAATAAAGACAATCAGTCATTAGAAGATTCTCAACAGAATGCAAATCAAGCCGCACAGAATACGAATCAAAACGCTGATAAGTATCATGAACAACATGGTGGTACAGTAACAGATACAACTGTTGATTATGGTGATGGCACTTCTACTGATGATTATCACAAAGGACAACAAGAAGCAGAAAAAATTGATAAGGAAAATGACGAAGCAGTCACTAACTATCTTGATGAGAAGGCAAAATATGAAGCTGTTGTTGAGCAAGCGAACGCTTTAAATAATGCTGTTAGTAAAGCAGAAAATGATCTGACTTCAAAAGGTGTCACAGTCATCAAAGTTAATAAAGTCGTTCATACGTTAGAGGAATTGAAACAGTTATTAGCTCAAAATGAGGCAGCTATTGCTTCCGCTAATAAACAGGTTACACTTCAGCTAGCAATTATGAAAGCTTACAATGATGCAAATGATGCTTATCAAAACTTAAATCAACAAGTTTCTGATGCGGTAACGAATCATGGTGGTTCTATTACGGTTGATAAAGTAGAAATTAATACAGGTCAGACCGAATCTGATTACCAAGATTATAAAGCTACTGTTGAGAACTTAATCGCTCAAAATCAACAGAAACTGCAAGAATTTTTACAGAAACTTGAAGAGTTTAAAACGTCAACTAAAGTAAATGTTTCGACAAGTGTTGCTACTCAAAATGTTGATAATTTAACTTATGGTGACTCTTTCATGAGCGGTGTGATTAACGCTGATGGAACGTTTACATTTACCCACGATATGAATGATGGTGATAATAGTGTAGCTGGCATTTTAGGAACTGGAACGTTAACAGGAAAGTTGAATTACACAACGGTTGCCAATGGTGATGGCTCTATTACGGTGACATTATCTAGCATTGATCTTTATAGTTATCAGTATACTTCAAATCGTTTGAATCATGCCGTTAACCAAAATCTCAACTTCCATGTCTATACCATTGATGGTGTTGAGATTTATAGCAATTTACATAATGGAAACAATAGTTTTACAGATGTGATTAATCGAAACATCCTTTTAAACAAGATCTATACCATTGCTGCTGGAGCTTCTACAGGTAACATCGGTGTTTTGACTATTGATGATAACTGGATTTATAATACACATGGACAAGCGATTGTTAATTTTACGAATCCAAATCAACTGCCAACAGCAACGCTTCATTCAGTGGAAGCACCTGTTAATCCACCCGTTGTTGAGGTACAGGCAGAACTTGTTAAAGCAAGCAATCCTGATAAACCAGAACTTGTTTTGCAAAAAGTTAATGAAGCACCAGATCCTCAAAAAACACCCCTAAAGAATAATTTAACAGCAAGCTATCACTTAAATGAGTACAAAGTTCCTTTAACAACTGTTAAAGATGTTTTAAATGATAATGGTATTTCGATTAATAATGGCACACTTCAAAAGGGAGAAACAGGTCATTATATTTTAGAAGGGGCTAAAGTTGAAGCACACGGTAAAGATAATCTTGTCAAATATGATTTTGAAGATTATCTTGATGTGCAACATGATGAATATAAGGGTTATCATATTTATGCGATGGTTCCAATCACCTTAAAAGATGGTACGGTTATTAAATCAGGAGCAGATTTACAAGCTTATGCTCAAGCTATTTATGATAGCATTACAGGCCGCTTCTATGTTACTCTTAATTCTGACTTTCTAGCACAGATTGCTAAAGAAAGTGATTTTCAAGCAAAAATTGATATTGAATTTGTTCGTTTCGCTGCGGGGGATGTTTATAATGACTTTGTTAATCATCTTGCTTTCAAAGATGATGAAGGAAGCGTGACAGATGTTCCTGTTCCATCTAATGAGGTTGTGACCCATACGCCAGAGTCTGAAGTTCCAGAAACACCTGAAACGTCTGAAACGCCAGTTGAAGATGTTCCCGTTGTTCAATCTAGTGTTCTTCCATTGACAGGTGACGAAACAACACCACTAAATATTATTGTATCACTTATTGGTGTACTAATGTTTGTCTTTGGTATCCTTGGTGTTCGTAAACGCAAAGAGGACTAATGATTACTTTTTAAAGACTGCACAATAGAACAAGACCTTGTGCTGTCTTTGATTTTTAAGGAAAATGAAGTGTTTACCTTAAAAATAACTTAAAAATTTGTTATAATAATTAAAACTAATCATCACATTAAGGAGTTTTTATGGAACGAAAAGGTCATGGGACAATAAAAAGATCAAAAGCTTATGGAGTTGTTGGAACGTTGCTACTTTCTGGAGTATTGATTGCTACTTTAGGAGCAGCAAGTGTTAGCGCAGATGAAACAACGGTAACTGTTGAAAACGATATGACTGAATTAGTGGCTGATTCGTCTGCTACAGAAGCAGAAAACAATGAAGTCGCTACCGAAACAGAAGCTGTTGTTACTGAGGAAGCTAGTCAAGAAACGGTTGCTGAAGATAATCAAACTGATATTCAGGAACAAGAAGTATCTGATAGTACAACTGATTCTGAAACATTAGAAATAAGTTCATCAGATAACTCAGAAAGCTCACAAGCCACTACAGATACAAAAGTATCTGATAGTGAAATGGCAGAACAGACAGAAGATAAAGCAGCTGATACACAAGATTCTGTTCAAACTGATGAGCAACAAGCAACCGTTGAAGAAACGACTGACAATACGACTGTTGAGCGTGGAGCAACTGGAAATGCAACCAATGAAGTCACAAGTGTTTCTTTAGCAAGCAACGGCTTTAACTTACAATATAATCAAGCCATTGCAAGTGGTGCTAAAATCATGTTTGCGGTTTGGTCTGACGTTAACGGTCAAGATGACTTAGTTTGGTACACCGCAGACAGCAACGGAAAAGCAACCGCTAAATATACGGGCTCATACGGTAAATACAATGTTCACACGTACCAAAATCTCAATGGAAAGATGACTGGGCTGAACGGAACAACAATTGACGTTCCAAAACCAAGTGCTAAGGTAAGTATTACAAAAGCCAGCGCCACAACTTATAAAGTAACCGTTACAGACGTCCCAGTTTACATCACTAGCGTAACTTTGCCAACGTGGACGGAGAATAAAGGTCAAGATGATATTATCTGGTATAAGACAACTAAGGGTTCAACGACAACGTATTCAGCAACTATCAGCGTTGCCGAACACAACCTTGAAAGTGGTAAGTACAATGTCCACGTTTACGGAACAAGTGCGGTTACCAATTCTCTAACAGGTTTGTTGGGAACAAGTTTTCAAGGTGACTATGCCTTTGGAGATGTTACGGTGTCAGCAAGTCTTGGTCAAACTGGTATCAATATCACAATGCCAAGTGATGTTAGCCAAGGAATGACCGTTTATCATGCGGTCTGGTCTGTCAAAAACGACCAAGACGATATTGTTTGGTATAAAGTTCCCTCTAACGGACAATTAACGGCTAAATATACGGGCGATTATGGCACATATCTTATTCATACTTACGGTGTTGTTAACGGTCATATGGTTTGTTTGAGTGCAACATCAATTGATGTGCCAACGCCAACTGTTAAAGCAACCATCACCAAAGAAAGTGCCACAACTTATAAGGTAACCGTCACAGATGTCCCAGTTTATATTGATAGCATTCAAGTTCCGACGTGGACCGAAGCGAACGGTCAAGATGATATTCAATGGTATAAGGCGACAAAAGCCGCTGATGGCTCTTACTATGTTATCTTTAGTGAGGCGACTCATAATTTGGAATCAGGAACTTACAACGTTCATGTGTACGGTAATAGTCGTGTCACAAATAGTTTAACAGGGCTACTTGGGACAAAATTCACAGCAGATTATCAATACGGAGATGTTCAGGTTCAAGCTTCTTTAGGTGAAAAAGGGATTAACATTACTATGCCAAGTGATGTGAGTACAAACTTGACGGTTTATCATGCGGTTTGGTCTGCTACAAATGACCAAGACGATATTGTCTGGTACAAAGTCAACAGTAGTGGCACGACGACTGCAGCTTATACAGGTGATTATGGGACTTATTTGATTCATACCTATGCTGTTGTTAAAGGACAAATGCAAATTATTAGTGCAACAAGTATTGCTGTTCCAAAACCAGAAGTAACGGTAACAATCACTAAAGTTAGTGATACCTCAGCTAAAGTAACCGTTACAGACGTTCCAGTTTATATCCATGATATTCAATTGCCAACATGGACAAGTAAGAATAATCAAGATGATATTAAGTGGTATAAAGCAACTAAGCAGGCGGATGGAAGCTATACTTATACTTTCTATGCTAAAAACCATAATTTTGAATCAGGACATTATAATGTTCATGTCTATGGTACAAGCGAAGTAACACATTCATTTGTGGCTTTATCAGGTTCAGAAGGAATTGATTTAACCTTTAACCAAAGCCTTACTAACCCAACCGTAACGGTTCAAAATCAAAACGCCACTAACGGAATCTTGCAAGTGGTGATTGCAGAAACAGAAACATCTAAAGATATTGCTGATGTGTCAGTTGCAGCATGGTCTGAAACAAACCAAGAAAATATCCATTGGTACACAAGTTCAAGTGTTTCAAACGGTAAAATTGTGATTACTGTTGATGAAAAATATCATCATAACGTTTCAGGTAACTATACTATCCATGTGTATGTTAAAACCAAAGATGGTGAAACGATTGGCTATAATCTCGGTCAATACGCTTTAAATAACACGCAGACAACAAGTGTGTCAACAAGCTATAAGGGTACTGGTGTTTATGGCGTAATTGTTTCAGGCGTTTATTCAAGTGGAACGGTTAAATACGCTGTTTGGTCTGATACGAATGGACAAGATGATATTAAATGGTATGATGCTACGACATCAGGAACAAGCGCAACAGGTCTGATTAATGTGACAAACCATTCTGGAACAGGAACGTACCACGTTCATGTTTATCAGTCTGATAATGGTAAAATGTATTTTTTGACATCAACAGACTTCACCGTTAAACAAACCAATTATAGTAACCCTTATTACAATCAACGTGATGGACGTTGGGCAAATACGCGTTATGGCTATTACACAATGGCTTCAACTGGTTGTGTGCCAACAAGTCTTGCTATGGTCTTTTCAGCATTGACAAATACTGAAGTGCTCCCAACCACAGTAGCAAGCTATCTCTATAACAATACCGTTGAATTTAATCGAGGAACAGAAGGAACAACAGGAAATGGTATCTTAGTAGCTTCTCGTCAATGGGGCTTAATACCAACTGTTCTTAATTCATCATCAGTATTAAGTTCAGCATTGCAAGAAGGACATTATGTGGTGGCAGCTGTTCAACAGAATAAATTCTCTCCGTGGGGATGGGGAACAAGCCATGAGATTGTTCTTAAAGGCTACTCGAATGGTATGACCTATGTTTCTGACCCATACAATTCAGCCAACAATGGTTGGTATCCAATTGCTTCGCTTTGGAATGAACAAAGTACGCAGAGTGTAGATGTGAGTGGGTTAGGATGTCCATTTGTCAAAATTACAGATATTTAACTAATTATGGTGAACGTTTACTAGCAACTTTCGATTTAGTGGGGCTAATTGGTGTTTTTAAGTGTAAAGAAGATTAGTGAATAAGTCATTAAACTGTTCTAGTGTAGTAGTTTTAAGCAAATTCTGATAAGATGTAGCTTAAAACTCATATAGTTCTCTTTTGTGTGACCTTGGCATGTCTTAAAACTGCCTTTTTATTGTGTAAAAAATAAAGTGAGGAAAATTTAAATGGAAATTATTGATAACTTGAAATTGAAAAAAGATTTTGTTGGTAAGTTTTTTTATGAACAATTAGGTCAAGCACCACGACGTGTGAATGGGGAAGCTGGTAATTATCAACGTCATATTGTAAACAATGAAAAACATGGTGTCTTTCATATTATTACACCTGCTCTCTCTCAAACGTTCCAATTTGATGATGAAATTGAAATTGATGGTGATTGTTTCTTCCTGGAAGATACTGCTTGGAATGGTCAAGATGTAGCACCAGCGATGAATGTGTTGGCAAAAGGGTTTAAACGTGTAGGAGGTAATAAATAATGGCAAAAGTTGGTTTGAATTTTGGTGAAAAATTGCAGGTTGCAGATAAAGAGTATCGTATTTTAAATGATGGATTGGTTCAATCTAAGGAAATTTTGGGTGATTTAAAATTAATTGCAGTTGTTGAAGAAGATTTGGTTTATACAGACGATACGTCTCAACCACGACGTCAAGATGGAACATATCCACAAATTCCTACGGGTGAAACACGTGGTTTGGTGCTTTCTGTATCATCTTCTGTTTTGAAAAAGTCAGTTAATGTGACAGTATCAGATATGACCGAGGCTCGTTTTGCGGAGCTTGGTATTAAGTATCGTGATGTTATTGAATTTGATGATTTGACTTTTGCTTATGTGTCAATTGGTAAACGTTCTGATCGCATTAAACTTTTGGCTTCTAACGTTAAAAAAGTAGGTCAAACACCCAAACACCTAAGACCGCAGGAGCAAGATAAAAAATAAGGGGGTAATCTATGCGGTTATTACCTGAGTATAGGGGAACGAGAGTTCGTCCGTACATGCGAAAGCTGAATATGATTTTAGCTTTCGTTTTTTCTTTTGTATTGCTGTTACCAGCAATTGCTTTTGGTTACGTTAATATTGACGCTTTAAAAGCAGTAGATGTTAAAACAATTGTGATTTTAGCTATTTTAAGTGTTTTGGCGATTGTTTTAGGTATTTGGTTTTCGTGGCTTTTTAGAGAACAAACGCCATTTGGGAAGAAAATTGACCGATTAGGTATTATGTCAAGGTATTTGTTTGAACATGGCTTTATTTACGAAAAGAAGAAAAAAGGACAAAATACTAAGACAAGTTATCGTTATCCAAAAGTTTATATGCGTCAACGAAAATTTGATTTAGATGTTTCATTTGAGATGGCTGGAAATAAGTTTCAAGATAAGTTTACTAAGATGGGGAGTGAGCTTGAAAAAACATTGTTTATGGACTTCATGGAGACATTAGATGATGTTAAATATAAGACTTACACTATGGCTTATCAAGCCTTTCTTAATCGTATTAATATTCCTGATGTTGCTTTTGAGCAAGGAAAAGGTTTATTACTGATGAGAAATTATTATTGGGATTTTGATTCAGACCCACACTTACTTGTGGCAGGTGGTACTGGTGGTGGTAAAACTGTTTTGCTTCGTACGTTGATTTTAGCTTTAGCTAAAATTGGTGTAGTTGATATTTGTGACCCAAAACAAGCTGATTTTATCACTATGACTGATATGAAAGCTTTTCAGGGTCGTGTTGCTTTTTCGGTTGATGAAATTGTAGAACAATTTGAGAAAGCATTTGTGATTATGATGGCTCGTTATAAATTTATGAATGATGAGCGAAAACGTCTTAATCATAAGGATTTGAAAAAATATTATGATTATGGTTTAGAGCCTTATTTTTTGGTTTGTGATGAGTATAATGCCTTGATGTCTATGCTTGATTATAAACAGCGTGAACGTGTTGATTCGGCAATTGGTAATTTGTTGTTACTTGGTCGGCAAGCTGGTTGTTTTGCAGTCATTGCAATGCAAAAGCCATCTCGTGAAGATTTAGGGTCAAAATTACAAGCTAATATTAATATGCGTTTGTCTGTTGGGCGTCTTGATGAAGCTGGCTATGATATTATGTTTGGTGAAGTTAATCGTAACAAAGAGTTTAAATACCTTAAATATATTTCTGGTCGTCGTGTTTATGGTCGTGGATATGGTGCTATTATGGGTGATGTGGCTCGTGAGTTTTTTTCACCCAATATGCCTAAAGGATTTGAGTTTTATGATTATTTTGAGCAATTAGAGCGACATGATAATCATTTTGACCCTACTGAAAATACGGAAGTTTCGGCTAATATTGTTAACGATAAGGAGCTTTTGTCGGTTGCTACGGAAGCAACTAATCAGGCTAATCAGATGTCGGTTAATAAGGTTCAAACCGAAGAGATTAAGTATAGCTTGAAAGAGGTGGCTGATAATATTGGTGTTTCTCGTCCACAAGTTTTTAAAGTTGTGAAAATGATTGAAGATGACGGTTATACAATTTTTGAGCATGATGATACTGATAAGCAGGTATTAACTAGTTCGGAAGTGGCTTTAGTGAAAGAGCTTTTTGACTTTAAAGCAACAAATGATTTAACGTGGTCTAATGCTGTGGAGCAGTATTTTACTAAAGAAAGTGAAGATTAGGGTAGTTTTACTCTTTTCTTTTTCCAAGAAGCGATAGCTTGATAGCCGATAGCTTGGGCGAATGCCCAAGCGGTTATCGGCGGTTATCAAGCGGTTATCGCTTCTTGGAAAAAGAAATCAACCCCCTATTTCTAATAGGGGGGTAGAGATTTGCGAAAATGGCAACTGGCAACGCCCAAAACTTATATGTACCAAGGGTTTGCGAGATTTGATAAGTGGTTCTAAAATCACTGTTTTTTGGTTCTAAAATTTTTAGGGGGTGGTTAAAGTAGATGGAAGCTTACTACTTGCAACGATTTCGGAAGAAAACAGGACTTAATCAGTCTGATTTTGCTAAAACGGTTGGTATCTCTCAATCGTTAATTTCCAGATATGAGTTAGGAAAAAAGACGTTAAGCATTGAGACGTTTCACAAAATCAAAAGTGCTTTTGGCTATTTTGATTGTGATAAGGATAGGTTGCGTTACATGATTGATTACTTACGAATCACTTTTAAAAGTGTTCGTGATTTAGAAAAATTTACAAGAGAATATTTGTTAATTCCATTTCGTGAGTTTGGCTCGTATGAAACAAAATTGATGATGTACACTCACCTTTGGAAACGTGGTGATGTTTGGATATTTGATTATCATGATAAATTTGAGACTAATAATTATCAAATAACCATTCAATTATCAGGTAGTGGCTGTCGCCAAATGGAAGTTATGCTTGAATATTATGGCTTAACATGGCGAGATTTGCTAGCTAATATGCGGTCAGCATTTGGTGATAGTATGAAAGTAACACGATTGGATATAGCTATTGATGAATTGTATCTCGGTGTTGGTCGTGAAAATGAACAGTTCCAATTGGAAGATTTGATTAGTAAATATTATAAAAAGGAATTGTACTTTGATAAACTCCGAAAATGGAACTATATTGGTGGTGGTTCACTTGGTTCATCTAGCGATAATTACGAGGAAGAAAGACAAGGTATATCGATTTACTTTGGTTCTCGGCAATCAGAGATGTATTTCAACTTTTATGAAAAGCGTTATGAATTAGCAAAACAAGAACGAATTACAGTTAATGAAGCCTTGGAAGTTTTTAATATTTGGAATCGTTATGAAATTCGTTTAGCTCAAAAGAAAGCTGATAGTATTGTCAACGAATATATTAATGGTGTTGACTTAGCAATTTTAGGGCGTGGCTTAATTAATAGTCGTATTACTGTTTATAATGGCACGAATGAATATGGCGCTTATCTGGTTGATAGTAAATGGCAACGATTATTTGGTGGTTCAGAGGGTGTTGTCATTTCAATTGACCCTGAGCCATATGACATTAGACGAACAATTGCGTGGCTTCGCTATCAAGTATCTAATAGTTTAGCCTTGGTAAGGGAGTTTGATAAAATTGTCGGTGAGGATAATTTAGATTACGTTTTAAATTCAGGTGAGTTAACAGATGAAGCCAAAAGGACGTTGGTTGCTGTTGAGGCATTTGTTCGCTTAAATCAAGGTGAGTATGATGATTACGCTTAAATATTTTTGTAAGGAGAATGGTGTCAATGACTGAAATGGATAAGCTTGTAGAATTATTGGAGAATGATATTCTTCATGATTGTACAAATGATATTAGAAATTATATAAGATTGGCTATTAGGCTAGATAAGAGCTTTTCTGATTTAGAGGGTATGGAACGTGTAGTGCGGTTGGGTCATGAAAGATTTTATGACGTTACTTCTAAAAGACTTTATATTATAAACGGTTATACACTCAAATATGGTGAGGTTTATTCACAATCTCTCCTTGTTAAGATGTTAGCGAATGATAAGGAGACAGCTGATGACAGTAAATTCTTTTAATACAGAATTACTTGATTTTTTGGTTGTTCGAATACCTGATAAAAAATTAATTGACTATGTGGTGATGATGTTACCTGATAGATATTTTTATTATCCTGAAATTGAAACAGACCGTTTTTCAAGCTATCGTGATGAAGTTAATGAATTGATAAATAATGCTAGAAAAACAATTAATGATTATTCAGGAATGAATGCTACGTATCTTCAAAAAGAATATCATAGCGAGCTTGAACAATTAGTGACTAGAAAGAAAAAGCTTTTGGTGTTTGGTATTTTATTACAGGAAGAAGATAAACGACGTGAAATTTTATATGAGTTAATTCAGGATAATCATTTAACAAAATATTTAAATCGCATGAAAGAGGTGTTTAGAGAATGAAGCAACACAACTTAAAATGTTATCCATCTTATTTTGAAGCAATAAATAGTGGATTAAAGACGTTTGAGTGTCGGTATAATGATAGAAATTTTCAAGTTGGAGATGAGTTGTTGTTAAGAGAGTATGATTTGGAAATAGGTTATACTGGTCGGATTCTTGTTAAAAAAATAGTTTATATTTTATCTGATTTTATCGGTTTGAAAAGTGGTTATGTTATTTTAGGGGTGCAATGATAAAATGTGGAATCAAAAAATCTTTATGGAAAATTTAACATGGTTACGTAAAATAAATCGCTTAACACAAGAACAGTTAGCACTTAAGGTTGGTGTTAGTCGTGAAAGTATCGCAAAATGGGAGACTAAAAGAGTTGAACCAACCATTAAAAATCTTGTTAAGTTAGCAGAAGTTTTTAATGTCAGTGTGGATAAGTTACTTGGTGTTAAGATTGAAGATAATCAAACTGCAATTGGCATGTTTGAGTTGCTAGAGGAATATTTGGATGACCAGTGTGATAATATCAGTTTTTTAGAAAGTGACTATAGGGCTGGTTATGAACAGGCACTTGAAGATGTTTCTGAGTTTGTTTCGGATTTAGCTAGTGAAGATTTTTCACTTCAAGATATGTATGATGAATATAGTCGTCATTGATAAAATTAAAAATAATGAGTATGTTATTAAAAGATTATTTTTGGATAGCTCTTGCAAATTTTTTACGATTAAGACGTCAAGCTTTTCAAAGGCAACTGATTTTTAGTCGAAAAACTTATCGATTTGTAAGAGCTAAACGGATACGTTTGCCACCAACCTATTTTTTGTAGGTTGTTTTTTTATAGTAATAGAAAAATTGAGAGGTAATTAAAAATGACAGTAACACAAGAAGAAAAACAAGCAGAAGTTAAAAAGTTGAAAAAAGTTGTCCATGAAATGGGTGATAACTTAACGAATAACAATTTTGAGGAAGCTTTCCAGCTGGCAAATGAGTTAAAAACAATCTTAGAGGGAGACATTATTCAAGAATTAAGCCTTAAAGAAGCTAATGAATTGAATATTGAGGAAATCAAAACACAACTTAAACGCTACTGGTATAATAATCGCCAAATGCGTATGTTCGCTGGTGGTTTGCGTAAAAACGGTTCTACTCTGATGGACTTGGTTAACTAAAATCAAAAATTGAAAATGCTAGGCGGTTAGTTAGTCTAATCGCCTTTTTGTTTTGGAGGAAATATTATAGATATTACAATTCGTTTGAGAAATAAGTTAAATGGTCAAGTAGAGGAAGTGGCACTTCCAACTAGTTTAGAAGCTGTTAAAGAACGCTTTAAATTAGATGAAACAGATGACTATGATAATTTAGTGATTGTTGATTCTAATGTTGATTTTATTGATGAGTATGATTTGCTTGAAGATGTTCTTAAATTTTCAAAATTAGTTGAAGATGTTGATGAACATTTGGTTTACGCGTGCCATGAGTTATTTGGTTATGATGTTAGAGATTTTTTGTTCTATGTAGATGACTTTGATGATATAACTTTGATTTATGATGTCAATACAGATAGAGAGCTTGGTGAATATTGGGTTAATGAGCTAGGTATTCAAAATATTCCGAGAGACCAATTGGAGACGTACTTTGATTACGAAGCTTATGGACGAGATATTAATATTGAAAGTTCTGGTGGTTTTGTAGCTGATGGTTTCCTAGATGTTCATTGAGGTAGTTGGTATGATTAGAGCATTGATTAGAAATCCAGATACAGGTCAGCGCCGTTGGTTTGCTTTTCCATTGTATTTTGGAAAACTAGTTGAAATTGGTTTTTCTGGTGATTTTAATGACATTGTTGAAGTTGTTGAGGTTGATGGAACGAATCGGTTTGGTACAGGTTATTGTACACTTAATGAACTAGAGGACTTAAATAAAATAGCGGAGGGATATTATTAGGAGGTCTGTTATGATAGCAAATATCAGGATACGTGATTCAGGTCAGAGTAAGTTGTTGTGTCAGTTAGATTTAATGCGTTTTTCGGAGGAACAGGTACGAGAACGTATGTTTGAACGAGGTATCAGAGATGATACCTTTTTTGTTTGTGGTTTTGTTGATTGGAATGTTGATAGTGAGATGTCATTAACCTTGGCTTATGCGCTGAAAAAATGTGTGCAAGAGCTTTATGACGGTGATGAATCTATTGTTGTTCATTTGTTAAAACGACACGTACCAGTTACAGAGATTATTTCTCATTATTATCATTTAGTTTCCAAAGATGAAGTTCAAACAGTTACGTATCTTTTAAAACGAGATAATCTTTTGAAAGATATATTGACAGATTATATTGAGCGAGGTGTTTTATTGAATACTGAAAAAGGCTTCTATGTAGCAGAAAAATAGGGAAAGGAGTAAGTTAAATTGAAATTAAAAGGGGGTGTTATCACCCAGATTAAAGCATTTTTAATGAAATTTTCAAAAAAAGAAAAGAAAGGCAAACAACCAAAGGTTAAGGAGCTATCCAAAAGGACTGCTAATATCATGACTTATGGTTTTTTGCTTTTCTTTGTGTTTATTGGTTTTATTGGTTTAGTGAGAGCAATCTCACTATCTAGTCAAGTAAATTCATTGAAAAATAAGGTGGCTGATTTTGAAACAACCTTAACGGATAATGCTAATCAAACCTCAACGTTAGATGTTTCACGTGTTCAATATTACATGACTAATTTTATCTATACGTATATTAATTATGATAAAGAATCTGCGGAGGAGCGGGAACAGACCTTACAAGACTATTATGCCTTTGATTCTTCGACTTATACGGAAGAATTGAATGAGACACGAACGTTGAAATCTCAACGTGTGATTAGTGTTGAGGAATATAAGTCTTATGATTTAGCAATTGTAAAAGTTGGTTATGAAGTTAGTGGCAACAGTTATGTCATGAACTTAGCTGTTCCCTTTAAGGTTAAAGATGGCTTGCTGACAATTGTTAGCCTACCTTATAGCTTGGCTGATGACCTTTATCAAGGTGATTCTAAATCATTTGAGAAGAATGATACGTCTGATTTGGTGAAGTTATCATCTAGCGAAACAGATTCAATCAAAGAGTTCTTGGAAGTATTCTTTGATAAATACGCTTCAAGTGATGAGACGGATTTAAAATTGGTGATGAAAGAACCAGTCTTAATGGGTGGGGCGTATCAAGTGGATACGATTGATAATTCAACAGCTCTCTTTTATGAGGGTGATGATGGTCAAAAGGTTGTGCAAGTGTCTGTTACGTTTACAGATAAAAATACAACTGATAAACATACTGAAAATTTCACTTTGTATTTGTCACAATCAGATAATGGTTGGGTTGTTGAAAAGTTATATAACTATTTTAAAAATTAAGGAGTAACAATTCATGGATATTTCAAATTTACGTTCATTTATGAGCGGTGATGCCATTTATGTAATTGGTGTTATAGCTGCGATTTTTATTGCTAAGTTCTGGAAAGATGGTAGTATTGTTAAAATCTTTGGAATTTTGATGATTTATGCTATCATTGCTGTTCTTTTGAAAGGAACACAAATGCTTAACTTCCTTTCGGGGATTTTGGAGTGGTTCGGCATTAATTCAGGGTTATAAAATATGGAAGAAGAACAATTGTTTGATTACAGTAGGGGGATTAATGCTCCCTACTGGATACAAGAAATTAAGACACCTAAAGGAAAACGTATCTGGTATTTTTCAACGCCAATGCAAGTTTCCTTTTTCGTTGTCTTTTTCTTGGTTTTGATTTTAATGTTTCAACTCTTATCGCCGTTGATGTCATGGTTAATTTCTCATACACATTCTATTGCTATTTTGCTTTACGGTATTTTACCGTATAAAATCGCAAAATATTATACGGAGACGGAGCCAGAGGGTAAAAAAATGCATGTTTTCATTGCTGACTGGTTGAAATATTGGTTTGAATTTAGATTAGATAAGCGAGCCATCTATCAAGGTGAGCGAGCTGATATGGAAAAAGAGTTTATTTTTGAGAAAACTCATTTGTAAAAAGGTAAGAGCCTTGACTGTTTAAAATCAAGGCTTTTTTGTTTTAAAAAATAAGGAGGTAACTAAAAAATGGTAAAGCGTTTGGAATATCCGATAGCAAAGACTGATGGAAATATGGCTTTACGTAAGGACGGTGTTGTCACGGCTTTTTATCGCGTTCCGAACACACCAATTACAATTACAGATACGGATAAAAAGAAAAAACATAAGATAACAGTTTCACAGGTAGTTAAGAAGCTAGTAAAATATAAATATTTTGAAGTTTCTTTGATTCCCAGGGACTATCTATTAGAAGAAAAAATGCGAGATTTTTCAGATGATTTAGCTGATGATTCAAAAGTATTAGGTGAACAAACACTTAATAGAACTGTTGGACTATTGACTAAAGAGATGGAAATTCCTTACGAGTATGAATGGATAGTCGGTATTAATATTGAAAAAACGATAGTTAAAAATAATTTAACTGAAGCTGTTACGAATCAATTATCAGAAATAGCGGAAAATATTGCTGGCTTTTTAGGTTTTGAAGTTGAGACCTTAGAGAATTGGTATGAAGATTATCAAGAGATTGAATCCATTATCTATCGCCTACTATCACCGTTAAAAGCAAAACGATTAACAAATGAAGAATTGTTCTATTATCAACGGTATCAGTTCTTAACTTATATTCCTCATTTAAGGGAAGATGTGATTGCCAATCGTGCTTTGGAAAATGTGACAGATACTGTGATTACTGTTGTTGAGGAGGGAATTTTAAAGCTATCTAGTATTTATGGCACTTCTTACCTTTCTATTTTGCCAATTGGTCGTTACTCAACGATTTTTAATGGTTTTCATTTAGGTGAGTTGCTTCAACGATTAAGTTTTCCTGTTTGGTTGAAAATGAAAGCAGAGTTTATTGATAAGTCTGGTTTAAACGGTCAAATGGGGCGGTCGAATAATCGTTATCGTAACATTATGAATGAAGCGGCTAGTACGGATACGGTACAGCAAGATGATATTTTAATGGGTGCTTATTCGTTGAAAGATTTGATGAAAAAAGTTGGTAATAAGGAAGAATTAATCCGTTTTGGAGCGTATGTGACGGTGGCTGGTTCAAACATTAAACAGTTGAAACAACGTCGTCAATCGTTACTTTCTTACTTCCAAGATATGAGTGTCAGTTTGCATGAGGCAGGTCATGATACGCCTTACCTTTTCCAAAGTTTACTTTACGGTCAAGATTTGCAAGTTACTACTCGCAAATGGAATCATTTAGTCACTTGTAAAGGCTTTGCGGAGTTGATGTTGTTTACGAATACACGTTCAGGTAACCGTATCGGTTGGTATATTGGACGAGTAGATAATCGCCTTACAGCTTGGGATAATATTGATGAAGCCGTTCAAGGTTCTAAGAACTTAGTTCTCTTTAATGCAACTGTCGCAAATAAAGAGGATATTGCTGGTAAAGTGACGAAAAACCCACACTTGATTATCACAGGTGCAACAGGTAATGGGAAGTCCTATCTTGCCCAATTACTTTTCTTGTTGACTAGTCAACAAAATGTGAGAATTTTGTACATTGACCCAAAACGTGAACTTCGTGAGCATTATCAAAAGGTGATTAGTCAACCTGATTTTGCAAGACGTTTCCCAGAACGTAAAAAACAAATTGAGAATATTAATTTTGTGACCCTTGACTCCGCTCTTGAATCGAATCATGGGGTGCTTGACCCAATTGTGATTTTGGAAAAAGAAAATGCGCAAGCAACGGCTAAGAATATGTTGCTTTACTTGTTGCGTCAAGCAACACAGGTTGAACTTAATCAAACAACGTCATTGACAAATGCGATTACAACGGTTTTAGAGCGACGTGAAGCTGGTGAAACAGTTGGCTTTAATCATGTTATTGAACTACTTTGTCAAGACGAGGATAAAAAGGTTGTTGAAGTAGGTGAGTATTTTAAAGCCATTATTCGTAATTCAATCTTGGAATTAGCCTTTTCAGACGGTCATGTTAAGGGGCTTTCTTATGATGAACGAGTGACTGTTTTAGAGATTGCGGATTTGTCATTGCCAAAAGATGGCACGGAAGATATTTCAGACCATGAAGCAAATTCAATTTGCTTGATGTTTGCACTAGGTGCGTTTTGTAAACATTTTGGTGAACGTAATGATGATGAAACACTTGAAATCTTTGATGAAGCATGGATTTTAATGCAATCATCAGAGGGAAAAGCGGTTATCAAGTCTATGCGTCGTGTTGGGCGGTCTAAATATAACACGCTTTGCTTGGTTACTCAATCTGTTCATGATGCTGAAAATGAAGAAGATTCTACTGGTTTTGGAACAATCTTTGCCTTTTATGAAAAATCAGAGCGAAAAGATATTCTAAAACACGTTGGCTTAGAAGTGACTGAAAAAAATCTAGAATGGCTGGATAATATGATTTCAGGACAATGTCTTTATTATGATGTTTATGGCAATTTGAACATGATTTCAGTCCATAATTTGTTTGAAGATATTGACCCATTCTTAAAACCAATGAAACAAACGACGTCAAGTGTACTAGAAAATAAATACGCTAGCTAGTTAGGAGGTGCAAATGAGTTCTGAAGATACAACAAGTATTTTAGTTAATCTCTATAATAAGGTATCTGGTGTTTCGATTTTTGATTTGAAAGCCTACATAGAACCGACTGCTAGTCTTAATATTAGTGCCGTCTGGAAGATTTTAACAGAAATATTTGTCAATGGTCCATTTATGATTTTAGATTTGATTGTTGGCTTTATTTCGTTAATTCTTCGCTTTTTTGAAAGTTTTGATTTATATGATGTTTATAAAAATACCGTTTATGACACGTCTAAAAACTTATGGAATGGCTTAGCAGGTTCAGGCAATTACAATAATTCTCTTTTGTATATTGTGATAGCAGTAACGGCTTTTAGTATTTTTATTGGTTATACTTTTTCAAAAGGTGATGTTGGACGTCGATTATTACACTTATTTGCGGTGATTATGCTTGGCTTAGGCTATTTTGGCACTATGCAAAATACGTCTGGCGGGATTTATGTCTTAGATACGATTCACAATGTGGCAAACTCTGCTAGCACGACGATTTCGAATATGAGCATTGTTAATCCTGAAAATGATGATAGCACAATCAGTTCAGAAACCTCTGTTGCAGATAATTACATTGCGAGAACAGCTTATGCAGCCTATGTTTATGTGAATACAGGTCGTCTTGACGGTAAATACATGAACAATCAGACAGGTGAAACAGAAGAGTTTGATGATTCAAAGGTTCTTGGTTCTGTAGTAGATGGTAAATTTCAAAAAGTAAAGCCAAGCGAGCGTGATGCTGATAGAAAGCAAGGTGGCTATCTAGATGATATAGGACATGGTGCAGATGATGGAGATGAAAAAAATCGCTGGGTTTCTGCCGTTGGTGATTACATTTTTATTAAATTTCTCTATGTGGTTTTAAAAATTGGTGAAGCTGTTATTTTAGGCTTTCCGTTAATCTTGATTCAAATCATGTCTTTTGTGGCACAATTGTTAGTGATTTTCTTAATGATTGCTTTTCCATTAGCCTTACTTGTGTCATTAGCACCTCGTATGCAAGATGTAATTTTTAATACCATTAAACTAATGTTAGGAGCTAGCTTCTTTCCAATATTGACAGGTTTCTTAACATTAATGGTCTTTTACATTGAAGCTATTATTAATGTTTTTGTATCAAGCGGTTTTGATAGTTTATCTGAACAAGATTTAGTTAGCTTTAGTGATTTTCAACCTGTTTTTGAACTAGTGATTTCAACAGTTGTACAAGCGATTGTGTTTGTGGCGATTTGGAAGAATAAAGAAAAGGTTTTAACCTTTATTTTGGGTCACAATCAAGCAAATAGCGTCGCTAGACTTGCGGACGGTGTTGTTAACGCTCCTAGTCAATTTCGTGATACAGGTGGAAATATGTATGAACGAGCGAGTGATATGGCGACAATGGGAATGCTTGCGACTGGTGCTGGTGCAGGCTTAGCCTTAACAGCTAAAGATGGTTTGGAGAAAGCTTTTTCCAAATTTAAACCAGATTATGGTGAGGTAACACCTGATTCAGCTGATAATTCTGATTATGATGACCAATTTGAGAATATGGGTAATCCGTCATACAGTGATGATGATTCTACTGTTGAAGATGTTGACTTTACAGAAGTTGACCTTGACATGGTAGATATTCCACTATATGATGAGGGTGAATCAAGTATTGAAGATGACAGCATTGATTATGATGGTGTTTATCAAGAAAGCTTACCTGATGATTCTCTTGATGATAATGAAAATGTTTCTATTGAAGATTTTGAACAAGATTTGTCAAGTGAAGAAGCCATTGATTATCATCAACAAGCAGATAATGCTCAAAGTGATAAAGTTATTGAAGATTATTCAATAGATAATTTTTCAAAAGATTCAGCGATTGAAGAGGTAGAAGTTCCTCAAACAGAATCACCTTTAAGACCGTCTGATGAGCTGCCAAATGATTATCGAACGTATCGTAAACAGGCTAAGGTTGATAAATTGGAAGATGAATTATCCCACTATCAATCTAGTGATGATTTGGGACAGTTAGAAACAGGTCAATCAGCTTTTAAACGTGGCTTAGCTAAAACAACGACTAAAAATAGACAATATCGTATGAATAAAAAACGAATATCTGATATTGAACAACGATTAGCAGAATTGCGAGGTGAATAAGATGAAAAAACGACGCTTAGGCTGTCTCTTTTTTATTTTACTATTGCCTTTCTTTATTACTATCGTTGTTATCATTGCATTGTTTGCTGGTGCAGATGAAAATTGCGATGTTTCCTCTGGTTCAACGTCTGGAGCTACCGTTAGTACGGTAGTTTCGGATACGGACTGGACGCACGAGGGGTCAACCGCTTATAACAATGCAAAGCTAGTCTTTGATTCTTGGGTTTCAAAAGGGCTAAGTGGTGCTTCTGCTTCTGGTATTGTTGGTTGGGTTAATTCTGAGGGTGGTTTCTCTCTCGTTGACCGAGCCGAGGGACATTACGGCACAGATGAATTAACGAATGGGCTATCCGCTGGTGTTATTCCAAGTGGTGGCTCTGGTTATTCGGTTGGTGGCGGTGGCATTTACCAATTTACACCTTATACAAAGTTTGCGGAAGCTGGCGATAGCAAATGGCTCGACGTGGACGCTCAAAATACCTTTGTGGCACAAGCGATTCTGTCTGGTGACTGGAACGCCTCCATGGATTTGACAGGTGGTAATCATTCATTCCAACGAATGGCACAGATGACTGATCCACAACAAGCAACATTAGTTTGGCAAGCTTATGAGCGTGGAAATACCGCTTATATTGACCAAAGTCAAAAGCAAGTTGATGCTCAAAAAGCTTACGACATGTTTAATGGCGCTTCTTACAGTTATGATGACAGTAAGTTTACTCAAGCATTTGGCGCAAGTGCAGGTGACTCTAACTCTAATTCAGATTATAAAGTTTCTTCTGTTGGTACTAAAAACTGTTCCTCATCTTCTGGTGGCGGTACGGGGGCTTGGTCAACTGATGGTGGCACGGTTGCTTATAGTGCTTATAATGCTTGGAAAAGAGACGATTTACCAGATGACCTAAAACAATATGCTTTAGACCCTGCAAGTGTCGGTTTAGGCTATAAAGATAGCACGGGTTGGAACGCCATAGCTTATTCAGGCGGTCAATGTACTGACCTTTCCGCTAGTCTTATGTATGCTTTATGGGAGAAAGACGGTGAACATGTATCAATGACGTTAGGTAATGGTCAAGACATAGCAAAAAATTGGGCTAGTCGTTTTCTTGATAAAGTGAGTACAACACCAACAGCGGGTGCAGTCTTTAGTCAAACACCAGCTTCTGCAGGAAATGAAGTTGGTCACACAGGCGTAGTTAGTCACGTTTTTGCGAATGGCGATATTTTAGTCGTTGAACAAAATTACGCGGATTTGTCTGGTGAGAACGGCGGTTTTGGAAAATACACTTGGTCTTATCGTTATGTCCCAACTTCTCAATATGCTTCTGGTTGGAGTTTTTATGACCCAAGTAACGCAGGTTATAGCATTGTTTCTGAAGCGTCATCAGTCAATTAAAGATAGAAAGGAAAAATCCCTTGTAAATGACAAAGGATTTATGGAATAGGTAATGAAGTTTTAGGTTAGGTATGATATAATATTTGGTGCAGAAAAGTTAAGACGGTGGCTACTCATTCTGAAAGGGTGGTGATGCCTATGGGCAATTCATCAAAATCTGACAGAAAGGAGGAAGCCTAAACTTGTCAACGTTCGAAGTATTGACGCTTTTATTTGTAGCTGGTAACTTTGTTATCACTTTAATAAAACTCATACTAGAACTAATCAAAACGACAAAAAAATAACCGTCTGAACTTTGGCGAGTCTTCGGTTATTTTTTAACTTATAAAACATGCCACCGTCTTAAACGGTTCTGTATAGGGTAGTTGTTTTCACAACTGCCCTTTTTCTATTCACATTATATCTCAACTAGAAAAAATAGTCAAATAAGTTGTATGTAATGGTTTGACTTGGGAGCTAAAACTTTAAAAGCTTTACTTTTAGACTTGGAGAAAGCATATGAAGAAAAAGATAATGATGTTACTAATGATAGTGATTGGTTTACTATTAGTCTTTAGTAAGCCGATTAGTCATTATGTGATTGGCTTAAGGTCAAATGATTATCAAGTTAGTAAAATCTCAAAAGCAACGATTGCTAAAAATAAAACAGTAGAAGCCACTTATGACTTTTCAAGTGTTCAGTCCGTTTCTGTGAAAAGTTTATTAACGTCTGATGGAACAGATTTACCAGTTATTGGTGGGATTGCGATTCCTGATTTATCTATCAATCTTCCTATCTTTAAAGGTGTGACGAACGATAATCTACTATATGGTGCAGGAACAATGAAAGATAATCAAGTTATGGGTGGTGAGAACAATTATACTTTAGCTAGTCATCATGTTTTCGGCTTAACAGGTGCGTCTCAAATGCTTTTTTCGCCATTAGAAAAGGCAAAAGTTGGCATGACAATTTATTTAACGGATAAGTCAATGATTTATACTTACAAAATTACAGAAATAATATCTGTTAGCCCAGAACAAACAGATGTTTTAAATGATGTTGTTGGGCAATCAACGTTAACGTTAGTAACTTGTGAAGATGAGAAAGCAACGAAACGTCTTATTGTTAAAGCAAGGTTAACTGATTCTAGGACTTATCAAAAGGCAACAAAAGCCCAAGTAAAATCTTTTAGCTATTCATACAATCAAATTCAGTAAGGAGTTAAAAATGAAGAAAAGGGTAGTTATCGGCTTACTAGTGTTACTAGTAGGCTTGATTATTTTATCTGTTCGTTCGTGTCATAGAAATGAACAGTCACGGTCACCGTCATCAAATACAACAGATACGGTTACGCAACAGTCAAGCAAGAAGAAATCATCTACAAGTGAATCAGAGGTACTTTCAGCACAAGATGAAGCCACTCAAACACTTGAAAAAGCAGATGAACCATTAGGTGAGGAAGAAACACAAAGAGTCAATGCTTCGTTGATGGTTGCTTTTGATTATTTAACACAAGTTAATAATCAGTCTGATGTTCAAGTGATGTATAAGGATAGGTTGTCGGTTACTAGCCAAGCAATGGCACAAACAGTTGTGACAATGTTAAAGGCTGGTTATCAGCTTGATATTAGTACGTTAAAAGTTTATGCGAGCGATAGTGAGAATGTTTATCAATTCACCGTGGATTTGGTGAAAGAGGGAACAGAAAATCTTACACTTGCAGGAAATTACGTCACAGGTACACAACAGTTGGAAATTGCCAGTTTGCATGGGATTCCAACAGGTATTCAATATTAAATATTTACGAGGAGAAAACAAATGAAAAAACAACAAATTTTAACAATGGTAGCTGTTTCGACAGTAGTATTAGCAGGGACAGGGTCAAAAATCTTTGCAGATGAGGTATTAACGACTTCTTCTGTAAATGATGTCGTATTACTTTCTGATGATGTGGTAGATGATACAATTGGTGATGTCGTGACACCACCATCAACTGATAATAATACTGGTAATGAGACAGAACCATCTGTTCCAAAACCACCTGCTAATGATGAAGTAGGTGATACTGTTAATCCAGATGTGCCAACTAATCCTGATACAGGAGGCGATACGTTACCAGAACAACCGACTGAGCCAAGCACACCACCGTCAACAGATAATGGTGCAGGAGAGGATACGAGTAAACCATCTGAACCAGAAACAGGGGAAGATGTGACCAAGCCATCAGAGCCATCACAACCAACAAATCCACCAATTACTGATGATGCCGTCAATAAAGATGACCAAGGGAATATTACAGTGAAACCGCAAGTTGTCGCACCCAATCAAACGGTTGTTGGGACACAAAATGGTCAATTATTAATCCAAGACACTTCTGGTAACACTCGTTTAGCAGAAGCCAGTGAGTTTGGTGGTCAGAAAAATGGCAATGGAACAGTATCTTTTAAGACCGCAGATGGAAAAACAGTAACACTTCCTGAAACAGGTGAAAGTACAGTTGGCGTTGTGGTAGGTTTGTTGATTATTTTGGCAGGTCTTGGTCTAGGATTTAAAGATAAATTAAGAGCCTTGATTGATAAGATTAAAGCAAAATCTAAAAAGTAATAAATTGAGCCATGACTAAAATCATGGCTTTTGTTTTTTCAAGAGGTGAGAGATGTTAACTAAGGAACAATTGTATATTAAGTTAGTAATCTATTCGTTAGGTAGAAGTCGTGAGTTTATTCTTAGTCATTATGATGAAGAATTAGCTGAAAAAGTAACTGAAAAATATCCAGAAATTAAGACAATGTTAGAATTTACATTACTGACGATATTGCCTGAAATGGAGCTTAAGTTAAGTCAAGAAATAGAAGCTTTATGTGATGAGCTGATGTTTTCAGTTAGGCGATTGCATAATGTGTTAGGAGAATACAATTTTGCGATTAAAGAAATTCCTATTTGGATTGAGAAATTTGAAAATGTACTTAAATCAAATCATTAATAGTGAAAACAATATTATTTTGATAAAGTAAGCAGACTTTGGGGAGGAATTAATGTTAGAATCAATAAAGGCGTTGTTTTTAATGTCAGAATCAAAGTATCGTGAAATAAGTGATGAAAAGGTAGAATCTTTAAAGATAGCTGAACTAGATTTTTTTGCTAATTTTAGAGCAGATATTGAGTGTTTTAGGGATTTAATTATCATAGCAGATACTCCTGAAATGGTGGTTATTATTGATGAGAGGTTGAGTAAACCTAGATACGATTTTATTTTATCACAGAATAAAAGAATTAATGATGGATTAAAGCCATGACTAAACATCATGGCTTTTTTGTGTTTAGAGAATGAGGTGAAATTATATGGAAGAAAATATTAATAATTTTCCTGATGTGATGGTAAACAAGCAGGAACTAATTGAAAAATACTTTCCTTATTTCAAAGTAGGAACATTGAACAAATATATTCTGAATATCGCAGATAATGAGCAATTTAAACATGTGATATTACGTCCATCAACTCGAATGACAATGATTAATGTTAGAGGTTTTTATCTTTATTTGCGTTGGTGTGAAGAACGAAGATTTAAATGATATAATGTAAGCATTGATTAAAGATATGCTTGCTATTGTTAAGGTAGGAGGTCATATGTTTTATAAGGAATTGGCTAATGGTAAATATCGCTATTATCAGAAATATTGGAATATAAGAGAGGAGTGTTGGTTACAAGTTTCTGTCACGTTAAAATCCAAAACACGAGCTGTACAGGCAGAAGCAAAACGAATTCTAGAAGATAAAATTAGTAAGAAAAATGGTGTTTGTTTATTACAAGCTGAGACTGTCAAAGAGGTGTATGAGCAATGGCTAGTTATTCGCCGAATGGAAGTAAAACCTAGTACATTACGAACACAAATGGGGATAATGAATGGTTTTATAAAAGTTTTTGGTAATGAAAAACTAACTAAGATTAAATCGTCTGCTTTACAAACATATTTATTAGCTAAAGATTGGTCATATGGTTATCGGAATTTAGTTAGAGTTTACTTATCATCTCTTTTTGATTATGTAAAAACAGTTGGTTATCTTGTAGATAATCCAATGGATAGAGTTGTTTTGCCGAAACACAAAGTAACACAAGAAGAAATAGAATTAAAGAGAGAAAACTATCTATCAAGGAATCAAATACGACTTTATTTAAATGTTCTGGATGAGAGAGGAACAAATCCAATATTTAATATATTAGTTGAATTTTTGTATTTGACAGGCTTACGTGCAGGTGAAGCGCAGGCGTTAATGTGGTCGGATATTAATTTTGAGACTAGAATGTTGACAGTAAAACATACTATTCAAAGAGGGAATAAGAAATCAGATTATCAAATTACAACACCGAAAACAATTCATTCCTACCGAAAAGTTTACTTTAATAGTAGGGTAGTAGAGTTATTGTATGAATTAAAACGTTTAACGACTGTTGTAAGTGATAAAGATTTGGTTTTTACAGATGGTTGTGGAGATTTTTTTGTTTTGAATACATTTAATTCATATATCCAACGTTATTTTAATAATCAGGAGATTGAAAAGTTGGATAGTTTCAAACTAACTAGTCATGTTTTTAGGCACTCTCACGTTAGCCTGTTGGCGGAGCTAGGTTTTCATATTCGAGAAATTATGGAACGAGTTGGTCATAGTGATGAAAAAACGACGATTCAAATTTATACTCACGTGACAGAGAAAATGAAACAAAATAGTTTTGAGAAGTTAGAATCTGTTGCAATATAATTAACCAAAAACTAACCAAAAATTGAATAAACAAGTAGAAATAAGTGGTAGGTAGTTGTTGAATGAAAAGAATTGAAAACTGTAAAATAGTAGTAAATAATAGTATTTGACAATAAGTATTTTTGAAAAAACATATTAGATGTTATAATGTAGCTATGACAAAATTAAAAATGATTAAAGAAAAAATTCTTTCTTTGTTTAACGACATCAAGGAGAGAATATCTTCTCACAATCACAGTAAGCGTAACTCATCTGAGGAGGAGTTATCAGGCGCTACTGTCAATGAATTTGAAACAGACAAAACGGAAGAGAAAGAAGCAACACCAACGTATCAGCGAAGCAAAGGACACCACGAAAAGGTGAAAAAATCACCTGCTTGGGTGCAAAAAATCTCTCGCTTCATGCCCTCCACCAAAAATCCAATCCGACGTTTCTGGCGTCGCTACCGTATCGGAAAAATTCTGCTTATTTTAACGGGAATTGGTGTTTTAGCGATTGGTTCTTACCTTTACTTTGTCGCCAAATCAACGAATGTTTCGGATTTGCAAGATGCTTTGAAAGCAACAACTGTCATTTATGACCAAAATGGTGATCAAGTTGGTTCGCTTTCAGGTCAAAAAGGAACGTATGTCGAATTAGACGCTATTAGTGATAACATGAAAAATGCGGTTATTGCAACCGAGGATCGAACTTTCTATGAAAATAGCGGGATTAATTATTCACGTTTTTTCTTGGCTCTGTTCACCTTTGGGCACTTTGGTGGTGGTTCGACAATCACCCAGCAATTAGCTAAGAATGCTTATCTGAGTCAAGAACAGACAATCACCCGAAAAGCCAAGGAATTTTTCCTCGCGCTCGAGTTAACCAAAAAATACACCAAAGATGAAATATTGACCATGTATCTGAACAATGCTTATTTTGGAAATTCGGTCTGGGGGATTGAGGACGCAAGTCAAAAATATTTTGGCACTAGCGCAGCAAATTTAACCATTGAACAATCAGCGATTCTTGCTGGGATGTTGAAAGGTCCTGAAATTTACAATCCTTATTATTCTATTGAAAATGCGACAAATCGCCGTAATACGGTTCTAAATGTTATGGTTGATGCCGGTAAAATCACGCAGGAAGAAGCTGATGAAGCTGAGCAAGTTGATATTTCCAGCGAGCTTAACGATACCTATACAGGGACTTCTGATGATTACCAATACGCTTCTTATTTTGATGCGGTTATTCAGGAATCTGAGGAAACATATGGCTTATCAGAAGATGATATTGTCAATAATGGTTATAAAATTTACACAGAGCTTGACCAAAATTATCAAGCCAATATGCAGGCTATTTTTGATAATACTTCTTACTTCCCAACATCAGATTATGACGGTGAAAGCGCCCAAGGTGCAAGTGTTGCTATGGATCCATCAACGGGGGCTGTTCGTGGTTTGGTAGGGCGTGTTAGCTCAACCTCTGCAATCTTCCGAAGTTTCAATTATGCGACACAAGCATCACGTAGCCCTGGTTCAACCATCAAACCTCTGGTGGTTTATTCACCAGCAGTTGCTTCAGGTTATTCAATTACAACTGAATTGCCAAATACGGTTCAGGACTACGATGGCTATGCACCAACAAACTATGGTGGCATTGAGACAGACGATTTGCCGATGTATCAAGCATTAGCTAATTCTTACAATATCCCTGCTGTTTACCTATTAAATGAAATTGGTATCAGTAAGGGAATTGGTTACGGTAAGAAATTTGGTCTCAACATGGACAACGTCAACGAGGAATTGGGTATTGCACTCGGTGGTGGTGTCACAACGAATCCACTTGAAATGGCGCAAGCCTATTCAACCTTTGCTAATGGTGGTGTGATGCCAAAAGCTCATTTGATTACCAAAATTGAAAATGCTAGTGGTGATGTGATTGCAGAATTTAAACAGTCCAATAAACGTGTCATTAGTCAATCCGTAGCAAATAAGATGACAAGCATGATGCTTGGAACATTTTCAAACGGCTCTGCTATTAACGCTAATGCTTATGGTTACACGATGGCAGGTAAGACAGGTACCGTGGAAGCAAGCTTCAATGAAGACTTGACAAGTGACCAATGGGTAATTGGCTATACGCCTGATGTCGTTATTGCTCAATGGATTGGTTATGATTCGACTGATGAAAATCACTACCTAACCGACGCAAGTTCGGGAACGGCATCGACCATCTTTAGTGCGGTAGCAAGTAGCATTTTACCATATACGGCAGGAACAGAGTTTACCGTCGAAAATGCTTATAGCCAGAATGGATACGATTTAGTTTATAGCACCGATGATTCAACAGATACAAGCAGTAGCAGTTCGTCATCAAGCTCTGACAGTATCCTTGATAAAGTGCAAGAATCCGCACAAAACGCTGGCGACACGATTGGACGAGCGGTTAAAGACGCTTGGGATAGTTTCTCAAGTTGGTTTAACAGCCAGACGAACTAACGAACTTGCCAACTTATCAAAAACATGATAAAATAAGGACTCGGAGGCATTATGGCACAGAAAAAAGCAAGTTTAGCTTGTACAGAATGTGGAAGCCGTAACTACTCTATCGGAGTTAGTAGTAATCCAAAGCCTGTACGACTAGAAGTTAATAAATTTTGTAAACATTGTAAAAAATACACACTACATAAAGAAACACGTTAATCATTTTATGTAGCAACTGGCATTCTCAGCTTTAGAGTAATGAGCGGAGATGATAGAAAAAGGAGGCGCCCGTGGCATTCATTAAGGGAGTTTTTACGATTTTAAAAGACACAACATGGCCAAATCGTAAACAACGTTGGAAAGATTTTATTTCTGTACTTGAATATACAGCATTCTTTACCATTGTTATTTTCATTTTCGATAAATTGCTCTCACTTGGAGTGACAGATTTATTGAATCGTTTTTAAGATTGAGTTTGATTGGAGGTTTTGCAATAGCAAGCTTCTGATTGATGATTAAGTCAAAAGAAGTCTGAGAAGTCCTTTCTCAGGCTTTTTTGTGCACATTTGGCATCAATTCGTTGACAGCGCTTATTATTTTTCCTATAATAAAATAAAGAAAAACACCCAAAGAGCCTTGCGGGGCTTTTTTATAATGGAGGAAATTATGTTAGATTCATTTGATAAGGGTTGGTTCGTTTTACAAACTTACTCTGGTTACGAAAACAAAGTTAAAGAAACATTGTTGCAACGTGCGCAAACTTACAATATGTTAGATAACATCTTGCGCGTTGAAATTCCAACACAAACAGTTAATGTTGAAAAAAATGGGAAAGTCAAAGAAGTTGAAGAAAATCGTTTTCCAGGTTATGTCTTAGTTGAAATGGTGATGACAGACGAAGCTTGGTTCGTTGTTCGTAACACACCAAACGTTACTGGATTTGTTGGGTCACACGGTAACCGTTCAAAACCGACACCACTTTTGGAAGAAGAAATCCGTTCAATTCTTATCTCAATGGGACAAACTGTTGATGTCATTGACACAAACATCAAACCAGGTGATGTGGTTCAAATCATTGACGGCGCCTTTGCAGGACAAGAAGGACGTGTTGTTGAAATCGAAAACAACAAAGTGAAATTGATGATTAACATGTTCGGAACTGAAACACAAGCTGAATTGGAGCTTTACCAAATCGCTGAATTGTAATGATTTTTCACAAGCCTAACGTGTATATTGGCTTACATTCTAAAACGCTGAACTCTTAGACGGAATTCGGCGTTTTTTGTATTTGAATGCTATTTTGATTCAATATCTTCTTTTTCGATTTCTTCGTGATAGTATCAAGCGTGATATAAAATGACGTTGTTGACTTGCTTGTTAGTGGCAATAAGTTAATCACAATAGTACAAACCATAAAAACATCGTAAATTTTTTCAATGGTTGCTAGGTTATCAGAAGGTTTGATAATATCAAAAAGCTGTTTTTTCATAAATGTTTCCCTGATGTTGTTAGGACTATTATAAACATAGCAAAAACACTCTAAATAGCATGTTTTTTGCTATAATTAAGTAACAAAGTGAGAAAGAACGGAGAATAAGGATGGCTGTCGGTTTAGTATTAGAGGGTGGCGGCATGCGCGGTTTGTACACCGCTGGTGTCTTGGATACCTTTTTAGATGCGGGAATTAAGGTGGATGGTGTTGTCTCGGTATCTGCTGGGGCCCTTTTTGGGGTGAATTTTTTGTCAAAACAAAAAGGCAGAGCCCTCCGTTACAATAAAAAATATGCCACAAATCCGGGGTACATGGGACTTCGTTCATGGTTGAAAACAGGAAATGTGGTCAATAAAGAATTTGCCTACTACAAAGTTCCGATGGAACTGGATATTTTTGACGAGGAAGCTTTTGAAAAATCAGGTGTACCTTTCTATGTAACAGTAACTAATTTAGCAACAGGAAAAGCTGAGTATCATAAGGTTGACAATGTCTTTGAACAAATGGAGTTACTTCGTGCGAGTTCAGCATTGCCTTTGGCGTCAAAAATCGTTGAGTGGCAAAGCAATAAATACCTTGATGGTGGTCTGTCAGACAGTATTCCAGTCGATTTTGCCAAAAGCCTTGGTTTTGATAAATTGATTGTTGTTTTAACACGTCCAATTGATTACCGTAAAAAGCCAAGTAATGGTCGTGTCTATAAACTTTTTTACAGAAAATACCCTAAGTTTGTAGAAGTCGCTTCAAAACGTTATCAACACTATAACGACACCATTGAACACATTAGCAATTTGGAAAATGAAGGCGAACTTTTTGCCATTCGCCCAAGCCAAAATCTGGAAATCGGACGACTTGAAACCAACCCCGACAAATACGAAGAAATTTACCAAATCGGTGTCAAAGATACCAAAGCAATCATGGAACAATTGAAAGATTATTTAGCAAATGACTAAATGAGCATTTGATTTGACTAAAAATTCTTCTTATCAACTGAAAACAGGCATGAAATCCCTTGTGATTTCGCCTTTTTTCTTTATTCTTTTCGTGGTATAATAGTAACCAACACTAAGAACATGGAGAATGACATGGCAACTTATAATCATAAAGAAATTGAGAAAAAATGGCAGGCCTATTGGGCTGTTAATCATACGTTTAAAACAGGAACAGACGCTGATAAACCAAATTTTTATGCGTTGGATATGTTCCCTTACCCATCTGGAGCTGGTCTGCACGTAGGACATCCAGAAGGATACACTGCGACTGATATTCTTAGCCGTTTCAAACGCGCTCAAGGCTACAACGTTCTTCACCCAATGGGTTGGGATGCTTTCGGACTTCCTGCCGAACAATACGCAATGGATACAGGTAATGACCCAGCTGAATTTACAGCTAAAAACATTGCAAACTTCAAACGCCAAATCAACTCACTTGGTTTCTCATATGACTGGGATCGTGAAGTGAACACAACTGACCCTAATTATTACAAATGGACTCAGTGGATTTTCACAAAATTATACGAAAAAGGCTTGGCGTACGAAGCTGAAGTACCAGTTAACTGGGTTGAAGAATTAGGGACAGCTATCGCCAACGAAGAAGTGCTGCCTGACGGGACATCTGAACGTGGTGGTTATCCAGTTGTTCGTAAACCGATGCGCCAATGGATGCTTAAAATCACAGCTTACGCTGAACGTCTGCTCGAAGATTTAGAAGACCTTGATTGGCCAGAATCAATCAAAGATATGCAACGTAACTGGATTGGTAAATCAACTGGTGCTAACGTTACTTTTAAAATCAAAGATACGGATAAAGATTTCACCGTCTTTACAACTCGTCCAGATACATTATTTGGTGCGACTTACGCTGTTTTAGCGCCTGAGCACCCACTTGTTGAAGCTATTACAACACCAGAACAAGCGCAAGCAGTTGCTGACTACCAACACCAAGCAAGCCTTAAATCTGACCTTGCTCGTACAGACCTTGCTAAAGAAAAAACAGGTGTTTGGACTGGTAGCTATGCCATTAACCCAGTAACTGGTAAAGAAATGCCAATCTGGATTGCTGATTATGTTCTTGTAAGCTACGGTACTGGTGCTATCATGGCTGTTCCTGCTCACGATACACGTGACTGGGAATTCGCAAAACAATTTGACTTGGAAATCATTCCAGTTCTTGAAGGCGGAAATGTTGAAGAGGAAGCTTACACAGAAGACGGACTTCACGTCAATTCTGGTTTCCTAGATGGACTTGATAAAGCGCAAGCTATTGATAAAATGGTTGAATGGCTTGAAGCAGAAGGCGTTGGTAACAAGAAAGTAACTTACCGCTTGCGTGACTGGCTTTTCTCACGTCAACGTTATTGGGGTGAACCAATCCCAATCATCCACTGGGAAGACGGTACAACAACAGCTGTTCCAGAGGAGCAATTACCACTTGTATTGCCAGTAACAAAAGACATCAAACCTTCAGGTACGGGTGAATCACCACTTGCTAACTTGACTGATTGGCTTGAAGTGACACGCGAAGACGGCGTTAAAGGTCGCCGTGAAACCAATACAATGCCACAATGGGCTGGTTCAAGCTGGTACTTCTTGCGTTACATTGATCCACACAACGATGAAAAATTGGCTGATGAAGAGCTTCTCAAAGCTTGGTTGCCAGTTGATATTTACATCGGTGGTGCAGAACACGCTGTGCTTCACCTTCTTTATGCTCGTTTCTGGCATAAATTCCTTTATGATTTAGGTGTTGTTCCAACCAAAGAACCATTCCAAAAACTCTTTAACCAAGGGATGATTTTGGGAACAAGCTACCGCGATCACCGTGGTGCACTTGTGGCAACTGACAAAGTTGAAAAACGTGACGGTTCATTCTTCCACATTGAAACTGGTGAAGAACTTGAACAAGCACCAGCGAAAATGTCTAAATCACTTAAAAACGTTGTTAACCCTGATGATGTGGTTGAACATTATGGTGCAGATACACTTCGCGTGTACGAAATGTTCATGGGACCACTTGATGCCTCAATCGCATGGTCTGAAGAAGGTCTTGAAGGCTCACGTAAATTCCTCGACCGCGTCTATCGCTTGTTGACAACAAAAGAAATTGTTGCAGAAAACAATGGCAATTTGGATAAAGTTTACAACGAAACAGTCAAAGCTGTAACTGAACAACTTGAAGCCATGAAATTCAATACAGCTATTGCGCAATTAATGGTATTCGTCAACGCTGCTAACAAAGAGGACAAACTCTTTGCTGACTACGCTAAAGGATTTGTACAATTGTTAGCACCATTTGCACCACACCTTTCTGAAGAATTGTGGCAAACATTGACACAATCAGGTGAATCAATTTCATACGTTGCATGGCCAACATGGGACGAAGCAAAACTCGTTGAAAACGACGTTGAAATTGTTATCCAAATCAAAGGTAAAGTACGTGCTAAACTTGTTGTACCAAAAGATTCAAGCCGTGAAGAACTTGAAAAACTTGCCCTTGCTAACGACAAAATCCAAACAGAAATCGCTGGCAAAGACATTATTAAAGTAATTGCGGTACCTAACAAACTTGTAAATATTGTTGTGAAATAGATTTTTGATACAAGTTTGTTAGCTTTATTTCCAACCTCATCCCCTCTCCCGGAGCTTTTGAGCAGTGCCTAACAAACTTGAATCTCGTGGTAAAATAATCACTATATATAACCAAAAACTCCTGTCCAATGGGTAGGAGTTTTTGGTTTATGAAGATGATGTCTGGTAAAACTTGATAAAACCTCATGGTAAACGTTTACAAAAAATTAGCTAAAGAGTAAAATAAAAGAAAGAATCTAAGAAAGAGGGCAAAAAATGGAAGTCAAACAAGAAATTGTTGAGACAATTAATGGGCAAAAGGTTGAAAAATACACTATTATTAATGATAATGGTGTCCAAGTTGGTTTACTAACGCTGGGAGCAACTTGGCAAGAATTTTTAGTGCCAGATGACAAAGGAGGTCAGAAAAATCTTATCATTGGTTTTGATAAGCCAAGTGATTATCTGAAAAATCCTTTATGTGCAGGTCAATCAATCGGACGTGTTGCAGGGCGTATTAATCAAGGGAAAGTTAACCTTGATGGCAAAGAAATTCAGCTACAACAAAATGAAAAAGGAAACACTCTTCACGGTGGACCTCAAGGATTTCATCAGCAAATCTGGACTGCATTTATCGAAGCTGGTCAAAATGCGCTTAGTGTGGTGATGACTTATGACGCTAAAGAGGAAATTGACCATTTCCCAGGAGATATGCAGGTAGAAGTGCGATTTACGCTAGACAATGCAAATCGTTTTACGATTGTTTATACGGGCAAAAATACTACTAAAACAACGCTTTTTAACCCAACCAACCATGTTTATTTTAACTTGGGAAATCGTCAAGATTTAAGTCAGCACACCTTCACTTTGGCAGCAGACCATTATTTAGAGACTCGTGATGATTTGATTCCGACAGGAAAATTCATTGACGTTGCTGGCACAGCTTATGATTTTCAAACTGGGCAAAACCTTGGAGAGGCTATCGCTGATACAGGCGGGCTTGACGATGCTTTCTTGGTAAATGCTTCGCTTGATAAACCTTGTGGAGAATTGAAAGATGAGGAAAGTGGCGATTCTGTTCACCTTTATTCTGACCGTGATGCTTGGGTCGTTTACAGCATGGGTGGTATTCCTGAAGGTATTTATCCAGCGCGTGATAAGGGCAAAATGGCTAAAGAATTTGAATCCTTAGCACTTGAAGCACAATTTCTCCCAGATGCTATTAATCATGATAATTTTGGTGACATTACCCTGCAAGCAAATGAGGAGAAAAGCTACACAATCGCTTTTGAGTATCATAAAGGATAATATCGTTTTACAAACTCAGTTAAAAAGAGATTTCTGTTTGGAATCTCTTTTTATTATTTATAATTGATTCTTGCATTATGATTGAGAAAATCCAGTCAGAGCAAAATAGTTGTGTGAAAACACACTTTGTAGTAGCATAACGTTATACAATTCTACATACTGTATTCCAACATCGAAGTAATATAGTATGACGAATTAGAAAGGAAATGTAAATAATGATTGAAATTACATTTTTAAACGCAGGAAACCAAGAACGAGTGGTGACGTTTGACTCATACGAAGAATTCGAACGTTCACAGCAAGCTTGCTCAATTGATATTGCCGACTATTACAAAGTCACTAAGGTCGTTTATAACGGTCATGTACTGGATTATTCAGGAAATTATGGCAACTTATTTTACTACTTTTTAAAACAAGATTTAACACAGTATCGTATTTAACGACGTTTTTCATTTATGAATAAAGACGACCAGCAGACCGTCAAAAATTTATGATAAAATCGCAATAAATCGATTTTAGAACAAGCAAAAAGCCCCAAACAAAGGGCTTTTTCTTATGATGTTTAGTCCTCCCTATAGGGCTCGAACCTATGACCCATGGATTAAGAGTCCACTGCTCTACCAACTGAGCTAAGGAAGGATAAGAAGCTGTATTGGCACCGTGATTCACGATTTGTATTGAACCCGCAATCTACAAGCAGGTGGGCAACTCGCTTCTCCTTAGTTGCTTCCGCGTGTAACGGCCTGCATACTGGAGAAAGACTACTGTTTCCCGAAATACAAATATTTAGTCGGTCAACACATTGATGTGAATTCGTATGCCACAGCAATAACCTATATATCTATAATAGCATTTTTAAAAAATATTTCAAGGGCAAATCTTATTTTTTAGAAAGCGGTTTTCTTTTTAAGCATTAATGAAAACTATTAAAATGAGAAAGTACCATATTATCATTATTTAGACAGTTCATCAATTCGCTCTTTGTTAGCACCGAGGGCACGCTCGTATTTCCCAGTTTGGTTAGCATCAAAATAATTTTTTTCGACTAACTTATCTGGTAAATACTGCTGTTTAACCCATTTTTCAGGATAATCATGAGGGTATTTGTAGCCTTGTGCGTTTCCCAAATCTTTGCTGCCAGCGTAATGTCCGTCGCGTAGATGGCGTGGAATTGGCAAATTTCCGTTTTGATGAAGGTCGCTGATAGCCTTGTCAATCGCTGTAATGGCAGAATTTGATTTTGGTGATAAGGCAAGGTCAATTACGACGTTGGCAATTAAGATACGTGCTTCAGGAAAACCAATTCTTTGGGCAGCATCAAGGGCCGTAACCGTATGAATTTGAGCGTCAGGATTAGCAAGCCCAATATCCTCGTAAGCAATCACAGTCAGCCTGCGAGCAAGGCTTGGCAAATCACCAGCTTCAATCAGACGAGCAGCGTAGTGCAGACTAGCATTGACATCAGAGCCACGAATGGATTTTTGCAAAGCTGACAGCACATCATAGTGACCATCACCATCTTTATCCATGGTAATATAACTGCGCTGCAAGCTATTTTCAACGGTGTCAAGGCTAATGTGGCGCAGCTCGTTATCATCTGCTTTGGTTGACATGACCGCTAAATCAAGCGAATTAAAAGCTGAGCGTAGGTCGCCGTTGGTTGCCGTTGCAATGAAATCAAGCGCATCGGCATCAATATCAACATCAAAGTCAAATCCGCGCTCTTTATCAGATAAAGCTGTTTGCAAAGCTGTCTTTATGTCATCAGTTGACAAAGGTTCTAATTCAAAAATTTGTACCCTTGAGCGAATGGCTGGCGTCACCGAAAAGAAAGGATTTTCAGTTGTTGCCCCAATCATGATAATATTGCCATTTTCAAGTAAAGGTAGCAAGAAATCTTGCTTGGTTTTATCTAAGCGGTGAATTTCGTCAAGCAGTAAGACTAAACCGCCAGAAAATTTAGCTTCCTCGGCAATTTCTTGCAGGCGCTTTTTGCTGTCTGTTGTAGCGTTGAACGTCCGAAAAGCGTATTTGGTTGTTCCTGCGATAGCGCTAGCGATTGAGGTCTTCCCGATACCAGGAGGACCGTAGAGAATCATTGATGACAGCATATTGGCCTCCACCATACGGCGAATGATTTTTCCATCACCGACTAGATGCTTCTGCCCAATCACTTGGTCAATATTCTTAGGGCGCATTCGCAAAGCGAGATTATTTGGCATGAATATCCTCCAGATAATAACTGTAAACGAGGTCATCAACGTAAGTATGGTTTAGGTAAAATTGATTTTTCAAAATAGCCTCTTGTTTAAAGCCTAATTTTTCGTAGAATATGCAGGCTTTTTCATTTGATGATAGCACATGAATGAGAACTTTTTGGTAGCCGTCAGCTTTTGCTATATCAAAGAAAGTTTGGATAAGTTTGCGTCCGATACCTTGACCGCGCGTTTTTTCAGAAATGGTAATGCCAAAGGTTACCACGTGATGACCGCTAGGGAAAGGATAATAAGTATGGTAATCAAGAACACCTAAAATATCCTGATTTTCTTCAGCGACAAGATAATGTGTTCCATTTTCAAAATCTTTGATGATTTTATCCTTATTTGCAATAGGTAGCGGAGCTGGTGTGTTAATTGCATTCCATGTTTGGTTTTCTAGTATAACCACTTGTTCAACATCTTCTAGCTCCATTGGTCGTATTTGCATGTCATTTCCCCTTAAGTATGATAAAATAATTGTAACACAAAAGAAGATTGGAAGAAATTTTTAATGGCTAAATTTGGCTTTTTATCAGTATTAGAAGAAGAAATGGACAAGTACTTCACGTTTGATTATGCTATTGATTGGAATAAGAAAAATCATGCGGTGGAAGTGACTTTTATTTTGGAAGCGCAGAATCAATCTGCGGTTGAAACTGTGGATGACCAAGGTGAAATCAACAACGACGACATCGTTTTTGAAGATTATGTGCTTTTTTACAATCAAGCAAAATCAAAAGTTGATGAAGATGATTATTTGGTGACTATTCCATTTGATGCCAAAAAAGGCTTTTCACGTGAATTTTTAGCTTATTTTGCTGAAACATTGAACGACGTAGCAACCAAAGGTCTTGATGATTTAATGGACTTTTTAGCAGACGAAAATGCGACTGACTTTGCACTCGAATGGGACACTGAAAGCTTTGAAAATGGGAAAGTAGCTCTGAAAGAAACAGAATATTTTGCTTATCCGAGGTATTGAGGTCTAATCGGATAAAACACAGGGAAGGGTTAGTTAATATCTCGAACTGAATATATTTCAAATAAAAAGCAAGAAAGGAAAAGGATAAGTGTTTGCTTTGAGCACGAACTTATGACCTTTTAATACAGATAGAAAGGAAAAAGGGGGCAGGTAATTTTAAACTGAACCCGCCCGAAATACTGTGCCAAAAAGATAAAGTTCCCCTAGACGCAAGCGTCATCGGTGACTTTCCTATTTTGGTTTTGTATTTTACGGGCTTGGTATCTTAATTATGGACAAATGGCAAGAGTTAACTGTTGAGGTTTTACGTGATGCAGAAGAAGCTGCATCGAATATTTTGATTGAATTAGGTAGTCAAGGTGTGGCGATTGATGATAGTGCGGACTATTTCGGTCATGTTGGCAAATATGGCGAAGTATTTCCAGAAATCAAACAAGTGGAAACTGTTAAAATCACAGCTTACTACCCAGAAAATGTTGATATTGAGGCTGTTGAAAAAGAAGTGGCTGACCGCTTAGCGGAATTGACTGATTTTGGCGTTGATGCTGGTGATGTTCACTACGCAACGCAAGAATTGGCAGAGCAGGATTGGGCAGAAAACTGGAAAAAATATTATGAACCAACGCGTATCAGCTATGATTTGACAATCGTTCCAAGTTGGACCGATTATGAAGCTAGCGAGGGTGAGAAAATAATTCGTCTCGACCCTGGTATGGCATTTGGTACAGGAACTCACCCAACCACAAAAATGAGTCTTTTTGCGCTCGAGCAGGTGCTTCGTGGTGGTGAAACGGTCCTTGATGTCGGTACTGGTTCAGGTGTGCTTTCGATTGCAAGTTCACTACTTGGGGCAAAAGACATTTACGCTTATGACCTTGACGAAGTAGCAGTGCGCGTGGCACAAGAAAATATTGATTTGAACGCTAATACTGAAAATATCCACGTGGCTACTGGAAATCTTTTGCAAGGTGTTGGCATTCAAGCAGACGTTATCGTGGCAAATATCCTTGCGGACATTTTGGTCAATATGACAGAAGATGCTTATCGTCTTGTTAAAGATGAAGGTTACCTTATCATGTCAGGCATTATTTCTGATAAATGGGATATGGTTCGTAAATCAGCTGAGGACGCAGGTTTCTTCCTTGAAACACACATGGTTCAAGGCGAATGGAATGCTTGTGTTTTCAAAAAAACAGATGATATTTCAGGTGTAATTGGAGGATAAATGCAACAGTATTTTGTAGCAGGACAAGCTCAAGATGTCGTTACAATCACAGATAAAGATACGATTAAGCATATGTTTAACGTCATGCGTTTGACAGAAAACGACGAAGTTGTCCTTGTCTTTGATGACCACGTGAAGCGTTTGGCAAAAGTCATTGATAGTGCTGAACACCGTTTTGAAATCATTGAAGAACTAGATAGCAATGTTGAATTGCCTGCTGAGGTGACGATTGTCGCAGGATTTCCAAAGGGTGATAAATTGGAATTTCTAGCACAAAAAGGGACTGAACTTGGTATGGCAAAGCTCTGGGCATTTCCAGCGGATTGGTCAGTGGTCAAATGGGACGGCAAAAAATTAGCCAAAAAAGCCGATAAGCTGGCAAAAATCACACTAGGTGCTGCGGAACAAAGCAAACGTAATGTGATTCCAGAAGTTACTCTTTTTGAGAAAAAAGAAGCTTTTTTAGCAGAACTTGAGCAATTTGACAGGATTTTTATTGCTTATGAGGAATCAGCCAAGGAAGGTGAGACGGCTGTTCTAGCGCGTGAATTGTCACAAATGAAAGCAGGAGAGAAAATTCTTTTTATCTTTGGACCAGAGGGCGGCATTTCGCCAGAAGAAATCGAAACATTTGAATTAAAAGGTGGTTTGAAAATCGGTTTAGGACCACGTATCATGCGCGCTGAAACCGCACCGCTATATGCTTTAGCGAGCGTTAGCTATGCCTTGGAATTGATGAAGTAGCTAGAAACCTAGGTTGTTAACAATTTATAATGGAAAACACTGTTATAGGTGTTTTCTTTTTATTTACTCATTTTTTACTGGTACTTGTGAAGGTTTTGGGTTGACAGCGCTTTAAAAAGTTTTTATTCTAGATATATACAAATTACAAATAAGGATAATATAATGGCAACAATTAAGGATGTCGCAAGGGTTGCGGGGGTATCAACGTCTACAGCTTCACGTGCTCTGCATGATAGTAGTATGATTAGCGAGGCGACTAAAAGGCGTGTGCGTCGTGCGATGAAAGAACTGGATTATTCTCCAAACTATTCGGCACAAAATCTAGTCAATCGTACAACCAATACAATAGGGGTTATTTTGCCCGTGCGAGAAAGTCAGGATTCACTTGGAAATAACCCATTTTTCATGCAAATTATTCAAGGTATTTCAAGCGTGTGTAGCGAGAATGACTACATGGTCAGCTTGGCAACAGGACGAACAGATGACGAATTGCAAAAAAATATCCAAACCTTAATTCGTAGCGGCAACATCACTAAGCTTATTTTTCTTTATTCAAGAAAAGCAGATCCAGTTTTTGAATTTGTCAAACAAGAAAAGAAGGTTTCTTGTGTCGTCGTTGGTCGTTCTTACGAAGATGCTCCGCAAAAAACGGTGCGTTTTGTCGATAATAATAATGACCAAGCTGGTAAAGACGCAACGACATTCATGTTAGTCAAAGGTTATAATCATCTTGTTTTTGCCTATACTGATATGGATGAATTAGTGCAAACCGAACGTTATCAAGGTTACTGTGAAGCCTTGCAAGAATATGATAAAAAAGGGAGTGCATTGCAATTATCACGTTTAAGTGATGAGGAGAATGCGGTGAAGTTGCAGACGTTTCTTGCTGAAAATCCTCAGACAGAAGCTTTTGTTGCCTGCGATGACATCATGGCTATTCGTTTGCAACGTTTATTCAAAGATAACAACCGTGAAAATCATTATGCCATGATTGGCTTTAACAATTCATTGATTACAGAAATTGCAAGCCCTGCCTTGACTTCCGTGGATATTTTTCCATATGAATTAGGAGAAAATGCCGCTAAATTATTATTAGCTGATCCTAAAAATCTGACCGAACAAATAGTTGTTATTCCACATAAAATCATTGAACGCGAATCAACACCAGATTTGGGTTAACAGCTTTTACCAACTGAACCTCCGCTGGAGGTTTTTTTGCAAAGGAGGTGTTTCTTAAGTACCCTTTTTAAAAAAATCCGGAAAACGCTTTACAAATTAGAAATACGTGTTATAATAAAATCATCAAAATAACGCAAACGTTTGCGCAAAATTAAAACAAAGCTTAAATCAATTCTTTAAAGAAGTTGAAAAATATAAGTGGCATTATTTTTCATAAATTAAAGCAAATGGTTTCTTAGCAAATGGTTTAAGGAGTATTTCATGAAGAAGGCATTTAAAAATTTAACCAGCTTCGAATTTTGGCAAAAATTCGGAAAATGCTTGATGGTTGTTATTGCTGTTATGCCAGCAGCAGGTTTAATGGTTAGTATTGGGAACTCACTTCCGCTAATCAATGCAGACTCAGCCCTTCTTGCTACGGTTGGTAATGTTATTGCTCAAATCGGATGGGGAATTATCAATAATCTTCACATCCTCTTCGCATTAGCAATTGGTGGTAGTTGGGCAAAAGAACGTGCTGGTGGTGCGTTTGCAGCAGGTATCGCATTTATTCTCATCAACCTTATCACAGGTCACGTTTATGGTATTTCACTTGATATGATTGCTGATGGTACAAGTACAGTTCACAATGTTCTTGGTGGCAAAATGCTTGTAGCTGACTACTTTGTCAACGTTCTTGGTCAACCTGCTCTTAATATGGGTGTGTTTGTCGGTATTATCTCTGGGTTTGTTGGGGCAACAGCTTACAATAAATACTATAACTACCGCAAATTACCAGACGTTCTTTCATTCTTTAATGGTAAACGCTTCGTACCATTTGTTGTTATCTATCGTTCAGTTCTTGTTGGTTTGTTCATGTCTCTTGTTTGGCCAATCATTCAATCAGGAATCAATGGATTTGGTATGTGGATTGCATCTTCACAAGATTCAGCACCATTTTTAGCACCTTTCTTATATGGCACTTTGGAACGTTTGCTTCTTCCATTTGGACTTCATCATATGATTACTATCCCAATGAACTACACATCACTTGGTGGTACTTATGAAATTTTGACAGGGGCTCAAAAAGGAACAGAAGTTTTTGGTCAAGACCCACTTTGGTTAGCATGGGTAACAGACCTTATCAATCTGAAAGGGTCTAATGCTTCAGCTTACCAAGATCTTTTAACAAATGTAACACCAGCTCGCTTTAAAGTTGGGCAAATGATTGGTGCAACGGGTACACTTATGGGAGTTAGCCTTGCTATGTATCGTAATGTTGACCCTGACAAGAAGAAAAAATACACTGCTATGTTCATCTCAACGGCAGCAGCAACATTTTTAACAGGTGTTACTGAACCAATTGAATACATGTTTATGTTCGTTGCAATGCCACTTTACGTTGTTTATGCAGTCGTTCAAGGGGTGACATTTGCTTTAGCTGATTTAGTTAACCTTCGTCTTCATTCATTTGGTAATATTGAACTTTTAACACGTACGCCTATGGCTCTCAAAGCTGGACTTGGCGGTGATTTGATTAATTTTGTCATCTGTTGTATTTTATCAGGAGTTGTGATGTACTTTATTGCAGACTTCATGATTAAGAAATTCAACTTTGCTACTCCAGGTCGTAATGGTAATTATGACGATATGGATGATGACCAAGCTAGTGCATTAGCAGACGGTGCTAGTGTCTCTGCAGATTCACAAATCGTTCAAATCATTAATCTCCTTGGTGGACGCGATAACATCGAAGATGTTGATGCTTGTATGACTCGACTTCGTGTTACAGTCAAAGATGTCGCTAAAGTCGGTGATGAGGACACTTGGAAAAAGGCTGGCGCTATGGGACTTATCATCAAAGGTTCAGGTGTTCAAGCGGTTTATGGACCAAAAGCGGATATTTTGAAATCTGATATCCAAGACCTTCTTGATTCTGGCGCAGAAATTCCAACTGTCAACTTGTCAGAAGTTGAAGGAAACGATGTTACAAAAGTTTCTTATAAAGGTGTGACAGAAGATGTCAATGCAGTTGCAGATGGTGATGTAAAACCTATCACAGAAGTTAAAGACCCTGTCTTTGCTGGTAAAATGATGGGTGATGGCTTCGCTGTTGAACCAGAAAATGGCAATATTTACGCACCAGTTTCAGGTATTGTAACAAGCGTTTTTCCAACAAAACACGCCTTTGGTCTATTAACAGACAATGGACTTGAAGTTCTTGTTCACATTGGTTTAGATACTGTTGCTCTTAATGGAGTACCATTCTCAGTTAAGATTACAGAAGGTCAACGTGTTAAAGCTGGTGAGCTTTTGGTGGTAGCTGATTTAGCAGCTATTCGTTCAGCAGGTCGTGAAACAACAATTATTGTTGCCTTCACAAATACAGCAGAAATCAAAGCAGTCAATTTAACCCAAACAGGAAAAGTTTCTGCTAACACACCTGTTGCCAAAGTAGAACTTTAAGCTGATATTACTCATATGAATAAGAGATGTTTAGGTTAAATCTAAATAAAAGGGAGTCTGAGACAGGAATCATGGACTCTCCTTTGACTTGAAGGGAACAGATATGGCTAAATTTTTAACACTTAATACGCATTCTTGGTTGGAGGCAAATTCATTAAAGAAATTATTCGACTTGGCAGAAACGATTTATAGTGAAAATTATGATGTCATTTGCCTTCAAGAAATTAACCAAGATATTCGTGGACTGTTAACCAAAGAAGTTGATGGCTATGAAAAATTACCAGGAAGCCCAGCTTTGCATCGCGATAACTACGCTTTACAACTCGTGAATTATCTGAGAAGTCAAGGACGATATTATTATTGGTCTTGGGCATATAATCATATTGGATACGAAAAGTACAATGAGGGTGTTGTTATTTTATCAAAAACACCTATCAAAGTGAATGATATTCTGGTATCTGATGTTGATGACGAAACTGATTTTCACACAAGACGTGTTCTTGTTGCGGAGACGGAAATTGATCAGAAACCAATTACGGTTGTTAGCTTACACATGTCTTGGTTTGGTAAAGGCTTTGAAAGTGAATGGCAAAAGTTGGAGACAGCGCTGCTTGATTCCCCCAAACCATTGGTACTCATGGGTGATTTTAACAACCCAACGGATACTGCTGGCTATGATATGATTTTAAACAGCCCACTTGATTTACAAGACAGCCACAAAGTGGCTAAGAAAGTCCAAGGCGACCATACGATTATTGAAGACATTGACGGCTGGGAGGGCAATAAACAATCCCTCAAAGTTGACCATGTTTTCACAAGTAAAGGTATTGATATTCTATCATCAACCGTCACATTTGACGGCGGTGAGGCACCAATCGTTAGTGACCATTTCGGTCTTGCCGTTGAGCTTAACTACTAATAACACTACCTCCTAATTTATTTGTTTGTTTTTACACAATCGCTCCTGATTTCAGGGGCGATTTTAGGTATTATGGATCCGCAATAATAGCATTAAAATAATCAATGATTAATTACGGAGAAAAGATGAGGGCATTCAATGTAGAAATTGAGGAAGTGCTTCAAAGAATTGTAAAAGTTGAGGCAAGAGATGAAAACGAAATTTTAAAATTGGTAAGCAAACAGTACAGTCAAGAAAATATTGTCCTAGACGAAAATAATTATAAAGGTCACGAACTTAGGGTTATATCCGAATAGAGAACGATAAAAGAGTGAACATAACATTCACTCTTATTTTTTGTATTCAATTTTTACTCCACAATTGGGCTTTTTAGGTAAGCATCAACGAGGCGTTCTGTTGCTTGGACAGAGTCAATGTGTGTGCGTTCGTATGAGTGACTTGATTCGATACCAGCTCCAAAAAGGGCGTGTTTGACTTCAGCACCTGCACGAAGAGCAGCAGAAGCGTCACTACCATAATACGGATAAATGTCCAATTTGTAAGGAATCTTATTGTCATTTGCTAATTTGACAAGATGTTGGCGCAATTCATAGTGATAAGGTCCTGAACCGTCTTTGACACAGATTGACACACTGTATTCATCTGTTTGTTGGTCGTCTCCCATTGCTCCCATATCGACCGAAAGGTATTCAACAGTTTCAACCGGGATACTCGAATTCGCTCCATGACCAAGTTCTTCAAATGCTGAGAAGTAGAAGTGTGTCGTGTATGGCAAAGTAATGTTTTGCGCTTTATATTCTTTAAGCAATTCAATTAAGATAGCTGCTGACACTTTGTCATCTAAGTGACGTGATTTGATAAAACCTGATTCGGTAACGACAACACGTGGGTCAAATGAGATAAAGTCACCAACTTCGATACCAAGAGCGCGTGTTTCTTTCTCATTTGTTACTTTTTCATCAAGGCGAACTTCCATGTTAGTTTGGTTGCGCTCAGCCGTACCAGCATCTTTATAAACGTGTACAGATGTTTGGTGCATAAGGATTGTACCACTGATTTTCTTGCCATTTTTAGAAACGTGAACGGTACAATTTTCTCCCTCAATAGCGTTGTAAACAAAGCCACCGATAAGGTCCATTTTGAGCCGTCCATCAGGTTTGACAGCGCGAACCATAGCACCAAGTGTATCCAGATGAGCAGTCACTACACGGTGCTTGCTATCATTTTTACCTGTGATTGTGACCATAACTCCGCCTTTATTCGTGCGAACAGGCGCATAGCCAAAGCTTTCAAGTTCAGCAATCACATAATTCATAATGTGACTTGTGTAGCCAGTAGGTGAAGGGATATTTGCAAGTTTTGTAATATAATCAACTGTTGTTTTCATGAGTTCTCCAATTAAAATTTAGTAGTCATATTGATGATAAAATACGCGATATCATCTATGTTATTATACCATGTCTGCTAAATTTAGTTGAGAAAGGGTTGTATGTATTTAACTAGGATTGGCAAATCCTTGGTGTTGCTTCACAATAATCTCTGCTAGGCGCTCAATATCAGAGCTTGTTCCTCGTAATTCAAAATCACCCAACATCGGAAAACCAAAACGTTTGGCGTACTGTTTGGCTGTCAGGCAATACTGTTCGTTGAAATTCCGATTGCCAGAACCAATAATACCAAAACAATGTTTGTAGTTGTCATGAGCAGCAATAAAATCACCTAGCGGATTCGTCAAGATTTCAACATCACCTGAATCAATACCATTACCACCTTCAAGATAGGTTGGCAAAACAGCAACAAAAGGTGTCGTGATTGGAAATGTTTCATGATTGAGTTCCTTGATATTAATGGTTTGTGTATCTAGGGAATAATGGTTCAGTAAGTGTTCAGTTAATCGTTTTACAAAGCTTTGTGTGTTACCGCTTAAACTGATATAAACAATGCTTAATGGAGCTAATCTTTTTTCTTGTGACATAATAACCATCCTACTATATATTGTGCTTCTCATAGTAATATAACACAATATATGGTTATAGACAAGAATTTATCTCTGAAATTTATATGATTTAGAAAGCGTTCAAATTTTTAAAAGTTTGAACTTTTAAAAATAAAAGACTATACATTTTAAGATATATATGATATACTTTTAACAAAGATGTTGGGGAGCGTAAAACATCTTAAACAATTATTTTATATTCTATTCTAAAAGGGAGAATGATTATGTCAAAAGCATTGATTATCTGTGTAGCTGGAATGTCATCATCACTAATGGCCCAAAAAACAACAGACTTTTTCGAAAAACAAGGTAAAGACATCACTGTAGAAGCTATCAGCTCTAACGAAGGTGAACAAGTTATTACTGATGCAACCTACGATTTGTATCTAGTTAGCCCACAAGCTGGTATGTATTATAACCAATTTGCAGCTGCTGGTGAAAAATCAGGTCGTCCAGTTGTTAAAGTTCCACCACAAGCTTATGTTCCAATCCCAATGGGTGTTGAGAAAATGGCTAATCTTATCGTAGAAAACATTTAATGAGGTGTTGTTAGAGATGACTGAAGAAGAATTGCAACTTGCTGCTTTTGAAATTATCTTGCACAGCGGTAACGCCCGCACTTCTGTTCACGAAGCATTTGCTAAAATGAAAGAAGGCAAATATGACGAAGCAAAAGAAAAACTAGATGCTGCTGATGCAGAACTTTTGGGAGCACATCATGCTCAGACTGATTTGTTACAGAAATATGCAAGCGGTACCGAAGTTAAAATCGAGATTATTATGGTTCACGCACAAGATCATTTGATGACTACAATGACTTTGAAAGAAGTTGCGGTGGAAATGATCACATTGTACCAACGACTCGATGAAAAATAAGGAAAAAAACAGTCCATCGGACTGTTTTTTCACGAGCCTAGAAACTAACAAGCGAGTCAAGTCCATCGGACTGTTTTTTTCATTGTCTAACCCTTGTACACCCAACACAATTTATTTTATCGTTTGAAACACGAGAACAATTTAATCATCCAAAAAGAAGGTAGAAAGTCTTCTTTTTGGATATTTCTCTGTTCAGTCTTAGGCTATAACAACATCAAATAATTTATACTCGCTGTTCCTTGTCAATATTCTCAAAATCAAGCAAGCTTAGTAAAATTTGAAGTTTGTTTTTGAAAAAATAAATTTGGCTACGCTTATAAAAAATTTGTGTATAGCAAATCCCTCTCCTATGCAGAAGAGGGGTGGAATCTAGTAAATAGTTTTAAATGGATAAAAAGAATTTGTTAAGTTAATTTTCATTGGCTGGGTGAAAATCATGAAGTAGAAATTTATTAGGAGTATTTGAAATCAAATAATATTAGAATATTAAATGATTATTCTTCAAATCCATTATCAACAGTAACGTGTTTAAACCATTCGCCAGATTTTTTAATGGTCTTAATTTGTGTGTGAATATTGTTTGAAATAAATCCATAACGGTTGCGGTAAGCATTCATCCAAGACCAGCAATCGATTGGTGTCCAGAGGTGATAACCGAAACAGTTTGAACCTTCTTCGATTCCTCGGTGGAGACAAGCGAGGTGTTCTTTGATGAAGTCAATACGATAATCATCTTGAACTTGTCCGCTTTCGTCCATGAAGCGTTCTTCACGAGAAACACCCATACCATTTTCAGAAACAAACCAAGGGATGTTTTTGTAGTTGTCGCGAATGTTGATGGCAATATCGTAAATAGCTTCTGGGAAGATTTCCCAGCCTTTATCAATATTCATGCGACGACCAGGCATGTTGTACTCGTCATAGTAACGACTTGGCAACCAAGCACCGACAGAGTTAGGCGCGATGTCTGGAGCTTTCACACGATTTGGATGGTAGAAGTTAACACCCAAGAAATCAACAGTGTTGTTTTTGAAGATTTCAGCATCTTCAGGTTCTGTTTGCCAGATAACACCATCTTTTTCTAATACAGCTTCTAATTCTTCTGGGAAATGTCCGTTGATAGCTGGTTCAAGGAACATTTTGTTGTTCCAAAGTTCAGCAAAGTGTGCTGCCGCTTGGTCATCTTCAGAATCAGAGGCGGCGTAAGTTGGTGTTAAGTTCAAAATAGTACCAATGCGCCCCCCATCTTTGTCTAAGCCAAGTTCTCGGAATTTAGCGATAGCTTTTGCGGAAGCAATATTCAAGTTATACGCAACTTGAACTGCCTTCTTACCATCGACTAATTTTGGATAATGGAATTGGTAAAGATATTCACCGTCAACAACAACCATTGGTTCATTGTGTGTTGCCCAATCTTTAACGCGGTCACCGAATGCTTTGAAAGCTTGTTCAGCAAATCCAACGTAAAGATCAACAACATGGCGTGATTCCCAACCACCATATTTATGATAAAGTTCAACAGGTAAATCGAAATGGTGAAGGTTCATGATTGGACGAATACCATTTTCGATGAAGCAATCAATAACGTTATTATAGAAATCTACTGCATCCTGGTTGACAGTATTTGTTTCAAGGTCATCAATAAGACGTGTCCATTGAATAGAAGTACGAACACTATTGAGTCCTACTTTTTTCATCAATGCAATATCTTCTTTATAACTGTTATAGAAGTTAGAGGCTGTGTCAGGCCCTACTTGATCATAAAAAGTTTCAGGTTCAATTTCATACCAATAGTCAAACATATTAGCGTGTTTCTTATCGAAACGCCCTTCGCTTTGAGGACCAGATGTAGCAGCGCCCCACCAAAAGTTTTCTGGGAATGTGTAAGTTGCCATTAGATTCTCCTTAAAATATTTTCATTTACAAATATAATTATACACCTTTTAAATAAAAAGACAATATTTTTTATAAAAAAGACTAGACATTTAATGATAAATAATATATAGTTATAGTGTAAAAACAATTAATGGAAAGAGGAGTATTTATGAACAAGTTTCTAGATGCTATCAGTGACAAACTTTTGCCTTTGGCAAACAAGTTAGGTTCTAACCGTTACCTAGCTATTTTACGAGATGCCTTCATGTTGGCGTTTCCATTGACTATGTTTGGTTCAATTGTCGTGGTTATTTGTAACCTTCCTTTTTTAAGCGATGATTTGAAATCGCTTTTGTCTGAACTTTTTGGTAGTGCACAAAGTGCAACAATGTCTATTATGACAGTATTTGTTACTTGGGGGATTGGTTATTATCTATCAAAATCTTATGATGAAGATGGTATTTTCGGTGGCGCCATTTCATTTGTAAGCTTCCTCCTATTGACACCATTCTTTACAACTACTGACAGTGGTGAACAAGTTTCAAATATTTTGAGCCTTGATCGTCTTGGTGCCAAAGGGATGTTCCTTGGTATGATCGTATCTTTCATTGCAACAGAAATTTACTGCCGTATCAGTAAAAAAGGTTGGCAAATTAAAATGCCAGACAGTGTTCCACCTGCAGTTGCTAAATCATTCGCAGCGCTTATCCCAGCTATTTTGACATTATCAATTTTTACAGCTCTTAATGCTATTGTAACAGTTGGTTTCAATACAAACCTTCATGATGTTATCTATAATGTCATCCAAATGCCTTTAGTGGGTCTAGGAAGTAGTATTTGGGCAACATTGATCGCAATCTTCTTTATCCAATTTCTATGGTTCTTTGGACTTCACGGACAAATCCTTGTTAACTCAGTAATGGATCCAATCTGGAATACATTGATGTACGACAACTTGGATGCTTATAAAGCTGGTGAACATATTCCACACATTATTTCTAAACCATTCATGGAAACATTTACTGTTGGTTTAGGTGGATCAGGTATGACTTTGGCAGTTGTTATCCTTATGGCATTTGTTATGAAGAAAAGACAATATCGTGATGTTGGCCGTTTGGCATTAGGTGCTGGTATCTTCAACGTTAACGAACCTGTTATCTTCGGTTTGCCAATTGTGTTGAATGCTACAATTCTTATTCCTTGGGTAATTTCACCAATCATCGTTACAGCGCTTAACTATTTCGTAATGGCAATTGGTCTTGTACCTGCTCCAACAGGTGTATCAGTGCCTTGGACTGTACCAGTATTCTTTAGTGGTATGATTGCTACAAACTCACTTGCAGGTGGACTTCTTCAAATCGTTGACTGTCTCATCGTCGGATTTATTTGGTATCCATTCTTACGTATGCTAGACAAACAACCTGATTCTGCGTTATAATAGAACTATAGTTTAAAAAAATTAGTCTATACAAGTATAGTAGGAGCGATCTATGTCAAAATATGAAGAGATTGCAAGTATTATTCGAACGAGGATTTCAGACGGTACTTATCCAATTGATTCAATGCTACCGATTCAATCGGACTTAGCAAAAGAATTTGGGGTAAGCCGTATGACAATCAAAAAGGCTATTGAGATGTTAACCATCGAAGGTTTGGTCCTTTCAAAACAAGGAAATGGAACAAAGGTTTTAAATTCTTCGTTTTGGGATAAGGAGGACTCAAAATTCCGTTTGAACAATTATAATGGGTTGAGCTATGATATGAAAGACGACCCTCGGAAATTGACAAGTAAAATCATTGAATTTACTGTCGAATTTCCAGATGCTAAAATAGCAGAGCGGCTCCAAGTTGATTCAGCAACACCTGTTTACAAAATTATCCGACTTCGTTTATTAGACGGTAAACCCTATGCTTTGGAACACACTCATATGTCTTGCGATTTAACACCTGGTTTGGATGATGATATCTTATTAACATCTGTTTATGATTACCTTTGGCATCAACTCGGTCTCAAATTTGCAGGTTCCTACCGACATATCACGGCTGAAAAGCCAGATCATTATGACAAAGATTATTTAGCCTGCAAAGATGATGATCCCATTTTGCAAGTCGAACAAGTTGTTTACTTGGAAAATGGGAGACCGATTGAATACTCTCGTAGTAGAAATCGTTTCGATACTAGAGGTTATTCATTATTGGATGTTAAGAACATTTAACTAAGAAACCCAAAAATGCTTTGGGTTTCTTCTTGGTGAACAAGCATATTTTGCTTGAAGGAAAGGAAAATTTTATGGCAGAACCATTATTTCTAAAGTCACAAATGCATGATAAAATCTGGGGGGGAACTAAACTTCGTGATGAGTTTGGTTATGACATTCCAACAGAAACAACTGGTGAATACTGGGCAATTTCAGCTCATCCAAACGGTGTTTCAATCGTAGATAATGGTACTTATAAAGGTGAAGGTCTAGATAAACTTTATCGTGAACACAAAGAACTTTTTGGCAATCCAAAATCTGAAGTCTTTCCATTATTGACAAAAATTCTTGATGCCAATGATTGGCTTAGTGTACAAGTTCACCCAGATGATGCTTACGCTCTTGAACATGAAGGCGAACTTGGTAAAACTGAGTGCTGGTATGTTATTGCTGCGGATGAAGATTCTGAAATTATTTACGGACACAATGCCAAATCAAAAGAAGAGCTTCGTCAATTGATTGAAGCTGGGAAATGGGATGATTTGTTAACAAAAATCCCTGTAAAAGCTGGGGATTTCTTCTACGTACCAAGTGGTACAATGCACGCTATTGGTAAAGGCATCTTAATTTTAGAAACACAACAATCAAGTGATACAACTTACCGTGTTTATGATTTTGACCGCCGTGATGCACAAGGCAATCTTCGTGACTTACACATTGAGCAATCAATTGATGTTTTAACAATTGGTGAACCTGCTAACAGTACACCTGTAACGATTGATGTTGACAACTTGAGTTCAAGCCTTTTGGTTTCAAATGAATTCTTTGCTGTTTATAAATGGGTGGTATCTGGTGTCGTTAATCTTACACAAACAGCACCATACTTGTTGGTAAGTGTTCTTTCAGGTCAAGGTAGCTTGAATATTGATAACCGTGTTTATAACATCAAAAAAGGTGACCACTTTATCCTTCCGAATGATGTTAAATCATGGGAATTTGATGGCGAGCTAGAAATTATTGCTAGTCACGCAAACGAAAAATAATTATTGTTCATAAATATGATTGAAACAAAGGGTTCTGGAGTGATTCCAGAACTCTTTTGTTATATTCTCACCTAGAAATAAATTCCGGTTTTAACTAGAACCATGTTATTGAGCAGTAGAATGATTTGCCGACAATTTAAATTGTTTTCGTTTTTAAAATGATGATATTGATAAATTGTGTTGGGGGTAATTGTTAGACAGTCTCCACTGGATACTTTATTCATGAGCCTAAAAAGTAAAAAGCGAATCGGTAATTTCGAAGAAATTCGATTTCTCAGTAAGTCTTAATTTCTTGTTTCTGACCTAAAGTGGTCTATTCCCAGACCATTTTGTGATACTTACTTCGTAAGCTTTATTTCCCGATTATAAAGGCTTCCCCGAACCTTTATAACCAACCCATACATGGCTCGAAAGATTTGGGGAAGCTTTCGAGGTGGGAAATGGAGTCAAGTGCAGCTTGATGTCAAAAGAGGGTTGTAAAAGCTTATTAGAACCCACTCAACTACTGCATCTTGTAAATAATAACTATATAAACAAAGAAGCTGGGTACTTTTATCCTAGTCTCATTATTATTCAGTTTCTTGGTGTATAAGCGACCTGCTTTTTTGTAATGTGTTAAGCGTGTGAGTTGATTTGTTTCCTCTGGTGTTAGGCTAGCGTAAGACATGATGATGACGTGGTCACCACTGTCATCATTAGAGTTTGCTGCAACGTCAAGAGCTTTACCACTATGTTTTGTGGTAACTTTGGAAGTATTTCCTGACATGATTTCGTCAGCTTTTACCCCTTGAGCTGATGCGAGACCGGCAACGACAGTTAGGGGCGCTAAAAATCCAACTAATGCTTTTTTCATAATGTTTTTTCTCCTCCCAAGAAAAGCGTTAGGACATAATGTCATCTCTGAATGTTATGAAATAATGTTTTTCAGAAAAAAGCCTCCTCCTTTACAAACTACTAGTAGATGTGTACAAAAATAATACAAAACTTTTAGGATGTGTTTCTAAAATGATTATAATACAATGTCTTAAAAGTATATATAAAATCAAAATAAATTTGAATTTTTAAAAATTATATAAGCCTTTTGTTATGTCACATAATGTAAAGAAACCAAGTTGCCCCTCGGTCAACTTATTGCAATAAAATAAAGCACAAAATATTTTCAACAAAAGTATATACTTTTGTGACATAAAGTGTTATAATGTAAGCGTAAACAAAAAAGAAGTTAAAATTAGGAGGAAGAACCTATGAAAAAAGGTTTGCTTACAATTGGGATGACTGCATTAGCAGCCGTGACATTAGTTGGTTGTTCAAGCGGAAGCAGTGATAGCGATGTTGAAACAATTACATTCATCAACCATAAGACCGATTGGGAAACTAACGGTAAATGGGATGAGTACATTGCAAAATTTAACGAGAAATATCCTGATATTAAAGTTGAAGTACAAACCATTACTGATTATGCAGGTCAAATGAAAACTCGTATGAACAGTAAAGAGTACGGCGACGTTTTAATGATTCCTGGTGATATTAGCCCGAAAGATTATGAAAACTTCTTTGAACCACTTGGTGACACAGAAGAATTATCAGAAAAATACTTAGGGCTTAATGACCGTTCATATGAAGGTGTTCAATACGGTATTCCGAGCCAAATGAATGCAACTGGTTTGGTTGTTAATAAGAAAGTCTTTGAAGATGCAGGTATTACAGAATTCCCTAAGACAACAGAGGATTTCATTGCTGCACTTAAGAAAATAAAAGAAAATGATAGTAGCATTGTCCCACTTTATACAAACTATGCTGCTGGTTGGACCTTATCTAACTGGGACTTCACGCGTCCAGGTGTATCAGGTGACCCTGATTTCACTAATGAAATGACTTCAGATACATCACCCTTTGATGAAGGTGACACAATGTACACTATCTACAACACTCTTTACACAGTAGCTAAAGAAGGGTTGATTGAATCTGACCCTACAACAAGTGATTGGGAACAATCAAAAGTTGACTTGGCAAATGGTAAAGTAGCTGTTATGGTACTTGGAAGTTGGGCAGTTCCACAAATTCAAAAAATCAATGAAGATAATGCGGACAACATTATGTTTGAAGCATTCCCAGTAACAGCATCTGATGGCAAACAATATATGCCAATCGGTGGTGACTACAACTACGGTATTAATGTTAACAGTAAACACAAAAAAGCAGCCCGAAAATTCATCGACTGGATGGTTAATGAATCTGACTACGCAGTTGACAATGGTGGTATTCCAACTGTGAAAGGCGCAGAATATCCAAAAGCACTTCAAGATAGTCAAGATGCGGGCGTTGAATTGATTGAAGAAAATCCAGCTCCAGAAGGTAAAGAGTCACTCTTTAGCGACATTAATAATGAATCTGAATTAGGTATCGGTTCTACTGATACTGAAAAACAACGTATCATTGACGCTGCTGTTGGAAATTCAAAAGAATCATTTGATGACATTATGAAAGACTTTAACACACGATGGGCTAACGCCATCAAGGTGGTTTCAGATAACTAAAATTCAATTTAGTGAGATGGGAAAGTTTGGGAGTCGAAAAATGTCTGGCTTCCTTACTTATGCTCATTTAGTGTTAAATATGCGAAAGCATCTTTGTCATGGTGGAGGTTATTATGACAAAAAGTAAATTGAGTAAAGAATGGGAAAAACGGATTCTTGTTTTCTCTTTCACCATTATTCCAGTTCTTCTGTTGCTTGTCTTTTCATATTATCCATTGATAAAAATGATCCAATACAGTTTGACAGATTGGAATGGCTATAGTCAAAATTCAAATTTTGTTGGGCTTGATAATTATAAAACGGTTTTAACAAATCCGAATTACTTTTCAGTTTTTAAAACAAGTCTCTACTACTTTATTGCAACATTTTTCCAATTAGGAATTGCACTGTTATTTGCTACGATTCTTTCATTCAAAGTGAAGTTTGCTAATTTTTGGAAAGGGATTTTATTCTTCCCATATCTTCTAAATGGTGTTGCGATTGGTTTTATCTTCCTTTATTTCTATAAAGGCGGTGGAACGCTTGATACGGTTTTGAAAGCTATTGGTCTTGGAGACCAAATCAGACTTTGGTTGGGAGACCGTTCAATCAATAATATCTCGCTTGCGTTTACATCTGTTTGGCGTTACACAGGGTTTAATTTCTTGGTGTTCTTAGGAGCGATTCAGTCTATTAACCCTGAAGTCTATGAAGCAGCTGAGATTGACGGTGCTAATCGCTGGAATCAATTTAGATACATTATCATTCCAAGTATTCGAAACATTGTCTTTCTTAACATTATCTTGGGTGTGAGTGGTTCACTAAGCGTCTTTGATATTCCATATATCATGACAGGCGGTTCAAATGAAACATCAACTTTCGTTATTCAAACCATTGATACAGCCTTCAAGTACAATAAAGTCGGTTTGGCATCGGCTATGGCAATCATTCTCTTGTTTATCGTTATTGTTGTTTCTGTGATTCAAAAGGTTGTTACTAGTGAAAGGAAGAATGTCTGATGAAAACGAAAAAAATAACAGTTGGAAAAATTCTTCAATACCTTATCTTGCTAATTGGAGCAACCGTTGCGATTTTGCCGATTTTGGTTGTCTTTATCGGCTCATTCAAATCAAATACTGAATTTTTGAGTACGGGTGTTTTGGAATTACCAAAATCACTAGATTTCTCAAATTATAAGACGGCTTTTGTGAATGGGCAAATGTTGCTCGGTTTTAAAAATACGTTGCTTATCTTTGTGGTTAGTATGGTTGGGAAATTGACTCTTGCCTCAATGTTTGCTTATGCGGTTAGTCGATTTGATTTTAAACTGAAAAAGCTTATCTTGACGCTCTTTATGTTGGCAATGCTGATTCCGAGTATCACTAGCCAAGTTGCAACTTTCCAAATCATCAATTCACTTGGATTGTTTAACAAAATTTGGTCAGTTATTTTGCTCAATTTGGGAACTGATGTTATTTCCGTCTATGTCTTTTTACAATATCTGGATGAAATTCCAATTTCTCTTGATGAATCAGCTTATCTTGACGGTGCTAGTCATTTTGGTATTTTCTGGCGCATTATTCTCCCAAATTTGAAAGCTCCGATTGTTACCATGTTAATTATCAGTGGTGTCGGTGTTTACAATGACTTTTACAATCCTTTCCTTTATATGCCAGACCGTAATTTGAAAGTTATTTCAACAGCGCTCTTTGCCTTTAAGGGACCTTACGGAACTAATTGGCCTGTTATTTTGGCAGGGGTTGTCATCGTTATTTTGCCAATTTTAATTGTCTTTTTATCACTTCAAAAGTACATCTACAATGGTGTTGCTGGTTCAGTAAAATAGAAAGATTTAGAAATTGTCTAGAAAGGAACAGCTATGACCGAAAAATCATCGCGTTTGATAGATGCTGTTAACTTAGTTTATACCGTCATGAAGGGCTCAGTGCTCTTCTGGCTGGCTTTGCTAAGTAGAGGTTTTGTTTATGGCTGGGTCTTTGCCATAAAGATAGTGTCTCTTTATTTCACTTCTGAAAATCCTCAGACGTTGCGATTTAGAGATTTGTTAAAGCAAAAAGAAAGTATTCCTTATGCTAAAGTGATTTCGGCTATGATGACTTTCTTCTTTAGCTTGGGATTGACTGGTTGGTTACTTAGTCTGGTCAATATCAGCCAGTTATCGTTTGCCATGTTTTATATTGGTGGGCTTGCTTGGCTAGTCTGGTTAGTTATCGTGATTTATTACGTTAAAACACAGTCGTCAAGCGGAGAAAATCAGTTTTATCAAAGCCTTCTTGAAATGAAACAGGACTTTCAAAAGGTTATTTTAGCCTTTCTTCTTGCTTTTATCTTTGTGTGGTTAACATTAACCAAAACAATGTTGGGCTGGTTATTGTTCCCAGGAATTTATTTTTATCTTGTTGGACGTATTCAAAAAGTACAATTTAAAGGAGTCAAGTCATGATTCTCATTAATGAGGAAGAACTTTCTTTTCATTTGACCAATGGAAAAGTATCGTATGTGTTTAGAGTAATGGAGAGAACAGGGGTTTTAGAGCAATTATATTGCGGACCTGCCATTTCTGATTACGAATCGTTTACCTTTTTGATTGAGCGTGAAATTCGCCCAGGAAATAATCTTTATATGGGGTCGAGCTTAATGTCGCTTGAGCATATTAAGCAAGAGTATCCCGTATTTGGGACGACGGATTTTCGCTATCCTGCTTTAGAAATTCAATATCCGACGGGAGATTTGATTTCACATTTTCGCTATGTGGGCTATCGTATTGAAAAAGGAAAGACGGTAACGGGTGCTCTTCCAGGGACTTTTGGAAATGAAGAAGATGTTGAAACGTTGATTGTTTGTTTGAAAGATGACTATGCTGATTTAGAGCTTGAATTGCATTATGCGATTTATGCGAATTATCCTATCATTACGCGTCAGCAAAAAATCATTAACAAGGACACACAAACGGTCTCGATTAAACGTTTTGCTAGTTTTAGTTTAGACCTTCCAAATGAGAATTATGACTGGGTTCATTTAGATGGTGCTTGGGCACGTGAAAATCATTTGTCGCGTAGTTCCATTCAAAAAGGTATCCAAAATATTTCAAGCACGAGAGGGCACAGCAGTCATGTTCACAACCCTTTCCTTGCCATTTGTTCACCAGAAGCAACCGAAAATAATGGACAAGTATATGGCTTTAGTTTGATTTATAGTGGAAGCTTTTTAGCCCAAATTGAATTAGACAACTACAATACCCTACGCATACAAATGGGTATCAATCCCTTCCAGTTTGATTGGCAACTTTATCCAGGACAACTGTTCGAATCTCCTGAAGCTGTCTTGGTTGTGAACCAGTCGGGCTTTAATGGGATGAGTCAGGTTTTTCATGATTTTTATAAAGAACATTTAATACGAAGTTCATGGAAAAATAAAAAACGCCCTGTTTTACTAAATAGTTGGGAGGCGATGTATTTCGATTTTAATCAAGAAAAGATTTTAGAAGTGGCTGAGGAAGCCAGTAAATTAGGAATTGAACTTTTTGTCTTGGACGACGGTTGGTTTGGCAAGCGAAATAGTGACACGGGTTCACTTGGTAATTGGACGGAAAACAAAGAAAAATTACCAGACGGACTTGCTTATTTAGCTAAGGCTATCAAAGAAAAAGGAATGTTATTTGGGCTTTGGTTTGAGCCAGAAATGGTCTCTGATGATACTGATTTGTTTAAAGAACATCCAGGTTGGGTCATTGGCAATCCAGAAAAAAACATTTCGCATGGTCGTAATCAATTTGTGCTTGATTTTGGCAATCCAGAAGTGGTCGAAGCAATTTACAATCAAATGGCACGTTTGTTATCAACGGTGCCGATTGATTACATTAAGTTAGACATGAACCGCTACATTTCAGAAAGTTTTTCAAGTCATTTGCCAAGTAAACAGCAAGGTGAGGTTAACCACCGTTACATCTTGGGTGTTTACAGCTTATACGAAAAACTAAATCAGGCATTTCCTGATGTTCTTATTGAATCTTGTGCGGGTGGCGGGGCACGTTTTGACCCTGGAATGCTTTATTATTCGCCACAAATCTGGACAAGCGATGATACGGACGCGGTGGAACGTTTGACTATTCAATGGGGGACTTCTATGGTCTATCCGTTATCAACCATGAGTGCCCATGTTTCAGCGGTGCCTAATCATCAAGTCGCACGTGTGACATCACTTGATATGCGAAAAGACGTTGCCATGTTTGGTGTCTTTGGCTACGAATTAAATCCATTAGCTTTGACAGAAGAGGAAAAAGAAGCTGTAAAAGCGCAGATTAAAGAATACCATACCTATCAAGAATTGATTCAAAATGGTATTTTCTATCGCTTGGATTTGATGGACAAAAACCATGTCGGCTGGCTGGTTGTCAATAAAGAAAGAACAGAAGCTTTGGTTGGCTATTATACGATTTTGGCGCAACCAAATCCAATTTACGAACGTTTAAAATTAGTTGGTCTCGACCCTGATAAAGCCTATCATATTCTCGGAAAAGATAAAGACGAGGTAAGGTATGGACGTGACCTAACTTCTATCGGTATTGTTTTAGGAAAAAATTATATCAGTAGAGAAAATGAGTATTGGTCGCGCGAAATGCCGGGTGATTTTAACGGAAAAATTTATTATTTGCAACAAATTGATAAATAACATTTGGAACTTCTTGCGTTCTAGTTTACAATAAAAGTAAGGAAAAGAGTAATCAAAATGAGCAGAGGAGAAAAAATGGAAAAATATAATCGTATTGCAAATGATGTTCGCAAGAAAATCTTAGAAGGTGTTTATCAGCCAAATGAGCAATTACCTTTTGAAAAAGACCTTTGTCAATTTTACGATGTTAGTAAAATGACGGTTAAAAAGGCTTTGGATATGCTAGTTGCAGAGGGATTAATTTACAAGCGTCGTGGTGCTGGAACTTTTGTGATGGACCTATCTGTTGAAAAAATGGAAAAAATGTTGATGGACATTCAAATGATGGGGACAACCGCATTCTATCCAGACAAAAACATTACAAGTAAGGTGATTGACTTTTCTGTGGTAAAAGCAACGCCTGAAATTGCAGACAAATTAAAAATTAAAGAAACAAGTTTTGTGTACAAAATTCATCGTGTGCGTATTGTTGATGATAAACCAACGGTTATTGAAGAAACATATATGCCGATTGATTTAATTAACGGTCTGAAATTAGAGCATGTTGAAAGCTCAATTTATGATTATATCGAAAGTGGTTTAGGGCTAAAAATCCAATCTGGTCACCGTACGATTACAGTACGTCGTGCAACGGATATGGAAGCTGAATACCTAGACTTGGAAAAAGGGGACCCAGTTGCGATTGCCGTTCAAACAGGTTACCTAAGCACAGGTGCCGTTTTTGAGTATTCAATCAGTACCCATCGTTATGATGAATTTTCAGTGGAGATTGTTTTAACACATAATTAATGGCAATCTCTGTCACTTAGAATGGAGAAAAAAATGAATTTAGTTGTGTTTGATATTGGTGGAACATCTGTAAAATACGGTCTTTACCAAGATGGTAGTATCGAAAAGAAAAGTTCTTTTGCTACGCCAAAAACTTGGGATGAAATGAAAGAAAATCTGTATCAAGTCTTTAAAGAATTATCAGATGCTGATACAAAAGGTGTTGCCATATCAAGCCCGGGTGCCGTAGATACAGAAGAAGGTGTTATCAAAGGGCTTAGTGCGATTCCATATATTCATCGCTTCAAAATTGTTGATGAATTAGAAGCTTTGTTTGGACTTCCTGTTGCTATTGAAAATGATGCCAACTGTGCAGGTCTAGCTGAAAGCAAATTTGGTATTGGTCAAGACAGCAAAAATGCCCTTTACTTTATCATTGGTTCTGGTATTGGCGGTGCAGTTTGTCAAAATGGTCAATTGTACAAAGGTAGCAGCCTTTTCGGTGGTGAATTTGGCTATATGATTATCGAAAATGGTAAGACATTAAGTACGCTTGCTAGTCCAGTTCAAGTAGCTGACCGTTATGCTAAAGCTCATGGTTTAACTGATTTTTCTGGGAAAGACTTGTTTGATTTAGCAGATAGTGGAGATGAAGAAGCTAAGGCTGCTTTGGCAGGCTTGTATGATGCTTTGGCTACTGGTATTTTCAATTGCCTTGTCAGCTTCAACCCAGATTTGGTCGGTATCGGTGGCGGTATCTCAGTTCGACCAGATTTGGTATCTGAACTTGATAAACGTATTCAAAAATTAATTCATGACACTGAAGCCAGTGAATTAACTTACGAACTTAAAAGTTGTCAATTTAAAAATGACGCCAACTTATTAGGAGCCGCTTCAAATTTTTTAAACACTAAGTGAGGTAGCCTATGGAAATTAAGAAACATGACCGTATCGTTTTTTTCGGAGATAGCATTACGGAGTGGGGACGTGATAAAAGTAATCCAGATAGTCTAGGACATGGCTATGTGAGCATTGTAGCGGCAGATTTACTGGATCGTTCTCCAGAGTTAGGATTGCATTTTTACAATCGAGGTGTTGGTGGTGATAAGGTTCAAGATTTGTTAAATCGTGTGGACGATTGCTTATCTTGCCAACCCGATGCTGTCATTTTAATGGTTGGTATCAATGATGTTTGGCACTTGGTTGGTAAAGATGGCTTTGCTAGTCAAGAAGAACAACAACGTTTTGAAAATGTCTATCGTCAGCTTCTGCAAGCATTGAAACAAGCAGGAATTGAGCGCATTTTGTTAATGGAACCATTTGTGTTGGACTATCCAGAAGACCGTATGGAATGGCGTCGAGATTTGGACCCTAAGATTCAAATTGTCCGTCATCTTGCGCGTGAGTTTAAATTGGAATTGGTTCCTTTGGATGGCTTGATGAATGAGCAGGCATTGCTTTATGGCAGACGTGAATTGACAGGTGATGACGGTGTTCACCCAACATTGGTTGGCGCTAATATCATTGCTCAAGAAATCCTAAAACGCCTAACGTTTATTTATTGAAAGTAGAGGTAGGCAATGAAAACAGAAGATGCTTTGAGAGAGTGGGGCGATTACCAAGGGCGTCAAGATAAGCCTGATGATTTTGACGATTTTTGGGATAAAGCCAAAAAAGAGGTGGATTCGCTGGGGCTTCATTATGAATTGACACCGACTGATTTTACATCAAAAGTGGCAGAGTGTTATGACTTGTATTTTACAGGTGTTCATGAGTCAAAAATCTATGCTCAACTGCTTTTGCCAAAGAAATCAAGTGCGAAACACCCTGTTATTTTTCAATTTCATGGTTATCATAGTGATGTCGGTGATTGGTCGGATAAATTAGCTTTTGTGTCTGAAGGCTATGTTGTGGTTGCCTTGTCTGTTCGAGGGCAAGGTGGCGAGTCAGAAGACCGTTTGCAAACAAGTGGTGGCACCTTGAAAGGACACCTTATCCGTGGCATTGAGGACGGTCCAGAGAAGCTTTTTTATCGTGCGGTTTTTCAGGACGTTTACCAACTGACAAATGTGGTGAGTCGTCTGCCATTTGTGGATAGTTCTAAAATGGCTTCTTACGGCGTATCACAAGGCGGAGCTTTAGCGCTTGTCTGTGCGGCGCTGTGTCCAAAGGTTAAACGGACATTTGTGCAGTATCCTTTTTTAAGCGATTATCGTACCGCATATGGTTTAGAGGTCACACAATCAGCTTATGAGGAGTTGGCATACTATTTCCGCTATCGTGACCCACTTCATGAACGAGAAGAAGCTGTATTTGCTGCTTTAGATTATGTTGATATTCAATATTTGGTGGACCGTATCCAAGCAGAAGTGATATGGGCGATGGGCTTAGAAGACCGAGTTTGTCACCCAAAAACACAATTTGCTGTTTATAACCACATTCAAGCACCGAAAAAACTTTATTTTTACCCAGAATACGGTCACGAATACTTGCCAAAATTTAACGACAAGGTTCACCAGATTTTAGGTGGAAAGTAAGTTGAAAAAGAGTGAAAGAAAGCTGAGACAAAAGTGCTCAGCTTTCTTTATGTCATTATATTGCTATACGCGGTGGTTTAGGCTGTCGGTCAGTCAGCAAGAAATGAGGAATAAGCGCCAATTCGCCAGATTTTATTTGTTCTAAGTTTGGCTATTTCTTATTTGGATAATATTTAGCACATTTCTCCTTCCAAAACGTGGCTTTTTGGCTTATGAATTGGTATTTTAGGCAGTTTAGTGTTAAAATAAATACAATATCAATCTGAAGAGGTCTTTATGGCAAAAACTGTGAATTTAACGGGCGAAGAGGTGGTTGCACTCACAGCCCAATACATGAGCGAATCTGATGTGGCAATTGTTCAAAAGGCATTGGATTACGCAACAAAAGCACATATTTCTCAAGTTAGGCAATCAGGTGAGCCTTACATTATTCACCCTATCCAAGTTGCAGGTATTTTAGCAGATTTGCATCTTGATGTGGTGACGGTAGCTTGCGGTTTTTTGCATGATGTTGTTGAAGATACTGAAGTTACTTTAGATGACATTGAAGCGGAATTTGGCAAAGATGTTCGTGATATTGTCGATGGTGTTACAAAACTTGGTAAAGTTGAGTACAAATCACATGAAGAACAATTGGCAGAAAATCACCGTAAAATGTTGATGGCGATGTCTAAGGACATTCGTGTTATTTTGGTTAAATTGGCAGACCGTCTCCACAATATGCGCACTTTAAAACATCTGCGTAAAGATAAGCAAGAGCGTATTTCACGAGAAACAATGGAAATCTATGCACCCCTAGCTCATCGTTTGGGGATTAGCCGTATCAAGTGGGAATTGGAAGATTTGTCCTTCCGTTATCTTGATGAAATTGAGTTCTACAAGATTTCTCACATGATGAAAGAAAAGCGTCGTGAACGTGAAGCTTTGGTTGATGAAATTGTTAAGAAAATCAAGGATTACACGCAAGAACAAGGGCTTTATGGTGAAGTTTACGGACGACCAAAACACATTTACTCGATTTATCGCAAAATGCGTGACAAGAAAAAACGTTTTGACCAAATTTACGATTTGATTGCCATTCGTTGTATTATGGAAACGCCGAGCGATGTTTATGCCATGGTCGGCTATATTCATGAATTGTGGCGTCCAATGCCTGGTCGTTTTAAGGATTACATTGCTGCGCCTAAAGCTAATGGTTACCAATCTATTCATACGACAGTTTATGGTCCAAAAGGTCCGATTGAGATTCAAATTCGTACCAAAGAAATGCACCAAGTTGCCGAATACGGGGTTGCTGCTCACTGGGCTTACAAGCAAGGTATCAAAGGGAAAGTTGACAACCAAGAACAAGCCGTCGGCATGAACTGGATTAAGGAATTGGTGGAATTGCAAGACGCTTCAAACGGTGATGCGGTTGATTTCGTTGATTCGGTTAAGCAGGATATTTTCTCAGAACGTATCTATGTCTTTACACCAACAGGTGCCGTGCAAGAATTGCCAAAAGATTCAGGTCCGATTGACTTTGCCTATGCTATCCATACGCAGGTTGGGGAAAAAGCAGTTGGTGCTAAGGTTAACGGACGTATGGTGCCACTGACCGCTAAATTGAAAACAGGTGATGTGGTTGAGATTGTCACTAATCCTAATTCATTTGGTCCAAGTCGTGATTGGATTAAAATTGTCAAAACCAATAAAGCTCGCAATCGCATTCGCCAATTTTTCAAAAATCAAGATAAAGAAACCTCAATTAATAAAGGTCGCGAGCTTTTAGTGGATTATTTCCAAGAGCAAGGCTATGTGGCTAACAAATACCTTGATAAAAAGCATATTGAAGAAATTTTGCCACGCTTTAGCGTTCGTAGCGAAGAAGCCTTGTACGCTGCTGTCGGTTTTGGTGAAATTAGCGCTGCTTCTGTCTTTAATCGATTGACAGAAAAAGAACGCCGTGAAGAAGAACGTGCGAAGGCGAAAGCTGAAGCCGAAGAACTGATGAACGGTGGCGAAGTTAAAACCGAAAACAAAGATGTTCTGAAAGTTCGTAGCGAAAATGGCGTTATTATCCAAGGAGCTTCAGGTCTCTTGATGCGTATTGCCAAATGTTGTAACCCAGTCCCAGGAGACCCAATCGAAGGTTATATCACTAAGGGGCGTGGGGTGGCTATTCACCGTGCAGATTGTCATAATATCAAGAGCCAAGAGGGTTACGAACAACGTCTTATTGAAGTTGAATGGGATGATACTAGTGCCAGCAATGATTACTTGGCTGAAATTGACATTTACGGACTTAATCGTTCAGGTTTGCTCAATGATGTGCTTCAAGTGTTATCAAATGCCACTAAGAATATTTCAACTGTCAATGCCCAACCAAGTAAAGATATGAAATTTGCTAATATTCACGTCAGCTTTGCCATTCCAAACTTAACAGCATTGACAACTGTCGTTGATAAAATCAAAATTATTCCAGATGTTTACTCTGTCAAACGAACAAATGGGTAATGAGTGCGTTTTTCAAGCGAGTTGACTTTGTCAGCCCGCTTTTTTAGAAAGGATTGTATATGAAAGTTGTTATTCAGCGTGTCAAGAAAGCCCAAGTCGTGATTGATGAGGAGCTTGTCGGTGATATTAAACAAGGCTTGTTGCTTTTGGTTGGGGTCGGTCCAGATGATGAGCAAGAGGACCTTGATTATGCGGTGCGAAAAATCACGAATATGCGGATTTTTTCAGATGATATGGGAAAAATGAATTTATCTGTTCAAGATGTCAAGGGAAGCATTTTATCGGTGTCACAGTTTACCTTGTTTGCGGATACGAAAAAGGGTAACCGACCAGCCTTTACTGGTGCTGCCAAACCTGACAAAGCCGAGCAATTATACAATGCCTTCAATGAAGCACTAGCGCAATACGTTCCTGTTGAAACAGGCGTTTTCGGAGCTGATATGTATGTTAGTCTTGTCAATGATGGTCCTGTTACCATTATCTTGGATACTAAGGCACGCTAATCCCTTGATTGAAGTAGAGACTTATTGCATTGAATTAATATAAAACTGGTATTAATTTCGCAACAGTTATTAAAAATGGAGGTAAATCATGTCACTAGATGAATTGTTTCCTGAAGCGACATCAAAAGGAAATATCCAAAATCCAGAAGAATGGCTTATTTTAGAAGAAAATGGAACGTCTTATTATCTTCCTCTAGCCAGTCTTAGTGAGCGTGAAAAAGCATTGCTGACGCTTAAAAAGATGACGATTTCAGCTAGTCGTGTTTCTGAAAATCCTTGGTATCAGTATTTGGTGCAAAAAAAGGGCAGTTTACCCCAAGAGTACAAACGCCTTCAGATGATTTACATTGACCATCAATATCGATTACCAGAAGAATTGGTTGATTTTTTAGCAACTCTTTTACCAAATATGATTACAGAAGTCAGTCTTTCAGATAATCGGACCATTCTTTTGCTGGATCAATCAGAGCTGATTGAGGTAGAAGAATTGGTAAAAGATGTTTTACCAACTTTGGAAAATGATTTTGGGATTAAATTGACTGTTTTCTTTGGCAATGGCTGGAGTAAATTGCAAGCAAATGATTTGCAGGCTTATTTCGATGAAGAAACCAAGCTTTTTTCTGATGTGAGTCACTATCGTGGTAACGAACGGGTGGCGACGTTTTCTGAAATGTTGTTGTTAGACTTTGCACGTCATCTTGATATTCCAACGATAAAACACAAAATATTGCAATCTATTGATGATAGCAAGGATATTCGAGCTATCATTGTTGCCATGTGGCAGGAGCAGGGAAATCTTGCCAAAACGGCACAAAGTCTTTATATTCATCGAAATTCACTTCAATATAAATTAGAAAAATTTCGATTGTTGTCTGGTTTGAATTTGAAAAATCTTGATAGCCTTGCTTTTTGCTATCTCCTAATCATGATGCCATAATTTTTGGGCACTTTGCACAAAAAATCTTGTCATTTCTGTCTATAGTATGTAAGCGTTATCTTTGTTATAATAAAGCCACATAGATTAAAGGAGTTACAAAATGGTAGAATTAAACCTTAACCACATTTACAAAAAATATCCAAATGCAAGTCATTATGCTGTTGAAGATTTCGATCTTGACATCAAAGATAAAGAATTTATCGTTTTCGTAGGACCTTCAGGTTGTGGTAAATCAACAACACTTCGTATGGTTGCTGGTCTTGAGGACATCACAGAAGGTGAACTTAAAATTGATGGTGAAGTTGTTAATGACAAAGCACCAAAAGACCGTGACATTGCCATGGTTTTCCAAAACTATGCCCTTTACCCACACATGACTGTTTACGATAACATGGCATTTGGGCTAAAACTTAGAAAATATAAAAAAGATGACATTGACAAACGTGTTCGTGAAGCTGCTGAAATTCTTGGCTTGACAGAGTTTCTTCAACGTAAACCTGCTGACCTTTCAGGTGGTCAACGACAACGTGTTGCCATGGGGCGTGCCATTGTCCGTGATGCCAAAGTGTTCTTGATGGACGAACCTTTGTCAAACTTGGATGCTAAATTGCGTGTGTCAATGCGTGCTGAAATTGCCAAAATCCACCGTCGTATTGGTTCAACAACAATCTACGTTACTCACGACCAAACAGAAGCCATGACACTTGCTGACCGTATTGTTATCATGAGTTCTACAAAAAATCCTGACGGTTCAGGAACAATTGGTCGTGTCGAACAAATTGGTACACCACAAGAACTTTATAACCGTCCTGCTAATAAATTTGTTGCAGGATTTATCGGTAGCCCCGCCATGAACTTCTTTGAAGCAATGGTTGAAGGCGATGCTTTGGTCAATGATGCTGGCTTCAAGATAACTTTGCCAGAAGGTCAAAAGAAATTGCTTGAAACAAAAGGGTATAATGGTAAAAGAGTTATCTTTGGTATTCGCCCGGAAGATATTTCAAACAATCCATTGGTCCGCGATACTTATCCTGGTGCAACAATCAAAGCAGAAGTAACTGTGTCAGAATTGCTTGGGGCTGAAACAATGCTTTATGTCAAATCTGGTGATGTTGAACTCGTGTCACGTACAGATGCGCGTGATACTTATGAACCAGGTGAACAAGTTGAATTGACTTTAAATGTGGCTAAAGGTCACTTCTTCGACCCTGAAACAGAAGCAGCTATTCGCTAATTTTTCCAAAACAAAACTATTCTAGAATACAATATAAAAATCCCTACACCAGCAAGTGTAGGGATTTTTTGTTGATTGATAAATTCATAAAAAAGCTGTTTATCAGGGGATAAGCAGTTTCTTTGTGACTAAAATCAGTCTGTGGCAACGATAATATCGGTTAGTGGACCGAATTTTTCTTTGGTGTCGCTGGTAATAGCAGAATCGGTTACCAGATGATTGATATCGCTAATGCGATAGAAATCGTAAAAGTCGTATTTGTCGAATTTTTCATGGTCAACGAGCAAGAATGTTTCAATGGCGTTATCAAGTGCGATACGTTGAATTTCTCCTTCACTCTCACTATATGTGGCAATAGAATCACCAAATACACCATTGGCACTCACAAAAGCCTTTGAGAATTTTAGGTTTTGGAGGTAGTTGGCAGTCAAAGATCCGACAAAAGCGCCTGTAATATCACGATATTCTCCACCAGTTAAGATTAAATCGGTGTTTTTATTTTCATTTAAAATGTTAAAAACAGGCAAACTGTTTGTAATAACTCGAATATTTTTGGCGACGAGTTCACTTGCAAAATGTTCGAGTGTCGTTCCTGGTCCAATAAAAATTGTTTCTCCTTCTTGAACAAGCTGACTAGCGAATTTAGCGATAGCACGTTTTTCTTCAATTTGAAGTTCTTGTTTTTCAGTGTTTGATTTTTCGTGTTTACTTCTGATTTTTGGGCTATCAATGCTCTGTGCACCACCGTGGATGCGGATAAGTAAGCCGTCTTTATCAAGCTCATCCAAGTCTCGTCTGACAGTCATATCTGAAACGCCAAGCTCTTTAATGACATCATTAACGGTAATGATGCCTTTGACATTGACTTTTTCAAGAATCCACTGGAGGCGTTCTTTTTTTAGCATAATAATCTCCTTTCCATTTGCATAATAAATGATATCTTACTTCTATATTATCATAAAAAATAGACGAACTCAACAAATAAGAAAAAAAAGAAACACTACGAAATAAAACTGTAATAAAGCTGATAACTCTGATGTTATCATTAGTTTTGTGGATATAATTACATTATTGGTAAACATAAAACAACAAACAAAACAAAAAATATTAAACAAATGTGTTGACAAATGTTTGTTTTGGTCTTATTATATAAATATAAAAAAACGTTTTTAAAAATTATCTAGATAAAAGAAGAATTTTGAGGTGTTAAAATGACAGTTATTCTTGGTTCAGATGCCGCAGGTGAAACTTTGAAAAATATTATCAAAGAATACTTGCTTGCAAATGATTATGATGTTAATGATGTGACAGATGTGACTAAAGATTTTGTTGATAATACGCTTGCTGTTGCAGCGGGTGTCAATGCGGCTGAAGGCAATCTTGGCATTATGATTGATGCTTATGGTGCTGGTAGCTTTATGACAGCAACTAAAATCAAAGGGATGGTCGCAGCGGAAGTTTCAGATGAACGCTCTGCTTACATGACACGTGCTCACAACAATGCTCGTATGATTACTATGGGGGCAGAAATTGTCGGTGTTGAATTAGCTAAAAATATTGCCAAAGGGTTCTTGGAAGGTCACTATGACGGTGGTCGTCACCAAATCCGTGTTGATATGTTGAATAAAATGTGTTAGGAGCGAGGAAGATAAAATGAAAATTGCAATTGGATGTGACCATATCGTAACAACAGAAAAAATGGCAGTGTCAGATTTCTTGAAATCAAAAGGTTATGAGGTTATTGATTGTGGAACATATGACCACACACGCACACATTATCCTATCTTTGGTAAAAAAGTCGGTGAAGCGGTGACAAGCGGTCAAGCAGACCTAGGTGTTTGTATTTGTGGAACAGGTGTTGGAATCAACAACTCTGTCAACAAAGTTCCAGGTATTCGCTCAGCTTTGGTTCGCGACATGACAACAGCGATTTACGCCAAAGAAGAATTAAATGCTAATGTCATCGGTTTTGGTGGTAAAATCACAGGTGAATTACTCATGTGCGACATTATTGAAGCATTTATCAAAGCTGAATACAAACCAACAGCAGAAAATAAAGCTTTGATTGAAAAAATTGCACAAGTCGAAACGGTCAATGAGGACCAAACATCACCAGATTTCTTTGATGAATTTCTTGAAAAATGGAATCGTGGCGAATATCAGGATTAGGAGAAAATCAGATGATTCTTACTGTAACATTGAATCCGTCAATTGATATTTCTTATCCGCTTGATGAGCTAACTTTGGATACGGTCAATCGTGTTTCCGAGGTTAAAAAAACAGCAGGTGGTAAGGGTTTGAACGTCACACGTGTATTGTCAGAAATTGGCGATAATGTGACTGCGACAGGTTTTATCGGTGGAAAGCTAGGTGACTTTTTAACAAGTAGGCTTGACCAAAATGGTATCCAACATCGTTTCTTTCCGATTCATGGGGAAACCCGCAATTGCATTGCGATTTTGCATGAAGGCTTGCAGACAGAAGTTTTGGAAGCAGGTCCGATGATTGACCAAGATGAGGCAGATGGTTTTCTTAATCATTTTCGTTACCTTTGCCCGTCTTATGATGTCATCACAATTTCGGGTAGCCTTCCAGCGGGGCTTGAAAGCGATTATTATCAAAAAGTCATTGGACTTGCTAATTCCCAAGGCAAAAAAGTAGTGCTAGATTGTTCTGGTAAGGCTTTGGAAGCTGTTTTAACAGGTAATGATAAACCGTTTGTTATCAAGCCAAACACAGAAGAATTATCACAACTTGTTGGAAGAGAAGTGAGCGATGATGTGGATGAGTTAAAACAAATCTTGCAAGATGATTTGTTTGCAGGGATTGATTGGGTGGTTGTTTCACTAGGCAGCAAAGGAGCTTTTGCGAAACATGGTGACCACTATTACCGTGTTATCATTCCAAAAATCAATGTGGTCAATCCTGTTGGTTCTGGTGATTCAACGGTGGCTGGTATTGCGTCAGCGATTGTTCATAATCTTTCCGACAAAGATTTCTTACGTCATGCGAATGCCCTCGGCATGCTAAATGCTCAAGAAAAAATGACAGGTCATGTCAATATGACAAATTACGAAAACTTATTTAATCAGATTCAGGTAGAAGAGGTATAAGAAAACATGGTATTAACACAAGAAAAACGTAACTTGCTTGAAAAGCTTAGTCGTGATGGCGTGA